>ERZ890510.1762-NODE-1762-length-13545-cov-5.960712_pt1 | contig 13545 bp, 9 predicted proteins | sample MGYA00521265_ERZ890510 | MGnify/ENA primary metagenome ERZ890510 (study PRJEB32303, sample SAMEA104408624) | aquatic metagenome | biome: Brackish water; feature: Chemocline; material: water | place: Baltic Sea | collected 2014-10-26T21:54:00 | depth 110 m ...
AAATTTTTTTGACAGATTAAAAAAAATAAATGATTTAAAATTACTTTCTAATGAGGAAAATGATTTAAGAAAAAACAATTACATTAAAGCAAAATCATCAGGCAATTCAAAAGAATTTGTAATCAAAGGTCCAACAGGAAGATGGGTGCAAATAAAGGATACACCTACATCTGAAGGTAATATGCTAACATTAATGACAAATGTTACTGATGTAATTGATAAAGATATTGAAAGACAAAAACTTTCTATAGCAATTGATAATTTTCCTGGTGGGGTAATGTTTTGGGATGGAGATGATAATTTAATTGTCTCAAATAAAAAAAATACAGAATTACAAAAGAAATTGGGAGTTAACTTTGTATTAGAAAAAGGTGTCTCTTATGAGAAAATGTATAGAGAACAAGTTAAAGAAAACCTTTATAGTATTCCAAAAAATATTCATCAAGAAACCTTTATTCAAGAAAGACTTGAAGAGAGAGCTAAGTTAAAATCAAACATAAGAGAAATTAATATCTTAGATGGTTCAGTTATTTTGGCAAATGAAATTAAGTTTGATGATGGGTCTTTATTAAGTGTTTATACTGACATCACTAATTTTAAAAAACAAGAGGTAGAATTTAAACTATTGGCTGATGCAATAGAAATAATTCCAAATATGCTGATGCTATGGGACAAAAATAATCATCTAATAATGGCCAATGAACGCGCTAGAGATATACAAAAAAGAATGGGTATAGACCTAAAATCCGGGGTTTCTAGATTTGACATGCTTGAAGCTGGGTTTAAATCTGGTTCTATACTTGATAACGAAGGTCTTTCAGCAAGAGAATGGGTAAATAAAAGAAAAGAAAAAATTATTAATCTAAAAGGTAGAGAAATTGTTGAAACAAGAGTTAAAGTAGATGATGAAGAATTTGATATTTTAGGTTCATTTACAAGACTTGCTGATGGAGGGACCTTACAAATATGGACTGACATATCTGATATTAGAAAAAAAGAAAGAGAGATAGAAGAAAATCAAAAAAAAATAAGAGAAGCTGAAGAAAAAGTTTCTAATGCAATAAATAGCATGCCACATGGGGTCACCATGTGGGACAAGGATGACAATTTATTGATGATAAACGATTACGGAAAAAAAGTTTGGGAAAAAGGTGGGATAAAATTAAAACCTGGTTCCAGTTATTCAGAGTATGTGGAAGTCCAAAAAAAAAGTAACTTTTTAATTTTTCAAAATCAGAATCAAAAAAATCATTATTATAAAAATGCTGTTAAGAAAAGAAAAAATTTAAAAGGTATTGTAACTGTTGAAACTCCTTCTTTTTATGATGGTTCTATATGGCAAAACACCACAAATAGATTAGATGATGGAACTGTTTTTGCAATTTTATCATATATAACTGATCTTAAAAAAAGAGAATCATCCTTGAAACAATTAAGCGATGCTATCGAAGTTACTCCAAATGCTATTCTTTTATGGGATAAAGATCATAAACTGGTTATGGGCAATAAAGTTGCCAGGAAAATTCAAAAAGACTTAGAATACGAATTAAAGCCAGGTATTCTTAGAAAAGATATGCTGGAAAATATAATAAAAAAAGGTTTTTTGGTTATCCCTGATGGAATGACAAGTGAAGAATATTTTAATAAAAGAGATAGCATAAGAACATCATCTGAGAGTAATTTTTATGAAATTGCTTTTACCAATGGTAGTTTCTGGATAGTTAACGATACAAAACTTAGGGATGGTGGCTTTCTTCAAGTTTATTCAGATATAACAGAAATTAAAGAAAAAGAAAAAGAAATTGAAGACGCTAAGGATCAAATTAAAGAAACCGAACAAAAAATGTCAGATGCTTTAAATAGTATGCCTCATGGAATTACAATGTGGGATAAAAATGATAATTTATCCTTCGCAAATAATTTTGCTAGGAATATACAAAATGGTGCTGGAATGAACTTTGAGATTGGCGTCAGTTACATAGATTATACTAAAAAACAAAAAGAAAATAAGTTTCTTAAGTTTGATTCTGAAGAAGAAGAAAACTCGTATTTTGAAAATGTTGTTGAAAATAGAAAAAAAATAAAAGATGAAATTACTATACAAACACCTGAATTTTACAATGGCACGTTTTGGAATGCAACATCAACTCGATTAAATGACGGTGGATTGTTTTCAATATTTAGTAATATTACAGAACTTAAAAAGAGAGAAGATGAACTAAACAAAACAATTTCAGAATTAGACATAGCACGAGAAAAAGCTAATGCGGCTAATCAGACAAAAAGCCAATTTTTAGCAAACATGAGTCACGAATTACGAACTCCATTAAATGCTATTATTGGCTTAACTGAGATGCTTAAAGAAGATGCAGTAGATGATGGATTAGATGATTTTATTGAACCTTTAGATAGGGTTTTTAATGCTGGAAAACATCTTTTAACGCTTATTAATGACGTTTTAGATCTTTCAAAAATAGAAGCGGGAAGAGTTGAATTATACAATGAAACGTTTGAATTAAGACAAGTTTTGGATGATGTGTTGAAAACCTCGTCAACTTTAGCTTCTAAAAACAATAATGAATTACTAATTGAATATCATACAAATCAAGATTTTGTTACAGCTGATCAAACAAGATTGAAACAAGTAATTTTAAATTTAATATCAAATGCTTGTAAATTTACAGAAGAAGGCAAAATTATTGTTAGTGTAAATAAAGTGCTCCAAGATGGAGGTGATTTAATTTCAATTGATGTTAGTGATACAGGCATTGGTATGTCTGAAGAACAAATGGCTAAATTATTTAATTCATTTGTTCAAGCAGATAGTTCTACAACAAGAAAATACGGTGGAACTGGTCTAGGTCTTACAATTTCAAAACAATTAGCTATTTTGATGGGTGGTGATGTAGTTGTTAACAGCCAATTAGGAAAAGGAACAATATTTACAGCTACTTTCCTTGCAGATTTTCTTGGCGCCTCAGAATCTCTAAAAAATTTAAACACTCAAACTCAATCGTTAATACAAAATGTAGTTTCGTTAGATAACAGCTCAGGTAAAACAGTTTTAATTATTGATGATGATCCTACTGTAAGTGAACTTATGAAAAGACAGCTCTTAAAAGAGAGCTATAATGTAGTTATTGCAACAAACGGTAAAGAAGGAATTCGACTAGCAAGAGATCTTAAACCGGATGTAATTACGTTAGATATTCTAATGCCAGAAATGGATGGTTGGTCTGTGCTAAGAACTTTAAAAGCAGACCCTGAAGTATCAGACATTCCTGTAATTATGGCATCAATTCTAGATGAAAAGAATAAAGGGTTTTCTCTTGGGGCTGCTGATTTCTTATCTAAACCAGTTCAAAAAGAATATTTAATGAAATCTATAAGAAATCTAATTGGAGACAGAGAAAATTTAAAAATATGTCTGATTGAAGATGACGATAGTCTTAGGTTTACAATTAAAGAAATACTTGAGAAGCAAGGTGTAAAAGTTATTGATGCTGAAAATGGTAAGATAGGAATGTCCATTTTACAAAATGAAGACATAAAACCTGATTTAATATTATTAGACTTGATGATGCCAATAATGAATGGCTTTGAATTTTTAAAAATAATTAGAGAAACCGAACTAAGCTCTATTCCAATTTTGGTTTTAACTGGTGCAGACTTAAATGAAGAGGAACGAAAATTTTTATCAGGAGAGACACATAGAATTCTTGAGAAAAGTGATGACACGCTTTCGACAATTATTAATGAAGTCGGAAACGTAATCAAAGCTTCTTCTAAAAAAGGAGATGGTAATTGACAAAAATTTTATATGTAGAGGATAACGAAGATAACGTTTATATGTTATCTAGACGTCTTAAAAGAAAAGGTTTTGATATTGTTATTGCAGTTGACGGTGAGCAGGGCGTAGAAATGGCATCATCAGAAAAGCCAGATTTAATTTTGATGGATTTAAGTCTTCCTAAAATGGATGGTTGGACAGCAACAAAACATATAAAAGGTAATAAAAACCTTAAATCAATTCCAATTATAGCTCTTTCTGCACATGCAATGGAAGAACATAAAAAAAGAGCTCTAGAAAGTGGATGTGATGATTATGATACAAAACCAGTTGATATTGATAGATTGCTCTCAAAAATCTCAAAACAATTAGGAAGTACTGATGATTAATAAAGAAGATGCAAATATACTTATTGTCGATGATATTGAAAATAATAGATACACTCTAGAAAGAAGACTAAAGAGAGATGGTTATACTAACATCTTTTTAGCTGAAGGAGGTAAGTCTGCATTAGATATGGCTTCTGAAAATAAATTTGATCTTATACTTCTTGATTTAATGATGCCTGATATGAGTGGTCTTGAGGTTCTTAAGTATTTAAAAGGTGACCCTATGCAGCGATCAATTCCAGTCATTATGGTTACAGCATCAGACGAAGTTGAGACTGCTGCTGAATGCATTATCAACGGTGCGGATGATTTTATAACCAAACCATTTAATGGAACTTTATTAAAAGCAAGAGTAGGTGCTAGCCTTGAGAAAAAAAGACTAAGGGATACAGAAGAAAATTACTTAGAAAGAGTGGAAACAGATAAAAAACGTTCACAGCAAATACTTAAAACTGTTATGCCGACTTCAGTTGCTAATGAGTTACAATCTTCAGGAAAGGTAAGATCACGAAGATATGATGATGTGGCTATATTTATTTGTGACTTAGTTGGTTTTACTTCTTTTTGTGAAAAGAATGATCCTGAGCTGGTAGTAGAAACTCTTCAGGCACTTGTTGAAAAATTTGAAAATACTTTTGAAGAATTTGGTTTAGAAAAAATTAAAACAGTGGGCGATGCAATTGTTGCCGTAGCTGGTTTATCTTCTCATACTACTTCTCCGATAAAATCATGTGTGGATTGTGCACATAAAATTAGAGAAATAGCTAATTCTGCTTCCATTCCCTGGAATTTGCATCTTGGTATACATTCTGGTTCTCTGGTTGCAGGAACAATAGGAACTAAAACTGTTCAATTTGATATATTAGGAAAAACAGTCAACGTAGCTTTCAATATCTGTGATATTTCAGAGGCAAATCAAATTTTGATTTCTAGTGAAGCTTGGATGACAGCTAGAAATGAAATTAAAGTAAAATCAATAGGTCTGAAAAGATTAAAAAGTGGTCAAGATATTGAAATGTTAGAGTGCATCTAATTATCTTACAAAGAGTATTTATGCTTTTTAGATCTTATTTAATCTTTATTTTTGCTAGGATTTTCAAATGATTGAAGATATCAATTTAAAAATTAAAAATGAAAAACAAGATGCTTCCTCTCTTTTTCAAAATACACTTCCCTTATCTTCTGATGATTTATTAGATCAATTAAACAAATGGAATATTAAGTTCAAATGCTATAACCATATTCCTTTAAAAACCGTAAAAGAATCAAAGTTACACCAAAGTCAGTTTCTTAGCTATAATGAAGGTGGAGGGCATATAAAAAATCTTTATCTGAGAGATCATAAAAAGAATAATATTTTATTGATAGCTGAACAAGATTGTTTAATAGATTTAAAAAACATTAGCGGAGTATTGGGAGTTGGTCGAATATCATTTGGTTCACCTGATAGATTGTTTGAAAATTTAGGAGTTCGTCCTGGTGCAGTTACACCTTTTGCAATGATTAACGGTGTTAAAAAAAACGTAAGATTATTTATAGATTCAAAATTAAAACAATGTTTAAAAATTTATGCTCATCCTTTAGTTAATGATAGAACTATCGAAATATCTATTAAATCTTTAGAAAAATTTTTTAATAAAATAGAAATAACACCTAATTGGGTTAATTTAAATTAGATATATATAGTTTGATAAAATGATAGAATGTATTGTATGTAAAAATAAGAAAATAGAATTATTTAAAATAATTCATGAAAAAAAATACTGGCATTGTATAAATTGTGAAGCTAAATTTTTAGACAAAAAAAACTATATTAATGCTATTAATGAAAAAAAACATTATTTAAAACATAATAATTTTATTAAAGACCCAGGTTATAGAAAATTTTTATCAAAACTTTCTGAGCCATTAAAAAAATATATTTCTATCAATGATTTTGGCTTAGATTACGGTTGTGGTTATGCTCCAGCATTAGCTGATATTTTTAAAGAAGATGGGTTTATAATTGATATTTATGATCCTTTTTTTTTTCCAAATGAAAATGTGTTTTTAAATAAATATAATTTTATTACATGTTCCGAAGTTTTTGAACATTTATTTAATCCATACGATGAGTTTTTTAAACTAGACGCTTTACTAGAATGCAATGGATATTTAGGAGTAATGACTTCATTTATGCCGTCTGATCAGGAGTTTGAAGATTGGTATTATAGGAGGGATCCAACTCATGTGGTTTTTTATAATGAAAAAACATTTGAAGTAATAGCTTCTCAAATGGAATGGAACTTAATAATCCCATCGAAAGATATAATTATATTTAAAAAGTAAATATTTTTCTAAATCATCTTTTGTTAGTTTATAGATTAGATGCTATTTTCGTATTAAATTTGATGTTATTATTAAATAACAATACTTTAAAATATTAATCAGGTTCTTGAATGAATAAATTTAAAATTAAAACTGAATGTGGTTTAAAAAAATATAATGAACTAAAAACTAAAAAAAATATTTTTAATAAAATACGATTTTATTGGTTTACTTTTTTTGCGGTCATAAGAGATTATAATAAATCATGATAAATCCTAAAGACGATAGTTATAATCTTTTTGATGGAGATGATGAACTTTTTAAATCTTATATTAAAGACGCCGATTTATATTTTGAATACGGTGTTGGCAAATCAACTGAATGGGTTTTAGAAAACACTAAATCAAAAATTATTGCTGTTGATAGTGATTTAAATTGGATTAATTCTATAAAAAATATTGAAGCTTATAAAGAACGTCTTAAAACTACATGGGTTGATTTAGGGGAGTTAACTAAATGGGGACGTCCTATTAGTTACAGTCATAGAGATAATTTTATAAATTATATTAATACAATTTGGCAATTTGATAAAAATCCTGACATAGTACTGATTGATGGAAGATTTAGAGTGGCTTGTTTTTTATATACCTTATTGCAGGCGGATAAAAATACAGTCATTTTCTTTGACGATTATCTAAATCGTCCATGGTATCACATAGTTGAAGACGTGATTCCTATTAATAAACAATGTGGAAGACAAGGTGTGTTTCAAGTGCCTAAACTTTTTGACAAACAACTGGCTAAAAATATATTAGAAAAATTTATATACGTATTAGATTAACGCATATTTTTTTTCAAAATTTTTGTTTCTTTTGTTGGTTTGTAAGAGTAATCACCAAGATTTCTAAAATTAAAAGTTATGTATAAAGAGTCTTCTGGAAGTAGATCTCTATCTGCATCACCAGCAGTGTTTTTATATTCAACGAGAATTGTTAGGCAATTTTGAAACATATAGCCAGTTCCAGTATACTCTAAACCTATGCTTTCTGAAATCTTATCTGTTTTGTCATTATTTAAATCGTAAGTAGTTGAGTATGATGTTGTCAAATTAGAAAAACTTTTAGAAACAGCAAAACTAATTTCTTCTCTATCAGAATTAGTTGATAAAAAATCTCCTTTAATAGAGCTATGGTTAGTGCCGTATGACCAACCATTTGTTGACCCACTAAACGTAAAATTTGACATATCAGATTTAAAATCGTGATGATCATATAAAGATAACCAAGAAAAATTTGCTAAGCTACTTGGGTTCCACTCAATTGAATTTATAATATGTGATTGTCTGTTTTGGTTTTGTGTCTTAATATTTTTTTCGGTTCCACCTATTTTTTGACTTTGACCAATAAAAAAATTTAGATCACCAAAATTATTTGAAATAATTGATGATGTTAAACCTGTGTTTATTCTTTGGTTATTTTGTATATTATCTCTTCCTTGGTATTGATTAGTTAAGAATAAATTAGTCGGATCTAATCTATACTCAGATGAATCTCTATTAGGTATTTCATCAGTTCTATCAGGAGAAAACATTGAACTTAATTGAATTTTTGGTTCTAAAATTAAACCAAAGCTTTCATAATTTGTTAAATATTGTTTGCTTGCGGCTATTGAAAGCCCAGCAGATGGACGATCTATGTATTTATTGTCATCTGTATCACTAGTAGGTCTTCCTTGAATAGAATACAAATCCAGTCCTAAATTAGCTTCTGCTTCAAATAGAATGTTACTAAATTCTTTTGATTTATTGAAGTTGCCTGATGCTGACCAGCGCTTAATATCATAATATTCATCGTTATAAACAGAATGAGCATTGATTTTTATATCATAATTGTAATCTTTATTACTATCAAAAACATGATGAGATATTCCTGGTGCTAGGACTGGTTCGTTATTAGAATTTTTCCCTTCATCAAGATTTTCAATATTAAAAATTTCAATGGTTGAAATTGAGTTTTGTTTTATTTTTTCTAACGTAACAAAGCTCTTGTATGAGGAATTGCCATCAAATCCATATCTTCTCATAAAGGTATCTTGATCACTATATTTACCTTCAGCTGTTACATCCCACTTATTTCCTATTGTTGCATCAAGAAAAAAAGTCATTCCAAAAACATCATCACCATCTTTTGAATAAGTGTCTAAATTTCCTTTAATTAAATTTGTCTCTATTGATGAAGTCTCGTATTTTTTACGGAAATTTAAGTTGTCAGCGTGCCCAGTTTTACCAAATTGATGAGATGTTAAGGTCATATCCCATGTAGGATCATTTTCAGGTGCATAATAATAAGGTATTTTTGCATGAAATCTATTTCGCGTTGAATAGCCATATACAGGAGTTAAAAGTCCAGTCCTTCTTTTTACTGTCCAGTCAGGATGGCTTATATAAGGCAGATAATATATAGGAATAGAAAATATTTTCATCTTCACATGTTTATGATAAATAGTTTTAGTAATTGGATCATGTTTTATGTTGTTTGATTGTAACTGCCAAATTGGTGTTTCGCCTTCTTTTATATTACAATTACAAGCTGTATAAACTCCTTCATCAAAGAAGCTCTCTCCTTTATCATTACGTTTAAAACTTTTAGCTTTTATTGATGATTTATCAGCTAATTTTCCATATAAAGGTATTGCCACTATTGATTTAAATTCGTTAGTTAGAGTTGCTTTATTAGTTTCAAAAAAAGAACCATCTTCTTCAGTTATAACCACATCTCCGATAGCAATAGCTTTATCTGTATTTTGATTATAGGTAACTTTTTTTGCAGTTAGTTTTCGATTTTTATTAATGATTATAACATTGCCAGTAGCTATCATTATATTATTTTTTTCATCCACTTCTAAATTATCACTTGTAAAAGTGATGTCTTCAGATGAATTAGAAATCTTTTCTTGAGCCGCTGCATTCCCTAAAGTTAAAAATATAAAAATAGAAAATAATTGTAAAAATCTCATATTTTTCCTGACATATTATTTTTAGAACTTTAAGAATAATTTATAGATGTTTTACAATTAAGAAAAGTTGTAATTTATAAAATTTTTCCTGGGTTCATTATTCCTTTTGGATCTATTTGATTTTTAATTGTTTGCATTAAAGAATAGGCAACATTATTTTTGTGTTTTTTTAAACTATCTTTTCTTAATTGACCAATACCATGTTCTGCAGAGAATGATCCGTTATACTTATGAACGATTTCATATAGTTTTTCTGTTAATTCTATGCTTTTACCGTTAAATCCATCTGGTAGAGAGCCATTACCAAAAACATTATAGTGAAGATTTCCATCTCCTAAATGTCCAAAAAAAATTGTTTTCAGATTTGGTAAAAAATCATTGATCATTTGTTGAGCTTCTTCATGGAAAGTTTCGATTGATTCTAACGGTAAAGAAATATCATGTTTCAAACATTTTATTAAATTAGATTTTTTAAGCTCTTTTTTTTCTGATTCTGCCCCAGCTTCTCTTATTGACCATAAAGCTTTACTTTGTGTTTCATTACTGCATATGGTTGCATCTGATATTAAATTATTTTCCAGACATTCAGCTAAGATATTTTCAACCTTATTTATTATAGGAATTTCTCCTTTATCGTTCTGTTTAATGTCAATATTAGAGTAACTTGATATATCAACTAACACGCCCATTTCAGGCATTTTTTCCAGAGGCATCACTATATTGTCGATGTTATTTTTAGCAACAACCCAAAAGGTATTTGGCATTATTTCAAAAGATTCAATGGAGCCTGGAAACTCTAATTGTAAAACATTTAATAATTTTAAAGCATTAAATATTGTATTAGCTTCAACAAAAAAAGTGGTTATTTTTTTTGGTAAAGGAAAAAGCTTAAGGGTTGCCCCGGTAATTATTCCTAGAGTACCTTCAGCCCCAATAAATAGATTTTTTAGGTCATAACCAGTATTATCTTTTTTTAATTCAGTAAGAAGGTTCATTATTTTTCCATCAGGCAAAACTACTTCTAATCCAAGACATAATTCTCTGGAATTACCATATTTTAAAACGTTAATCCCTCCCGCATTAGTTGATAAATTCCCTCCAATCATACATGAACCTTTCGCACCTAGACTTAGTGGGAAGAACAAATCTTCTTGTTCAACCTTTTCATGAATTGAAGACAATATAACGCCCGCATCAACTGTGATTGTTTTTGCTTGTTTGTTAAATGAACGAATTTTATTCATTTTTTCTAATGAGATTATTATAGAATTACCTGATTTGTCTGGTGTAGCGCCTCCACACAATCCAGTATTTCCACCTTGCGGCACAATTGTTATATTATTTTCAGATGCAAATTTTAATATATTGGATACTTCTTCTGTATTCGATGGTCTCAATACAGCGTAAGTCTTCCCAACATATTGTTCTCTCCAATCATTTACATATTTTTCATGATCCATTTTATTAAAAATAGGTGGATATTGAAGTTGTAAGCTTTTAAGATTGTTTTCAATATTAATATTGTTCATTTTTTTCCTATTTAAAAGTTTTTCGAATCTTTGTATGATGCTCTTTTTAAACGATCATTTATAGCAATTCCAATACCTGTTTTAGGTATAGGCATAACTTGAATTTTTTGTATTCCAGTAGCATCAAGAAACCTTAATCCTGAATATAAAAGTTCTCCTGCTTGAATTAGATTTCCATTAAAGCTTAAATTAAACAGGTTTCCATGATTCTGCAACATTTTTGGAAGTTTTCCAAAAGCTAACCAACCACTATTTGGAATTATTTTTTTTTGATTTAAAAGAACTTCTGCATTAGGAGAGTAATGGCTTTGTAATAGGCCTGGTGATATAAGTTTTACGGTTTTATTTAAAGTTAATACTTTAGTTTTAGTTGCATTAGAGATCATGTTTTTTGTTATTATCCCATGTCTAAGTATAATAGGGTTTTCTCCTCTGCAATCAACAACTGTTGATTCTATTCCTACTTCACAATCTCCATAATCTAAAATTTGTGCTAGTTCCCAATCTTTCCCTTGATAGTTAGGCCCAAAGTCATTTTTTGCATGAATTGCTGAAGTTGGGCTTACCCCGCCTGATTTATTTGCACTAGGAGCAAGAATAGGAATTTTAACTTTTTCTAGTATATCTAAAGCGATAGGATGAGAAGGAACCCTAACTGCTAGTGTACTGCTTCCTTGAGATAAAAGATATGATAGAGCAGTTTTTTTAACTTGTAATATTATTGTAAGTGGGCCAGGCCAAAACTGATTTGCTAATAAATGAGCAGTTTGTGTAAAATCAACAATTTTTTCAGCTTCTTGTTTATTAAAAGTATGAGCAATTAAAGGATTATTAGAAGGGCGATTTTTAGCAGCATAAATTGATTTAATAGCTGTTTTATTATTGCCTATCGCACCAAGTCCATAAACTGTCTCTGTAGGAAAAACTACTAATTTATTGTTTTTAATAGCTGTAACCGCAAAGTTTATATCTTGTTTATATTTATTTTTATCAAATTCATTTAATCCAGTTAAAAAGTAAGAAGGCAATCTACTGTTTATTTTCCCATAAGCTAAAAAATTTTTATTTCTAAAGTTTGCTTTTCCATATTGGATTTGCATTCCGGATTCAGATACAACATTCCCTCCAGCTGCTTTTAGAATGCTGTGTCCAGCCGCTATGTCCCATTCCATAGTTGGAGTGTTACGAGGATATAAGTCTGCTTTTCCTTCTGCTAAAACACAAAATTTTATACTGGAACCGAAACTTTTTTGGTTAGCAGGTTTTACTAAGTCTATCCAATTATCTAAATCTTTATTTCTATGATTTAAGCTAGCTATAATAGTTAATTTTTTTAGGTTCACATCAGAACAATGAATGTTTTTTGCATGATCTAAATTTTGATTTTTTTCTAATTTCCATGCTTTTTTATTAAAGTTAAACCAAATAGTTCCTGTATACGGTTGAGCAATTAAACCAAAAAAAGGTGTTTGATCTTTAATTAAAGCAAAGTTTACTGTAAAATTAGGTGATCCATTAATAAATTCTTTAGTACCGTCTATGGGATCTATAAGCCAAAAAATATTGTCGTTATTAAATTGTTCTTGTGATTTTTCAAATTCTTCTGAAACAATAATTAATTTAGGAAATATTTTTTGAATTTCTGAAACTGCTATTTGGTTAACCGCAATATCCCCTTCGGTAACAGGCGAAAAATCTTTTTTATAATTAATTGTGCCTTGCTCTAATTTGTTAAAGTGTAACATTGCACAATCAGAACATTTACGAGCTATTTTTATAAGTTGATTAAGATTAGTTTTATTAATCATTAAAGGTGATCTCTTTCTAATAATATAAAAATTTTTAACTTCTATTTACTAAATTTTATTGAATTATAATAATGCCACAAAAAAAGAGCTCCAGCTCCTCTGTAAGGTTTCCATTTATCTCCAATAACTTCCATTTCATTTTCAGCAGGCCTGTAGGAAAGTTTTTTAATTAATTTCATCGCTTCTTGTAAAGCTAAATCTGCTGTAGGCCAAGCATCGACGTTTTGTAGAGCAAAAATTTTATAATTATTAATTGTCCATTTTCCAATTCCTTTAACTTTAATTAATATTTCATCTATATCATCGCTATTAATTTTACTTAGTATTGTTAAATCAAGTTCTTTTTTATGGACCAAAGATGCTAAATTTTTGATATAGTTTGATTTTTGAGATGACAGCCCAAAAGATTTTAGTTCTTCATGAGACATTTTTGATAATGTTCTTTCATTCAAAATATTTTTATCTCTAAGTTTAGTATATATTTTTTTTGCTACATTTGTAGAAATTTGCTGTCCTATTATAATTTTGGTTAAGCTTTCAAATCCTTCAGGGATTGAGCGATTTTCTGGATAACCAAATTTTTCAAATATTTCTTTAATATTTTCATCTGTTTTTATGATTGCTTTAAAAGCATTCATCATTTGATTATTCCACTTTGAATTCATTTTTTTTCTTCTATAATGCTTTTTGATTAAATCATTAATTAT
>ERZ890510.1765-NODE-1765-length-13528-cov-10.668374_pt1 | contig 13528 bp, 13 predicted proteins | sample MGYA00521265_ERZ890510 | MGnify/ENA primary metagenome ERZ890510 (study PRJEB32303, sample SAMEA104408624) | aquatic metagenome | biome: Brackish water; feature: Chemocline; material: water | place: Baltic Sea | collected 2014-10-26T21:54:00 | depth 110 m ...
GTCATCATGCGGCTTATACAAATGTAGAAGAACAAAACATTAAATTTACTAAAAAAAGCACGTTAAAATGGTTTAGATCTTCTAAAAGAGCTAAAAGAGGTTTTTGTAGTAAATGTGGTGCTAGTATATTTTTTAAAGTAATTGGTACTAAAAATATCTCTATTGCGGCGGGAATGCTTGATGGAGTCACTAAGCTTAAAACAATCATGAATATATTTACAAAAGATAAACTTGATTATTATAAACTTAATAAAGACGTAAAGAGATTTAATCTTTATCCAAACAAAGCTAAGTAAGAGAGTTGTAAGGCCCGTTCCATCAGCCATGCGCCCTGAACTGTGCTACCGCTACAAGCAACAGGCAACTGGAATGGGGAATGGGAAATTTGTAAAAAGAAACTCCCCCCTAATCATCAAAGGCTTTGACATACATTTAGAAGGAATTTCATTTCTGTTTCTCTACGATATTATCATTCCTTCTAGTCTAATTTTTAAGTTTACTAGATAGCTTTAAGTCGTCCGACTTAAAATGAGTTTTGTATTTATTAATCAAGTTATTCATAATTATTTTTTTTTCATCTTCAAATTTTGAAACCTTTCTAACATTTAAATCTATATACAAAGCTATAACTTCTGTAGTCGCTGAAAGAGTGTTTTTGGTTTTATCATACATTTCTAATTTATAATGTAGTCTTTTATTATCGTGATTAAAGTATGACAAACAAATATCAACTTCATCTCCTTCCTTAACTTCTTGATTGTAAGTTGTGTGTGTCTCAACCACCATTGTACTTTTTTTTTCAGTTTTAGCTGAATGTTCTCCCATCTTAAATTTTGATAGAATAACCTCAGCCCCCATATCAAATACTAAAATATAGTAAGATAAATGCATATGTCCATTATAGTCAGTCCATTCATTAATGATTTTTTTTGTAGCTAGTAGCATTAGGAATATTATTGTAGTTCTAGTAAAATTTGTTCTGATAATTTTTTCATTTCTTCAACAGCAATTCCTTTTTTTTGTTTTTCAATAGCTGTTTTTCCTTCACCCATAGAGGAAGCATAAATTTGTCTATTTCCAATTATTGTTTGAGTTGATGAAAGATTTAAACTTTTAATAAAATCATTTGTTTTAGTTATAAGTTTAGATCTTTGATTGGATCTATTGATTTGTATTAAAATCTTTTTATTTGCTTTTTTTGCTATTTCTACGATTGCACCTGTTGCCCAAAAATCAACATGAGAAGCTGACATTGGAATTAAAACTAAATCTGCAGCCTCAATAGCTGGGCGAGCATCAGATTCTATTTTTGGAGGCGTGTCTATTATTACAATATCATGATCTGCTTTTAATATTTTTGACTCATACTGTGCACCCCATAAACTAGCAGTTTTAAAGGTTAAATTATCGGTAGAATTTTTTCTCTCTGCTCTTATCATGAACCATTTCCCCAAACTTCCTTGCGGATCTGTATCAATGATGGCAACTTTTAAGTTATGATATTTTATAAATGAAAGAGCCAAATGTACTGCAAGAGTAGTCTTTCCAGTACCTCCCTTTTGTTGAGCAATAGTTATGACTTTAGAAAACATTCAACAATAATATAATATAGTTGCCTAATATTCAGCAAAATAGAACCTTGAGATTATAAAAATTAAATTTTATAAAAACTTAATCTAGCTAAATTTTTTAAATAATTCTACTAGAGATTGAATTTAGTTTATAAAGTGTTTCAGTTTATTTTTTTTCAAAACCACATATCAACTACTCATAATAAATATATATACTTAAAATGAATATTTTTTCATTGATTTGTATACGGATAGAACATTAAATAGAAATAATAGAGAGATAATAAGTAAATGAATAAATTATTACTACCACAAGACATTGTCGGAGGATCTTTTTGGTTAATATCTGTTGCAATGATAGGAGCGGCAATATTTTTCTTCCTTGAGAGAGGTCGATTGTCACCCAAATGGGGTACGGTAATGAATTTAGTCGGAGTAATAGCTCTAATGTCCTCGATTCATTACTTCTATGCTAAAAATTTATGGGTTTTGAATGGACAGGCACCTACAGCACTAAGATATATTGATTGGATATTAACTTTTCCACTTTCTATACTAACTTTTTATGTGATGCTTAGGTCTGTCACCGATGTTAAGCGAGGTATGTTCTGGAGATTGCTAGTTGGAACACTAGTTTGGGTCATCGCACAGCTTTTAGGAGCCTATGGCTACATGAGTGTTACCCTTGGATTTCTTGTAGGTATTGTTGGTTGGCTTTATATTATTGGTGAACTCTATATGGGAGACGCAGGTAGAACAAATGCATCCTGTAATAATGAGAGTGTTCAAATGGCATTTTTCGCAAATAGACTAATTATCACTATAGGATTTTCGATTTATCACATCGGATACTTTATTGAACATTTAGCCGGTGGAGCAAATATTAATAGTTTAAATATAATTTATAATTTGGCTGACGTATTAAATAAAATTATTTTTGGTATGATAATTTATAGCGCTGCTTTAAATGATACTAAAAAAAAAGAGAACCAGAATTAGGGAGGAATAATATATGAATAAAGGAGCAGACATAATAGCGGGAATAATATTATTAGCACTTGCAATAGCAATTATAGTTTATTTATTACATTGGCTATATAGAAGATCATCTAAAGAAGTTTCATTTGTACGTACAGGTATGTTTGGCGAAAAAGTTGTTATATCAGGAGGTGCTTTTGTCTTACCTATAATTCATAATATTACTCAAGTTGGAATGCGCACTCTAAGCTTAAGTATAAAAAGAACAGGAGACAAATCTCTAATTACAAAAGATAGAATGAGAGCTGAATTAATTACAGAGTTTTTTACCAAGGTGCCAGCTGAAGAAAAAGCTGTTTCAATAGCAGCACAAACTTTGGGTAATAGAACGCTTGATCCCGAACATTTAAAAGAAGTTGTTGCCGGTCGTTTTGCTGACGCACTTGGAGAAGTTGCTGCAAAAATGACATTGGATGAGATACAAGAAAATCGTGGACAATTTGTTAAAGAAGTTACAAAAATTGCAAATGAATCAATAGGTCACACAGGATTGGCACTTGAAACAGTTTCTATAATTTCTTTAGACCAAGCACCAATTGAAATGTTTAATCCAGCTAATATATTTGATTCTCAAGGTTTAACTCAATTAACCGAACAAATAGAATCTAGAAAGAAAAAAAGAAATGACATTGCTCAGGATACAAAAATTTTAATCGAAAGTAAAAACTTGGAAACAGTTCAAAAAGAATTAGAAATTAAAAAAAATGAAGAGTTCTCTAAATTTCAACAAGAAAGAGAAATTTCTATTCAAAAAGCTACAGAAAGAACTGCAATTACTAAAGTAAGAGCTGAAAAAGAACGTGAAGCTGAGGAAGCTGAAATTAAAAATCAAGAACAAATTGAAGTTGCTAAAATTTCTCAAAATCAAGTTATTGAGGTTGAAAGAAAATTAACTGAAACAAGACTTATCGAGGAAATTGAAAAACGTAGAAAAGAACAAAACGAACTAGAAAAAAATTCAGCTTTTGAAATAAGACAAAAAGATTTAGAAACAGAAGTTAAAATTTTAAATTTAGATAAAGAAAGTGAATATGCACGTTTAGAAAAACAAAGATTTGTTGATGTGAAGCGAGCCGAAGAAAAAGCAATAATACTTCGAGAACAAGCCGAAAGACACAGAGAGGCTGAAGAAGCTCAAATTATTTCTGAACAACAAATTAAAAATGCTAAAATTGAACAACAAAAAAATATTGATACACATAGAATAGAGTCTGAAAGAGTAACAAGACTTCTTGATATAGAAAAAGTTAAGAGACTAAGTATTGAAGAACATCAAAAAAACCTTGAAATTATTAATAAATCTAAACAAGTTTTAAAATCTAAAGCAGAAGAAGAGAATACAAGAGCTATAGCAATAGAGGCTGAAGAAAGAGCAAACTCAGCTAGGTATGTTGAAAAAGCACAAGGTATTAAAAAAGTTGATGTGATTACTGCTGCTTCTAAAGCTGAGCAAGAAAGGCATGCGACTATGGCTGCAAAATTAAGATATGAAATAGATGCTGCGGGTAAAGAATCGTTAAATGCCGCTGAAAATACTAGAAGTGACGCAAGTAGAAGAAGTGCATTACGTTTAAAACTTGCTGATAAAATTGAGTCTATTATTAGAGAAAGCGTTAAACCAATGGCTAATATTAATGAGATTAAAATTATAGATGTTAATGGTTTGCCTGGATTTAGTGGAAATTCAGATGGCTCCGGCAGTGTCACAAAAGATAGCGTTGGCACAAAAGATGGTGGTGGACGTGGACGAAGTGGGAATTTAGCAGACAATGTTGTTAGTTCTGCATTGCGTTATAGAGCTCATCAACCATTCTTAGATGGCTTACTTAAAGAGATAGGAATGGCCCCTGGAGAAGTTAGTAATATCAGAAATATTTTGGGTGATTATGAAAATCCTAAAAAAGATTTTCATATGAATTTTGATAAAGATCCAACTAAAGGAAGTAAAGATCCTAAATAAAATTAATGAAAAAATATTATGAGTAGTGATTTAGATAATTGGGCTAAAAAATACGAAGACATCACTAATAGTGATGAAACTATTGCTGCAATGGCTAAATATTATTCATGCTCTTTTATGTTTGATATGGAAAAAGCAAAAATTATTGTAGAAATGCATGATGGAAAAGTAAAAAACATTAATACTAATCCAGGACCTTTAGATGCATATGATTTTGCCTTACGTGCTTCAGCAAACACGTGGAAAGAATTTAGCCAACCAATGCCGAAACCAATGTATCATGGAATATGGTCAGCAAGTTTTAGAAAAGATCTTAAAATTGAAGGAAATCATTTAATATTAATGAAAAACTTAAGAAATTTTACAGTTCAGTTTGAACTATTAAGAAAATCAGGAGTACCCGTTTAAGATGAAATTTATTGAATTAGAAGGAATAAAAAAATGGTAAAACATCATAGTGTAATAGGTCGTTATGTTACAATCGAAGTAGACGACTATGAATATAAAGTTTTTTATCTTCAAAACGGAAAAGGCATACCTTTAATTTGCCAACACACAGCCGGTTGTCATAATCATCAATGGAGAGGTCTTTTAGAAGATGAAGAGATTATTAAAAACTACAATGTAATAGCTTATGATTTGCCAAGACATGGAAAATCAGACCCTCCACACAATAAAGAATTTTGGAAAGAAGAATATAAGTTAACTTCCGAACATTTTTGTAACTTTATAATTAAATTATGTGAGGCACTTGATTTGAAAAATCCAATATTTATGGGATCTTCTTTTGGGGGAAATGTAGCTTTGCAGCTTGCATTGCGTTATCCAAATAAATTTAGAGCAGTAATTCCAGTTGAAGCTGCTGACCATGCACCAGGATTTTATTTAGATTGGTGGAGACATCCTCATGCAAACGCTGCTCAAGTTTGCGCAAGTGGAACATGGGATCTTATGGCACCTCAATCTCCTGAAAAAGACAGATGGTTAACCTGGCATTACTACACTCAAGGTTCAGAAGCTTTTAAAGGGGACTTGTATTTTTATTCTGTTGATCATGATTTACGAAATGAATTAAAAAATATTGATGGACATAAGTGTCCAGTTATTATGATGACAGGAACTTATGATTATTTAACGCCACCTGAAGCTACAGAAAATACGGCAAGGCAAATAAAAGGTGGAGTTTATATTGAAATGCCAGACATAGGACATTTTCCTATGAGTGAAAATTACGAATTATTTAGGGTTTATTTAATAGAAGCTTTAAAAATTATTAATGAAAAAACAAATAAATGATTAAAGAAAAAACAGGCACTCAACTTAATCAAGCTCATACAAGTGTAGATGATTTTAATACCAAAAAATATGTTTTGCCCTTATTAAGAGATGAAAAAACTAGAAATAGATTAATAGAAGAACATAGAGCATGTCCTGTAGGTAGAGCCTCTCACAAAGGTCAACCAATGGTTGAGCATAGTAAAGATTTAATAAGAGTTTTGGACAAATTAAGAAGACAGCCAATGGCAGGAAAATTACTCACTGTATGCAAAAAACCTCATGAGGATTATAGAATAGGAATTGCCAGTGGTGTTAGAGGACAACCAGTTGAAATTCTTGAAGAATCCTATTCATCCGAAGAAGCATGTGAGCATGCTATTTTTTTGAAAAGAGTTGTGGCACTTTTAGAAAAGTATGCAGAATGATTAATAATTTTAGGAAGATTATATTATGCTAAGAATTACTGGCTATAGTGATAAGTACCAAGCTTTTCCAAGAGAGAAAGTTAAATTTTATGTAAATTCTGAAAAAAGTGAAAATTATGATGTTCAAATCGTAAGATTAATTCATGGAGACACTAACCCAGAAGGCCCTGGATACAAAGAAGAAGAGATAGGAGCAACTTGTAATAAATCTTATCAAGGTAGAAATCAAAAAGTGCATGGTGGTTCTTACATAATTATTCCTCAAGATGCTCGTCTTAATGTAAAAAGTTTTACCTTACAAGCCTATATATTTCCAACTACACCAGACAAAGGAAAACAAGGAATACTAACAAAATGGAATGAAAAAACTGGTAGTGGTTATGGTCTTTTCATTGATGATAATTCTTGCCTATCAGTAATGCTTGGTGATGGTGCTGGACAAGTTATGAATTTGTCTAGTGAAAAAAAATTAATGAGAAAAGTATGGTATCTTGTAGCAGTAAGTTTTGATGCAGAGACAGGAAAAATAAAACTTTATCAAGAACCTTGTGTTACACCAACAAACGCTGGATTAGGAATGTCTCTATTACATCCGGCCGATGAAACTACTGCATTTGTTGAAGCTACAAATAATTTACAACCAAGGGCTAATGACGCTCCTTTTTTAATAGCAGCATCTACTGTTAACGATCACTCAGGTAGACACATATTTGGAGCTCATTATAAAGAAGCATTAACACCTATTGAGTTGCCTGAACAAGGTTATGTTTATAATGGAAAAATTGATAGACCAAGATTAAGTAAAAAAGCTTTAACAAAATCAGAAATTGAATCTTTAGCAAGAGGTTACAGTGGATGTTCAGCAGAACTTAGATCTGAAGTTATTGGTGCTTGGGATTTTCATGCAAATATAACAAACAACATTGCATCAACACAAATTATTGATACGACCTCAAATCATCTGAATGGATTTATTATAAATTTACCAGTAAGGGGAATGACAGGGTATAACTGGACTGCAGATGAGATGGTTTATCATCATAAACGTGATGAATATGGAGCAATACATTTTCACGATGATGATATTGATGATGCTAGATGGGAAGTTGACTTTACATTCGATGTTCCGGATCTTATTAAAAGTGGAATTTATGCTGCAAGACTAAGAATTAACGGAGAAGACTCACCAGAAACGGAAGACTTTGTTCCATTTGTTATAAAACCTCCAAAAGGTAAAACAACTTCAAAAGTTTTATTTGTTCTACCTTCAAATAGTTATATGGCATACTCAAATGACAATTTAGCTACAAACTCTGTAGTTGCTGAATTACTTGCCGGTAAAGTTCCAGTTATGTCAGCTGCAGATTTATATCTAAACGAACATAGAGAGTATGGTTTATCTACTTACTCATTGCATTCTGATGGAAGTGGAGTTTGTTATTCATCAAGACTTCGTCCAATACTTAATATGAGACCAAAATATAGACATTGGCTATCACCATCTTTATGGCAATTAAATGCAGATCTTCATTTAACAGATTGGCTAGAAGAAAAAAATATAGATTTTGATGTTATGACTGATGAAGACCTTCATGTTGAAGGAGTTGATTTGTTAAATCGTTATCAAGTAGTTTTGACTGGATCACATCCTGAATATAGTTCAGAAAAAATGTTAGCAGCTTATGAATCATATCAATTAAATGGTGGTAGATGGATATATTTAGGAGCTGATGGATTTTATTGGGTTAGCGAGTATCATCCAGATAATTTGAACATTATTGAGGTTCGAAAAGGTGAGGCAGGTACAAGAGCATGGACAGCAAGCCCTGGTGAATACAACAATGCATTTGACGGTAAATTTGGTGGCATGTGGCGTGCTAGAGGAAGAATTCCAAGTAAAGTTTGTGGATTAACATTCACAGCTTATGGTTTTGATGTTTCTTCATATTATAAAAGAGAACCAGATAGTAAAAAACCTGAATGTTCTTGGATCTTTGAAGGTGTCGGCGATAATGAAGTAATTGGCGATTTTGGACTAGTAGGAGGAGGAGCTGCTGGAGTTGAATTAGATAGATATGATCTAGAATTTGGCACACCACATAATACTTTCTTATTGGCAAGATCTGAAAACCATACCAACTTAATGTTACAAGTGAATGAAGAGATTCATTTTTCAGTTAGAGGTTATCATGGTGGTGGTACAGAAAATCCAATGGTTAGAGCTGATATGATTTATTATAAAACTCCTAAAGACGGAGCATTATTTGCTCCAGGATCACTTTCTTGGTGTGGAAGTTTATCTTACAATGATTATAATAATAATGTATCAAAAATTTTAGAAAATGCTATTCGAGGATTTTTAAAAGAAGGACCACTTCCTTGATTAAAAACGAATTAATCAATAGACCAAAAGGTACTGATGGTAAGGCAATTCTTGGTTCAGATAATACGACACCTTTAAATAAACTTGAAAAAGAAGCATTAAATGATCTGGATAAAGATAAAATTAACGATCTGGCAAAATGTCTTTTTGTACTAAATAATAAAAAATATGGACCAATTCCAGGAGCATATATGGTGATGTGTACTAAACCAGGAAAAGAATGGTGTGTAGCTCAATTAAATGCAGATAGAGCAAAACCATTTATTTTATATGAAGATAAAGTTTTTACTTCAATTGTAGAAGCACAAAAAGAAGCAGAGAAAATTAAAAAGGAACGTGGTGAGTCAGCGCCAAGACGTTGTACCTAAATAGTTTAAAAGAATTTAAAATATGGCTAAATCAAAAGTCCTTATAGAAAATGACAAAACTATAGTAACAGAGTGGTCATTTGATGTAGGTGATAGCACAGGTCATCATACTCATAAATATAATTACATAGTTGTTCCCATGCTCGATGGGGAGTTAAAAATAATAGATAATAAGAACAATGAAACAATTTCAAAGCTCACTAAAGGTGGGGCTTATTATAGAGAAAAAGGGGTAGAGCATAACGTCTTTAATAATAATAATTTTTCTTATTCTTTTATTGAGATTGAGATAATCAAATAAAATTATGTCTGATAAAGCTCTTTGGTTTGTAATCTTTTTGTTATTATATGTTGCTTATTGTTTTTTTTGGGGAGTAAGAGGTTCAAGAGATGTAGATAACCCGGAAAAATACTACTTAGCAAACAGAAGCGTTTCAGCTTGGGTTTTCTTCTTTGCTGCAACAGCTGCAACTTTTGCTGGGTTGACTACATTAGCTCACACAGGATTAATTTTTCATGATGGTTTTCAATATGTTGCTACATCATTTATCGCTATAACAGTTCCTTTAGGAAGCTTATTTTTTTTTAAAAGACAATGGATGTTAAGTCGCAAATATGGATACATTACACCTGGAGAAATGTATTATGATTATTATAAGAGTGATGCAATTCGTATAATTTCAGTCGTAGTTACTTTTTTTGTAGCAATACCAATACTATCAGTTCTATTTGGTGCAACAGGGTTTTTGGTCAACACCTTAACGGAAGGTTATGTTTCAAGAGAATTAAGTATGTGGGTAATTTCAGTTATAGTATTATTTTATGTTACAGCCGGGGGTTTTAAATCTACTGTAAGCGTTGGTGTGGTTCAATCTTGGCTATTTATGTTAACAGTTTTGATTCTAGGATTAGTTACATACTCTTTTATAGGAAGCTTTGAGGTTTTTGGAAATGCTTTATCAAAAATTGCCAGCACATCAATTAGCGCTTGGGGTAACACAAATGGATATGGAGGTGCGGATCACAACGGATATTTTGCGGTTCCAGGAGTTATTCAGTGGGTAGCAGGACTTGGAAAGAATGAAGCAACAGGAGGGCCATGGACCTCAATGATGATTTTTACATATACACTTTCTTTTATGGGGATAATTCTTTCTCCTTCTTTTTCAATGTGGACTTATTCAGTAAAACATCCAAAAGTTTTTTCTTATTATCAAGTTTGGGGATCTGCTGCTGTAGTTGGCGCTTTATTATTTATTTTTTCAACACTTCAAGGGGTTGGTTCAAATCTTTTAGGAGCCAACGCTGATATAAATAATCTAGGTTTATCTATCAGTAATATATTGCCAGAAGTTTCTAGAGGTGATCATTCTCTAATACTTTATTATTTAATAAATTTAATGGACAATTCTGCTTTATGGTTAACAGGCTTACTTATGGTTGGATTAATAGCTGCTCTTCAATCAACAGCAGCAGCTTTTTTAATGTCTGCCGGAAGTATAATTACTAGAGATTTATATAAAGCTTATGTTGATAAAGATTTAAAGTGGGAAAAAGAACGATCGGTAGCTCGTTTAATAATGTTGTTGATTTTTTTGGCATCACTTTATATTGCAACATTTGCAAAACCTGCAATGGTACTTTTTAGTGGTATAGCAATTTCTATTTCCTTTCAGTTTTTAGTTGTTTTGTTAGGTTTGGTCTGGTTTCCTTGGATAACAAGGGGAGCAGCAATTTTTGGAATAATTATAGGTATAATTATTGTAATATTAACAGAAACAATTGGTCAACAAATTACTGGTAATAGATTGCCATGGGGTAGATGGCCACTAACCATACACTCAGGTGCTTGGGGATTATTATTTAATATATTTGTTTGTTTTTCTATTTCAGCTTTTTCATCTATAACAAAAATTGATACCTACAGGTCTCATAGAGAAAAATTTCATAATTTTTTAAATGATCATATGGGTCTTCACCCAAATAGAAATAAATTAAGATCTTTTGCTTATGTTATTACATTGATATGGCTTTTTTTCGCTATTGGGCCAGGACTGGTTTTAGGAAATATGTTTTTTGGAGACCCTGGAGGAGGTTTTGAATCTTGGGTTTTAAAAATTCCATCAATCTGGGGATATCAACTTATTTGGTGGGTTATTGGCATAGGTTTGATTTGGTTTTTAGCGAGTAAAATGGATCTATCAACATTACCAAATAAACCAATTCAACCTAATGATATTTTTAAAGGTCCAAATGAAATTGAGGCAGATGAAAACTATATTGACAAAGTTGGAACAGGGTATGGTTGGATTCTAATACTTGTAGGGTTAGCAATTTTAACAATAATATTTTATGCTTATGTTGTATAAACAATCATGACATTAAATTCATTTCAATTTAACACAACGCCAGGAATACGCTTTGGTAGTGGTTTAGCAAAAAGTTCATGTGAAGAAATTTCTAAAAAACTTGGCCCTCGTATTCTTTTTATAACGGATAAAGGTTTAATGTCTTTAGGATTAACAAAACCTACTATAAATACGCTTAGCAATAAATGTTCAATAGAAATTTTTGATGATGTTGAGGCAGATCCATCTAAAAAAACTCTTTTATCAGCAATAGAAGTAGGAAAAAAATTTAAAGCAACGGGTGTTGTTGGTTTTGGTGGAGGATCATCCATGGATGTTGCTAAACTTGTGGCATTAATATTAGGTTCGAATGAAGATTTAGAACTAGCCTGGGGTGTTAGTAACGCAAAAGGACCTCGTTTACCATTAGTCCTAGTTCCTACTACTGCAGGAACAGGTTCAGAAGTTACTCCAATTGCAATCATTACAGTAGGAGAAGAAGAAAAAAAGGGTGTTTCATCTTCAATTATTTTACCAGATTTAGCAATATTAGATCCGGAACTTACGTTGGGACTACCAGCGGTAACTACAGCAGCAACAGGTATAGATGCCATGGTTCATGCTATAGAAGCTTACGCATCAACAAATAAAAATAATAACCCAATATCAAAAATGATGGCTATAGAAGCTTTAAAACTACTTGGTGGATCGATAGAAAAAGCAGTTTTAAATGGTTCGAATATAGAAGCTAGAGGAAATATGCTTATTGGAGCAATGTTAGCAGGAAAAGCCTTTGCAAACTCTCCTGTTGCAGCCGTTCATGCTTTAGCTTACCCAATCGGTGGAACTTTTCATGTTTCACATGGTCTCTCAAATTCTTTAGTTTTACCTCACGTTCTTAGATTTAATAGTATAGATGCAAAAGCTGCAAAAGATTATTCTGAACTTGCGCAATATGTTTTTCCAGATTTAGATATAAATAAAGGGACTCAAGCAATATGTGCTGAATTTATTGATAAGATAGAGGATTTATCTAAACGGTTAGGTTTGCCTCAAAAACTTAGAGAAGTTGATATACCAAAAGAAGCATGTGAAAAAATGGCAAGTGATGCAATGAAACAAACCAGACTATTGGTAAACAACCCAAGAGAAGTGACTCAAATTGATGCACTTAATATTTATAAGTCTGCTTGGTAAAAAATACTTATGGAACAAAAAAATAAAGACATATTTGAACACACCACAAAGTTTAATACAGGTATACGATTATATATGTTTCAAACAGGATCAATTAAAACAAAAGTAAAATTTATAAAAATGAATCAAGGTGAAGAACCATACGAAATACCTGTGCCATGGTTTTTGATAAAACACCCCCAAGGCGATGTTATTATTGATGGTGGAATGCCAATAGAAGCGGCTCTTGATAAACATAAGCACTGGGGGTCAGTAGTTGAAGCTTATGATCCAGTAATGAAAGTATCAGAATGGTGTAGAGATCAGATAAAAACTGTAAATACAAATCCCGAGGATATAAAGAATGTTATACAAACTCATTTACATTTAGATCATTCAGGTGCGATAGGTCATTTTCCTAATGCTACACATATAACTCAGAGAATAGAGTATGATTATGCATTTAATCCTGATTGGTTTTCAAAGCCCGCATATATTAGGGAAGATTTTGATAAACCAAATATTAGATGGAAATTTTTGCAAGGAAAAAAAACTGATTTTTATGATGTGTATGGTGATGGAGTTATAAAAATAATATTTACACCAGGTCACACACCAGGTCATCAATCTGTATTAGTCAATTTACCAAAAACAGGTCATATGTTATTAACAGGAGATGCCTGTTATACTGGAGATCATTGGTGTGACAGATGTTTACCAGGACTTGTAACATCTTCTTCTGATGCAGCAAACTCAGTAGCAAAATTAAGAAAAGTTGCAACGGAAAATGATGCAAAAGTTGTTTGGGGACATGACCCAATCTCATGGTTAGACTGGAAAAAAGCACCAATGTTTTATTATGATTAAATTATGTTTTATTTTATAAATTATTATGCTTAAATGTATTTAAATTATGAAAAATAACACAACATTAATTAATTCACTTCTCTCAAACTATAAAATAAATATATATTTTAAAAA
>ERZ890510.1766-NODE-1766-length-13521-cov-4.796228_pt1 | contig 13521 bp, 16 predicted proteins | sample MGYA00521265_ERZ890510 | MGnify/ENA primary metagenome ERZ890510 (study PRJEB32303, sample SAMEA104408624) | aquatic metagenome | biome: Brackish water; feature: Chemocline; material: water | place: Baltic Sea | collected 2014-10-26T21:54:00 | depth 110 m ...
GTGAGCTTTTTCTTGATGTTTCTTTAATCTGTCTGAATCAGTACCGCCCCTGCTGCGGCTGAGCAACAATGTTTCGCCCCGAGGCTCCCAATCGCACGATCTAGTGTCTTTCCCAATCGGCAACCCAAGATGTATGCCAAAGCGGTGGGCTCCGCGTCAAGCCACCATTCCGAGATTCTCGTTTTGAATCAACAGGCTGCACCCCATTGCTCGACTCGCCCTAAAAACAGTTTTGCGAGTCGGTTCAATGCGTTAGCTATTCCGAGTCACATGAACGTGGCTCTGGCCCGCCTTTTTTATCCACAACTTTTTTGCCAGGATGCTCGTCGTCAGTCGGAGGACCAATCAACGTGGCCAAAAAGCATAAGAAAAGAACGAAGAGCACGCCGTCCCATCAATCGAGAACGGGGGGTGCTACGCGACGCCGGTCGCGCGGGCGTTTCCTCAAGCTCAAGACGTGGGAATTAGGTGTCTTGGCAGTCATCGCCGGGTTGGTCATTTGGGCCGTCGCGACAGAATTTTCCGGCGGCGTCGATGAAACAACGTTTCTGCGCCTCGCTGCGCAAGGTCGGGAGCGGTTGAGCGACATCGTTTCAGTGGCCGACGCCGGTAACGCGCATATCCCCGACGCGACGTATGCCAGCGACTATCCGACCACTGGGCCGCACAACCCCAATCCATTGGCTCCTGGTTTTTATTCGAGCGAACAGCGCCCGGACCGGCTGGTCCATTCACTCGAACACGGCATGATCGTGATCTACTACGACGAACCCGGCGATGACATCGCCGATCAGTTACGCGATTGGGCCGCACTGTATCGGGGCCCGTGGAGTGGGGTCATTGTCACCAAGAAGGAGGGGCAGGGTTCGGAGATCGTTCTCGCGGCCTGGCGCAACCTGTTGCGTTTGCCGACGTTCGAGCCAACCGGCGCCGCGGCATTCGTTGATCGATTCCGCGGACGCGGACCGGAAAACCCCGTTCGCTAGACGCTGCTTCTAGGTCGCGGGTTTATCGATTGCGGGTTTTGCGACTGCCGCGGGTTTCTTCGCGGTCGCCTTTAGCGCTGCCTCAAGCGCCGTCACCCGCGTGGCCAGCACTTCGTTCTGTTCGCGCGCCTTTTGCGCCATTGCCTGGACAACCTCGAACTCTTCACGAGTCACCAAATCCATGTCCGCTAGCCACCGCTGGAACTGGTCTTTGATTTTCGCTTCGATTTCTTCCCGAACACCGCCGACCGCGCTCAACGCGCCGCCGGCGACCCGGGCGATATCGTCAAAGATGGGATTGTTTGATGCCATGGGTTCCTCCGCGTGGTCGAGCAACTATAGGACCGCGCAACCGAACGGTGAAGCCGCCGGGATTTCACGCCGGTGTGACGCGTCTCGACTTGGTTTAACCCCGGTGTTTGCCTATTTTCACGACACCCCGACAACCGCTGGCCAGCAAAGTGAGCGCCGATGATCCTGAGCGCCCTGCCCTTCCCGACCATCGATCCGGTTCTGATCGCGATCGGCCCTTTCGCGATCCGTTGGTATGCCATCGCCTACATCGCAGGGATTGTGCTGGCTTGGCGGCTTGTTTTGCAGCTGATTCGGCACGGAAACACGGCGCTGAGCCGCAAGGACGCGGACGATTTCGTGGTTTGGGCCACAGTCGGCATCATCCTGGGTGGGCGGTTGGGCTATGTCCTGTTTTACCGGCCCGAATTCTACCTTTCCCATCCCGTCGAAATTCTCTTCATCTGGCAGGGCGGCATGTCCTTCCACGGCGGCCTACTTGGGGTGACCGGGGCGATTATCCTGTTTTGCCGAAAGCGCGGGCTCCGTCTCTTCGCGGTTGCCGACTTGATCGCCGTTGCGGGCCCCGTCGGCTTGTTCTTTGGCCGCATTGCTAACTTCATTAATGCCGAACTATTCGGCCGCGCCACAGACCTGCCCTGGGGAGTCGTCTTCCCCACAGGGGGACCCCTGCCCCGCCACCCGAGCCAGCTCTACGAAGCCGGACTCGAGGGCATCGTGTTGTTTGGGATTCTTATCGCGCTGTATTTCGCCACCACGATCCGTCATCGACCGGGGCTCATGACTGGGGTTTTTGTGGCGGGTTACGCGGCGGCTCGGTTGTTCGTTGAGATGTTCCGCGAACCGGACGCGCATCTCGGCTTCCTGGCCGGCGGCATCACGATGGGTCAAGTCCTGTCAGTGCCGTTGCTGCTGTTCGGCATTTTCATGATCGGCCTCGCGATGCGCCGCGCGCCCACGGTGCCCGGCCTCCGGTGACAACACCGCTGGGCGCGCACCTGCGCCAAATGATCGCGATAAATGGACCGATCACGGTTGCCCGTTTCATGGCCGAGGCACTCGGCAACCCGGATCACGGTTACTACATGACGCGCGATCCCTTCGGCGCAACCGGCGACTTCATTACAGCGCCCGAGGTCAGCCAGATGTTCGGCGAGCTGGTCGGCGCCTGGTGCGCGGACATCTGGCGTCAAATGGGGATGCCCAGTCCGGTCGCCCTAATCGAGGTCGGGCCGGGCCGCGGTACGTTCATGAGCGATGCGTTGCGCGCAACACGACAAATTCACGGTTTCCACGCCGCTCTGCATATCCACCTTGTCGAAACCAGCCCGCTATTACGGGCCCGTCAAGCCAGTGCGCTGGCGGCATACGATGTCCGTTGGCACGACGCTGTCGATGATGTCCCAACCGGCCCCACCATTGTCGTAGCGAACGAACTATTCGACGCGTTGCCGATACACCAATTCCAGTTTGCCGACGGGCAGTGGCATGAACGTCTAATCGACGTCGCCGAGAATGGCGCCTTTCGCTTCGTGTTGGACCCGACCGGGGCGAGGTTCCCAGGCCTAAATCGCTTTGCCGATCCGCCGCCAAATGCAATCGCCGAAATCTGTCCCAGCGGCGCGGCGCTGGCGCTGCAGTTAGCGGGGCGGCTCGCCGAACATCCCGGCGCCGCGTTGATCGTGGATTACGGACAGGTCCAACCTGGCTTTGGCGATACGATTCAAGGTGTCCGCGCCCATCGTGCTCAGGACATCTTCGATGCGCCGGGCACCGTTGACCTCTGCGCCCACGTCGACTTTGCCGCCCTGCGTGATGCCGCCCATGATGGTGGCGCCCGCGTTTGGGGCCCGGTCCCGCAAGGCGCTTTCCTGACACAACTGGGGATCGAAACGCGCGCCGCTGCCCTGACGGCAGCGTCACCGACCGACAGCGGGTCGATCGCCGCCGACATGCACCGATTGACCGGTCCTGACGAGATGGGCAGGCTGTTCAAGGTGCTCGCTTTGACCAGCGCCGGACTCGAACCGGCCGGATTCGACGATACATGATTCAATCTGAATTGCTTTCCTCTGCGCCCGGCGTCGTGCATGGGTTTTTCACGCGCCAGGGCGGGGTATCGACCGGCATCTACGCATCACTCAATTGCGGCGCGGGCTCAGACGACTCGCGCGCCAATGTCGGCGACAACCGAGCTCGGGTGCTCCAACAGATCGGGGGCCTGACTGGCACGCTGAATACCGTGCACCAGGTCCACGGAACGACGGTTGCTACAGCGACCGGTGCCTGGCCGACCGAGCCGCCGGTCGCGGACGGCGTTGTCTCCAACACACCCGGTGTGGTTCTCGGCATTTTGACGGCCGATTGCGCGCCCGTTTTGTTCGCGGACTTTGACGCGGGCGTCATTGGCGGCGCCCATTGTGGCTGGCGCGGCGCGCTGGATGGGGTTGCCGAACAGGTTATCGAGCACATGGTCGCTATGGGCGCGCGGACGAGCCGCATCGCCGCCGCGGTCGGCCCAGCAATTGCGCAAGCGTCATACGAAGTAAGCGCGGACTTCGAAGTGGCCTTCCTCGCCAAAGATCCGCGCGCGACAGTCTTCTTTGCGCCCGGAAAATCTGGTCACGCGCAATTCGATCTGCCGGGTTATGTGGTGGATCGACTAAGGCGGGCCGGGCTGATGTCCGTGGCCTGGACGGGGCATGACACGTATGTGGGCGAGGCCGACTTCTTCAGCTATCGCCGTGCCACGCACCGGCACGAGACAGACTACGGACGCCAGGTCTCGGCAATTGCGCTCGCCACCTAATTGGGCACGGGTTGCCATGCCGTTGGCGGCGATGGGGCTGACGCTTGTCAGCGCCTGCCAACCCTTACCGCGCCCGTTTCAACCCGACAGTAAGCGGCTAAACGCCGCCGACTTCACCCGGCTCGGCACCCGAGGTGGGATTATTGTTCGGCTTCCTGTTTTGGCGGATCGAGCAACCGCTGAACGCTTGGCGGGGCTCGTGGCCGCAGCGCTACGCGACGTCGACGTTCCGGCAATCGCCGGTCCCCTGGAGGAAACCAACCGCTACGTGCTTATCGGCCGTGCCGATATCACCGACAGCGTTGGAACGGACGTCGCGCTCGCCGGAGTTTGGCGGTTGGTCGACCCACAGGGCCGAGAGATCACGACGTTTCAGTTGGCGCACCAACTCGATGCTGCGGGCTGGCGATCGGGCGATACCGCGACGCTTGCGCTGCTGGCGGAATCCGTGGCCCAGGAAACGGCGAAACAGATCGCCGGCGTGCCGCCGCCGGCCCCACGCCCCTCACTGGCACCACAACGGATTGCGGTTTGGCCCATCGGCGGGCTCTCCGGCGAACAGGCGAGTCGGTTAGAGGCGGCGGTTCAGGGAGCGCTGCGCACCAGGGGCCTGATTGTCGTTGGTGTCGATGATCCGGTGGCTTTCGTGGTCACCGCCTGGGTCGAGCGTACCGACACCGGCGCCGCTACCGAGCGAATATCTGTCGAGTGGGCGCTCCTTCGCGGCGATGGCCAGGAAGTCGGGGTGGTGTCGCAAAGCAACCTCATCCCGGCAGGTGAACTCGACCGCACCTGGCCCGACGCGGCGCTCGCCATTGCTGGTGCGGCCGCGGACGGCCTAGTGGAAATGTTATCTCGGATGCCGAACCCAGATTCTTAATCGAATCGGCTACACTGGCCTCGCCCTTGTTGGGCGAAAACCCTTATATCTGGTCTACAAATATTGGGTCGCCGACGCGAGGCGGCGAGATGATTCGAAACCATCCAGGAACGCGCCATGAACGAATTCGACCGCCTCGTCGACGGCTACCGCCGGTTCCGTCAAGACCGCTTCACCCGCCAGAACGCGCTGTACCAGGACCTCGCCGAAACCGGCCAGTCCCCCCGGGTCATGGTTATTGCCTGCTGCGATTCGCGCGCCGATCCGGCGATGATATTCGACACCGCGCCGGGCGAGATTTTTGTCGTTCGCAATGTCGCCAACCTCGTGCCCCCCTATGCCCCGAGTGACGACTACCATGGCACCAGCGCGGCATTAGAATTTGCCGTCACTGGCCTGGGCGTGGCCCATGTTCTTGTGCTCGGCCATGCCCGCTGTGGCGGTATTGCCGCTAGCCTGTCAGGCGATGGCCGGGGCACCTTTATCGGCCGCTGGATGTCGATCTTGGAAGATACCCGTCGGGGAGTCCGCGATTCTACCGAGGGAGACGCACAGCCGCGCGCGCTGGAACTGGCCGGTGTCGGGAAATCGCTGGAAAACCTGATGACCTTCCCGTTCGTGGCAGAGCTGGTCCGCGAGGAACGCCTTCAATTGCACGGCGGCTACTTTGATATCGCGACCGGGATTCTCAATTTGCGGGACCCTAGCAGCGGTGAATTCACCTCGGTTCTTGATGGCGCGCCAGCATTTACATAGGGAGCCCCCCTTGTTACAGTCCGCGCGCTTTTGGCCCCTTTCGGGTTTTTCCATGTCGCCAAGCAGTAGGCCAGCGCCTCGCCAGCAATGAAAATCATCGCCGGCAACAGCAATAGGCCACTCGCTGAGGCAGTGGCCGCCTACCTCAACCTTCCGTTGTCCAAGGCCTCTATTCGGCGCTTCGCTGACATGGAGGTGTTTGTCGAAATCCACGACAACATGCGCGGCGAAGACGTCTTCATCATTCAATCGACGTCCTATCCGGCAAACGACAACCTCATGGAATTGCTGGTGATTATCGATGCCGTGCGACGCGCGTCGGCGCGGCGGATCACCGCCGTTATCCCCTATTTCGGTTATGCCCGGCAGGACCGAAAGCCCGGGCCGCGAACGCCAATTTCCGCCAAACTCGTGGCCAACTTGATCACCGAAGCGGGCGCTGATCGGGTCCTTACGTTGGATTTACACGCCGGCCAAATCCAAGGCTTTTTCGATATCCCGACCGACAACCTTTATGCCGCGCCCATCGTTGCCAAAGATATCCAGGATCGCTTCGAAAGCGATAATCTGATGTTCGTATCGCCCGACGTGGGCGGTGTGATCAGGGCGCGCGCCGTGGCCCGGCGTTTGAATGCCGATCTGGCGATTGTGGATAAGCGCCGAGAGCGTGCCGGCGTTTCCGAGGTGATGCATATCATTGGCGACGTCGAGGGCCGCCGCTGCATCCTTATCGACGACATCGTGGATTCGGCAGGAACCCTTTGCAACGCGGCCAACGCGTTGAAAGAACAGGGCGCTGAATCGGTGATGGCATACGTCACCCACGGCGTTTTGTCGGGCGGCGCGGTAGCCCGCGTGTCGAGCTCGGCGCTGGACACGCTAGTCACGACCGACACAATTTTGGCCACCGAAGCGATGCGCGTATCTGACAGCATCCGGCGGCTGACCATTGCCCCCCTGATGGCCGAGGCGATGCGCCGAATCAGCGACGAATCCTCAGTTTCAAGCCTGTGGGACTAGGAATCGGGCCTAAATAGGTATAGAACGGCGCCGCTTCAGCAATGTCAGCACCCTTGGAGGCTGGCGGCGAGCGGGCCAAAATCGCTACGAAACATAGGAGAATTGCGATGAGCGACCAGCAGATGATCGCCGCGCAGGTGAGAGAGCGGGCCGGAAAAGGGGCCGCACGTGCTGCTCGCCGCGCCGGTTTGGTCCCCGCCGTTATCTACGGCGCGAAGAAAGACCCCACGCACGTCACGATCGAACGGCGCCAACTTCAGGTTGAGCTCGCTAAAGGCGGATTCACCAGCCGACTGCTTGATATCGCCGTCGGCGAAGGTAAAGAGCACGTCCTGCCGCGCGAGATTCACTACCATGCGGTCACCGACGTGCCGCTCCACGTCGATTTCCTGCGGGTTACAGATTCGACGCTGATTAACGTCGAGGTCCCGGTAAATTTCGTGGGCGAGGAAGAATGCCCCGGTCTGAAGCTGGGCGGCGTTCTGAACATCGTCCGCCATGAAGTCGAGCTGAAATGCCGCGCTGGTGCGATCCCCGAGATTCTGACGGCCAACCTGGCTGGCCTCGAGATTGGCGATAGCTTGCGGATCAGCGCCATCGAGCTACCAGGCGGGGCCCGCCCGATCATCACCGATCGTGACTTCACCATCGCCACCATCGCCGCGCCGACAGTTCAGGTCGAGGTCGAGGCGGTCGATGAGGGCGAAGAAGCCGAGGGAGCTGAGGGCGAGGCGAAAGAAACAGAAGACGAGGACGGCAAGGCCTAAGGCCAGGCCGCCCCCGCCGCTCGACAGATGGTCCTGCTGGTTGGGTTGGGAAATCCCGGCCCCGACTACGCCAAGAACCGTCACAACATCGGCTTCATGGCCGTCGACAATATCGTGCAGCGCTACGGGTTCAGCCCTTGGCGCGGGCGATTTCACGGCCAAGCGTGCGAAGGCCAGCTATCGGGGCGCCGCGCTTTTGCGCTGAAACCCGAGACCTACATGAACGAGTCCGGGCGCGCGGTTGTTGCCGCGATGCGCTACTACCGGTTCGAACCCGAAAACATCATCGTGCTCTACGACGAGATCGATTTGGAGGCCGGCAAAGTGCGCTGCAAACAAGGCGGCGGCAATGCGGGCCACAACGGACTGCGTAGCATCGATTCGCATATCGGACGGAACTACGTGCGCGTTCGTCTCGGCATTGGCCATCCAGGTGATCGCGATCGTGTTTCGAACCATGTTCTTGGCAATTTCTCGAAGTCCGACATGACGTGGGTGGAGACTGTGATAGACGCGGTCGGCGGCGCCGTGCCGGCGTTAACGATTGGCGACATCCCCGGGTTTTCCAACCAGGTGGCCCTCAGCCTCGCGCCGGTCCCGGCGAAATCGGCGGCGACGCCAGCTAAAGAGTAGCGCCGAATGGGATTCACCTGCGGAATCGTCGGCCTGCCGAATGTCGGCAAATCGACACTCTTCAATGCACTGACCAGCACGGCGCAGGCCGAAGCCGCGAACTACCCGTTCTGCACGATCGAACCCAACGTCGGCCGGGTCTCAGTCCCGGACGAACGCTTGGAGAAGATTGCAGCCTTATCCAAATCGGCGCGGATCATTCCCACTTTTCTCGACTTTGCTGATATCGCCGGCCTGGTGCGCGGTGCCAGCAAAGGCGAAGGGCTAGGCAATAAATTTCTCGCCCATATTCGGGAAGTTGACGCGATCATCCATGTCCTGCGCTGTTTCGAAGACGAGAACGTCACCCACGTCGAGGGCCGAATCGATCCGATTGCGGATGCCGAGACGGTCGAGACTGAACTTATGATCGCCGACCTCGAAAGCCTGGAGCGCCGCGCCGACGCCGCGGCCAAGAAGGCCAAAGGGGGCGACCGCGACGCCAAAGCCCAGTTCGACCTTATGCAACTGGCCCTGGCTCCCTTGCGTGCCGGGCGCGCTGCACGCACCGCCGATATCCCAGACGATCAGCTGCGCGATTGGCAGGCACTGCAACTGCTCACCTCAAAGCCGGTCCTCTACGTTTGTAACGTCGAGGAAGAGTCAGCGGCGAACGGCAATGCCCAGTCCGAAAAAGTCGCGCAATGGGCAGCCGACCAGGGTGCCGGCTGTGTCGTCATTGCCGCCGCCATTGAGGCCGAAGTGGCGCAGATCGCCGATCCCGACGAACGCCGTGAATTCCTTGCGGCCATGAGCTTGACCGAAACCGGGCTCGCGCGAATTATTCGCGCTGGCTACCAGCTGTTAGCGCTGATCACATTTCTTACCGCCGGCCCAAAAGAGTCTCGCGCCTGGACCGTGCGCCGCGGCGCAAAGGCACCCGAAGCGGCGGGCGCAATCCACTCCGACTTCGAACGTGGTTTTATTCGCGCCGAAACCATTGCCTACGACGACTTCATCGCCTGCGGCGGCGAGACGGGGGCCAAAGAGGCGGGGAAGATGCGCTCGGAGGGCCGCGATTACGTGGTCCGCGACGGCGATGTCTTGTTGTTTCGCTTCAACGTGTGAGGGACCGTGACCCGCTATCTTGAAGATATCAATGTTGGCGATAAGGTCGCGTTCGGACACTACGAAGTTGGCGAACGCGAGATCGTTGAGTTCGCGACTAAATACGATCCCCAACGCATTCATACCGACCCCGCGTTCGCCGCGGAAAGCGATATGGGCGGCCTCATTGCCAGCGGCTGGCATACCGCCAGCATGTTCATGAAAATGATGGTCGATGCGATCATGGGCCACGATAGCGGCATGGTCTCGCCCGGTATCGACGAACTGCGCTGGCTACGCCCGGTGCGGCCAGGCGACATCTTGCGGGTTGAGGGCGAGGTGACCGCGGCCCGCCCCTCGCAGAGCAAGCCTGACCGCGGTATCGTGCAAATGCGTTATGCGGTGCTCAACCAAAACGACGAAGTGGTCATGAGCCTGAAGACCAATAATTTCATGCGGCGACGCGACCACGCGATCGCCACTTAGGGAGGGAACAATGGGCGAGAACATCAAACTAAAGGCCGAGGACGGATTCGAATTGGACGCCTATTTGGCGCTGCCGAGCGGCACGCCAAAGGGCGGCGTGATCGTTATCCAAGAGATCTTCGGGGTGAATTCGCATATTCGCGACGACGCCGACAAATTCGCGAAGGCCGGCTATGCGGCGCTGGCGCCCGCCATGTTTGACCGTGCCCAAAAGGGAGTCGATCTGGGCTACGACGCCGAGGGTATTGAGGCCGGGCGCGGGATCATGACGAAAATCGACTGGGCCAACGTCGAAAAAGATTTGCGGGCCGCTTCGGGCGCGCTCAAGAAATACGGCAAGATCGGCGTGGTCGGCTATTGCTGGGGCGGCTCAGTGGCCTGGGTGTCGACAATCCGCGATTGCGGGGTCGATTGCGCCTCGGGCTATTACGGCGGCCGGATCATCGACTTCATCGGCGAGACGCCGAAAGTGCCGGTCATCCTGCACTTTGGCGACAAGGATCACGGCATCCCCATCGAAAACGTCGAAAAAATCAAAGCAGCGCATCCCGATGTGCCGGTCTACCGCTATGACGAAGCCGATCATGGGTTTCACTGCGATCAACGTGCGTCCTACCATGCCGAGAGCGACGCGATTTCGACCAAGCGCACGATGGAATTCTTCGCGAAAAACATCGGCTAATCGCCGTGACGACGGGCGACCTCGCTGAGACAATGTGGTCGGCGACTGCCACGCCCGCGCCCGCCACAGACTCGCTCGACACCGATATCACGGTGTCCGTGGCCATCGTGGGGGCCGGGTATACCGGCCTCTCGACGGCCCTTCATCTGGCCCAGCGCGGCATCGAGGCGGTGGTCCTAGAGGCCCACGACATCGGTTCCGGCGGGTCGGGGCGAAATGGCGGGCACCTGACGCCAACGTTTCATTTTCGCCCTGAGTTTTCGCTGACCAATCTCAAGAAACGTCTGGGCGACGAAACTGCGGCGCGATTGATCGACCTGCAGACCGGCGCCGCGGACCTTATCTTTGGGTTGGTCGACAAATATGGAATCGATTGCGAACTCGAGCGGGTCGGCTGCATTCACGCGGCTCATACGCCGAGCATGATGCCGGCGTTGGCGGCAAAGCACGCCGACTACCAATCGTTGGGTAGGCCGATGCAACTGCTCGACCGCAACCAGACGGCCACGCTCACCGGGTCGGACAAATTTCACGGCGCCTGGGTGTATGAGAACGCCGGGCACCTCCAACCCCTGAGTTATGCCCGCGGATTGGCGCGCGCGGCCCTCAAGGAGGGCGCTCGAATCTTTACGCACTCGCCAGTCAACCGGCTGGAACGCAGCGGGACCAAATGGCGGCTGACAACGCCGCAGGGCACCGTCACAGCTGATTTCGTGGTGCTGGCCACCGGTGCGTATAGCAGCGCGCTGTGGCCACCGCTGAAGCGGACCTATGCCCATTTTAGGCTGGGGTGTGCGGCGACGGCACCGCTGAGCGCTGAAATCCGGCGCGCGGTCCTGCCGCAGAACAACCATCTGGTGGACACCCGGCGCGATACCTTTGCGCTGAAGTTTGACGCTGCCGGGCGCCTCGTAACCGCGTTCAACGTTTCTGGCTTGCGGGGCATGAGCCGCCACAACATGGCGGCCCTCGTCGCGCGCCGTTACAGCTGGGTGTGGCCGCAACTGGCCAGCGCCAAGTGGGACTTCTTTTGGACGGGCGCCATCGACCTGCGGGCCGACCTGTTTCCGCGGCTGTTCGAGTTGGGGCCCGGATTGGTGACCGCCATCGGCTTTTCTGGGCGCGGTATCCCGACCGGGACCGCGATGGGATCCGTTCTTGCCGACTATCTCAGCGGCACGCCGAAAGAGGCGCTCGCCGCCCCACTCGAGCAGCCCAGCAATGTGCCGCCGCTAATGCGGTTGGTGGCGCGGATGATGATCCCGCGCTTTCGGCGGCAAGATGCGCAAGCCATGCGCGACGATGGGCTAGAAGCGCCGCGCTTTTGACCGGACATTTGACCGCGAATGGGCCTAGGTCGCACAGAGATTCCACACTAAGGTTTGCGTTCTTTAGAACCCATCTTTGGTTCAGAAAATACTCAGGGGAGGATTACATGGGCAGATTAATTGGAACCATCGCGCTCGCCGTGGCGCTAACGTTCGGGGCGGTCAGCGCGCAGGCGCAAGAAGTAAAGTGGCGCTTGCAGAGCATCATTCCGGTCAACACGTTCTTCTGGACCGAAATGGTGAAGAAATACACCGATCAGGTTCTCCTTCTTTCAGGCGGCCGGATCGACATCACGCCGTTCGGCGTCGGTGAAATCGTGCCGGCATTTCAGGTTCATCCAGAAGTGGCCAAAGGGACCGTCGATGCGGGTTGGACCTCGGCCGCGTTTCTCGCAAACGCCGACCCAACCAATGCGATTCTCTCGGACTTTCCCGGTGGCCCGTCGCCAGAAACCTACCTGCACTGGTATTATAACGGCGGCGGCAAAGAGCTGCATCAGCAGTACCGCAAAGAGGTGCTGGGGGTCCACGCCATGCTGCTCGGCATCGGCACCACAGAGTTCTTTGCGGTATCCACCAAGCCGATTCGCACCAAGGACGACCTGAAAGGGTTGAAGCTGCGCACCACGGGGGCGTGGGCCACGGTCATGAAAGAGTCGTTCGGCGGATCTACCGTCGTCATGCCGTCGGGCGAAATCTTCAGCGCGCTCGAACGCAAGGTCATCGATGCGGTCGACTGGGCAGGTCCAGGCGGCAATCTCGGTATGGGTTTTCACAAAGTTGCCAAGTATTTGATCGTCCCCGGGGTCCATCAGCCCTCGTCGCCGGTCGAACTGATTATCAACTTGGACAAGTGGAATGCGTTGTCCGATGCGGACAAACAGCTCCTCGAGTTGGCGGCCCAGCTGACGACGTTCCAGTCGTACATGGCAACTGGCCAAGCCGACCAGGCCGCGATGCCGGAATATCGGAAGAACGGCAACGAGTTCATCACGCTTGATCCGGCGCTTCAGGCCGAAATCAAAGCTGAAACGTTGAAATGGCTTCAGGCCCAAGCGAAGGAACAGACCGAAAAAGGCAACCCGTGGACACAGCGCATGCTCGACTCGATTCTGACCTATCAAGCAACCTGGGCCGGCAACGGCTTTACCCGAGCCTGGGACGTTGAGTAGCAGTAATTCCTGAAAACCCGGGGGGCGGACCATCCGGTCCGCTCCCCTTTTTCGCTGCAGCGAACTTGATCGCACGTTTCGTTAAGGTCGCTAACACCGTCTCATTTGCGGCTGCTGTCGTCGCGATGGCGATGATCCTCGGCCTGGTGGCATCCATGCTCTACGAGGTTGCCGCGCGCTACATCTTTAACGCCCCCACGATTTGGGCATATGACGTGTCCTACATGCTCAACGGTGCGCTGTTCATCCTGGCGGCAGGCCTGACGCTCACCAAGAACAACCATGTGCGAATAGACTTTCTGTCCTCGCGGTTGAAACCGTCGACCCAGCATTTGATCAATGCGATCTTCTACTTGGTTCTGTTTCTGCCGGCGCTCGGCTTCGTGACACGGTCGAGCATCATCGCTGCGTGGAGCGCACTAATGACAGGTGAGGTTGAGGCAATCAGCCCTTGGGCTCCGGTCATCTGGCCTTTCAATGCGGCGATCGCCATCGGCCTCGCCGCGTTATGGCTCCAGGCGGCGGCCGAGACGCTGCGCCATATTCTGGGTGCCAGAGACGCGAGCGCCGCCCGCACGCCCGGCGTTTCTCTGCCGTATTAGAT
>ERZ890510.1767-NODE-1767-length-13516-cov-18.635317_pt1 | contig 13516 bp, 8 predicted proteins | sample MGYA00521265_ERZ890510 | MGnify/ENA primary metagenome ERZ890510 (study PRJEB32303, sample SAMEA104408624) | aquatic metagenome | biome: Brackish water; feature: Chemocline; material: water | place: Baltic Sea | collected 2014-10-26T21:54:00 | depth 110 m ...
CCTCAGGAGTCTTGAAAAGATCACGAGTAATATTCTTGTGATGTGATTCTAAAGTACCTCCACCAATTTCTAGCAACTTTGAATCCCTCCACAATCTCTCAACATTGTATTCACCAACATATCCGTAGCCACCCATTACTTGCATTGCTGCATCAGCGATTTCTTTAGCGGCAGTACTAGCAAACAGTTTGACACCATCTGAATCTAATCTTTGTCCTGCTTTGCCAAGAGACATGTTATTGGCAGTATCATAGATATAAGCACGCATAGCACGATACTTAGACCAAGATTCTCCAATGTATCTCTGCATCTGTCCAAAGTTGCGGATTTGAGTCTTGAAAGCACTTCTTTCACTCGCATACTTGTTCATTTCGTGTAGCGAACGGCGCGCTATACCCAAAGACATAGCAGCTAGAGTTAGACGTTCTAATTCCAAATTCCTCATCATGTGAATAATAGATTCTCCAACTGAACCAACTAAGTTCTCAGCAGGTACAATACAATCATCGAATACTAATTCTGCTGTATTTGATGCTCTCATTCCAGTTTTATCATAGATTTTCTGACCGACTGCATATCCAGGCATTCCTGCCTCGACCAAGAAAGTAGACATCTGAACTCTACCTTTGTCATCAGTTCCAGTCTTTGCATAAACCCAAACAACATCTGCAGGAGTACCATCTTCATCTAAGCAACCATTGGTAATCCACATTTTACGGCCATTGATTTTCCAAGTTCCATCTTGTTGTTGCTTTGCAGTGGTTGATAATCCAAGGACATCTGTTCCGACATCCGGTTCTGACATTGCCATTGCACCAATCCATTCACCTGAACATACTAACGGTAAGATTCTCTGCTTTTGCTCCTCATTACCATTTATTGCTAAATTATTGACAAATAGCATTGAGTGTGCTAAGTAAGCGAGCGCAAACCCTGGATCACTTGCTGATAATTCTTCATGGACGATTGCACAAGCGGTTGCATCTAATCCAGCACCACCGTATTGTTCAGGTGCTGAAATACCTAGTAAGCCCATTTCGCCCATTTCGCGCAATAGCGGTAAGTTGAACTTTTCTTCACGATCATATTCAAGGGCTTGAGGCTCAACATATTCTTGAGTCCAATCTCTAACCATTTCACGTAGCATTGTATGCTCTTCACTTGGGTTTGAAATGTCCATATGACCACCTTACATTACAAGGCAAGGTGGCTCCCCTTTTCACTATTAGCCAAAAAGAATAGAGATAGGGTTAGAATTGATTCACAATGAGAAGTTTATCGCATTATCTAGTTTATTATTGCGAGATTGCTTTGCTTGCGAACTTTTTTTACTAGCCTTAGAATTGATATCACGCTTATTGATTTTAACTCTTGAACTTTTTCTAGCTTCATCTTCCCTACCTATTGCAGGTCTGGATTTAGTGCTATTTGGCGGTCCTCGCTTAGAATTAACAGCAGTAGGCTTGCGATTAATTTGAGATGGTGCTGCTCGCGTTTTAACTTTGCGAACTCTGCGGGTTGCATTCTCCCTGCGGACTAATTTTCTTGCTCTTTGACCAACGTGCTTCAAATGCCCATTGGCAACTATTGGTTCCGCACCTCCTAATGAGGTATCGATACCCGCTTGCTGCAAGACTCTGTTGGCAAGCGATTTAGGAGTTTTTACCACCTTAACCTCATCAACTATCCTGCTGGCCAGATTCGATAAGGTTTCATCACCTTGAATCCTTGGTGCCTTGACAACATCCATTGTAATTTCATCCATTTCCCCTTCTTCCTCCAGTTGCTTTTGCATCAAAGAAAAAAGAAAAGAGTCACTCATTGAATCCTGCTTCCGCTCAACCATACGCATCCCATCCAATTGACAGCCTCGCTGACGCTAATATGAAGGTTCCCTGTGTAATCAAGCAAGAAATACCGTTTTTAAGAGTGAATACAAATTTTCGCGCTCAACATTAAACTTCAAACATCTCGCTTTTTACGATCTTCTTCGATTTGGGCAAACCTCTCAGGACTCTGTATCTTGAGAAATTCAAGATAATCTTCAATACTTTCAAACTCGAGTGGTAAGATTAGTATCTCTTCACAGTCTTGACATTGGTAACGGTCTCCTGTCATGAACCCCATCCATGGATAAACTCGGTAACCATAGCAATTTGTACAGATTCTAAAAGAAGTCATTGTTTCACCTATACAACAATGTGGAAGTAGACAATATTTCATTCTTTGTTTGGAAATCAAACTAAATCTCTGCAGGTTCTATCATATCTGCGGTAACCTTGTTCTTTCTTGAGTACCCTTCAGGCCTATCGATATGGCGAGCAGCATTAGGGAATTTCTCTCCCCAAGGACGAGTTGCAGATCTTAACATCAATTTCATTATTGACAAATAACCTTTAATCATTCTACCTATGAACCTGAAACCCCGACCAATAGTTCGCAAAGGATGGCGGATTACTCCCCAAACAGAACGTAGAGGATGACGCAGGAATAGTAGCGGATTTTCTACACCTTCAAATGGATACTTTAATTGCTCGGCCATAGTCATTGGAACCAATTCATCAACACCATATATCTTGGGCCTTCTTTTTCCTTTAGGCATAAAGTAAGTACCAAACAACATATCCCATAGAGGCAAGAATGTTGAATAGTTCGACCATATTGCATCTTCCTCATTTGAGTGGTGCCAGTGATGGAATTCCGGTGTCATAATGAAGCGGTCAAAAATTTTGAATCTAAATCGAACATTAGCATGCAAGAATAATCCAAATACGATTTGGAATACCGCAAGGAACCCAACTTGCTCAGTTTCGAAACCTGCTGCGATGAGGAAAACTACCGCAGGTACAATCAATGTTCCATCGAATGGGTGCGCTCTAAACCCTGAAACCCAATCCATATGTTCGGTGGAGTGGTGAATTGAATGGAATTTCCACAGTACCGGAACTTCATGGTAGAATCTATGAGCCCAATAGGTAGTCATATCGAACAAAAGAATACCTGCGATCAATTTGTACGGACTAGGAATCATTGCTACATAGGGAGCGATCAACAATCCTGGTATCCATGCTAAAGAAACGACTCCAATAAAAATACCAACTGTAAGCGCAACAATATTGAGAAATGGTGCAGCCATTGCATAACCTATGTCCAAATCTAAATGTGGTCGTTTGAATCCTTGATGCTTCTGACGAGGAAAAAGTCTTTCAAACGGGACGACAATAATGAATAAGAATATTACAATAGTGGCTCCTTCACGTGAAATGAAAAGACCTGAACCGATAATAATCACCGCTAACAAGCGTAAAAAGATGGCTTTTTTCCAACCACCAACTGGTGGTAACTTTGGTGCTGAGGGGACTTCTGCAAATTGCTCTGTCTTCAAAACCCACTCAATAGATTCATCTTGAGGTAATTGAGGGGCAACCATAGTAGTATCAATAGGGGCATCAGCGTTCACCCCCTCCATATTAGAGAATTACAGCGTTACCCTTTGAATGTTTTTGCACTCATTGACAATCAATATAACCTACCAATGTTTAAGATGACCATGGAGGCAATTGGTAGTTTAGTGTAGGAATATTTTTGAGATCCTATGGGGCTTATTGCATGCTAAATAGCGGCATCACCGTGGAAGAAGGTGGACCTCAAGATAGGAATCTCCCCCGATATTCTTATTCTCAATGGTCATATATTTGCTACTAGGGTTATTTTCAATTGTTTCTTTCGCTTTCCTCAATTTCCGTTAATGCTCGCTTTCCTTACGGATGAATAAATTCAACTTCCGAATTTCCCTGTAGGATTCTGAAATATCTCTAGATCAAAATTAGATATTGATGATAAAAGATGATCGAATATATCTGATTGAATTCCTTCATACTCCACCCAGTTAATATTACTACTAAAGCAATAAACTTCTATCGGCAAACCATTTTCTGTTGGCTCCAACTGCCTAACCATCACGGTTAAATCCTTTCTAATGTTTTCATTAGCCATCAAATACTGATGCGCATACACCCTGAACAATCCTATATTGGTAAGGTTTCGCCCATTCAGCAAAGATGATTTATCACTGCTATTAGCGTCGTTATGAGTTGCTATTTCGCTCTGTATTGATTCAATGTAATCTTTCAACAACTCAATATTTTTGTAACGAGAAATTTCTTCATCCGTACAAAACTTGATGCTCGTCATGTTGATGCTAAGCGATCTCTTAATTCGTCTCCCTTTAGAATCTGTCATCCCTCTCCAATTCTTAAAAGAGCCTGAAATGAAAGCATAAGTTGGAATAGTGGAAATCGAGGAAAGCGAAGACAACAAAGATATGATGGTAATTAGTTGACTTGATGATGTATTCCAATAATACAACGCTTGAAAAAGGGGAAACTAAAGTCAGCACCATGCCCAAGCGTAGTTCGGTCCTGAGCAACACTCTCATGGGATTCGTGCGGCAAACATCCGACCCTTTTCTGTTCTGCGTTCATCACCTCGATCTTTACCCCGCTGGCAACGAAAAAATGGGTCCTAACCAACCGCTTGTGGGACGGGAAATCGGTTCTGACTTTGACGAAAATAACGATTGGAAAATGTATCATGGTGCAACCGTTCCAGGTTTTCCTGCCCACCCTCATCGTGGTTTTGAAACGGTAACTGTGGTGCTGGACGGCTTGGTCGACCACTTCGACTCGGGTGGTGCTACTGGGCGCTATGGCTTCGGTGATGTTCAGTGGATGACGGCTGGTTCGGGCCTAATGCATTCGGAAATGTTCCCGCTGACCAATATCGACAAGGACAATCGACTCGACCTCTTTCAGATATGGTTGAACTTACCTTCTAAGGACAAGATGACTGCGCCAGGATATGAAATGATCTGGGCTGAACAAGTTCCTAACATCGAACTTGACGGGGGTCATGTTCGTATTATCACAGGGAGATGGAATGAACACATTGCACCTGCATCTCCTAGTGCCTCCTGGGCCCATGAAGAAAGCCATGAAGTCGGTATTTACATCCTAACCGTCAAGGATGGCGGCTCGGTTGATTTACCCACCACCTCAGCCGGAGTTAATCGCATGATGTATCACATCAACGGCGCCGCTGCAACGGTTGAAGGACACACGCTGGAGAAAAAACACGGCATGCATCTCGACTCCACAATGGTCACTACAGTTGAAGCGCCAGATGGCGAGGTGCGTATACTTATTCTCCAAGGCCAACCCATCGACGAACCAGTTGCTCAACACGGTCCATTTGTGATGAACACACGCCAAGAGATAATACAAGCCTTCACCGATTATCAAAGTACTCAATTCGGTGGTTGGCCGTGGAGTGCATCGGATGTGGTTCATCCGCGTAATCAGGGACGATTCGCTCTACTAAGCAGCGGTGAGACCGTCCATCCACCCTCGGATTTGAACAGCACCGATACTAATGCATAGTGACATTCTAAGGTCGGTGTGAGCATGAGGACAACAATTAATATCACTAATGCTCGTACAGGAATACTCAAACCTTCCTTACGGACAATTGCCAACTTTCCTTTGGTTATGTTTTAAGGTGATCACGAATATATGACTTCTGTATAGATATTCATATTGGTCACAATTACTCTCCGTTGGTTCGCCCCGTTTTCGAGAAAGACAAGCGATTAATAGATGTGGTAGGTTTAGAATTGGAGTAAAGTTTCCATATTGAATTCCATTCAGTCAACGAAAATGGTTAGAGCTTTAGTGATATTATTTCAATCCTCAAAATCATACAGGTCATCCCAATAAGCATCTAGAATCTTTAAACCATCTTCAATTGCAACGACCGATAGAATACCATTTTCATCGGTGCTCAATAATTTTATTCTCTCCAATTTTGCCAAAGCATCATCGACTTCAAAATCAATATCTACTGCAAATCTTTCGAGGAGCCATTCTTCAATCCTGTTATCCAAGGATTCTTCATTATGTTGAACATCAGTTTCATAGTTCAGAAAAGCATAGGCTAACAATGCTTCCTTGACTTCCTGCTCTTCGCCAAGGTCAACAAGCACGTTTAGAACTGCTGAATTATTTGCTTGTCCTTTGAAATACATATCCTTTGAAACTTGAGTTTGAAACTTCTCACGTGTTTTTTGATACGCAAGATAGGTTTTGAGAACGTATGACCCTAAGGCACTCAAAATACCTCCGAGAACTGCAATTCCAGTTCCTACTTGTTCTTGCCCAAATAATAATGGCCCAAATTTCATTGTAATACCGACGATTCCACCAACTAACGGTGCTACGATTTTAATTTTATCCAAATTCCTCATTAGAGGCGTAGTGTTAGGAAAAATAGTCTCCAAATCTAACTTTGGCACCGTACGAAATAACCGAAGATGGAGACCATTTATATCAGTGTCACCAGGATAGTGTCTCATTCGTTTCTTATCGGATTCAAACCATTCTTTATCGTGAAACTCAATGACTTGGATGACCTGACTAAAGGTTTCCACTTCCACTTTTTGTGAACGAAATCCAAAGTGAGTTTTTCTAATGTCGCTGACTGATTGTTGACCTAATTTGTACAACTTCATTACTTTGAGTTCATCAAAACGAACATCCAAACTTATTGGCAAAATATCTTCTCCCTCGAGTGCCTCTTTAATCTCTTTTTCAGAAATAGCCTTCCAATTTCCATTCTTCAATGATTCGTCAAAAAGTTCAAGAAAGCGTTCCCTTCCGGACATTTTGATTTGCTCTTCAGTATCAGGATTCATACCTTCATAGAGATATTTTAATTCTTCCAAAACAATATGACAATCATGATGCCATATCGCTTCGAACATGGTTGCTAGGTTTTGTAATTTTGTTAATTCATCGTCACTTAATCCCCAATTAGTAAAAAGTTCCTTTTTAATTTTCGAACGGCTTACTGGTATAGATTGTTGTCTCGTATCACTCATGATTCTCCCCCTAAATGAAAATAAATAAGGTTTGTGTATCATGATGCTGAAAGGTTGCAACATTTTGATCACTCATGAATATTTTATCCAAAGCACCTATCTTGGGACCGGGACATCACTTTGAGTAAGTGTAATTTGCTGTATTCCATTTTCTTTGATGCTTACCATTTCAATGAGGAGTAGGCAAAATTAATGGTTTTACTGATTACTTGAAACCTGCGAATACCGATGTTTGGTCAGTGTAGATTACTGCTTTGTATTCAGCCCCATAAGAGTTTACTAAAAGCATATTATGTACCCTAGGTGCTCGTTAGCATAGATTTGCATCAATGGTATTATCTTTCCTTTTCAGCATCATGGATGGAAAAAATGTCAATATGATACCTAATAACAATCCTACTGAGGTTGATAATATACTGAGATATGAGAACGACTGCTATCAAAAGTTAACTTAATACTCGTACAGGAATAATATCTGCAAATACCATGGTAAAGTATCTTTGAATTCCACAGTCATAGAATAGATGTAGGTTTAATATTCAACTCCTTTTTTTATTAGGAGTGGATTTCTTAATTGAGTGATGAGTCATAAAACTCCCTTTGGACTTCTAAAACCTCCTCCTCGGGTTGGTATAAAGAGAATCGAGGCGGTACAGCGCGCTTTACGCTGGTGTGAAACCATTCTCACAGGGACACTTTGGACGTCAAAATCAGTTGGACACAAAATTTCACTTCAACGAACCATCAATGAACAAACGATTGAAATCTTTCCACTTGAAGCCGCCTTTCTGGACCTTGGAATGCAATCGCGATTCCCCGCAGGCCACCTTCCAATTCACCTCAACAATTCGAATGCATGTGTTCGCTCAACACATTATCATCCTCGTCCTTTGCACACCGATATGATCGCCAGTATGATTTTACTCTTGGGTCGTGCTAAGTTTGATCCTGCCGAAGTCCCAAGGACGCTACGCTCAATACTCACTGAAAAACAGATTACTTCACTCCCCCCTCGACAAGATCGTGAACGCTATATGCCTGCACCAGTGTTGGACAGCCATCCACTTACGATGGCTGATGAAGAAGCACGCGAATATATCCTTACCACACCAGAACATAATTGGCGACATCATGCTGACCGCTTGTCTGCCAACTTGCAACCGAATACGCTTCGCTGGATTTTGTTTCACTTGATAGAAACTCATACATTTCCGTCTGCTTTCACTTGGGCGCTTGAAAAAATGTATGTCGAAAGTGCCCTCTTCCCTTATGCAGACATCGTAGAGACTCTTTCCCACCCAAACAGATTGGTTCGTTCATGGGCAATAATGAATCTCCATTCTGATGACGAAAAAGCCCTCCTTGATGTGTTAAAACCGGTACGTTACGATGAAAACCCGTTGGTGACCCACAAAGTATTGACCCGAATTAGAGGATTTGCTCTTTCCGATGAAGAGAAGATCGAATTAATTAGTCCCTTATTAGATTTGGACCGTTATCGAAATGTGGCCATTATCCATCTGGGTCATCTTTCACTCGAACCAGCCCGTAAGTTCGAGATTTTGTCGCCGTTTCTTACAAGTACAAACTCAGACGAAGTGATTTCAGCGATTCGAGGATTGCGTTATTCGGGTAGTGAACAAACTGAACAAGCCTTGGTTCAATGTTTTGATCATGAGAATAACTCAGTTCTCAGGTGCTTACTTCAATCCGTTGCGTCATTTGGACCCTGGTTTGAACCGTATGCACAACACCTGATTACCATCCCTGAATTATATTCGGATATATTGAAAGCGATGAAGCGGTCTTACGGTTTCAATCAAGTACCAATCATTGAAGCAATCATCAATGGTGAGCGAAACTGCATTGTTGTTCGGGGCTTAGCCCTTTTATCGGAGATTAATTCTAGTGAATCGATCGAAATTGTAGGTTCATTCCTCGCGACTCATGAATTACGATACATCCGCCGTCATGCTGCGGAATACATTGGTGAAGCAGGTCATCTTGCAGGATTGCCCTTCCTCCGCCAAGCAAGTAATGACATCTCAAACGGCGTTCGAACATCAGCAAAGCGTTCTCTTGAAGGTATCCTCAAAGCTCGTTCTGTTGTTCTTTAGATTTCTCTGTCGAAAATATGTGTATTCATTAAAGCGCTTACTAAAAGCATATTATGCACATAAAATTATCGTACCGGAACGTTAGAATTGGAATGAAAAGGTCACTAACAATCAAAATGAGATTATAATGTCGGTATGAGCACGAGATTATCAATAATCAATACTAGTGCTCGTACAAGAAAACTCAAACCTCTCTACGGGCATTATTTTGAGTACAGATTCACAAGAATTAATCCCAAAGTTCAAGGATAATAATGTTGATTTTATGTGAACATGTTATACTAAATACATCAAACTACTAGCGTTAGTTGAATTGAAATGAAAGTAGAATCGATTGTCATTGTATTATTACTGTTTATTTCAGCCATAGTTCCGATTGTTAATGCAAATCCTGTAGTGGCCGATGAATTCGAATTATTGCAGAAAGATGTCATCTTACATCCAGGGTTGAATGAATCAACGGCGATACCTCATAACGCCGGATACCGAGTTGATTCGGCATCACTTGATTGGGAATTATCGCCCGAAAGAATTGATGATACTTGGACAATGGATATGGCGACATACTCCACAATTATTGGAAATGCAACCAATCTGACTTCAACCTCCAATGGACTAATCCTGAATCAATCTGCAATTGGACCATCTACGGCTGGAACTGCACAACTTCATTTGTTCAATAATTCAAATCTACAAGGATTCCATGCATATGACACCCTACAATTATCATGTGGGATTGTAAGCTGTGGATCAATTACGGCTACAGGGAATTTAACAATTCATGCAAATGAGGTGATAATTGATGCTTTTACCATGATTTCTGGAAGTGATCGCATTAACAGTTATCTTGGTGATGGTGGTTCAGAATCTACTTCCAATAACTGGCTTGGCGACGGAGCAGGTGGCGCTGGCCATACTGGTGCAGGAGGTAATGGCGGTGGCTCCTCTACAAATGGCGGTTCAGCGTATGGAAATGGTACTGAATCCGGTTCTGCAGGTGGAGACAATTCTCATCCGAATGGTGCATTTACTCTCGGCGGTTTGGGTGGAGCAGTTATCACGATAGTTGCAGGTTCAATTACGATTAATGGCTCGTTGACAAGCGAGGGAGGTGTTGGTGACAATGGACCTACACCTACTGGTGGAAACGGCGGCAATGCTGCAGGAGGAGGCTCTGGCGGCTCAATTATTCTCAAAGCAAATACCATTTCAATCGGCTCAAGTGGTATTGTTAGTTCCGCAGGTGGCGATGGCGGAGATGGTGAAGATGCAGTTTGGCCATCTGGTCCATCCCTATTCCTATACCACGGTGGTGACGGAGGTGGTGGCGGCTCTGGTGGTTTCATCACAATGACGACTCTCTCAAACGGATTAACCAACTCCGGTACCGTTGATGTTTCAGCAGGGACTGGTGGCGACTATGGCCTAAAATTAGGAACTGGTTCAGATGGGAATACTGGGTCAAATAGTTCCGCAGGAACTACCACATATTCGACCTTCTCCGGATTTGTTTCTAGTGGCAATAATTCCTCATCCTATGGCAGTTTCTTAATTTCAGGCTTAGGGGAAGATGAAATTGTCGAAATGGCGTGGCTGAATACTACTGCTTCGGTTCCAGCAGGTGCAGTTTTGGACCTGAAATATAATTACACTTTGAATGGAGTAGATTGGTCGGGTTGGCTAGAGGGTAATCTTTCTCATCAGGAATTTCCACGATTTATTAATATAAGTTTTTTATATGATTTCGAGAGGTCGAGTGCTGGAGCATCTCCAACACTGATTGCAATTACCCCTGGTTCAACATATATTGATCACATGGAGAACCTCAGTATCGAACTAGAAGGTCAAACTATTCTAGACCCTCTCGTAAATCAAATGCCTATTGGCTGGCTTGAGGAAGGAGGTTCTTCACCAACAGCAACTGGAATTGATTTGTGGATAGATGTTCCATTGAACGGAACAGCGGTTTCCGATTTTGCAATGTGGATGGATGTGGAGCCGGGATTCACTGGAAATATCACAGGTACATTTGATAGTGGCTACACAATTTCGTGGTCCTCTGCGGATATTGTTGCTGGGGGAATTGACCTAATTATTCCAATGAGTGTGATGCAAAATGAATGGCCAACAGTTTACGATTCAACCTCTGAAGGTATTGATTGGGCGGTTTCCAACTTTAGTTTGTCTTTGTCAAATCTTTCAACATTCACAATTTCAAATCTCAGTTTCCATCACACAATTGCGGGCAGCCTCGAATTTGCCTCAGAAATGGAATCTCATGCAATTTCACAATGTGGTTCATGGTACGCTGCTACAGAATCATGTCTCGATGAATACTCAATCGATGTCAAAGGAGACTCAACGGAGGAGTCGACATGGAATCAAACATTGGAACTCAGTAACTTGAACGTCGTCTGGATTGATGACTTTGAACCTCAAATAGAATCGGTTTTTCATAAGGTTGGTGGAGTAAATGATGTTGATGCGAGAAATGGCGATAACATCGCGGTAATAGTGCGTGATAAAATTGGAGAAGATGGCTTACAAGGTGAGATTTGGGGGCATTCATCTCCAGTTACAGATGCATCTGAACTCGTAAATGCAACAAGCAACTGGTTGAATTGGAACTCCCAATTACAGGTGTATTGGGTGAGTATATCTACAACCGAATTAGATCCAAGTATCGCGAATACGTTGTGGTTTAGTATTGAATTAACAGATGCCGAAGGCAATTCAGTAATTCAGTTAAATGCAGATTCTATTACGGTATTTCCGGCCATGCCATCAGTAAGCAACCTTGTCATTATGACGGTCGATGGTGAACCTGCAAACAATGGTGGCTTTAACACACCAGATCATATTTTATTCATGGTTACTGATGCCAGCAATAGAAGCGACCTCGAAGTTGAAATCGAGTTGGCTTCTTCCACAACTCAAAATATTGAACTGAATTGGAGTGCGAATGATTACGCATATACTGCAGTATGGGAACCTGAATTTGCTGATATTGGCATTTGGGATGTAGAGGTTCTGGCAAGAGAGCCAAATAACGGAGAAGCAGATACTGATGGTTTACAGAATGGTGATGATGCTAGTTTCACTATAGGAGACGGAGTGGCACCAATCATTATCTCTGCAACATCTTTGGAGACTAGTGGTGAAGTTAGAATAGATGTTGAATGGGAGACAGAAACCGGTGATTCCGTCAGTGTTTGGGCTTTTATCTTCGGACCAAATAGTGAATATATTAGCACTGAATTAATTGAGCAGACTAGCGAGAAAAATGGTTTCGTAATTTTGGATAAAGAATTGCTCTCCCCTGGTGCTTACAGCGCTGAAATACACGTGAAAGACAATTCTTTGAATGAGGTAAATACAACTATCTTTTTGGTAGACATTCCACTGCCAACTGCAATTATTGATTCTACCAATCTATCCTTAACATTGGACGGAGAGAATCTCTTACTTTCAGGTGATGTGATATTTAGAAGCGGAGAAGGAACCATCAAATGGCTAGTAAATGACGAATTGTGGCTCGAAGTACCGATCTCGAATGGCTCTCTTTCCGAAATTATCCCTCTCTCAAATTTGAGCAATTCTTCACATAATATCACCTTGGAAATATGTAGTTTGAGTGAATGTGAAAATATTACATACAACGTTAATGCGACTCCTTGGTGGCATATTGAAATCATTGCAGTTTGTAGTGAAGCAAATTGCTCCTTAACCAACGGTGGAGAAAACCCTACTACTGTACGAATAATTAGTTCAAAGCCTTCTTCAGATTTTAATTGCGGTGAGGCCATTATTAGCCCAGGTCTAACCAGCGACATTACTTGTCAATTGAATGATGGAATGGCTGCAGGGGAGTATTTACTCGATTGGCGATTGGAAGCTCAAAACAGGGGCGGGTTCTGGCTGGTCCTCAAAGAAGGTTCTCACAACTTCACAATATCTGAACCAGAATCAGAACCGGAACCAAAATCTAATGACGATGCGGATCAACTTTCCGATAAATCAGAATCGATATTCACAACCCTAAACCTGAGTCTTATGAGTGGAGTGATTCTAATTATCGGAGGATTGCTCTTCTTCTTGTCTCGCAATGATGAAGAGGAAGAAGAACTTTCGGACAATGCTACTGCTGCTTTTTCTGAAGAATTGATTGAAACCGATTCACTGATTGCTGCAGAACCATTAACCGAGACGAATCAAATAGTTGAATCTGAATCTTTGACGGTAATAGTTGACAATTCTAAATTCATCGATTCATGGAAGGAATTACCAGGTGGAGGGCAGTATCATCAAAGGGATAACGGTACATGGTATGAGACCTCTTCTGGCGATTGGTGGTGGCAGCATCCTGACGGTAGATTCGAGAGGGCTGAATGATAACTATTTGAGAATAATTCTATAGAACAATTGGTTGAGAATTCTCGTACCGGAATACTCAAACCTTCCTTAC
>ERZ890510.1770-NODE-1770-length-13492-cov-8.511573_pt1 | contig 13492 bp, 14 predicted proteins | sample MGYA00521265_ERZ890510 | MGnify/ENA primary metagenome ERZ890510 (study PRJEB32303, sample SAMEA104408624) | aquatic metagenome | biome: Brackish water; feature: Chemocline; material: water | place: Baltic Sea | collected 2014-10-26T21:54:00 | depth 110 m ...
TATGGTTGGGCGCAGGGGGGTCGCCGCCCATGAGGTCGTCTCTCCTCGCTCGCCGCAGAACAAACTACGACTCGTCGTCGTTCCTACTTATGGTCTGGCGAGACCCCTGCGCGCCGGCCACTGTACTTCTTCAACAGCCTTCTGGGCCCCGCCTGATGTCCCTGCGGGCTCGGGGACTTTCTGAGCCAAAGCACAAGGAGCCGATTCGGTGAGCCGGACCTGGGAACAGCTGCAGTTCTTTCGGCCGGGATGGACCGATCTGGTCGAAATCCTGATTGTCGCCTTCCTGCTCTATCGCATTTTGCTCGTGATTCAGCGCACGCGGGCGATGCAGATCATGCTGGGGGTCGTTTTGTTGGCCTTCGCTTACGGCGCCTCGAGGCTCCTTGACCTCATCCTCATTCGCACGCTGCTCGAGGCCGTGTTCCAATACGGGGCGATTGCTGCCTTGGTGGTCTTCCAGCCTGAATTACGTTCGGCGCTCGCGCGCCTGGGCCGGAGCCGCATGATCCGGGTGTTCCAGCGCCTGGAGGGTGCGAAGGTGGCGGAAGAGGTCGTCGAGGCTGCGGTACGTCTGTCTCGGTCTCGCCATGGAGCCATTATCGCCATTGAGCAGGACGTCGGCCTGGATGAGTACGCGGAGACGGGGAGCACCGTTGACGCACGCGTGTCCGCTGAGATGTTGGTGACCATCTTCACTCCGTATTCACCACTGCACGATGGCGCTGTGCTGATCTTTGGCGATCAGATCCGGACTGCCGGCGCGATTCTGCCCCTGACTCAATCGTCAGTGACGGACCGCTCGTTAGGCACTCGGCACCGCGCAGCCATGGGGCTTTCTGAAGAGACTGATGCGGTTGTGGTGGTCGTGAGTGAGGAGACCGCGCAAATCTCTGTTGCCCTAGGCGGCCGCCTTGAGCGGGACGTGGACGTGGACCGTTTGCGGGAGATTCTTTTGGGCTCCCTGCCACAGCATGATTCGCAACTCGTGCCCGCGGCGGCCCAACCCTGAAATCACAAGGAAATGTGGGCGTAAATTGGTTGTAGTGAGTGCGTTGACACCCCGCACCAAGGCACCATAGATTGCGCGGACCTTATAGCTGAGGGAACGCCCCAACAGGGGGCAGAAACCAACATCAGGAGCAGGCTTTCGTGGCCACCCAGTACGAACTGATGAGCCTATTCGCAGACGGCGGGTGGATGATGTATCCACTCGTTCTCTGTTCGCTGGTCGCACTGGGTGTGATCATTGCGAAATTTTGGACCTTGTGGATTGCCCACCACGGTACCTCGCGGGTTCTTCTTGAGGTGGAGGAAGCCGCACTCGCCGGCGATCTCGACAAAGCTTTCGAGATTGCCCGGGACACACCAGGGCCGGCAGCAGCCATTCTCCTCGCCGGGCTGCGACGCATTCGCAACGGCACGCTGACTCAAGGTGAGCTTGAGACTGCGGTCGCTACCGTAGGTACGATCGAGCTCGGCTTTCTTGAGCGTGGCTTGGTCATTCTCGCGACGATCGCGAACGTGGCCCCGTTGATGGGCTTCCTAGGCACCGTCGCTGGCATGATCCTGGCGTTTGCCGCGATCGAAGAGGCGGGTACCGTCGAGCCGACGTTGGTCGCGGGTGGTATTAAGGTCGCGTTGTTGACGACCGCGGCGGGACTGATCATCGCTGTGCCGATCAACATCATGTACAACTTCTTCGTCACCCGGATCGACATGCTTATCGTCGATATGGAGCAGGGCGCTCAGAAGATCATCAACCTCGCGTGGGATATGGACAGGGACGGCAAGATTAAGATTGTGCCGGCCCCGCAGAAGCGGTAGGAACCTTTCGCGCACGCCCCCAGTACCTCTGCATAACCCTGAGAGATCAGAGACATGGCGGTTCTAGGTAAGAAAAAGAGGAAAGTCAGTGACGGCGTCCCGATGTCGTCGACGGCGGACATTGCGTTCCTGCTGCTGATTTTTTTTCTGGTTACGACCACCTTTCCCAAGGACAAGGGTCTGTCCATCGTCCTCCCAGAGGAAGGTGAGGAGGCCCAGGTCAGCCAGAAGAACATCCTGCACTTGATCATCATGCCGAACGGCATCGTTGATGTGAAGCGCGGCGAGAGCCAGCAGATACAGCAGATGCGGCCTCAGGAGATCGAGGGGTTGTGGCGGCAGGAGGTCACGGCGAACCCGAACATCATCGCGGCCGTAAAAACCCACCCTGACGCACCCTACAAGTATATGATCGACGTATTGGACGCGCTCCACAGCGCCAACGCCGTGCGTATCTCTCTTCAGCTTCTCGAGGCGAACTAAGCCATGTCGATCAAGGGTGGTGGTTTTCAGAAGAGCTCAAAGGCGTCTGAGGAGATCCCAGCGTCTTCGTTGGCCGATATCGCGTTCCTTCTCCTGATCTTTTTTATGGTCACGACGGTCTTCCAGTCTGACCGTGACCGGCCGATCGAGTGGCCGGAGGCCGAGGCGGCCCAGAAGATCGATGAAAAGTCGAAGAACATCCTGAACATCTGGATGGAAAGGGACGGGCAGGTCTATATCAACGATCAGGGCTATTCAATGGATCAGGTCACGACCGTGGTTGCGCCGCTGTATGCGGCGACGGAGCGGGCCTTGGTGATCTCCATTCGCGCTGACCGTGAGGTGCCTTACATCTACATGGATCAGGTGCAAAAAGCGCTGGTCGCGGCTGGCGTAGCACGTGTGGTGTTCGCCAGTCAGTTGGAGCAGAAAATGCAGAGGGAGAGACGATGACCGCAGAAGCCGTACCAGCAGTCGAGACCTTTGAGACTGCAAATGATCGCCTGAAGCATTCGTTCAGTTCTTGGTTTTGGGGCTCAATGATCGCGGCGACGTTTGTGCATTTCGCGGCCTTCGCTTTCTGGCCTCAATTGACTGCCGAAGACTTTTCGTTCGATACGGAGGAGTTGGTTGCGATCGAACTCCCCCCGGAAATTGAGATTCCACCGCCGCCGCAGCAGATTTCGCGCCCGGCGACCCCGATCATGGCGGCCGCAGATATCGAAGAGGATATCACGATTGCGCCGACCACCTTCGAGGATAACCCGGTAGAGGACCTGCCTCCGCCGCCGGAACAGGCTGATACAGACCTTTCCGCGGCTCCGACGTTCACCCCGTTCACGGTGGCTCCGTCCATTCTGAACAGGACTGACGTGATGCGGGCGATGGAGCGGGAGTATCCGCCGCTACTGCGCGACGCCGGAATCGGTGGAACTGTGAAGGTGTACTTCTTCATCGATGAGAATGGACGTGTGGGAGACCGCAGGATCGACGAGAGTTCTGGCCACCAGGCGCTCGATGACGCGGCCATGACCGTCGCTGAGATTTATCAGTTCTCGCCGGCGCTCAACCGCGACAAAAAGGTGCCGGTCTGGGTTTCTTTTTCAATTACCTTCCAGGTCCGCTAAACCGGAGCCTGAGAGGCCCTTAGGGACCCCGCCGGCACTCCGGTGGGGTCCCTTTTTGTATGTTTACCACTTGTTATCCCTCTCGCCGTGCCTGCTGTGACTTCTGACGCCATCCTGACCACTGGGTATGCACAGCGCCTGGGTGAATCCTTGCCTCGTGTGCGGGACCTCATCGCCTCGGCGGAGGAGGCTGCGTCCAGGCCCGCGGGATCGGTGCGGCTGGTCGCCGTCACCAAGTCGCACCCGTTCGGGGCTGTGAGGGCGGCGTTGGACGCCGGACTTACAGACCTGGGTGAGAATCGGCTGGAGGAATTGGAAGCGAAGGTGGCTGAGTTTGGCCCCGATGTGGCACGGTGGCATATGATTGGGCATGTGCAGAGCAGAAAGGCGGGCCAGTGTGCGGGGTTGGCCGACGTTATTCACGCGGTGGACACCACGAAGCTTGCCGAACGGTTGGCACGATTGGGAGAGGAACGAGGAAGGGATGTTCGCGTTCTTATGCAAGTGAATACTTCGGGGGAGGCTTCAAAGAGTGGCTTTGATGGCGAGGCCGCGAGGGAAGAGATTCTCCGCTTGGCCGACCTGGAAGGGCTGCAGATTGACGGTTTGATGACGATGGCCCCGTTCGTGGATGACCCCGTAGTGTTGTCCTCTGCGTTTGCCGGGCTAAGGGAGATCCACGCCAGCCTGCGGACGCACAGCCACCGAGTCGGGCCGGAGTTGTCGATGGGTATGACCAACGATCTGGAAATCGCGATTCGAGAGGGCAGCACGATGGTTCGGATCGGTACAGCGCTCTTCGGTGCGAGATCACGATGAAGTTCAACAGGAGCTCGACATGATCGACCTGACACCCTTGGACGTGCGCAACAAGCGAGGTGACTTCAAGAAGCTGCTGCGAGGCTACGATCCGCATGAGGTGGACGTTTTCTTGGAGATCGTTGCTGAGCGGCTTGAGGTGATCGTACGTGAGAATATCCAGTTGAGGGAGCGTTCAGAGACCCTGGAGCGTCAGGTTTCGTCACAGTCAGGTCGCGAACATGCGGTGCAAGAAGCACTCGTCAGCGCGCAGGAGCTGCGGGCTGACATCAAGGGGCAGGCGCAACGGGAGTCAGATCACCTTCTGAAGGAAGCCGAGACGGAGGCGCGTCGTCTGATCGCCGAGGCAGGCGCGGAGGTGCGGAAACAGATCCGCGATGCCGAGAGAAAGCTCCAGATGGGTCAGGACTCGCTTGAGGAAATGGAGCGTCGGCGCACGCGGTTCTTGAAGGCGTTCAGGCAGCTCCTTGAGCGTGAAATGGACGTGGTCGAGGTCGAACAAGAGCGTCCTCCCCTCGAAGACAGAGCCATCGATATGGACCTGGGCGGCGGCCGCTTTGACCGACCCGACGTGGCAGTCACAGAATTCGCTACGGACGACGACCCCATTGATCGGGCGCCCCAGGATGACTCGACCGAGCCGCCGCAGTTGGACGCTTCTATCGACCAACTGGCCGCCGATTTTGGGGGCGCCGAGTCTGGGGACGTGGAGCTTGGAGTGCCGGGTGGCCTGCATGACACGGACAACCCGCAGGCTGATGTGTCCTTCAAAACCTTGGAAGCGCCCGAGGCCGGGTGGAGCGGGCCCAAGGACGATACCCTGGCTTTCCTTTCCGACTCTGATGAGTCGGACCCGGAAGGCGGGCGTTAATCTTGACCCTCCCGTGATGACTTCGACGACCCTGAGCGGGACGATTAGGGACGCAGTGGCCGCGGTGCGCACACGGACGTCGTTCGTTCCACGCGTGGGGATCGTATTGGGCACCGGTCTCGGTGCGCTCGTCGATGAGATCGAGATTGAAGCGAGCGTCGCCTATTCTGCACTCCCCGGCTTTCCGGTCCCGACCGTCGAGAGCCATAGCGGGCGCCTGGTATTCGGTTCGTTGGGCGGGACTCCCGTGGTGGCTATGCAGGGACGCTTCCACCTCTATGAGGGTTATTCCCTCCAAGAGGTGACCCTCCCTATCAGGGTCTTGAAGTCGCTCGGGGCGGAGGCGCTCGTCGTCTCCAACGCGTGTGGCGGCATGAATCCCGAGTGGCACGCGGGGGACCTCGTGCTGATCTGCGATCACATCAATATGCTCGGCGACAACCCGCTTATCGGTCCGAACCTAGATGAGTTCGGCCCTCGCTTTCCGGACATGTCCGAACCGTATGATGTGGGTCTTCGGGCTCACGCGTTGACCGCAGCGGATGAACTCGGAATCGGACTCCGCCAAGGTGTGTATGTGGGGTGGAGTGGGCCCGCCCTCGAGACCCGAGCCGAGTACCGGATGTTGCGCGCCTTCGGCGGGGATGTCGTCGGGATGTCGACAGTTCCTGAAGTGATCGTCGCCCGTCACATGGGGATGCCCGTCTTGGGCATCGGGATCATCACGGACGAGTGTTTTCCCGACGCACTCGAGCCCGTCGACCTAACCAAGATCATCGCGACTGCGATGACTGTTGAGCCTGATTTGACCCGGCTGATTGCGCGGGTTGTGAAAGAACTATGAGCTATCCTGAACTGCCCAAGACCCTCCTCGACCTCGAAAACGAGACCCTTGAGCGCTGGCGCGACGAGGACCTGTTTCGGCAGACACTCGCGGCGAACGCCGGCGGCGATCAGTTCGTGTTCTACGAGGGTCCCCCGACCGCGAACGGACGCCCCGGGCTGCATCACATCATCAGCCGCACCATCAAGGACTTGGTGTGTCGGCACCGGGCCATGCAGGGTCGAGCCATCACCCGGATCGCAGGCTGGGATACACATGGTCTGCCCGTAGAGATTGAGGCTGAGAAGAAGCTCGGCATCAGCGGTAAGCCTGAAATCGAGGCATTGGGCGTCGCCGAGTTCAATCAGGTGTGCAAAGACTCCGTCTTCACCTACAAGGAAGAGTGGGAGGAGCTGAGCGAGCGGATCGGGTATTGGCTGGAGTACTGGCGGCCCTACGTGACGTTCCACACCGACTACATCGAGTCTGCGTGGTGGATCCTCAAGACGCTTGCGGACAAGGATCTGCTTTACCGCGGTCACAAGAGTGTGCCGTATTGCCCACGGTGCGGGACGACGCTGTCCTCGCACGAGGTGGCTCAGGGGTACAAAGACGTTGAGGATCCGTCGCTGACGTTCGTTGCCTCGGTGGTTGACGAGGCTGGCGTCCCGGACCCCGACGGTCGCGCGTTCCTGGCGTGGACGACGACGCCGTGGACCGTTCCGTCGAACGCTGGGCTCGCGGTGCACCCGGGCCTGACCTATGTGGAGGTGGCCCGGGACGGACGGCGCTACATCGTAGCCGAGGCACGGGCGGAGGCGATTTTTGGAGAAAACGCGGACATCGTCAACAAGATGCAGGGTTCTGAGTTGGTGGGTATGCGTTATGCCCGTCCGCTCGACCTGGTTGCGGCCCCCGAGGACCCGCAAAATGGCTGGACCGTTGTAGGAGAAGACTTCGTCAGCGCCGCGGACGGAACCGGCATCGTGCACATGGCCCCGGCGTTTGGTGCGGATGACTACGCTGCAGGCCAACGCCACGGTCTGCCCATGCTTAATCCGATCGACGACGCGGGTTGTTTTACCGCGGACGTCGCCCTGGTGGGGGGGCAGTTCGTGAAGGCCGCGGACCCGGCGATTGTCGAGGAGCTGAAACGGCAGGGCGGCCTCTTCGACATCGGGCGCATGACGCACAGCTATCCACACTGTTGGCGGTGCAGCTCGCCGCTGCTCTATGTGGCCCGCGACTCGTGGTTCGCGCGCACATCGAGCATGAAGGATCAGCTGCTCGCGAACAACGATCAGGTAAAGTGGCACCCTCCTGAGGTCGGTGAGAACCGCTTTGGAGAGTGGCTGCGTGGCAACGTGGACTGGGCACTCTCCAGAGATCGTTATTGGGGCACGCCACTGCCGGTGTGGGTGTGCGACAAGGACCGAGACCACCTGCACTGGATCGGCTCGTTGGCCGAGCTCTCTGCAGCCGCGGGCGACCTCGGTGAGGACTTCGACCCGCATAAGCCGTTCATTGATGAATTGATCTGGGGCTGCGCCGACTGCGACGGCACGATGCATCGGACGCCGGAGGTGATCGACGCTTGGTTCGACTCGGGCGCCATGCCGTATGCCCAATGGCACTATCCGTTTGAGAACGAGGACGAATTCGAGCGTCACTTCCCGGCAGACTTTATCTGTGAGGGGCTCGACCAGACCCGCGGGTGGTTCTACTCGTTGATGGCGATATCCACGCTTCTTGGGCGGGGGCCTGCGTTCCGCAGTGTGATCGTGAACGACTTGATCTTGGACGCGGAAGGGCAGAAGATGTCCAAGTCCAAGGGCAATACGGTCAACCCGTGGGACGCGATTGGCGAACATGGTGCGGACGCGCTGCGCTGGTATCTGATCACGTCGTCGAACCCGTGGGTTCCGAAGCGGTACGACCCAGAGGGGGTCAAAGAGGCGGCGCGGAAGTTCTTCGACACGCTGTTTAATACCTACAAGTTCTTTTCTCTGTATGCGTCGGTAGAGGCATGGTCGCCCTCAGACGCCGACCCGGCTCCAGCCGATCGGCCGTTGCTCGACCGTTGGCTGCTTTCTCGACTCGATTCCGTGGTCGCCACGGTGGGCGCCGAACTCGACGCGTACCAGATCACCCGGGCCTATCGCGTGCTGGGGGACTTCGTGGTGGAGGACTTGTCGAATTGGTATGTGCGGCGAGGTCGGTCCCGCTTTTGGGGCAACGAGGACCCGGCAGACCTGCGGGCTGCGTTCCGGACTTTATGGGACGCGCTGCGACAGGTGACGCTGCTCGCAGCGCCCATAGTGCCGTTTGCCGCAGACTGGGTGCACCGGGCCCTCACGGGCGAGAGCGTGCATTTGCAGCGTTTTCCTGTCCCGACTGGAGTCGCCGACGCGGAGCTTGAGGCGGACATGGACGCCGCGCGCACGTTGGTGTCCCTTGGGCGCGCCGCACGCGAGGAAGTGAAGATTCGAGTGAGGCAGCCACTGCGACGTGTCCAGGCGGTGCTCCCGCACGGGCGCATGCTCGCGGGCGAGCTTCTCGATGTGGTGAGGGAGGAGCTGAATGTGAAAGAGGTGGTCTTCCTGTCTAACGCGGCGGATCTGGTGACGCTGGTGGCGCGGCCGAACTTCCGTGCGCTCGGGCCCCGCTTCGGTAAACAGACGAACGACGCGGCGAACGCGATCCGCGCCTTGGGGCAGGACGTTCTCTCGGCCCACCAGAATGGGCGGCCGGCGGCGTTCGAGTTCCAGGGTGCGATGCATCCGCTTGAGGAAGGCGATGTAGAGATCGTGCAGGAGGCGTCTGGAGAGCTCATTGTGAAGGGTGAGGGGGCGACCACTGTCGCGCTGGACCCCGCGCTCGACGACGACCTGCGCGCGGAGGGTGTGGCGAGAGAGTTGGTGAATCGCATCCAGAGGCTGAGGAAGGACTCGGGCCTGGAAATCACAGATCGCATCGCGCTGGCGATCTCCGGGCCTGCGTCGCTGCAAGGGGCTGCCCAGAGTCATCGTGACTTTATTTCTGGAGAGACGTTGGCGACCAGTCTGACTGTGGGCGATACGATCCCAGATCAGGGATTCGCTGAGGTACGCGAGGTCGACATTGACGGCACCGCCGCACGCATCGCCCTAGCTGTGTCCGGCTGACATGGAGGAGACACGCCACGAGTTGACCGTCGTCCTGGGTGAGGAAGATCGACTTGACAGTTACATCGCTTCGAAACTGGGGCTCTCTCGAACCCGTTCGCAGAAGCTCGTCGCGAGCGGATGCGTACTCGTTGATGGGCGTCCGGCGAAGAAGTCCGAGTTGGTTGTCGCCGACAGCTGCGTCGCGGTGCGGGTGCCGGCACCTGTGGTCGTCGGCATCGAGGCCGAGGACATCCCCCTCGAGATCATCTTCCAGGACGAGGTGTTGGTGGTGGTGAACAAACCCCCGGGTATGGTGGTGCACCCCGGGCCTGGACATCACTCCGGCACCATGGTCAACGCACTGATGCATCACGTTCGTGACCTGTCCGGGGTAGGCGGCCGACTCCGACCCGGGATCGTGCATCGCCTTGACCAGGACACGTCCGGCTTGCTCGTGGTCGCCAAGAACGACGCGGCTCATCTCGCGCTCTCGGACGCACTCCGCCGTCGCAAGGTCAAGCGGCTGTACCAGACCGCCGTGTGGGGACACATCTCGGAATCACCGATCACGATAGAAGCCCCGATCGGGCGCGATCCAAAGGACCGGAAGCGTATGTCCGTCAACGAGGATGGGCGTCCGGCCCTGACCCGGGTCAAGCTGCGGGAGCGGTGGGAGCGGGCCGACTTGCTGGACGTTGCCCTCAAGACGGGCCGCACGCACCAGATCCGTGTACATCTCACGCACATCGGGCATCCGGTGGTAGGAGATCCTGTCTATGGTGTTGGCTGGGAGCGCGGGATGGGTGGCCCCACACGGTCTTGGGCAGTCAAGCTCTCGAACCGGGTGCCGAGACAGTTCCTACACGCAGCAGAACTGACTTTCGATCACCCACTCTCTGGCGAACGGCTGCGCTTCCAGGCACCCCTTCCGGCTGACCTAGCAAAGGCGGCCGCGTGGGCACGTGGAGACGAGGGTTGAGGGCGTCTCGGGGTCTTTTTTTAGCGGTCCCTCTCCCCGATACTTATCGTCCGCTCCACGCCTGGAGATTTGGCCTCCCAAAGGGCCCCAGCACTGGCGAAAATGACGGATCTTGATCCAAACTGACGTTCGACGCCTTCGTGGTCGGGCCGGCCAACAGGCTGGCCTCCGCCGCGGCGCGTTGGGACTCAATCCGCACAATGAGGCCGTCCGCTCAAATCTGGAGATGATCGGCGGCGAGTGAGAACCCGCGTGCGGGACTCCGTACTTTCTGCAGGATGGGCCGCAGTATTTGCGGCGGTGTGTGCGGTGATGTTTTCAGCTGGCGCGGCGGCGCAGACGAGCACCGAGCGGGCCTTCCCTGACACGTTGGCTGGCCAGGCGTATGTCGCCCGAGTGGGCGCGCGGGTCGTCGTGCACCATGCGCCGCGGGACTCCCTTGTAGCCCGCGAGGTCCTTTCCGTTCTGGATCGCCAGTCGCGGCTTCCCGGCCTGCCGGATTCGCTGCCGTCGGGGGTGCACGTATACCTGACGCACGGGCCCGAAGCCTTTGACGAAATCACCGGTGGCGCGGTCCCAGAGTGGCGGGCTGGAGTGGCGATCCCGAGCCTGAATATGCTTGCCATTCCGCTCGGTGAGGGGACGCGGATTCTGAACCTTGAAGGCCGACGAACGCTTCGGCACGAATGGGCGCACCTCGGCTTGGCTGCGGCGATCGACGGCCTGCGTGCGCCCCGTTGGTTCACCGAGGGATATGCCCAGTGGGCTTCGGCAGGGTTCGACGCTTCAGAAGCCTGGAAGCTGCGCGTCCTCATGGCCCTCAGCCGCACACCGCCCATGGACTCACTCACGCTGCAGTGGCCTCGGGGACGAGCCCAAGCCGACGTGGCGTATCTGTTATCGGCCAGTGCCGTCACCTACCTGCTCCAGGAGAGCGGTGAGCGGGGGCTGGCGATCTTCGTGGAGCGGTGGCGCGACGAGCGTTCGTTCGAGTCGGCTTTTCGACGTACGTTCGGGGTCACGACGAGTCAGTTCGAAGAAGATTGGAAGAAGCATGTGAAAAGCCGGTATGGGTGGTTGTTCGTGTTCAGCCACTCCACGCTATTCTGGATGTTACTGGCACTGGTCTTGCTCTTTATGCTGCGCATCCGCAGAGGGCGCGACAGAGAGCAGATGGCGCGCCTGCGGGCCGGTGAACCGCCGGACCAGCCGGCCTACTGGGATGAGGCGGAGGACGACAGCGGACCTGTAGAGCCCATATCCGGGGTAGACAAGGAGCCATGAGCCAGAGGATACTCGTCGTCGACGACGACACGGACGCACTCGAGGTCTATAAGACGCGGTTGTCTCACGCGGGCTTTGAGGTCGAGACCGCCGAGAGCGCGGAGAAGGCGCTGTCGCGCGTGAAGGCCTTTGATCCTGGCCTCATCGTGACTGACGTACGCATGTCGGGAATGACTGGGCTAGAGCTTCTCGAGAAGATCCGGGGGGCCATGAAGGGCGTCGAGGTCGTCGTCATGACCGGGCACGACGACATGGAGACCGCCGTTACCGCGATGAAGTCGGGCGCTTTCGATTTTCTGGTGAAGCCTGTAGACCCAAAGGTGCTCCAGGGTCTCGCAGAGCGGTGCTTCCGCGAGCAGGCGCTCGGGGAGGGCGCCCCGGCCGGCGACACCCAGGAGGATGCGGCGCTACCGCGCGGCCGCCTCGTGGGACGGGACCCGCGCATGATCGAGATCTACAAGACCATCGGTTCGCTCGCTCGGAACCGGGCCACGGTGCTCATCCGCGGGGAGACCGGTACGGGTAAGGAAGTGATCGCGCGGGCGATCCATGAACACTCCGCCTGTTCCGCGGAGCCGTTCATTGCGGTCAACTGCTCTGCGCTCACCGATACTTTGCTCGAGTCGGAGCTCTTCGGTCACGTGAAGGGAGCGTTTACCGGAGCCGTTGGGGGGCGAAAGGGTTACTTCGAACTCGCCGGGAAGGGGACGATTTTCCTGGACGAGATTGGTGATACCAGCCCCGAATTTCAGACCAAACTTTTGAGGGTGTTGCAGGAGCGGCGCTTCTATCCGGTGGGCGGCGAGGAGCTGCGCACGACGGAGGCGCGTGTGATCGCGGCCACGCACCAGCCGATGGAGGACCTCATTACGGAGGGTCGTTTTCGCGAGGATCTCTATTTCCGTCTCAAGGTTGTGGAAGTTTGCGTGCCGCCCCTGCGGGAGCGACCGGGTGACGTAGAGATCATGGCGCATGCTCTGCTGGGACGGATCCGTCAGGAGACGCACCGCGACGTACGCCGTATCTCAGACGACGCCATGGCGCTCCTGCAGTCGTACGCGTGGCCGGGCAACGTCAGAGAGCTCGAGAATGCGCTCATGAGGGCAGCCATCGTTGCGCGCGGCACCGTGATTGGGCCGGATCATCTGATTCTGGGTGACGCCACCGGAGTCCGTGGCGACGAAGACCTGTCGCTTGCAGGTGCGACCAGGGCGCACGTGGTCAAAGTGCTGACCCGCTTCGGTGGAGACGAAGAAGCAGCGGCCGAGGCTCTAGGAATTACGAAAAAGGAGCTGGCCGGCTACCAGCGCGATTGACCCTCCGGGTAACGTCCGATTAGCCTTATCGATCATGGTCAAGAAAAATGCAAAAGAAACGGTCGGGCAGCACGCTGCTCTGAAGTTCACCAAGGTCAACGCGATCCTTGGTGTGGCTGGGCTGGCGTGCATGGTGTTGGGCTACGCGCTGCTGGCGCAGGGCTCGATTACCGCCGCGCCGTTGCTGCTGGTTTTTGCTTATGTCGTTCTGATTCCGATGGCGATCATCAAGTAATTTTCGCGTCGGAAGGTGCACGTGGCTCCCTCCCGGGCTCGGTGCGTTGTGTTCTCGTATGTGGGGACCTGACACTGTGACCTCGAATCACCAGGAAGCGCGTCGTGTGCGTGTGTGGACGTTCGCCACGTGGCTGCTAGCGTCAGTCACGGCCGTAGGTTGTGCGAGTCAGCCTCCGTCCGCGTCACAAGATTCCGCTGTGGCCGACCCAGCCCCTCGTGCGCGCCCTGCGGTCCCCGCGCCGGGCGCGAACAACGCGCGCCCCGCCCGAGACGCGTGGCGCGATCGCGGAGATTCTCGAAGCCACCAAGCCGGAGTTTGTGGCGCCGCGGACGCGGTAGCCGGCAGCCCTCCCTGACCGTGGCCGTAGGTTCCGTCGGCCGTGGGGGCGGTGGGGGGCCAGGGCTAGTAGTCGTTGCCTCAAAGGAGAGCAGCGGCACATGGAGGCGGCTGTCACAGACGCGCATTCCTGCGGCCCTCAGTTCCGCTTACTTTTCACCCCTTAGGGCGCTTAGCTCAGCTTGGTTAGAGCACCTGCTTTACACGCAGGGGGTCGGGGGTTCGAGTCCCTCAGCGCTCACT
>ERZ890510.1772-NODE-1772-length-13490-cov-4.833867_pt1 | contig 13490 bp, 11 predicted proteins | sample MGYA00521265_ERZ890510 | MGnify/ENA primary metagenome ERZ890510 (study PRJEB32303, sample SAMEA104408624) | aquatic metagenome | biome: Brackish water; feature: Chemocline; material: water | place: Baltic Sea | collected 2014-10-26T21:54:00 | depth 110 m ...
TTCTGTTCTTGAATAGCACCGGGATGAACGACCGAAATAGTAATTTGACTATTATTTTCGCCGCTAAAAAACTTCCCAATACCACCACGGCGCAAGATTTCGATTGTTGCGTGACGGCCCTCTTTGGTGTAAACCAAAACAATCTCCTCTGCGACGGTGGACGACACTAATTTCCACCCCGACCCTTGTGTAGCATTGCCATAAAAAACCAGATTACTCGCAGGGCTAACATTCGACATTAAAACAATCCTGCCTGCTATGCCAGTTCCCGTGCCAAGAATAACCGTAGGTTCTTTTTGAATGTCAGCATCTGGAGGTAGTGGCATATCTGCCAAAAGATAATCAATTATCTTACGGGATTCAACTTGGTATGCGTCGTTAAAGAGACTGCAGCCTGAAGCGAACATGACTAGTAATATTAAGCTGTAGCGATTTATATTATTTAACACTGAAACACTCCTAAACAGTCACTATGTAACGAAACTCACTCTTGAATTCAAAACATGGTGTAACGAACTCAAAGAATGCAGCATTATTATTTAACTATATGCAATTTCTTTTATTGAGTATAATATTTTGTTGATTGAGAAACAACGCATTAGTTTTAGAATCAGCATAGTAAACCTCACGGGGCTTTTTACAGCCAAAAGTCCGGCTACATCTATATACACACGGACACCCCAACGGCCACCTTCCAAAACCCTTCAACCCAAAATCCAAATCCCCCTCTAATGTATACCTACGGGAACAGTAACAGTTACAAGGATACAAAAGCCCCCCCGGCCTATTAATTCCTTCTGGATTTGGCATTTGATACGCAAGAAACAAGCAAGCGGCCGAAGGCAAAAACTGACTAAAGCTAGTATTGATAATAGGATAATTTGCAGTGCAGTGTATAAGGGTATTTCTGAAAAAATAGCTAAGTCATTGATTTATATGGTAGCTACGGGTGGATTTGAACCACCGACCCCAGCATTATGAATGCTGTGCTCTAACCAACTGAGCTACGTAGCCATCGATTTTAACGGGTCAGGTCGACCTATTGTTCGGGAGGCGAGAAGTTACACTTGCCGTCGCCTCTAGTCAAGTCTCTACAGCACCTTTTTATTAGAATTCGTTGCGCTCTCTTCACCACTACAATAGGATGGACCTTCAGTTTTGCTTGGCGATCCCGACATTTGACGCAGAGGGTTATCTTTTATAGCGCGGTTAGGCTGTACAAAAAATTATAAAGGCGACAAAAGTCACCGTAAGCGATTAAAAGGGAGATTAAAATTTGAATCAGTTGGAGTCAAATAATAATGAGGTAGCTGTTGCTATTAGCACCGAAAAATCTGGGTTTTACGAGGGTTTTAATCGGGTTGTGGCTATGGTGCCAAAGCTACTGATCGGAGCACTTATTGTGTGGGTGGGGTTATCACCCTCTGCTGCCGGAGAAGTGTTGCTGACTGCGCAGAACTGGTCGACTACGAGTTTTGGTGGCTGGTATATTTATGTCACTGCTTTTTATACCGTCGTCTGTTTAGCCTTGGGTATATGGCCTCGCACGGCCCACGTTAAATTGGGTAAGCCCGATGAAAAACCTGAATTTTCAATGTTTACCTGGCTGTCAATGATGTTTGGTGCGGGGATTGGTATCGGTATGTTGACCTATTCAACAGCTGAGCCAATCTTTCATTTTGCTAACAACCCCGACACTATTAAGGGTATCACCACGGGTCTAGATGAAGATAATGTTCGCAATGCCTATAAGTGGGCGATGCTGCACTATGGTTTTACCCCCTGGGCCTGTTATGGCGTGGTCGGTATTTCTTTAGGTTATTTCTCTCACAACCGCGGTTTACCGCTGACAATTCGCAGTGCACTGCAACCTCTTTTTGGCCGAGCCATGTCAGGTACTGCAGGAAATGTGGTGGATATAGTGGCTATTTTAGCGACTATCGTCGGCCTCAGCGTGACCATTGGTTATGGTGTGTCGCAGTTTGCGTCTGGCTTATTTAATATAAGCGGTGCGCAATGGCTAGTGGGCGAGGGTGGTAAGCCGACGTTATTGGCTCAGCTATTTGGCCTAACTCTTATTATTAGCGCCTCTTGCTTGTCTGCAATGTCTGGCTTGAACAAAGGGATCAAGTGGTTGTCGAACATCAATATGGGACTGTCTGTCTTTTTGATTGCATTCTTTGTTTTGTTTGGCGCAACCTTCTTTGCTTTACAAACGTTTGCCTACGCTATTTGGGATTATCTGATCGCATTGCCAGCGATGTCGACTACAGTGTGGACTGATAGCGGCGTTGGATCCTCTGCCGCGCTGCAGGATTGGCAGGGCGTTTGGACTATTTTCTATTGGGCCTGGTGGATAGCCTTTGCACCCTTTGTAGGGCTCTTCTTGGCTCGTGTGTCGCGTGGACGAACGATTCGTGAGTATGTTGTTGGGGCGATGATTATTCCTTCTTTGATTTGTCTGGTTTGGTTTGCCTTTGTTGGCGCTACGGCCATTGATCTTGAATTATCAGGTGTCGCCCAAGGGACCATTGTTAATGCGAACATTTCTGCCCAGTTATTCAAAACGATTAATTTAATTTTGTCGCCAGTGCTCGCGGTTGCTCTTTCAGTTGTGATAGTGATTTTACTTTTGACCTTTTTGGTCACCTCAGCAGACTCGGGGATATTGATTATTAATACTCTTGCGTCTGGCGGTAACCAAACTCAAAAACATACCAAGCATGTGGTGATTTTGGGGGTGATATTTGCCCTCTTGATTGGGGTGCTATTATCCGCAGGGGGAATGGCTGCACTGCGATCGGTGATGATAATTGGGGCTTTACCGTTTTCAGTGGTTATGGTTCTTATGGTTATTTCTTTAGTAAAGACGTTGTTAACTGACGAAGAAAAATCTAATTAGACGGGGTTTAATCGTCTAATTAGTTCAGTCGGTGTTAGTGCCCTCTCGCTCGAGCGGGCACTCTAAATCAAGCGTTAGCTGATTCCACAATACGTTTCATATCTGTCATATAGCCGCGCAGTTCGTGACCAATGAGCTCCACATCATGGTCGCGAATGGCATCATTGACTTCAATCAGTCGAATATTATCCACGGCATTAGAGGTACTCGTTAACCCACCACCTAAGTCTTCTAGGGTTAATGAACTAGCATGATCCTGCAATAATGGCACAGCAGCGTGGGTAAAGAGGTAGTTGCCGTATTCTGCGGTATCAGAGATCACTACGTTCATTTCATAAAGCTTGTTGCGAGCAATACAGTTAGCGATTAATGGCGTTTCATGCAGTGACTCATAATAGGCGGACTCCTCAATAATTCCAGAGGCAACCATAGTCTCAAAGGCCAGCTCAACACCCGCTTTGATCATGGCGACCAGATAAATACCCTTGTCATAGAATTCTTGCTCGGTAATTGCGATATCACAATCAGCCGCTTGTTCGAAGCTGGTTTCAGCGGTCTGGGCACGCCACTTTAAAAGGTTGGCGTCATCGTTATGCCAGTCGACCATCATAGTGCGCGAGAATTCACCTTCCATAATGTCGTCCATATGCTTTTGGAACAATGGACGCAGCGTGACTTTTAGTTCTTCAGACATGTCAAAAGCTCTAATCTTGGCTGGATTAGTCAGGCGGTCCATCATGTTGGTGATACCTCCATGTTTCAGACCTTCAGTGACCACTTCCCAGCCGTACTGGATCAGCTTACGGGCATAGGCAGCATCAACACCAAGATTAAGGAGTTGTTGATGGCCTAAAATAGCACCAGTCTGCAACATGCCGCATAGAATTGTTTGTTCTCCCATAAGGTCAGACTTAACCTCCGCAATGAAAGATGATTCCAGAACACCGGCTCGGTCGCCACCAGTACCGGAGGCATAAGCTTTAGCAATGGCGTGACCATTTCCCTGTGGATCATTTTCGGGGTGAACAGCGATCAGAGTGGGTACGCCAAAGCCCCGCTTGTACTCTTCTCGTACTTCTGTGCCTGGGCACTTGGGTGCTACCATAATCACAGTGAGATCAGGACGAATCTGCATACCTTCTTCAACAATGTTAAAGCCGTGGGAATAGGCTAATGTTGCGCCTTGCTTCATTAGAGGCATTACCGCGGTAACCGCCGCTGTGTGCTGTTTATCAGGCGTTAGGTTTAATACTAAATCAGCGGCAGGAACCAATTCCTCTGCGGTGCCAACGGTGAAACCGTTTTCTGACGCCCATAAGTATGACTGACGCTTCTCAGAAATCGCCTGCTCTCGCAAAGCATAGGAGATATTTAAGCCGGAGTCGCGCATATTAAGACCTTGATTGAGGCCCTGAGCACCACAGCCAATAATGACAATATTCCAGTCTTTGATGAGGTTGCAGCCATCGGTAAATTCTTCACGATCCATGAAGCGACATTTGCCCAGCTGGCTTAGTTTGTTGCTGAGGCTGAGAGTATTAAAATAGTTAGCCATTATTGGTCTCCGTCCACCGGTTAGCGGTGGGATACGCGGTTTGATTTGGCCGCGTAGTGTACCTACTTATTGTTGTTGCTTAAAACGATATATATTCATCATAATGTTGCGTTTTTTGCAATAACAGCGTCATCGCGTTAAGCTGTGGTGATGGATATTCGATCATTAACAATGTTTCAACATTTGAGCAATTCGTTGCACTTCGGCAGAACTGCTGCGGCTTATCATATTAGCCCGTCAACGTTGAGCCGTTCGATTCAGCGCCTTGAGCAGGAGCTCGGCAGTCAATTACTGATTCGTGATAATCGATCAGTTTTGTTAACCGGTGAGGGAAAAAAGTTGTTGGCCTATGCCGATCAACAGTTAGCCCAATATGAAACATTAAAGCAGTCTCTCAATCAGTCTCAAAAAGAGTTATCCGGCTCGCTTAATATTTACTGCTCGGTGACAGCCTCTTATTCTTATCTTCCAGCGTTGTTAGAAAAATTTAGACGGACTCATCCCAATATTGATATCAACTTGGATACGGGCGATGCGGCTGATGGTATCGATCAGGTTAAGAATCAAAAGGTAGATTTAGCTATTGCGGCTCGGCCTGACGATATTGCTGCTAGCATGCATTTTCAGACCATAGCCACAGTACCTTTGGCGATTACCGCACCGGCTATTAGCTGCGCGGTTAAAACAGCCCTGCAGGCAGAGAGTATTGATTGGGCTAACCTACCCATTATATTGCCAGAGCACGGTGTGGCGAGAAAGCGGTTTGAGCAATGGTTTAGGCAAAAGTATGTGGGTCGACCCAATGTCTATGCCCAGGTATCTGGCCAAGAGGCATTAGTCAGTATGGTGGCTTTAGGGTGCGGCATTGGTCTCTCTCCGGTTGTTGTGGTCGAGAATAGCCCGGTTAAAGACCGTATAGAGCTTTTACCTGGGACCAATATCCCACCCTTTGATTTAGGCTTATGTTGTTTTAAAAAAACCTTAGCCGATCCTATCGTGGCCGAGTTTATGGCAATGGCCAACCTTAACTAAAAACTGCCACTTCGTTAGTAAATATTCCCTCGTCAGGAATTACACCTAAACCGGGTCCACTGGGTAGGGCAATATGACCGCCAATAATTTTGACGCCATTGGCACTGTCATAATGATCTTCTATATAGGGCTGTGCCAGCCAGGAACCTTCAAACAATTTTGGTTTTACTGTTGCCCCCAAATGAACACAGGCCGCGGCAATAATATCGCCGCCCCAAGAATCATCTGAGGTGTGGTGAAGGTTGCGGGCCTCGCATATATCTCTAAAGACTGCCATGGGTTGCAAGCCCCCAATGCGAGTAATTTTCATACCAAAACCATCGACTAAGCCTGCTCCGATGACGCTAATAACCATATTGAGACTCACTGCGCTCTCATCAAGATAAACAGCATGATGAAGTTGATTCCGTATGCCGGTTATTTCTTCCACTGTGTCGCAGGGCTGTTCTAGTATAAAAGGGATATCGGCGCATTCACGACTCAAGCGCAGTGCATCTCGACTGGTGAGGCCCCGATTGCCATCCACCGCAATACGCATATTATTGCCTACTGTTTCCCACACTTTTCGAATGACTTCTATATCGGTTTCCACAGGACGCCCACCAATTTTGATCTGTAGGCGTGGATAGCCCTCGGCTGCTTTTTCAGCGGCGATTCTACTAATCTCATCGGGTAGGCCAACACCGGTAGCGTAGTACGAAGGAACGGATTCGGTACAGGGGCCACCGAGAATATCCGCAACCCGCCGACCTGTTTTCTTGCCGATCAAGTCATAGACAGCAATATCGATGGCGGCCTTGGCGTAATTATGGCCATTTAACAAGGAGTCCATATGTCGATGCATCAAAACGGGCTGCATTGGATCTTGGCCTATTAAACCTGGTGCCATTTGTATAAGTGCAGCCCTGGCTCCGGAAGCGTGGCTTGGCGCATAGGTTGGGCCAACCGGGCAGGTTTCACCCCATCCCACTAGGCCACAGGAAGTTTCAAGTTTGACCAATGTGGTATCTAAACTGAAAACCTCTGCATTGGCCATTCTGTAAGGCCCATTTTTCACAGGTAAATCATGCTGATAAACTACAATTTTTGAAATTTTCACTTCACTACCTCAAATAACTAAACCGACATGCTGGTCATGCAAAGCATCAAGCGGTATATCCACCATCTAGAACCATAATCTCGCCGGTAATGTGTTTTTCACAGGCTAAAAACACGACCGCGCGGGCGACTTCTTGGGGTTCGGCCACGGCCCCTATGGGTATGGCGTCGACGTTGCGTTTTACAACAGCCTCTGCGGTTGTTCCATCAGTGTGGTTAGAAAATAGCATGGGGGAATTGATGGCACCAGGAGCCACAGCATTAACATTAATTTTTTGTGCGGCCAGCTCTAATGCCATAGTTTTGGTGAGCATATTTACCGCTCCTTTGCTGGCACAGTAAGCAGCCAGACCGGCAGCGCCGACGCGCCCGCAGGTTGATGAAACGTTAATAATGGCGCCGCCTGCGCTCATCTGATTGGCCACCGCGCGGCTAAAGTAAAATACGCCGTTGAGGTTGATATCGATAACGTCCTGCCACTGTTGATCATCTGTATGACAGGCATCGGCTCTAACGATTGTGCCGGCGTTGTTCACTAACACGTCCACTGGGCAACCCAAGACATTATTAGCATAGGCCACGGCGGCATTGGCAAAACTTGACTGACGAACATCCCCAGCAAAACAGTTAACAGTCGCATTGAACTGGCTTTCTAATAAGGCACGGGCATTTTTCAGCTTTTCATTATCGCGACCGATTAGTAACAGTTGGGCGCCTCGCTGGGAAAACTGTTTTGCGCATTCAAGTCCGACACCGCTCGCTCCACCGGTAATAAGGACGAGTTTTTTGTCAAGATCTCGTGGTGCGCCGGGGGCGTCGGCGTGTTGATTATTAGTCAGGTTAGCCATAAATTCTCACAGTTTGGGTAGCGGCAGTTTGGCCAGTCGACCACCGTCAACGACTATTTCTTGGCCGGTCACAAACTCGGATTCTGGACTAGCTAACCAAAATACGGTGTTGGCGACATCTTGGGGCAGTCCCAGGCGACCCACGGGATGCAGAGATTTAATCTCAGCGTCAACTGCCGCGCGGTCTGGATACTGCGCTAATAGCTGTTCGTTGAAAGGTGTGTTAATCCAACCTGGGGCCACTGCATTACAGCGAATACCCTTCGGTCCATATTCTAGGGCGGTGTTATGAGTAAATCCTGCCACAGCGGCTTTAGAGGCGGCATAGACACTATGAAGTGGGTTGGCGCCCAAACCCTCGATAGAGCTAACGTTGACTATAGTGGGGTCAGTTGCGCTTTTATTAGTCATCAATGTGAGGGCGTGTTTGGTGGTCAAAAAAGTACCCTTGATATTGACACCCATGACAGCGTCCCACTCAGCTACTGTGGTGTCTTGAATGGTCGTTTCAATGCAAATACCCGCGTTGTTCACTAACACATCAAGATGGCCGAACTGATCTTCGATATAATTCATCAGCGCGATAACACTTGCCTCGCTTGAGACATCGGTTTTTACAAATTCTAACGACGAATTCTGTGGTGGGTTCAGATCAGCACTAATAACATGGGTGTCTTGTTGCAAAAATCGTTCAGCAATGGCCAGTCCGATATTTTGAGACCCCCCGGTGACGACAACAATTCGCTGTCTGTTCATTGGTTTGGTGACTTCTCTGTGTAGGCCACAATTTGATTACGTTGCGTGCCAAGGTTTTCGATACTTGCTGACATGACATCACCGGGTTTTAGATAAACCTGCGGCTTCATTCCATAGCCAACCCCTGGTGGTGTACCTGTCATCATCACATCGCCAGGCTGCCAACTAACATAGCGAGAGATCACCGAAATCAATTCAGCGATACTATAGATCATGTCTGAGGTATTGCTCTTTTGCCTGACAGTGCCATTGACCTTTAATGCAATTGATAAATTATTGGGGTCCCCGGCTTCATCAGTTGTTACTAACCATGGGCCAAGCGGCTTTAATGTGTCAGCACTTTTTCCTTTAGTCCACTGAGTGCCACGCTGCAATTGGAAAACACGCTCTGAAACATCATTTCCAACGCAGAATCCTGCGACATAGTCCATGGCCTCTTCAATTGGGATGTAACTGCCAGACTTACAAAAAACCACGGCTAATTCGACTTCCCAGTCGAGTTGGGTTCCATCGCGAGGTATCATAACCTCATCATACGGGCCATTAATTGCGCTAGGCGCTGTGAGCATAAACATGGGCTCTTCGGGGGGCTCTATTCCTGCTTCTGCTGCGTGTTTTCCATAGGTGAGGGCACAGCCAATAATTTTACCGACCCGGTCGATGGGGGCACCTAGGCGCGTATTGGGTGAAACAGTAGGAAACTCAGTTAGATCGCGGTTCTTTAAATCGTTAAGAGTCTCGTGATTCAATGTTTTGTATGACCAGTCATTGATATAATTACTGAGATCTCTAATTTCACCTGTAGCATCAATTACGCCAGGCTTTTCAGCTCCCTTTTCCCCAAAACGAACAAGCTTCAAGGGTTTCTCCTAATAGTGGCGTCGAGTAATTTTTTAAGATCGACACCTCGATGTTTCGCCTGTTCAAACACTAACATGGTGTCTGCTACGCCTTGAGCCATAGATCGACAACCAGGAATATCTAAAAATTGGTTCAGCTTTAAGTTGTCAGGCTCTGCAGGGAAAGGCATGGCATTGCCGGTATAGCTTATTGCCGCACCCTTTTGCTCAGACTCTATGAGATTTATTACCTGCACAATGTCTGCGGGTGTGCCATCAAGATCAAAAACGTAGGCTCCACCATAAGATTTGGAGGCGGCGGTAACAAATCGTAATGCCGCATCTTCAACATGCACATAACTGATGTTACCCGAGAAAGGAATTTGATAGGCATCGCCCACAGCAGCTGCCAACATAGCCACGGTTGGTGCCGAGCTCATACCTTGGTCTCGTCCAGGACCATAAATAATTGCGGGGCGGATACCGACGCTGGGTACTCCCCAATCCTGCCAATAAACGGCAGACATTTGTTCGGTGCAGACTTTATGTGCGCCATACAGGGTGGCTAACCAGTCATTATCGCCCATCGCTTGGGCTGCGATGGAGCTGGCATAACTTAAACGAGTAATCCCTCTTTGGCGCGCTAACTCTAGAATATGTGTGCTGCCAATGACATTGATTTTAGTACTGCCAACAGGGTCAGCTTTGCAAAAGGGCACTTGCAGTGCGGCCAGGTGAATAATGGCTTCTACATTATACTTGTCAGCTACCGCCTGTAGCCTGTCAAAATCGGTAATGTCGCCTAACTCCCAGGTGACTGATTGGGAATCATCCATAATAAGCTCTAGGCGCTGTCGATTATCAGTGAGATCAAAGACCACCGGCACAGCACCTATCTCGGTCAGTAATTTTATTGTCCAAGCACCAATACAGCCTGCCGCTCCAGTCACTAAAACTGCTTGGCCCTCAAGGTTAGATAAATTACTCATCCATGATGCTCTTCTAGGTTGTTTTTGAACGCCAACAGTTTACTAATGGCATCGTTGATATTGGCAGCAAGCTTTAATGGGTCGTCGTTGAGTTTTACTTCATCTAATAACTTATCGAGGCGTGCTGATGCACGCCAAATCTCATGTCGCGCCAATTCCTGTTGAATACCAGGATCATCCCAGCCGGACATATTAATTGAATTGGTTGCGTCCATGGAACTGCTAGGCAGGACCTCAAAGGAGGGAATTATGGTAATCCGATCAGCTTTCTCTTGAAGTCGACAGGCGCGGTGAAAGATCATATTACCTTGCTGTAAAAAACCATAACCGGCAGAGGGAAAGGGTAGGGTAATAACTCTATTTTCAGGCAACTGAGTATCTATACCTTCCTCACCATTAATGCCTAATATCTCTCTTCCTTCCTGTTTGGTGCCATTAAAAATCTGGAACTCACCACCTTTTATCCGGTTAGGGTCAGATAACATCATCACAATATCGTAGCTCACTGAGTCTACATGCCAATTATCTACGGCTTTAGTGATGTCATCGGGCGCGTAGTTAATGCCGCAAGCGACAGCCGGTACCGAGTGGCGGCCTAGAGTGACATTGGCAATCGCTGATAAATGCGCGGCAAGCTCTGGGCTGTCGCAAAAATCGCGAATAAACTTAGATCGGTAACCTGCACCACGCGCATAGCTGCCTAGTCGGTTAGCGCCTGTACCCGCACTGGAGTTGCGATTTTCGTAAATGCGTTCGCAAATTTCCCTCATCAGGGCAACGCCTTCATCAGACAGAATTCGGAAAGCATTACAGTAACCAAACGACGATTCACAGGCAGCTATGTCTTCTGCGCAGTAGCCAAGATCATGCAGAGAGAAAACTGTGTCTGGGTACTCTAATGATAGATGCTTATCGGCAATAAACTGAGGTTCATTGTCCAGGGGCCTGTATGCTGCAGGGCACTCACTAGGAAAAACTAATGGATGAAAGTCAGGGTTCATAGCTATCACTCGCTGTTAGCCGCTAATTTTTAGTTATTTTTATTGGCTAACATACTAACTATTTTTGAGATTTTGTAAATAAATATTAGCGACACTAAGAGACCCTATCTATAGAGCGTGTGGACTAGGGTTAAATTGTAAAGCTAAGGTCGTATTTTACAGGTTGCGGTGATAATTGAACCGAGGACAACGCAGAGAGCCCCGATCAGAGAAACGAGAAAGAGAGGCTCTACAATAATTCCAGGTATTGGGATCAGTTGGACAATTGAGACAGTGACCAGTGGTGTCATCGCAATCACTGCGCTAACTCGTGAGGCCTCTACATGTGCCATCGCTTCTGAGAAACAGCCATAAGCGATAAGAGTATTAAAACCACAGAGAAGTAACAGCAACCACTGAAGTGAGGTTAATTGATCTAAGGTATCAAAATTTGAAAAAGGGAAAAAGACAAGTGCGCCGATCCAGTAGAACACCAACATGGTTTCTTCAGCGTTAAATTCCCGCAGCAATATTTTTTGAATAATTGCGTAACCCACCCAACTTACAGCCGCGCCCATGAGCATTAGCAATCCGGTGCCGTAGTCGCTAAGTGAGATAAAAACATCGCTAAATCGTGGGCTAAAAAACATCATTAGTCCGCTGATAAAGATAATAAAACCGCACCATTGTAGTGGAGAAAACTGCTCTTTAAATACCCAAACACCGGCTAATAAAAGCAGTACTGGCGACATTTGCATCATTACTTGAGATGTTTCGGGGGAGGTTTTTTCAAGACCCAGTATATAAAGGCCATAGTTAATAGTGAGAAGTAATCCGGCACACAAAAGTCGCATGACCAAATTGAGCGAGGTGATTTTATGGCGATTAACGAGCTTTCGCCGAACAATTAGATAGGGAGTGATGAGTGCCGTCGCGACAGAAAATCTAAAGAAAGTAGTGGTAATAGGATCTAGCGTGTTGAGTATTCCCGACAACATAATGGGCAGTATGCCCCACATTACTGACGTGCTTGCGGCCAACAATAGGCCAAGTTTCCATCGGCCTGAGAGTTGATTCACGGAAGGGCTGTCATGCGATTAAACATTAAATCGAAAATGGATTACATCGCCATCTTTGACGATATAATCTTTCCCCTCAAGACGCCATTTCCCGGAATCTTTAGCACCCTGTTCGCCGTTGCCGGCAATGTAATCATCGTAGCCAACGATTTCGGCGCGAATAAAGCCTTTTTCAAAGTCGGTGTGAATTTTACCCGCAGCATTGGGTGCAGTAGCGCCCACAGGAATAGTCCATGCGCGCACTTCTTTAACACCTGCGGTGAAATAGGTTTGCAGACCTAATAGACTGTACCCGGCACGAATCACGCGATTCAGGCCAGGTTCTTCCATGCCCAGTTCTTCAAGAAACTCATCTCGTTCATCATCTTCAAGCTCACCAATCTCGGCCTCTAGCTTATTGCAGATAGGGACTACAACGGCGCCTTCTCGCTCGGCTATAACTCTAACAGCATCAAGGTGAGGGTTATTTTCAAAGCCTTCTTCGTCAACATTAGCAATATACATTGTTGGCTTTAACGTCAGCAAACTCAAAGGTTTAAGTAACTTTAGCTCGTCGTTATTTAAGCCGAAAGAGCGGATCGGTTTTGCCTCGTTGAGATGCGGCAGAATTTTTTCTAGGAGTTGTTGCAGCGCAAGCGAGTCTTTGTCTTTTCCCTTAGCCGCTTTGGCAACTCTTAATAGTGCTTTTTCAACGCTCTCAAGGTCTGCTAGGGCGAGTTCGGTGTTAATAACATCGATGTCGTCAGGTGGACTTATTTTACCGTCAACGTGAATGACATTTTCGTCTTCGAAACAACGTACAACGTGGGCGAGAGCATCAGTTTCACGGATATTGGCAAGAAACTTATTACCCAGACCCTCTCCTTTTGATGCTCCGGCCACTAATCCAGCGATATCCACAAATTCCATAGTGGTCGGGATTACTCGCTCTGGATTGACGATGGCAGCAATTTTATCTTGCCTTGGGTCTGGGATTGGTACCACCCCAGTATTAGGCTCAATAGTGCAAAACGGAAAATTTTCCGCACTGATACCCGCCTTGGTTAGTGCGTTAAATAGGGTCGATTTACCAACGTTGGGTAGGCCGACAATGCCGCAGTTAAAACCCATACTAAAATCCTTGTGCTTATTTTGAGTGCTTGATGAAACTTGGATGCCGTCTAATTAGCTGAGTGAAGATCGTTCATTGCTCTTTCCCATTGACCGGCTACGGCCAGGGGTAAAGATCGAATGGCGTCGACCATACTATTACTAATGAGTTCTTGATCCTTAGGAGAGGCCTTCTTTAACACATAGTCTACGACTTGCTTGGCATTTCCCGGGTGACCTATACCTATTCTAAGGCGCGCAAAATCACTTTTATTTCCAAGGCATTGAATCGCATCGCGAAGTCCATTGTGGCCGCCGTGGCC
>ERZ890510.1773-NODE-1773-length-13486-cov-6.213536_pt1 | contig 13486 bp, 15 predicted proteins | sample MGYA00521265_ERZ890510 | MGnify/ENA primary metagenome ERZ890510 (study PRJEB32303, sample SAMEA104408624) | aquatic metagenome | biome: Brackish water; feature: Chemocline; material: water | place: Baltic Sea | collected 2014-10-26T21:54:00 | depth 110 m ...
AAACAAAATAAAACTGAATGGAAATATAAATGAGTAAAGATAAAATATTTATATTCGATACAACGCTAAGAGATGGCGCGCAGACAGAAGGGGTCGATTTTACAGTTACTGATAAAGTTAAAATAGCTAAAAGATTAAATGATATTGGTGTTGACTATATCGAGGGTGGATGGCCTGGCGCAAACCCAACTGACACAGAATATTTTAATACTCCACAAAAATTAGACAAAAGTATTTTTACTGCTTTTGGCATGACTAAGAAACTAGGAAGAAGTGCTGACAACGATCCAAGTTTAGCTCCGATACTTAATGCTAACACCAAGGCTGTATGTATTGTAGGTAAGACTTGGGATTTTCATGTAGATGTTGCCTTAGGTATAACTAAAGATGAAAATTTAATTAACATTAAAGAAACAGCAAAATATTTTATAAAGAATAGCAGAGAGTTTATTTTTGATGCCGAACATTTTTTTGATGGTTATAAAAATAACCCTACCTACGCTTTAAATTGTTTGAAGCAAGCTTATGATGAGGGGGCAAAATGGTTAGTTTTATGTGATACTAACGGAGGAACTTTACCGAATGAAGTAGGAGAAATTATTTCTGCAGTTTCTAAATCTATCCCAGGAAAAAATCTAGGCATACATGCTCACAATGATACTGAAAATGCAGTTAGTAATTCGTTAACAGCTATTTTAGCTGGCGCAAGACATATCCAGGGAACAATTAATGGTTTAGGTGAAAGATGCGGTAATGCCAATATCATGTCAATTATTCCAACATTATTTTTAAAAAATACTTTTAATGAAAAATTTGAAATCAATATTAAAAAGGAAAAGCTGTCATCCCTTACAGAATGTTCAAGAATGCTCGACGAAATACTAAATAGAAAACCTAATAAAAGTTCTGCTTATGTAGGAGCTTCGGCTTTTTCACATAAAGGTGGTCTCCATGTTTCTGCTGTACAAAAAGATCCAAAAACATACGAACACATTGAACCAAAACTTGTGGGAAATCACAGAAATATAATAGTTTCTGATCAAGCAGGGAGATCAAATATTTTATCTAGATTGGAAAGTTATGGTATTAAAATAGACTCTCAAGATTTAAAAATACAAAAAATTCTAGAAGAAGTAAAAGACAGAGAGTTCTCAGGTTATTCGTATGATGGTGCTGATGCATCTTTTGAATTATTAGCAAATAGACTTCTTGGAAAAGTTCCGGAATATTTAAAAGTTGATAGTTACAGTGTAACTGTAGAAAAAACTGACAATTTGAAAACTAATGCAGAAGTTATTTTTTTAATTGATGGTAAAAAAATAAAATGTAATGGAACTGGAAATGGACCAGTTAATGCTCTTGACAATGCAATTAGAGAGAATTTTTCAAAAGTAGAAAAATATTATAATTTTTTTTCTGATTTAAAATTATTAGATTACAAAGTAAGGATATTAAACACTGGAACAGAAGCTATAACAAGAGTACACATAGAAAGCACCGACAAATCTGGTGTTAGCTGGTTTACAATTGGAGTGTCCCCAAATATTATCGAAGCATCATTTAAAGCGTTAATTGATAGTCTTGATTATAAATTATTTAAAGAGAACGCTCCTGGAAATTTAAAATTAAATGCTAAATAAATTTGGTTTTATCTTAATTAACCCGCAACTAGGCGAAAACATTGGTTCTTGTGCAAGAGCTTTAAAAAATTTTGGTTTTTCTAATCTTAATATTGTTTCACCAAGAGATGGTTGGCCAAACACTAAATCAAGAATGACATCAGTTGGTGCGTTCAATTTAATTAAATCTGCGAAAATTTATAATAATGTTGAAAGTGCAGTTAAAAAATTTGATTTAATTTTTGCAACATCTGCTAGAAGCAGAGATGTTAATAAAAAACATATATCAATTATTAATTTTATTAAAACTCTTGCTAAAAATAAAAATTCAAATGTAGGAATTATGTTTGGACCAGAAGCATCAGGTCTTTCAAATCACGATCTTTCCCTGTCTAATTTTATTATTCAAATCCCTACATCAAACAAGTTAACTTCTCTAAATCTTTCACACGCAGTTATTGTTATTTGTTATGAAATTTATAGATCTTTAAATTTTTCTAAATTCAAAAAAGAAAAAATATTATCTAAATTAGCTTCAAAAAGTTCAATTAAAAATTTAATTAAATTTCTTGAAAAAATGTTAGATCATAAAAAATTCTTTAAACCACCCGAAAAGAAAAAATCCATGATTTTAAATATTAACAATATATTTGGCAGATTAGAATTGAGTGATAAGGAAATAAGGATTTTATTTAGTATTTTTGCCTCTTTAAATAAGAAAGATAGAGCATAGTGTAATTGACAAATCCTACACAAAGTCTATAAAACACACACTTATAAAAATGACAAAAAGAATTAATGCTAAACATAAAATTGACCGTAGATTAAAAGTTAATTTATGGGGCAGACCAAAGAGTCCATTCAACACAAGAGCTTACCCGCCAGGACAACACGGCCAAAATAAAAGAGGTAAACCAACAGATTACGGCATTCAACTTAACGCAAAACAAAAATTAAAAGGCTACTACGGTAATATCAACGAAAGACAATTTAGAAATATTTACAGACAGGCTATAACTAAAAGAGGTGACACTACTGAAAATTTAATAGGTTTATTAGAAAGAAGACTAGATACAATTATTTATAGAGCTAAATTTACTCCAACTGTTTTTGCTGCAAGACAACTAATTAATCATGGCCACATAAGAGTCAACAAGAAGAAAGTTAACATTTCTAGTTATTTAGTTAATGAAACAGACATAATTGAAGTGAGAGAAAAATCAAAAACTTTAACTGTTATTGACGGATCATTAACCAGCAAAGAAAGAGAAGTACCAGAATATATTCAATTAGATGATAAAAATAAAATTATAAAATTAATTAGAGTTCCTAAATTTTCAGAAGTTCCTTATCCAGTTATCATGGAACCAAGTTTAGTTATCGAATATTATTCAAGGTAAATTAATTTTTTGCTTCAAAGAACTTCTATAGTTTATATAAATAAAAAATTAAAAGAAAATTCTAGCTGGAAAATTTTAGATATTGGTTGTGGATACACAGCTAATCAACACGCAAATACAATAGCTGACATTCAAGATTTATCAAATTTTTACAAAGATAGAAAATTTGTTAGAATAACTGATAAAAAACTCCCTTTTAAAGATAATGAATTTGATTTTGTAATTACAAGTCATGTCATTGAACACGTCGAAGATTTTCAATTTTTTATTCACGAAATAGAGAGAATCTCAAAACAAGGTTATATTGAACTACCTACAAGATTAGGAGACAATATAGTTTTTGAAAATTTAAAAGATCACATTTGGTGGTTTAAGTATAACGATGAATTAAACTCATTGACAGTTTCAAAAAAAAATCAAATTCTAGAACCTTTTATGAGCGTCTCTAGTGCCAAAAAATTAGAGAGTATTTTTAGAGAGAGTCTTGTTATGGAGATTTATTGGAAAGATAAAATTAATTTTAAATTAGATGATAATTTAGAATTTAAGACTGCAATTAAAATTAATTTTATATCTTTAATGAAAAAATATTATAGTAAAAGAATTAGAAGACTATTTAGCAAGTCTTAAACTAAATAATTTTTTTTAATTGCAGCAGGTCTTTTAATTCACCCTTTTCGAACATTTCTTTAATAATATCGCAACCACCTACAAACTCTCCCTTGATGTAAAGTTGAGGTATTGTAGGCCAATCACTATAATCTTTAATTCCTTTTCTAATGCTTTCATCTTCTAAAACATTTACACCTTTAAAATTTACTTTTAAATGTTTTAAAATATTTGAAATCGTCATAGAAAATCCGCACTGAGGAGCCTCTGGGACACCCTTCATAAAAAGACAAACTTCGTTGCTATCAATTATTTTTTTTAATTTTTCTTTTGTTTCCATTCTTATTTACCTTCTGTTGTTATTGATAAAGCATGTAATTCGTTTCCCATTTTTCCCTGCAATGATTTATAGACTAGTTTGTGTTGTTCGATTTTAGATTTTCCATTAAATATTTTTGAAGTAATTTTAGCAGAATAATGATTACTATCACCCATTAGATCTTTAATTTCTATAGTAGCATCTGGTATTGAGCTTGTTATTAATTTTTTAATTTCTTCAATTGATAAAGCCATTAGTAATTATTGTACCATTTATTATTAACTTTATATAGTTCATTTATATGAATTTTCAACTCACCTATTATCTCAAAATAATCTTTTTGCACTGTAGCAACAGTTTCATTAAATATATTATTTGCATCAATAATTTTAATAACTTTTTCTAAATTCTTTGGTTCAATTTCTAATAAATACCTACCTTGATCTTCTCCAAAATAATGTTCCATTAAATTAGAAAGCTTTGTTGGTTTTTCTATTTTTAAACCATATCTAGAAGATAGACACATTTCTGCGAGAGCTAAAATTGAACCACCAGCGGATATGTCGTGAGCTGAAGCAATTAAATTACCATTGATAAGTTTTAATACAGTTTCTCCATTATTCTTTTCATTAGATAGATTTACCTCAGGTGGGGGACCTTCTGTAATTGAATAAATTTCTTTAAAAAAAACACTTTGATAAAGATGTCCAAAAGTTTTTCCAACTTGTAAAATAATATTCCCTTCTTTTTTTAAAATATGATTAATTTTATTTTTTGTATTTTGAATGAGGCCAACACCTCCAACAACAGGCGTAGGGTCAATATTTTTTTTATTTGTTCCGTTGTAAAAAGATACATTTCCAGAAACCACGGGAAAGTTTAAAAACTCACACGCTTCTTTTAAACCAATTAAACATTCGGCAAATTCACCCATTACTTTGGAATTTTCAGGATTTCCAAAATTTAAACAATTTGTTATAGCAATAGGTTTTGCACCTACTGAAATTAAATTTCTCCAACTTTCACAGACAATTTGTTTTCCACCTGTCAAAGGATGAGCTTTACAATAATTTGCTGAAGAATCTACTGTTACGGCAATAGCTTTTTCTTTTTTATGAATTCTTATTATCGCAGCATCAGAACCTGATCTTTGAGCGGTATCAGTCATTACTAATTGGTCAAATTGTTCACTCACCCAAGATTTGTTAGATTCATTGGGAGAAGATAATATTTTTATAAGCGCATCCTCTAATTTAATTTTTTTAAGATCTTTAATATTAATTTTTTTTGTTGGTAGTTTTGTCTTTATCCATTTTCTATCATAGAGTGGTGCTTTCGAAGCCAATGCATCAATTGGAATTTCACCAACTATTTCATTTTTAAACTTTAAAGTTAAATTATTTGTATTTGTTGTTTTGCCTATTATAACAAAATCAAGATCCCATCTTTCAAATATTTTTTTGGCTTCTTTTTCTTTATTATTTTCCAAGACAATAAGCATTCTTTCTTGGCTTTCTGATAACATCATTTCGTACGGTGTCATTCCTTCCTCCCTGCATGGAACTTTGTCTAAGTTCAGCTCAATACCTAGCTCTCCTTTTGATGCCATCTCAACACTTGAAGATGTTAATCCAGCAGCACCCATATCTTGAATCGAAATAATTGATTTATCTTTCATCAACTCAAGACAAGCTTCCATTAAAAGTTTTTCAGTAAAAGGATCTCCTACTTGAACTGTAGGTTTTTTATCTTCAGAATTTTCATCAAATTCTGCCGAAGCCATTGAAGCACCATGTATTCCGTCTCTACCTGTTTTAGACCCAACGTAAACCACTGACTTGTTCAGGCCTTTAGCCTTAGAGTAAAAGATTTTATCCTTCTTAGCGTGCCCGACTGCCATAGCATTAACTAAAATGTTTTCATTGTAAGTGCTGTCAAATTTTGTTTCACCAGCTACCGTCGGTATGCCTATACAATTTCCATATCCTCCAATTCCAGAGACCACACCGTTAAGTAAAGATTTTGTTTTCGGATGTTTAGGGGATCCAAAATGAATTGAATTTAAAAGCGCAATAGGTCTTGCTCCCATTGTAAAAACATCCCTTAATATTCCACCAACTCCTGTTGCAGCACCTTGGTATGGTTCAATGAATGAAGGATGGTTGTGACTTTCAATTTTAAAAATAATAGCATCATCATCACCAATATCAATTACACCTGCGTTTTCACCCGGGCCTTGAATAACTTGCTTTCCTTTTGTTGGAAGATTTTTTAAATGCAATCGTGAAGATTTATAAGAGCAGTGTTCATTCCACATTGCTGAAAAAATTCCAAGTTCCAATAAATTAGGTTCTCTTTCAAGGAGTTCCTTTATTTTAGAATACTCATCTGGCTTTAAACCATGTTTTTCAACAATAGCGTTTGTAATTTTCATTTAGATTAATTTAGTAAACTTTTGAATAAGTTAATCCCATCATCACCTGATATCATTTGGTCAACCATTCTCTCAGGATGAGGCATCATGCCTAGAATATTTTTTTTATCATTAAAGATTCCTGCAATATTATTTAAAGAACCATTTGGATTATTTTCATCTTTTATATTACCTTTTTCATCACAGTATTTGAAAGGTATTAAATTTTTATCTTCTAATTCTTTTAAATGATCTAAGCTTGTGAAGTAATTGCCTTCGTTATGAGCTATATTAAATTTTAATACCTGGTCTTGTTTATATTTATTGCAAAATTTATTATTATTATTTATTGTCTTTACGTAAATATCTTTACCAAGAAATTTTAAATTCTTATTTCTAAGAAGAACTCCTTTTAAAAGTCCTGTTTCAGTCAAAATTTGAAATCCGTTACAAATTCCTAAAACTAAACAACCATCATTAGCTGATTTTATTACTTCATTTAAAATATTTGATTTTGCTGCAATAGCACCAGACCTTAGATGGTCACCATAAGAAAAGCCCCCTGGCACAACAATTAAATCAGATTTTGGTAAAGTTATATCCTTATGCCAAACCATTGTGTTTTTAAATTCTAATTTTTCTAAGGCAACAGCTATATCTCTATCGCAATTAGAACCTGGAAATACTATTACAGAAGAATTCATTAATTATATTTTTGATATTTCAAAATCTTCAATAATCAAGTTAACTAAAAGTTTTATACACATATCTTCAACTTTGTCTTTAGCTTTAGTCTCGTTGTTTTCATTTACTTCAATCTCAAAATATTTGCCTTGTCTTAAACTCTTAAGACTATCCATGCCCATGTTTTGTAAGGTCTGACGCACCACTTTTCCTTGAGGATCAAGGACATCTTTTTTTAATGTAACTTTTATCGAGAATTTCAATTTATTTTTTTTTAAATTTTATGGATTTTGTTTTACCAAAATTCACTTCACTTATATTAGCCTCTTCTGGCATAATACCAAGTCTTCTAGCCACATCTTGATAGGCTTCTATAAGATTTCCTAGATCTTTCCTAAATCTATCCTTATCTAATTTTTTATCTGTTTTTATATCCCACAATCTACATGTGTCAGGGCTAATCTCATCAGCCAAAATTATTTCGTTAATTTCTTTGTCTTTATTCCTAATTCTTCCATACTCTAATTTAAAGTCGACCAACTTTATGCCAACACCTCTAAAAATTCCCTGAAGTATATCGTTAATTCTTAGTGACATTTTATCTATAACTTTTATTTCTTTTTCAGCTGCCCATTCAAAAGAGTAAATATGTTCTTTTGAAATTAAAGGATCACTCAATTCATCATTTTTTAAATAATATTCTAACAAAGGTCTTTCTAAAACCGTTCCTTCGGAAATACCAAGTCTTTTTGTCAAAGAACCAGTTGCGATATTTCTTACCACAAATTCAATAGGAATAATTTTAACTTCTCTTATAAGCTGCTCACGCATATTTAATCTTTTGACAAGATGAGTTTGGATTCCACATTGACCCAATGAACTTAGAAGGTGCTCAGATATTCTATTATTCAAAACACCTTTGCCTTCAATATTAGCCTTCTTTAAAGCGTTAAAAGCTGTCGCATCATCTTTAAAATGTTGGATGACCAAACCATTTTTATTTGTTTCATAAATAATTTTAGCTTTACCTTCGTATATTTTTTTACCTTTATTCATAGGAATTTATTTTTTTAAACTTCGATTGAAAATTATATTAATTCTTTTTGTATGATAATTAAAATCAAAAAGTTTTTTTAATTTATTGACAGGAAGCTTTTTGTTAATTTTAGGATCATTTGCAACATTTTCATAAAATGAAGACTCGGTATTCCATGATTGCATGGCATGTTTTTGAACTAAAGCATAAGCTTTCTCTCTAGTAAAACCAACCGAAGTTAATTCTATTAAAACTCTTTGTGAAAAAAAAAGACCATTAGTCAGGTTAAGATTCCTAAGCATATTTTTTGGATATATGTTTAAATTTTTTATAACTCCATTTAGTCTTGTTAAAGCAAAGTCCAAGGTTGCTGTTGCGTCTGGCCCTATGTTTCTTTCAACAGCGGAATGAGAAATATCTCTTTCATGCCAAAGTGCAACATTTTCTAGAGCAGGTATTACAGCTGATCTTACCATTCTCGCTAGACCAGTTAAATTTTCGCTTAAGATAGGATTTTTTTTATGTGGCATAGCAGAAGATCCTTTTTGCTTCTTACCAAAAAATTCTTCAACTTCTGATACTTCAGTCCTTTGTAAGTGCCTGATCTCAGTCGCTAATCTTTCAATTGAGCTTGCTATTATGCCTAATGTTGAAAAAAATTGAGCATGTCTGTCACGTGGAATTATTTGAGTAGATATAGGTTCTACTTTTAATTTTAGTTTTTTAGCAACATAACTTTCAACTCTAGGATCAATATTAGCAAAAGTCCCGACCGCACCTGATATTGCACATGTTGAAATCTCATTAATAGAGTCTTGTAATCTTTTTTTATTTCTTAAAAATTCTTGATAAAAAGTTAGCATTTTTAAACCAAAAGTTATTGGTTCTGCGTGAATACCGTGACTTCTTCCTATACATAAAGTTTTTTTATGTTTGATAGCTTGTTTTCTAATTGATGCTAACAAATTTTTAATATCATCTAAAAGTATTTCACCTGATTTTTTTAATTGTAAATTAAAACATGTATCTAATACATCGGATGACGTCATTCCTTTATGAAGAAACCTTGCTTCTTTTCCAGATTTTTCATTTATTGCTGTTAAAAAAGCTATAACATCGTGTTTAACAGTTTCTTCTATCTTTAAAATTCTAGTAACGTTAATTTTAGCTTTTAATCTAACTTTTTTAACCACACCTTTTGGAATAATATTTAATTTTTCCATAGCTTCTGCAGCCGCAAGTTCAATCTCAAGCCAAATTTTATATTTATTTTCGTCAGTCCAAATATTTCTTAGTTCTTTTCTAGAGTATCGATCAATCATACGGAATAAGGAGGGTGGTTTAATTTTTTTTTTGATAGTGTAAAAATCTCATATCCTGACTCTGTTATACCTACAGTGTGCTCAAATTGTGCAGATAATTTTTTATCTTTCGTTACTGCTGTCCAACCATCGTTTAACATTTTAGTTTCATACACACCTTCATTAATCATTGGTTCTATTGTGAATATCATGCCAGGCTTGAGCTTAGGACCGGTTCCTTTTCTTCCGTAGTGCAAAATATTAGGTTCTTTATGAAACACCTTTCCAATTCCATGACCGCAAAAATCTCTAACTACTGAAAATCCTTCTTTTTCTACGTAAGTTTGAATAGTTGATCCAATATCTCCTAAAGTAATTTCTTTATTTAAAATTTTAATAGCTTTCATCATTGAATTATAAGTCACATCTATTAATTTTTTTGCTTTAATAGATACTTCTCCAACATAAAACATACGACTTGTATCACCGTGCCAACCATTCTTAAAACTTGTTACATCAACGTTAACTATATCTCCGTCAGTTAAAGTTTTATTTCCAGGTATACCGTGACAAATGATATGGTTTGCTGAGGTGCAGCATGATTTAGGAAAACCTCTGTAGAACAATGGAGCAGAGCAAGCACCACTGTCGTTAATAAATTCATAGCACAAATTATCTATTTGGTTGGTCGTAACTCCTGGCTTAATTATTTTTGCAATTTCGTCTAAGGCCCCAGCAGATATTAAACCTGCGGCTCGCGTCCCTTCAAATGCTTCTTGAATATCTTCACTCATCAATTTGAAATTTAATTTTGTTGTTTAGTATTATTCCTTTTGACAAAAATTTACAATCATAGCAAAGAATTTTAACGTTGTGTTTTATAGCTTTTATTAATGTTTTTGAATACTCAGGGTCTATATCTTTGGCAATCTGAAATCTATTACAATCTTCTCTTTGAATCACAAAAAGAAGGTAAGATTTGAAACCTTTTTTTGTTGCATTTATTAATTCATTTAAATGCTTTGTACCCCTGGAAGAGACTGAGTCTGGAAATTCTGCAATTTTAGATTTTCTTTTTAAAGTTACATTCTTAACTTCAAGAAATGATTTAGTTTTCCCATCCTCTAAATAAAAATCAAACCTTGTATTAATGCCAAAATTTTTTTCACTGTGGATCTTAGCTTTGCTGCTAAAATCTTTAATAAAATTATTTTCCAACGCATGATTAACAATTTTATTTGTCAAATGCGTATTAACACCAACCTTAGATTCGCTCTCTTCTATTATTTGCAGAGTATATTTTAATTTTCTTTTTTTGTTATTTGATTCTGTTAACCAAACTTTATTATTTTTATTTAGAAGCCCCATCATTGAACCTGTATTCGGACAGTGCGCTGTAACTATTTTGTTATTTACATTAACATCTGCAAAAAAACGTTTATATCTTTTTATAAACAGTCCTGATATTAATGGATTCTCAAAATTCATAATTTAAAAAATGAAAACAGCTAAAAAAAAAATTAAAGCCTCAATTCTCATTATTGGAAATGAAATACTATCAGGAAGAACTCAGGATTTAAACGTTTCATTTATTTCAAATTGGTTAAATAACAATTGTGGAATTATAGTTGAGGAAGTTAGAATTATTCCTGATAAAGAAAAAAAAATTATTTTTAACGTTTTAGATCTAAGTAAGAAGTTTAATTATGTATTTACCACTGGAGGCATAGGACCTACCCATGATGATATTACCTCTTTGTCAGTGGCTAAAGCATTCAAACTAAAGTACGAATATAACGAGGAAGCTTACTCTATATTAGAAAAATACTATGGAAAGAATAACTTTAATATTGGAAGGAAGAAAATGGCCAAAATGCCCTCAGGTTCTTCTTTAATCTATAATCCCTCCAGTGCAGCTCCCGGATTTAAAATTAGAAATATTTTATGTTTACCTGGCGTTCCATCGATTTTAAAATCAATGATTCACAACTTAAAAAAATATTTGATTAAAGGTAAAAAAGTTATAGAAAAAAATATTAGTTTATATACAGTCGAAAGTAACATTTCAATTGAGTTAGAAAATATACAAAATAAATATTCTAAAAAAGTAGATATTGGAAGTTATCCTTTTTTTAGATTGGGAAAAGTTGGCGTTTCAATAGTCTTACGTTCAGTTGAAAAATTTTCCCTTGTAAAATGTTATAATGAAATTACAAATATGGTGAAATTAAAAAAAATTAGAATTTTTAAATGAACAAAAAAGCAATTGTAACACTAGCGGACTCAAATTATTTTGATCTGCTTATTGAATTAATAAATTCAATAAAAAAATTTTCACAAAGTTCATCTACTGACATCTGTATTTTAGACGCAGGTTTGACTTCTGATCAAATAAAAATCTTAGAACCAAAAGTTTATAGTATAAAAAAAGCAAAATGGGATATCGAAGTACCTTTTTACAAAACAATAGGTAAAGAATGGTTAAAAAGTCAAGTGTCCAGAGCATTTATACCAAATTATTTTCCAGAATTTGAAAAATACCTTTGGATCGATTGTGATGCATGGGTAAACTCATGGGAAGCTATAGATTTATATTATAAAGCATGTGAAAATGGAAAATTAGGCATTACCCAAACAATGGGCCCTGGCTATAAAATTATGGCAAAAGTGAAATGGGTTTTCGGAAAGTATGCTGAAGTAAAATCCCAAAACTATAAACATGCAATATCATCAGGCATCAATCAATCTGATGCAAGAATTTTAGCTTTTGCACCACATTTAAACATTGGAGTTTTTTCATTACAAAGAAATTCTCCAAGCTGGTTAACGTGGCAAAAAAATTTAAAAAAAACTTTATCTGGTGGAAAAGTTTTTGGCTCAGAAGGTCTTGCGATTAATATGTCAGTTTATTTAGACAAGATAGATACCGAATTTTTACCTCTAACTTGCAATTGGATTGCCAGCAATCTTTTGCCAAAATACCATGATGTGAATAAAGATTTTGTAGAACCATATCTTCCACATAATAGTATTGGAATCATGCATTTAGCAGCCGGGATATGGAAAGAAGGCATTGATATGAGAGATTCAAAAAACCTAAAAATTCATATTCAAACTATAAATGGAGAAAAAATACTTAAGTCATTAAGATTTCTAGATTAATTTAAATGAACAGATTAAAAAATATTATATATTTTTTACCAGCAGTGGAATATCCTTCTGGCGGTGGTAAGATTATTTATCGTCATTCCAATCTAATTAACGATTTGTCTATCAAAGGTTTTTCCTCTTCAATACTTCACTATAAAAAAAAAAAAATTTCAAAATACTTACTTTCCTTAAAAACTAAATTTTTAAAACATGATACAGATAAATATTATGGATATAACGCAAAAGAAATAAGAGTAGTAAAAAATTTTACCCCATCAAAAGAATGGTCTTCAACTCCCATTAAACATAAAAATGATTTTAAATTTAATCCAGATACAGATTTTGTTATATTTCCAGAAATAGTTGCTCATTTTGCTCAAGAATTTTGTATTAAAAACAATATAAAATATTCAATATTTACACTTGGTGCCTACCACATGAACCAAACTAATAATTCTAAATTATTGAATGAAGTTTATAAAAAAGCTAGTTTTTTTATTGATATAAGCAATGATACGAGACAGTGCTTACTAAATATTTTTCCTGAATATAAAAAAAAAATTTTTTTTAGAGTAAATCTACATATAGATTCTAATCTATACAAACCTAGTAAATTAAAGAAAAATTTAATTACGTGTATGCCGAGAAAACTGAAGGAAGATTTTCATTTATTAAAATTTTTTATTTCAAATAAAATTCCAAAAAATTGGAAATTAATTGCTTTAAAAAATATGAGTAATAAAGAGATTTCCAAACAAATGAACGCTTCAAAAATTTTTTTATCTTTTTCAAACTTTGAAGGATTAGGACTTCCGCCTATAGAAGCGGCTTTTGCAGGCAATAAAATAATAGGATACACAGGAGAGGGAGGTAATGATTATTTTAAACAACCATTATTTGAAAAAGTATCTAAAGGAAATATTTTAGAGTTTTCTAAGAAAATAGAAAATAATAT
>ERZ890510.1775-NODE-1775-length-13474-cov-4.233922_pt1 | contig 13474 bp, 8 predicted proteins | sample MGYA00521265_ERZ890510 | MGnify/ENA primary metagenome ERZ890510 (study PRJEB32303, sample SAMEA104408624) | aquatic metagenome | biome: Brackish water; feature: Chemocline; material: water | place: Baltic Sea | collected 2014-10-26T21:54:00 | depth 110 m ...
TGACGTTGGCGGCACTTTTACGGACCTCGTGCTCGAGAAAGGGCCCCGGGACGTTGATGCCCACAAAGTGCCGAGCACGCCCGAGGATCAGTCCATCGGCGTGGTCCGAGGCATTCGCGAAATTTGCGAGATCGGCAAGGTCCGTCCCAAGGACGTCGACCTCATTGTCCATGGCACCACGGTCGCGACCAACATCACGCTCGAGCACAACGGCTCAGAAGTGGGCATGCTGACCAGCCGTGGGTTTCGCGACATCCTTCATATCGCCCGCCACAAGCGTCCGTTCAATTTTTCCCTGCAATTCGACGCGCCTTGGCAAAGCCTTCCGCTCGTCAAGCGGCGCAACAGAATTTCTATTTCCGAGCGGGTGATGCCGCCCACCGGGGAGATTGAAACACCGCTAAACGAACAAGAAGTCCGCGACGCCTGCAAATTGTTCGCCGAGCGCGGCGTCGAGGCCGTGATCATTTGCTTCATGTTCTCGTTCCTCAACCCAAAGAACGAGCTCGCGGCCAAGAAGATCGTTCAAAAAGAACTGCCAAATGTGTTCCTTTCGACGTCATGCGAAGTGATCGACGTTATCCGCGAATATGAGCGGTTCTCGACGACGGCCATGAACGCGTATGTCGGCCCGAAGACGTCCACCTATATCCGTAACCTCGACAAGATGCTGAAGGCCGACGGGATCTCTGCCGAACTTCGCATCATGCAGTCGAATGGCGGGGTTGCGACCGTCGACATGGCATCGGAACGCCCGGTCACAATTCTTATGTCAGGCCCCGCTGGCGGCGTGATCGGCGGGCGATGGGCCGGCGGGCTGTCCAAGGAAAAGAATCTCATCACGGTCGATATTGGTGGGACCTCGGCCGACATCTCGACCATTCCCAATGGCGAAATTCGAATCATGAATCCGCGCGACACCTACGTGGGCGACTACCCGGTGTTGGCGCCCATGATCGACCTCACCACGATTGGCGCGGGCGGCGGATCGATTGCCTTCATCGACCAAGGCGGCGCCTTCCGTGTCGGCCCCAAATCCGCCGGCGCCGATCCCGGACCGGCGTGCTATGCGCGCGGCGGTACCGAGCCGACCGTGACCGATGCCCAGGTCGCACTCGGGCGGCTGGATGTCGATAAATTCCTTGGTGGCGACATGACGATCGACCCCGAGCTCTCGGTGAAGGTGATCGCCGACCGAATCGCCAAGCCCCTAGGTATGAGCGTCAAAGACGCCGCGTTGGGCATCATCAAGGTGATCAACTCCAATATGGCCCTGGCAATTCGCTCGAATTCGGTGGCCCGCGGGTTTGATCCACGTAAGTTTGCGCTCATGCCTTTTGGCGGCGCCGGTCCCCTGCATGGGGTCGCCTTGGCCAAGGAAGTCTCGGCGAAAGAGGTCATCGTGCCGCCCGCGCCGGGTATCAACGCGGCGATCGGTCTGCTGGAGACCGATATGCAGTACGAGTTCACGCGCTCAGCGCCGCTCATTCTCGCCGGGGCGACGACAAAGGACTTCGAGCGGATCAACACCGCGCTGGATAAACTCGAAAAACTTTGCCGCGAACGGTTGAGTGCCGACGGCATTGCTAAGTCGAAACAGAAACTAACCCGGATCGCTGAATGCCGTTATCACGGCCAGGGGTTTGAGTTGCGTGCCGATCTGCCCGTCGGCAAACTTTCTGCCAAAAACAAAGACGTGGTGATCGACAATTTCCACAAACAACACCAACTCGACTATGGCTATACGTTTGGCTCAGATCAGGTCGAGATCATGACCCTGCGGGTCATCGGGATCGCTTCGGTCGAGCCGCTGACCTGGCCAAAGCTCAAAAAGGCGCCCGCCGGTGCGGCCAAGACGAAAGCGCTTAAGGCCGCGTTCATGTATTCGCGCAAAACGACCTTTGACGACGGCAAGACAGTCGAAACCCCGCGCTATGACCGCGGCATGCTGATGGCCGGACACGAGATATCCGGCCCGGCGATCATTCTCCAGCACAATTCCACGACGCTCATTCCACCCGGCTATCGGGCGCGCGTCAGCGATTTTGGTAACATTCACATCAAAAATGTCTAAAATCCCGTCAAATCAGGAGTAACCCCATGGCTCGCAAGACCACGGCAAAATCATCCAAGACCGGCGCGGCCCGCAAGGCACCACGCGCGACGGCAAAGCGGTCGGCGAAAAGCGCCACCAAACGGACCCCTGCCCGCGCCGCAAAGCGTCCGGCAAAGAAGGCAACCACGGCAAAGGGCAAGAAGATAAAAGTCGATCCAATCACCTTGCAGGTGATCGGCGGCGCGCTGCACACCGCGGCGCGGGAAATGGCCCACGTCCTTTACCGGATGTCCTTCTCGTCGATCATTCGCGAGTCTGAAGATTTGGGCGCCGGGCTATTTGATGCCGACTATCAAACCCTGAGTGAATCAGATTCGACCCCCCTGCACATCGGGTCGATCCCTGGCTACCTGCGCGGCATGGCCAAGACGCTAGAGGACGGCGAGTGGTGCGAGGACGATGTCGTCATCCACAACCACCCCTACTACGGTGCGTCGCATTCGCCCGATATTGCGGTGGCGATCCCCATTTTTTGGGAAGGTAAGCTCGTTGGATTCTCGGCCAATACAGCGCATCACATTGACATCGGGGCGGCGACCCCGGGACTGATTATTGATATCCCCGATGTCTTTGCCGAAGGAATGCTGTTCGCCGGCATCAAGCTGTACAAGAAGGGCGTTCGCAACGAAGGCCTGTGGCACTTCCTTCAATACAACAGCCGCACCGCGAAGATGCTGATGGACGATATCGAGGCGCAGGTCGCTTCGGCCCGTCTCGGCGTTGAGCGGTATAAGGACCTCATTCGGCAATACGGCTACGACACCTTCAAGGCCGCATGCGACGAGTTGATGGACTACACCGAACGGATGATGCGCCAGGAGATTCGTAAGATTCCGAACGGCACCTATCGTGCGGACGGTTGGATGGACGATGACGGTCGCAATCGCGGCGTTCGCCTGCCCATCAAGGTCGCTGTGACGATCAAGGACGATTCGGTGTCAGTCGATTTGACTGGCTCGTCGGATCAAGTGCCGACCGGCTTTAACGTGCCCTTCGATGGCTCGACCAAGGTCGCCGTTTATTGCGCCTTCCGGTCGCTTTTACTCGACCAAGCTTTGGCCGAGGTCTACATCCCCTCCAACGAGGGCTCGTTTCGTCCGATCGAGATCATTGCGCCGCTCGGCTCAATTTTCAACCCGAAGTTCCCGGCCGCTGCCGAAGCCCGATTCACCCAATGCAACCGCGTGATCGATTGCATCCTAAAAGCGCTGGCACCGGTTATTCCGACGAAAGTCATTGCCGGCAGTTCGGCGAGCCTTTCGTTCATCTCCTATGCCGGGTTGAAGCCATCGGGAGATTACTGGGTATTCCTCGAGGTTAACGAGGGATCCTACGGCGCCCGAGCGACAAAAGATGGACCCGATTCGATCGACAACTTGATGTGCAACACGCGCAACAACCCGCTCGAAGATCTCGGGATGCATTTGCCGATGGTGTGCGACCGTTACGAGTTGCGCGACGACGTGATGCCGGGCGCAGGCCGGATGCGCGGCGGGATCGGCGTCGTCAAATCGCAGCGAGTTCTGACCGCCGGGGTTATCACGCACGAAAATGACCGACATACCGATGTGCCGTGGGGCGCGTTCGGCGGCCATGAGGGCGCCGTCGGCAAAGTCCTGCGTTACAACACCGAACGGCCCGACTCAATCGAGGAAATGCCGGCGAAGGTCTCGGGCATCGGAATCGATGCCAATGACGTCATATCCTTTTACGGACCGTGCGGCGGCGGCTATGGAGATCCTCTGGAACGGCCTGCCGAGCAGGTGCTCGAGGACGTGTTGGACGACTTCTGCACGATCGACCACGCCCACAAAGCGTATGGCGTGGTCGTTTCGAAAAACCTAAAACTCGATGTCAAAGCAACCGACAAGCGGCGCGCGCAAATGCGCCGTACCTCAAGAGTTGCCGCAGCGTAACGTCATTTTATTAATGCAGCGCCCGTCCCACAGCGGACGGGTGCCGATGGGGGCGTATGCGTCTTTTCGCGCCTAAACCGGCGAAACCCGCCGAGCGCGGCCCAAACAAGTCGGCAAAACCAAAACCCGCCGCCAGCGGACCAGAAGTCCCAATGACACCCACCGAACTCGTGGGCATTGGGACCAAGTTGCACGGTCGGGAATGGCATTCGGCGCTCGCCGAAGATATCGGCTGCAAGTACGCAGACGTGCACTTTTGGGCCAAGGGCGAGCAAGAAATTCCCCAAACCATCGCGCGTTTTGTTCGGGTCCTGCACCTGCTCCCGGCCGGCGACCGCAATCGCATCGTCAAGCAAGCGCGCGCGGCAGCGGCTTAGCGGAAACGCGAAAAGCCCCCTCCGGGGCAGGAGAGGGCTTTTCCAGCTCGGCGCCCAACCAAACAAAAAACAAAATAGGCGCCAGCCGTAAATGAGATCGCCCAAGAGCAGGCCGCGACGAGGAGGCAGGATCGACCACGACCCAGTTTGGGGAGGCATCGGGTCGGTGACCGTGTCTCAGTCCGCTCAAGTGATCTTGAGCCTTTAAATAGGCCTCTCCGGCCTGCCGTTCTATTCGGACGAATCCGTAGTCCGGTACGCATTTGTGCCAATGTCGAGCTAGACTATTTGGGTTCCTGGCAAAAAAAAGCCGGCAAAGCCGGCTCTTGTGGGAGTGGAGAGAAGATCAGCCGCCGCCCGGGAACAACGACAACAGCGCCTTCGGCCCCGCATTCGCGATTGCCAAGGAACGCGCACCAATCTCTTCTTTGACCCGGGACGCCGCCAAACCAGCAGCCTCCGACCCGAGATCAGCATCGATAAGATTGCCGACACCTTCACGCAAAACATTGTCGAGACGGGTCGTGAATTCGCCCTGATCGGCAATCCGCGCCGCCGAACTGCCGAGGTTGGCGAGCGAGGAGCTAGCCTGCGTGATCGCGTTATCTACCGCTGCCAGGGCAGATGCCGCACCGCCCGTCGTCGCGACGGACAAACTGTCAATACCAAGACCTTGGGCACTAAAGTCCTGGGCGCTCACTGTGAACGTACTACCGTCCTGGCTGGTCAATACGGCAAAGTCCTGCGCGCCAGCTTCGATCAGGTTCGTGCCGCCGAACGACGCCGAGGAGGCCACTGTGTTGACCTGATCGACCAACTGTTGCACTTCGGCGCCAATCGCGTCGCGACTGGACTGATCGAGCGACGGATCGTTGGCCTGAACGATCTTTCCTTTGATTTCGGTGAGCAGATCGCCAACGACTTGCCCGGCCGAAACCGCGGTGCCGACCACAGATTCTGCGTTGTTGAGCGTCGTCTTCACGGCTGCCGCGCCAGCGGACTGACCCTGGAGCACCTGAGCAATCGCAAAAATCGCCGCGTTATCTTTTGGCCCGTTGATCTTTAGGCCAGTCGAAATGCGATTCTGCGTCTTGTTCAGACTGTTGAGAGTCTTGTTGAATTGCTGAATTCCCAGCGCAGAATTTGAACTGATAGGATCTACCATCGGGTTGGCTTTCTCATATCCGGTTTGTCGGCCAACGACATTCTATCGCGCGCGCGTCCTGCGCTCTGCGCTCAAACCAGTACGTGCATGTCCTGACCAAACTGGGTTCATGCGATCAGGAACCCTCCAAAGGTGGAACCTGGATGCACAATGGTCAAGAGAAACAAACGTCGTGATTTTGATAAAATTTCCCCTAAATTGTATCGATTGTGGTGGCCGGGCAGTCCAGTTAAAAACATGGCGCAGAGGAGAACCGAACAAATGCTGAAAATCTGGGGACGTGATACGTCATCGAACGTACAAAAGCCGCTTTGGGCAGCCGAAGAGCTGGGGTTGAGCTATGAGCGTGTCGACGTTGGCGGCCCCTTCGCGGGGCTCGACAAGCCCGAGTTCGTTGCACTGAACCCCAACCGAAAAATTCCTGTGATCGACCACGACGGATTCATTTTGTGGGAATCCAATGCGGTGACCCGTTACCTCGCGGGCCTGGACAGCACCGGCAAACTTTGGCCTAAAGCCGCGCATGAACGGGCCCTCGCCGACCAATGGATGGACTGGTGCAACAGCCACCTTTGGCCCGTCTTCCCAATCGTGGTCGTTGGTTTGCTGCGGACGCCGCCCGAAAAACGCGACAACACCGCGATCGAAAAAGCGAACGAGATACTCGAATCGGAGTGGGCGGTGCTCGACAAGCACCTTGCGAAAACACCTTACGTCGCCGGCGAATCGTTCAGTGCGGGTGATATCCCCGCCGGCGTGTTTGCCTGGCGCCGTTACGAACTACCCGTCAAACGCACTGCGCTGCCGAATCTCGACGCATGGTATGCGCGTCTCAAGGAGCGCCCTGCGTACCAAAAGACGGTCATGACACCACTCAGTTAGGCGCCGGTCAGAACCCTTTTAGGGTCTGTCCGTCATCTAATGTAATGACGGACCCTGTTATGAAGTTCGAGTCCGGCGCGACCAGAAGGCGCAGCGCCCCGTCAAGATCGCGCGGGTGCCCGACGCGCTTGCGCAATAGTTTGTCGATCTGCTTCTTGCCGGCCTCCGAATTGAAGTGGCCGGTATTGATTTCGGTTTCGATGTAACCCGGCGCCAGCGCATTAACTTGAATATCGAACCGCGCCCATTCGAGCGCCATTGAGCGCGTCATTTGCACGATGGCCGCCTTCGACATGCTGTAGAGCGACAGTCCGGTCAGGACGCTGCTCGCCAGGACCGACGCAATGTTGACGATTTTTCCACCCTGGCCGCGGGCAATCATCCCCTGCCCTACCGCCTGGGCCACCAACCAAGCGCCGCGCTGATTCGTTCCCATCAGTCGATCGTAGTCATCGAGGGTGAAGTCGGTAATGCGCTTCTCGATCGATATCCCGGCATTGTTGACCAAGATATCCACGCCGCCATCGCCAAATGCCACCGCCACGCTGGCCGAAACGCTACCGGGATCGATAACGTCCAGTTCAAGCGGGCTCGCCTTGCCGCCGCCCGCCGTGATCGACGCGACGAGGCTGGTCAGCCGGTCCACCCGCCGCGCCGCCAACAAAACTTCCGCACCATCTGCGGCCAGTATTTCGGCGAACCGCGCACCCAATCCGCTGGACGCCCCGGTTACCAACGCTCTCTTGCCCGTCAATAATTTGTCGGTCATTTGCAACTCTCCCTGTCTGGTTCACGACGCGTTGAGCGTTGGCATGCTCGCGCGCGCTTCAGTTTTTGATCTATACTGTCGATACCATGAAAATAGACATCATATCGGACACCATTTGCCCTTGGTGCTTCGTCGGCAAGCGTCGGCTTGAATCGGCACTCGCCGAGCGGCCCGAACTCGACGTCGAAATCGTTTGGCATCCCTATCAGCTCAACCCGGCCACACCCAAAGAGGGCGTCGATCGCAAGGATTACCTGCGCGAGAAGTTCGGCTCAGAAACCTATCCCGATGGGATGCTGGGAGCGCTTGGTGAGGCCGGACATTCGACCGGTATCGGATTCAAGTTCAACGAGATGAACCGGGTTCCCAACACGATTAATTCGCACCGGGTTCTCCACTGGGCCAGGGAATCTGGTTGCCAGGACGCCCTCGCCGAAATCCTATTTCGCCGCTACTTCGTCGATAACGAGGACATCGGCGACCCGGACACGTTAGTTGCTGCCGCAGAAGAGGCTGGCTTGGATCCGACGGTGATCCGCGAACGCCTAGCCGACGATACAGATGATGAGTTAGTGCGGGCCGAGGCGCAGCACGCTTCGAAGATGGGCATCACGGGGGTTCCGACTTTCATTGTCGACGGCCGCTACGCGGTGCAAGGCGCGCAAACTTCGGACGTTTTTCTTCAGGTTTTCGACAAGATCGCTGAAGAGCTTCAGGCAGCCGACGCCGAACCAACGGCGGCGGCCGGCGACTGAGCCGCGATGGCGGCAAGATTGCTGACCAGGTGTTCGACGCCGCGAATTCGTTCCCGCTCCTCCGCCCAATCACGGCCATAGACCAAGGTGTGATCCGGGCGCAATTTGGCGGTGGTAGCGTGCCGGCTGATAAATTCCACTAGGCCGGCCGGGTTGGCGAAACGATTCTTACGAAACACGACTGACGCGCCGCGCGGCCCGGCGTCCAGCTTTTCGATTCCGGCGACACGGCACTTGGCCTTTACTTTCACAATGTCGAGCAGATGTTCAACTTCAGTCGGTAGTTCGCCAAACCGATCGATTAGTTCCGCGCCGAACGCATCGATCTCGCCCGACGTTTCCAGACGGCTCAAACGCCGGTAGAGCCCGAGCCGCGTATCGAGGTCTTCGACAAAGCGTTCCGGAATCAAAACCGAGGTTCCAAGATTAATCTGCGGCGACCAGTGGGCATCGTCTTCGGCCTGATCCGTGCCGTGGCGCGCTGTCGCTACAGCTTCCTCCAGCATTTCCTGAAATAGCTCTATGCCGACTTCGCGGATATGCCCGGACTGCTCCTCGCCGAGAAGATTACCGGCGCCGCGAATATCCAGATCGTGGCTTGCCAAAGTGAAGCCAGCGCCAAGCTGATCGAGGGTCTGCATCACCTCTAGGCGTTTTTGTGCCTGGGCCGTAGGCACCACGCCCGGGACCACAGTCAAGTAGGCGTACGCCCGCACCTTGGAGCGCCCGATTCGACCGCGAAGTTGGTACAGCTGCGCCAGACCGAACATGTCGGCACGGTGGATGATCATCGTGTTGGCCGAGGGCACGTCGAGGCCGGACTCAACGATGTTCGTTGAGATCAAGACGTCGTATCCGCCGTCATAGAACGTTTGCATAACCTCATCGAGATCGCGCGCGTTCATCTGCCCGTGCGCGACGGCAAACTTCACCTCCGGCACCTGCTCGCGAAGGAACGCCTGGGCTTCGCCAAGATCTGCGATCCGCGGACACACGTAGAAGGACTGGCCACCCCGAAAGTGTTCGCGCAAAAGCGCTTCGCGCACGGTCACCGGGTCAAACGGCATGATAAATGTGCGTACGGCGAGCCGGTCGACCGGCGGTGTCGCGATCAGGCTAAGCTCGCGCAACCCCGACATCGCCATTTGAAGGGTCCGCGGGATCGGCGTCGCCGTCATGGTCAAGACATGGACTTCGTTGCGCAGCCGTTTCAAGCGTTCCTTGTGAACCACGCCGAAGTGCTGTTCTTCATCGACGATCAGCAGACCGAGATCGCGCAGCTTTACGTCCTTCGCCAACAAGGCATGGGTGCCGATCACAATGTCGACTTGGCCGTTCACCAACCCTTGTTTGGTCTCGGCGGCTTGTTTCCCGGTCACCATGCGCGACAGTTGTCCGATCTTGACCGGTAGACCGGAGAAACGCGTGCGAAACGTCTCGTAATGCTGTCGCGCGAGGAGCGTTGTCGGGACCACGACCGCGACCTGATGGCCCGACATCGCAGCGACAAACGTTGAACGAAGAGCAACCTCGGTCTTTCCGAATCCGACGTCGCCGCAAATCAGGCGGTCCATTGGTCGGCCCGACCCCAAGTCAGCGATCACGTCGGACATCGCCGTTTGCTGATCTTCGGTCAACTCATAGGGAAAGCGCCCACAAAATTCTTCATAGGCCCCGTGCGGTGGCGTGATCGGTAGACCGCGCCGGGCGACACGCGCGGCAGCAACTTTGATGAGTTCCTCCGCCATGTCTTTCAGGCGTTTCTTGAGCTTGGCGCGGCGTGACTGCCAGCCGGTCCCACCGAGGCGATCCAACGTCGCGCTCGACTCGGCGCCACCATAGCGGGACAGGACTTCGATATTTTCGACCGGCACGAACAGGCGCGCGTTGTCGGCATAGGTCAGTGCCACACAGTCATGCGGCTTGCCAGTGACCTCAAGTGTCTGCAGCCCTTCGTAGCGGCCGATCCCGTGATCCACGTGAACGACAAAATCGCCAGGCTCGAGGCTGGATACCTCGCTGAGGAACGTTTCGGCCTTGCGTGATGACCGCCGCGACCGCCGCGTCAGGGTATCGCCAAAAATGTCTTGTTCGGTCAGGACGGCGAGGCCATCGGCGACAAACCCGTGCTCGAGCGGTAGCACCGCAAGGGCGATGGCTTTGGCGCCTAGTCCAAGAACTGCTTGCCAGTTCTCAACCCGGGCCACCGCGCCCGCCTCCTGGGTCTCCAGAAGCCTTTCGGTGCGGTCCAAGGTGCCGGCGGTGTAGTTGGCGATAACGACCCGTCGACCCTGCCCTTGCAGGGCTCGGATATGCCCCAATAGAGCAGAGAACAAATCGACATCGGGCTGTGCGCGCTCGGGCGCGAAATCTCGCCCCACCGCGCCGCCGACTTCGAGGGTCTGGTGTTTACCTTGGGGCGCACGAAACTGGCTGAAGGATAGCGTGGCGCGGTCGCTTTTGGCCGCGTGCCATTCGTCTGGCGTCAAATAGAGGGATTCGGGCGGCAGCGCGCGGTACACCGTCGCGGCATCGAGGCGCTTGGTTAGTGCCTCCTGGCGCGCGTTATAGGCATCCGCAATCGTATCGAAGCGCGCCTGCGCTGCGTCGTCTGCGAGATGATCGAGCGCCACCGCGGCACCGGGAACGTAGTCGAACAACGTACTCAGGTGGTCGTGGAACAAAGGTAGCCAGTGTTCCATACCGGCGTGGCGTCGCCCCTCGGACACTGCTTGATACAATTGGTCGCCGTCGACGGCGTTGCCAAACCGTTGCCGGTATTCGTTGCGAAAGCGGGCGATGGCCTCTTGATCGAAGGGAAACTCGCCAACCGCCTCAAGGCGCAATTCCTTGAGCTTGGTCCGGGAAACTTGGGTCAGCGGATCGAAGGTCCGCACTGCTTCAAGATCGTCGCCAAATAGATCCAGACGGACCGGCTCCAGAGCCCCGGGGGAGAACACGTCGATAATGCCACCACGCACCGCAAACTCGCCGGGCTCGCGCACTGTGCCGACCCGGGCGTATCCGTGCCGAACTAGGTAATCGGTGAAATCGGCGATCCGGAGAGGCTCACCAGGGCGCACCACATATGACGCCTGGAGGACGCTCGCCCGTGGCGGCACCCGCAAAAGCACCGCATTGACCGTTGCGATGACGACCACCGGTGCGTCGGGCGCCAACTTGGCCAGCCCGGTCAGCGCCGCCATACGCGCCGCAACTACCTCTTGATTGGGCGAAACGCGGTCATAGGGAAGGCAGTCCCATGCCGGGAAGACGATGACCGGCAACTCCGGCGCAAAGAACCGCATCGCATCGGCGAGCGCGGCTTGGCGCTCGCCGTCGCGCGCCACAAACACGACCTGAGTGACCTTTTCAGCGCGCACTAAATCCGCGAGAACCTGTGCATCGAGACCGGGCGGCGCGCCGGCAATAGACAGCACTGTCTTCTTACTTATAGATATATTTTTCAATAGGTTATTCATATATCTTAAAGTTCAGTATGAGATCCAGAATTGGACTTCGCGACGGCCCGGGAACCGACTCCTGGCCAAGATACCAAGCCAATATGTCCGGTTCCGGGACTTCAAGAACGGCCTCAAACTGATCCAGGGCGTCGCGGTCCATGGTCGGCAAATAGCGATCCGCGAATCGGCCAAGCAGCAGGTCGGCCTCTTGAGTACCGCGATGCCAGCTTCGGAAGTGAATCCGTTTACGGCGGGACGCGATCGCTTCATCATCGTCTTGCATGGTCACAACACAAACAGCCACAACCCGGGGCCAGAATGACACCGGGTGTGGCAAAGGTCAGACGCCTAAGCTAAGGTCGCGCCTTCCCCCGAACAAGAGCCCCTGAACGGTGGCCCAGCGTCCGGAAATACTCTTCCCACTTTTCAAGCCGGTTACGACGCTTTCAGGCGTGGGCCCCAAGATTGGCGCGCTCATGGCCAAGGTGACCGGTGAGCGAATCATCGACTTGTGTTGGCATCTGCCGGCCGGTCTGATTGATCGACGGTTCGCACCAAAGGTCGCCGAGGCGCCAGAAGGCTCAATCGCGACCCTAACCGTTCATGTTGATGCCCACGCGCCATCCCCGAACCGGCGATTGCCCTACAAAGTGCGCTGTTCGGACGAGACCGGCTTTATCACCCTGACGTTTTTTAATGCGCGCGCCGACTATCTGAAGACCCAATTACCTGAGGGCGAAACGCGGATCGTGAGCGGGCGGATCGAGCGCTACGGGGCGGAGCGCCAGATGCCCCACCCGGACTGGATCGCCAAACCGGAAGATGCCCACGAGGTTATCGGCGTCGAACCGACCTACCCTCTTACAGCCGGTCTCACGTCGAAACCCCTCTTGAAGGCGATCCATGCCGCCTTGCGCCAAGTCCCCGACTTGCCCGAATGGCAAGACGAGGCGATGCGGGCGCGCCACAACTGGCCGCTGTGGCGCGACGCGCTGTTCGCCGCGCACAAGCCGCAGGAACTCGTGGACCTCGATCCAAACGCTATGGTTCGCCAGCGACTAGCCTATGACGAATTGCTGTCCAATCAGCTCGCGTTAGCGCTGGTGCGTCAGCGGACCCATCGCACTCGCGGTGAACCGCTGGAAGGGACCGGCGTGCTTCGTGACGCAGTTACCCAGGAACTTCCGTTCAGCCTGACAAACGCCCAGGAACTAGCGCTCGGTGAGATCGCCGCCGACCTTGCGTCGCCCCATCGCATGTTGCGGTTGCTGCAAGGCGATGTCGGCAGTGGCAAGACCGTTGTCGCGCTGATGGCAATGCTGATCGCGGTTGAAAGCGGGCGGCAGGCCGCACTTATGGCACCCACCGAACTGCTGGCACGGCAGCACCTGCGGGTCTTGGAGGCGCTGGCCGCACCGAGCGGCGTCCGAATCGCCCTGCTCACCGGCCGCGAAAAAGGAAAGGTGCGCGACCAACTTCTCGCCGATCTCGCGGACGGTACGACCCAGATCGCGATCGGGACCCATGCACTTTTTCAAGAAGGCGTGACGTTCAATAACCTTGGATTGGCAATTATCGACGAACAGCACCGTTTCGGGGTGCATCAAAGACTGGCGTTGGCTTCTAAGGCCACGGCCAGTTCAGGCGACACCAACACCCTGCTGATGACAGCAACGCCGATCCCCCGCACGCTAGCGCTCACGGCCTACGGTGACATGGATGTTTCACGGCTACTGGAAAAGCCCCCGGGTCGCCAACCGGTCGATACCCGAACTATTCCCCTCGCACGGCTGACGGAGGTTATCGAATCGATGCGCCGGGCAATCGAAACCGGCGCCCGGATCTACTGGGTCTGCCCGCTGGTTGCAGAGTCCGAACTGATCGACGTGGCCGCCGCAGAAGACCGTGCGGCGGATCTGCGCCAGCATTTCGGCGACCGCGTTGGCCTAGCGCACGGTCAGATGAAAGGGGCTGAGCGCGATGATGTTATGGCCCAGTTCGCGGCAGGCGACCTAGACATACTGGTAGCG
>ERZ890510.1776-NODE-1776-length-13469-cov-7.245415_pt1 | contig 13469 bp, 9 predicted proteins | sample MGYA00521265_ERZ890510 | MGnify/ENA primary metagenome ERZ890510 (study PRJEB32303, sample SAMEA104408624) | aquatic metagenome | biome: Brackish water; feature: Chemocline; material: water | place: Baltic Sea | collected 2014-10-26T21:54:00 | depth 110 m ...
CTCGGATCTCTTGGCTTCGCCGCTGGGACTAAAGGTCGCGCGGCGCTCCGGGAGTTCGACTCACGAGTCTTGATGTGTTGCATTTTGTAACGTTTAGTTGCATTTGCTTCTGATTGATAGCGCTCAATACCGGTAGCACTGCGCAAGCAGCGATAGGGCTGGGCGGGTGGGCACACTGACGCCTCACGCGTCTTGATGCTGACCGTTTCTGCCCATTTCTGTTCATTTGCTCCTGAAATGCATAATGCGCTGATGAGGGAGTATTCGCTTCTTAATGTGCGGCGCCAACTTATTCCCCGCAGTCCGTGGTCGCGAGCGTGGGAATCAGGGGGCGCTCAAATCAGTGTAGGCGAATAGATGGCGATCATGCTACGGCCAAATGTCACGCAGTCGACACTGGGCGCTCTTACGCCCCTCTTATGTTGGTCTTAGGTTGCTCTTACGAAGCGCAATCTCGGTTGAAACTGGGGATGTGGGCACCTATAATCTGGATGATTCGGCGCGATAGCTGAATAGTTCTGCCGGTCCTTTAAGTTCAGTCCTGTGAGGCTGAGAAGGTAAACGGTCAGTCGTTCCCCTAGGGCGTGATGTACGTCTGCGGGTAGAGCGACAGTACGCGAAACCTCTCACCACTCAACAGGCGAGAGGTTTTTTCTTGCCCAAAGAACGCCAACTGATGAGCCCAGACGATATGCGCCGAGTGATCGGTCGCATGTCCCACGAGATCGTTGAGCGGAATCGTGGCGCCGATGGCGTGATGCTCGTGGGATTGCAGCGCCGGGGCGTGCCGATCGCACAGCGCATCGCGGCGGCCATCAGCGAGTTCGAGAAGGTCGACGTGCCGGTCGGCGCGCTCGACATCAACCTGTACCGCGACGACCTCACGAGCCGTCCGCAGCCTCTCGTCCGCCCCACCGAACTGCCGATCAGCGTTGAGGGACTGGTGGTGGTGCTGGTTGACGATGTCTTCTACACGGGACGAACCACACGGGCAGCGCTGAACGCATTGATGGACCTAGGCCGACCACGTCAGGTGCAACTCGCGGTCATGGTCGACCGTGGCCACCGCGAGCTACCCATACGTGCCGATTACGTGGGCAAGAACGTGCCCACCGCACTCAACGAAGAGATACAAGTACGGGTTACCGAATTCGACGGGGTCGAAGAAGTCGTCCTCATCGAGCATGAAGGCGAGGTGCTCTCATGACCACTGGGACGATGCCCACGGTGGAGGCGAAAACGGCCACGATGCCCCGACGGCACGTGCTGGACCTCGACGATTTCAACAAGGCCGAAATAGAGACCATTTTGGACTCGGCTGAGGCGATGCGGGGAGTGCTGGGCCGCGACATCAAGAAGGTGCCTGCGTTGCGCGGCAAAGTCGTGCTCGTCATGTTCCTGGAGGCTTCGACCCGGACGCGGGTGTCGTTCGAGCAAGCGGGGAAGATGCTGAGCGCGGATGTCATCAACATATCGGGCTCGGGCTCCAGCGCGGAGAAGGGCGAATCGCTGTTGAACACGGCGCTGACGCTTCAGGCGATGCACGCTGACCTCATCGTCATCCGGTCGCCGCAGTCAGGTGCGCCCTACTTCTTGGCGCGCAACCTCGACTCTGTGAGCGTGATCAATGCCGGTGACGGCACGCACGCGCACCCAACGCAGGCACTGCTGGACCTGATGACCATGCGTCGCCACATCGGCGATATGGCGGGGAAGAAAGTCGTCATCATCGGCGACGTACTGCACAGCCGCGTGGCGCGGTCGGACATCTACGGCCTGGCAGCCGTTGGGGCGAACGTAGTGCTCTCAGGGCCACCGACGATGATCCCGCTAGAGTTGCTCCGGGGCACGTCCGAACATTTCCCGGACTCGGTGACGGTTGAGCCCAATCTGGACAAGGCAATCGAAGACGCGGACGTCGTGATGGCGCTGCGGATACAGAAGGAACGTGCGGCGGGCGGCCTGCTGCCCAGCATGCGCGAGTACACGCGACGCTGGCAGGTGACGGACGCGCGGCTGGCGCGGGCGAAGCCAGGAGCGCTGGTGATGCACCCTGGCCCCATGAACGAAGGGATCGAAATCTCGTCGTCCATCGCTCACGGCCCCGGCTCGCAGATCGAAGAGCAGGTGACCAACGGGGTCGCCATCAGGATGGCACTGCTCTACCAAACGCTGGCCGGTGCGGCCCACGCGGGACCGATGGGAGTGGAGCTATGAGCGAAACGTTACTGATCAAGAGCGCACGGCTGATCGACCCGGTTGCGGGTACCGATACCGTTGGAGACCTGCTGGTGTTGGATGGCAAGATCGCCAAGGCCAGCGCAGCGCCGAGCGATGCGCGCGTCATCGACGGCACAGGGCTCGTGCTGACGCCGGGATTCATCGACCTCCACACGCACCTGCGGGAGCCAGGGCAAGAGGACAAAGAGTCCATCAAGTCCGGCACGGCTGCCGGAGCGCGTGGCGGGTTCACGACGCTCTGCTGCATGCCCAACACCGTGCCTGCTATCGATAACTCGACTGTGGTCGATTTCATCAAGCAACAAGCGTTGGAGGCGGGCCCGATACGCGTGTTGGCGTTCGGCGCAGTCTCACGAGGTCGCGAGGGCAAAGAACTCACGGACATGGAAGAGCTGGCACGCGCAGGTGTGGTCGGCTTCACCGACGACGGGTCACCGGTGGCGACGGGTCACCTGATGCAGAGCGCGTTGCTGTACGCGGGCCAACTTGGCCTCCCGATCATGGACCACTGCGAGGACTACTCCATCGTGAAGGGCCTTGGCATCAACGAAGGTTGGGTATCAGACCGGCTAGGGTTGGCGGGGTATCCCTCCGCTGCCGAGGAATCGATCGTTGCTCGGGACATCGCGTTGTGTGAACTCACGGGTGGTCACTTCCACGTGGCGCACCTGAGCACGGCGGGCTCAGCCGACCTAGTAAGGCAGGCCAAGGCGAAGGGGCTTCGCGTCACGGCGGAGGTCACGCCTCACCACCTGACGCTCAGCGAGGAGTGGGTGCTGGGCACGCACGGCCACGTTGAGCCGGACGCAGTCGTCACGACGGCGGCCTACGAAACGCGGGCCAAGGTCAGCCCGCCGTTGCGGTCGCTGAGCGACCAAGCGGCGCTGATCGAAGCGCTGCGCGACGGCACGATCGACGCCATCGCGACAGACCACGCACCGCACACCTACGGCGACAAGGCAACGCCATTCGACGAGGCGCCGAACGGCATTTCCGTGCTGGACACGGCGTTCGGCATGCTGATGGGGCTCGTGCACGCAGGCGAGATAGACCTACCGACGCTGGTGCAACGCCTGACGGCGGGACCCGTATCGGTGCTGGGCGAGCGGTTCATCGAACTGGCTACGTTGGCAGAGGGTACCCCGGCAGACCTGGTGCTCCTCGCGCCCGATGAGGAATGGCAGGTGGACCCGAAGGCGTTCGCATCCAAAGGACGGAACACGCCGCTGGACGGCGACACATTGAGGGGCAGAGTGAAACTGACGATAGCTGGCGGCGAGATCGCCTACGACGGCCTGGATGGGCTGAACGCATGAGCCAGAACATGACAGACAAGGCATATCTGGTACTGAGCGATGGCTCGGTGTTCCCTGGGTACGGCTTCGGCGCGCTGGAAGGCGGCGGAGAGCAGTCGTTCGGCGAGGTCGTGTTCTGCACGAGCATGACCGGCTACCAGGAGATGCTGACCGACCCATCGTTCGCCGGACAGATCGTTGTACCGACGTACCCTCTCCAGGGCAACTACGGGATCAACGACGAGAACATCGAGTCCAAGCAGATCCAGGTGGCGGGGTTCGTGGTGCGCGAGCAGTCGAGCACGCCCAGTCACTACAACTCAGAGGGCACGCTGCACGAGTACCTAGCAGGACAGAGCGTACCGGGCATCTGGGGTGTGGACACGCGAGCCATCACCAGGCGCATCCGCTCGACGGGCGTGATGATGGGCGCGATCACCGGTGGCGATCCGCAAGCGGCGTTGCGTCAGCTCAAGGAACGGCCCGCCTACGACAGCGTCAACTTCGTGGAGCGCGTGACGGTGGATACGGGCTACGCGTGGAACGGCGAAGGATCGAGGCGCATCGCGGTGGTGGACTGTGGCGTGAAGTACAACATCCTGCGACTGCTCGCCGACCGCGATTGCCAGGTCAGCGTGCTGCCCGCGACGGCAACAGTTGATGAGGTCTTGGCGCTCAACCCCGATGGCGTCGTGTTCTCGCCAGGGCCGGGCGACCCGGTGCACAACGGAATAACGGTGGAGACGGCGAAGGCCATCATCGATCGTGTGCCCACGCTGGGCATCTGCCTGGGACACCAGATCATCGCCCGTGCGTTGGGCGCGGGCACGTACAAGCTGAAATTTGGTCACCGGGGTGCGAATCACCCGGTGCAGGATCTGTCGACGGGCAAGGTGTACATCACGGCCCAGAACCACGGCTACGCGGTGGCCGACGAAGCGCTACCGCCGGAGATCGTGGTGACGCACCGCAACCTACACGACGGGACGATCGAAGGGATACGGCACCGGGATAGGCCGGTGCTAACGATCCAGTACCACTCGGAGGCCTCGCCAGGGCCGTTGGACAACGAGTACATCTTCGATGAGTTCATAGGCCGCCTCTCACAGAAAAGCAAGTAAGGACAGAGATTGACGACTGAGAAACCAAAAAAAGTACTCGTGATCGGCAGCGGGCCGATCGTGATCGGCCAGGCGGCCGAGTTCGATTACGCCGGTACGCAGGCGTGCAAGTCCCTCCGGGAGGAGGGAGTGAGCGTGGTGTTGGTGAACTCCAACCCTGCCACGATCATGACCGATGCCGATGTGGCGGACGCGGTGTACGTGGAGCCGCTGACGGTGCCGGTGATCGAGCGCATCATCGCGAAGGAACGCCCTGATGGGCTGCTGGCGACGCTGGGGGGTCAGACTGGCCTGAACCTAGCCGTGGAACTCCACGAGGCGGGCGTGCTGGATAAGTACAACGTGCGTCTGCTGGGAACGCCTATCGAGAGCATCAAGAAGGCTGAGGATCGCGATCTGTTCAGTCAGTTGCTGATCGAGTTGGGCGAGCCATCCGCGCCCAGCGAGACCGTGCACACGCTGGAAGAGGCCATGGAGGTTGGCGAGCGCATCGGCTTGCCGCTGGTGGTACGACCTGCGTACACGCTGGGGGGTACGGGCGGTGGGTTCGCGTACACGATGGATGAATTGCGCGAGGTCGCGGCGTCAGGCCTGGCCGCGAGCCCGATATCGCAGGTGCTGCTGGAGCGCTCGCTACGCGGCTGGCGCGAGGTGGAGTACGAGGTGATGCGGGACTCGGCAGATACGTGCATCACGATCTGCAACATGGAGAATTTCGACGCGATGGGGGTCCACACGGGCGACTCCATCGTGATCGCGCCCAGCCAGACGCTTTCAGACAAGGAGTACCAGATGCTCCGGTCAGCAAGCCTCCGGATCATCCGGGCGCTGGGTATCGAAGGCGGGTGCAACATCCAGTTCGGCCTGGCGCCATCGCCGACGGTGGGCGACAGCCTACCTGGTGGCTCGCCAGAGCCGATGTCGTACGTGGTCATCGAGGTGAATCCCCGCGTTAGCCGGTCTTCGGCGTTGGCGTCGAAGGCCACGGGGTACCCGATCGCACGAGTGGCAGCGAAGATCGCGGTGGGCAAGCGGCTGGACGAGATACCCAATGCGGTGACCCAGAAGACGATGGCGGCGTTCGAGCCGGCGCTCGACTACTGCGTCATCAAGATCCCACGCTGGCCGTTCGACAAGTTCAGCACGGGTGATCGCGTGATCGGCACGCAGATGAAGGCGACCGGCGAGGTGATGTCGATCGACCGTAGCTTCGAGGCTGCGCTGCAGAAGGCAGTGCGCTCTCTGGAGATCAGCGGGCACTCGCTGCGCTGGGAGGATCCAGACTGGCTGGTCACACCAGGGACGGATCATCTGCCACTGGCCGAGCCAACCGACATGCGATTGTGGGCGATGATGACGGCGTTGCGCCGGGGCATGGACGTCTACGAGTTGTCGCGCATCACGCAGGTGGACACGTGGTTCATCGAAGGACTCGCGCGCATCGTGGCGATGGAGCGCAGGATCATCGATGAGGAGATGTCGGCCGATCTCATGTGGCAGGCGAAACGCCTGGGCATGCCGGACGAGACGATAGGCCTGCTGACGACACGAACGCATGAGGAGGTTCGCAGGCTACGCCAGAGCCACGGGATCAAGCCCGTGTACAAGATGGTGGACACGTGCGCGGCCGAGTTCGAGGCGTTCACTCCGTACTTCTACTCCTGCTATGAAGGAGAGAACGCGGAGAACGAGGCGACCCCCTTGCCCGCACCACGAGCGCTGGTCATCGGCAGCGGCCCGATCCGCATCGGCCAGGGCATCGAGTTCGACTACTGCTCGGTGCACGCCGCGTGGGCCCTGGATGCTGGTGGGGTGAAGTCCATCATGGTGAATTCCAACCCTGAAACGGTGTCCACGGACTTCGATACGTCTGACCGCCTGTACTTCGAGCCACTAGACGAGGAGGCGGTTCGCGACATCATCGAGAATGAACGCCTGCCCGGGCCAGACGGCCCGGACTATCCCGCGAGTGTCGTGCAATTCGGCGGGCAGACCGCGATCAACCTGAGCCAGTCGTTGGGCGCCGCTGGTCTGCCGATCCTAGGATCGTCGGCTGACGCGATCGACATAGCGTCGGACCGAGAGCGCTTCGGCGAGCTGATGAACAAGCTTGGCGTGCCACAGCCACCCGGGACTTCGGTGTCGACACTGGAGGAAGGCCTGGAGGCGATCAAGCAGTTGGGCTTCCCCGTGGTGGTTCGCCCGAGCTACGTGCTGGGCGGGCGCGCGATGGAGATAGTGGACAACGTGACGGAATTCGTGCGCTACCTGACGCGCGCGGTGGAGGCTTCGCCAGGTCGGCCGATCTTGGTCGACCGTTACTTCGAGGGTCGCGAGGTCGAGGTGGACGCGGTGGTGGATGGCGAGCAGGTGCTGATCCCCGGGATCATGGAGCACATCGAGCGGGCGGGCGTTCATTCAGGCGATTCGATGGCCATCTACCCGCCGGTCAGCCTGACCAACGAGGAGCGCGAGACACTGGTGGACTATACGACACGCATAGGGCTGGCCATGGGCGTGCGTGGGCTGATGAACATCCAGTACGTGATCATCAATCAGTCGAAGCCGTACGGGCTGACGGTCCCGGCAGACATGGGCACGAGTTCGGTGTACATCATCGAGGTGAACCCAAGGTCCAGCAGGACTGTGCCGTTCATCTCCAAGGTGACCGGGATACCGATCGTGAAACTCGCCACGCACGTGATGCTCGGTCGCACGCTGAAGGACCAAGGCTACGAAGGAGGGTTGCAACCAGAGCCGCCGATGGTGAGCGTGAAGGCGCCGGTCTTCTCGATGTCCAAGCTGACCGGCGTGGACACCTACCTGGGACCCGAGATGAAGTCGACAGGCGAGGTTATGGGCATCGACACTAACCTGGAGGCAGCGGTCGCGAAAGCGCTGATGGCGGCGGGCTTGATGCTGCCGCAGTCAGGAAAGCTTTTGGTCACGATCGCGGATCGGGACAAGCCTGAGGCGGTGCCGTGGCTGAAGACGTTGGGCGGGATGGACTACCAGCTCTACGCGACCGAGGGCACGGCTGTGCTGATGCGCGGACTCGGCCTCGACGTGACGGAGATCAACAAGGCTGGCCAGCCGGAGCCCAACGCCTATTCAGTAGTGGTGGATGGCACGGTGGATGCGGTGGTGAACACGGTAGAGGAGGTCGCGGCTGCACGTCGCGACGGCTTCGAGATCAGGCGGGCCGCAACGGAACGCCGGATCCCCTGCTACACATCGATGGACACGGTGCGTGCGGCGGTTGAGGCGTTGGTAGGCGGCTCGCGCGACTACCATGTGGCCACAACGACGGCGTACGTGCGGGGCGAAGTTGACTAGAGCGTGTAAATTAGACTACGTGACGAGCACTAGAGGCTCGACGGAGAAGACGTGGTAGAAGAGAACCTTTCTACACCGCAGGACAGCGACCCAGAATCCAAACCTGCGCCGAGACGTCGCAGGCGCGCGACGCCAAAAGCAGCAACGGCTGACACGGCGCAGCAGGTGGACGCCACGCCCGGGGCTGACGAGGCCCCACGGCGTACGACGCGACGTCGTCGTGCGACGCCTGCCCCAGCAGACGCTGCGCCAGTGGCGGATGCACTTGGCACGCCTAGCGCACCAGAATCACCTGAAGAACCTAAGCCCGCAGCCACACGGCGACGACGCACGACCAAGGCGGCGTCAGCTGAGGTGGCGAGCGATACGCCCTCAGAGAGCGCCACGCCTGGGGCAGACGATGCTCCGAAGCCGACGCGACGACGGCGCAAGCCAGCCGCTACGGTTGCCGACGAGTCGGCGACAGCCGAGGCCACACCCGGTGAGGCACCGTCGGACGGGGAGGCCCCGAAGCCTGTGCGTCGACGACGGCGCACGACCAAGCCCGCTGCAGATGCCGCGACTGAACCTACAGGCAGTGAGACATCCGCAGAAGAGCAGACGACGCCAGAGTCGACAACCGTTGGTGCTGTCGAGGAGACGCCCGCACCTGCGAGGCGACGACGTCGCGCGCCAGCGGCCACGACTGAGGCTCCTCCTGAGGACGCGCCCCGTCCAGAGGTGACCACGCCCGAGAGCAGCACCGACGCTGAGTTTGACGGGGAAACGACCGCTGAGGGCGAGGACGCAGCGCCACGCAGGCGTCGTAGGGGTCATCGAGGTGGCGTTGGTCGACGCAGGCAGACGGCGGAGCAGGCTGTCGCCGGTATACCGCCTGTCGATGACTTGCCAGATGCCGATGACCTGCCCGCTGTCCATGACCTACCTGCGCCCGCGCCACGTGTCGCTGGGCCCCGGCCGATAGACGGTCGCGTGGCTGATGAGTGGGTTCGCGGTGATCGCGCCCTGGTCGTACCGCCAGCAGCTGCGTCGGATGACGTCGATGACTGGGGCGACGACGACATGAAGGGCGACGATGAAGACGACGAAGCGAGCGTGGAGCAAAGACGCGCACGGCGTCGCCCGGCCCGTAGTTTGGATGAGATCGACTCCACACCGTCCAAGACGCCAGAGCTATCGTTCATGCATCCCAGCGAGCGCGAGTTCGCGAACCTGCTGGACTACTACCAGATCAAGTTCCTCTACGAGCCTCGGTCGTTCCCACTGCGGTGGGATGGCAATCGGGTTGTGGAGATGCACACGCCTGACTTCTACCTACCGGAGTACGACCAGTACTTCGAGCTGACGACGATGAAGCAGAGCTTGGTGACGCAGAAGAATCGGAAGCTGCGCCACGTGCAGGAGCTCTACCCGGAGATCAACATTCAACTGCTCTATCGGCGCGATCTGATGCGCCTGATGGGGAAGTACGGTTTCGGGCCACTGTCGGACGCCGATGTCACAGGCACCGAGCGCGTGTTGTTCAGCGAAGAGCAGGTGCAGCAGCGCGTCAAAGAGCTTGGGAAGCAGATCACCGAGGACTACGCGGGCCAAGAGCCGGTGCTTATCGGCGTGCTTCGCGGCGTTGTCGTCTTCATGGCCGACCTGATGCGGAACATCGACCTGCACATGCAGATCGAATTCATGGAGATCTCGCACTACGGCGAGGAGCGCGAGGAGGCCATTGAGGTCTTGCGCGACGTGGGTACGGACATCCAAGGCAGGCCAGTGATCGTGATCGAGGACATCGTGGACACGGGCCTGACGCTGCGCTACTTGCTAGAGCACCTCCAAGCGCAAAAGCCGTCCAGCGTTAAAGTTTGCGCCTTGCTCGACAAGTCGGTACGACGCATGGCGCGGGTGCCGCTGGAGTACGTTGGGTTCGAGATCGCCGACGAGTTCGTCATCGGCTACGGACTCGACTACGGTGGACGATACCGGAACCTGCCGCACATCGGGATACTGACACCTCAGGAGCCGAAGGCCGTAGCGCAGCGATAGTCAACGCTGAGTTGTGCGTTCGCACCGAAATGGGTTAAGCTCCGCCCACGATTTTTCTCTGATAAGGAGAGTGGCGCCATGGTCATGCAAGGCACGGACATGAAGATTGCCGAGACCCCAACGGAGGGTCTGACAGATCACACGACACCCGACGCGTACCAGCAGTGGCTGGACGATGAGGGAGTACTGGTTCACAAAGCGTTCTACTTCCCCAACATCAAGGAGATTGAGGTTGGGCCCTGGGAGCGCAAGGGCGGAAAGGGCGCGGTTATCCACATCGACAACCGCCACATGCCCAACGACTGTCACGTGGTTGAGATCAACCCGGGCGGCAAGTCCGAGCCCGAGCACCACATGTACGAGACCAACTTCTACATCGTGGCAGGCCGTGGTGCGACCACGATCTGGATCGACGAGAAGAACAAGCACACGTTCGAGTGGAAAGAGGGCAGCCTCTTCGTGGTGCCGCTGAACGCGTGGTACCAGCACTTCAACGGTTCCGGCGATGAGCCCGCGCGCTACCTGTGCACGACCAACGCACCGCCGATGATGCGCCTGTTCCGTGACAACGACTTCATGTTCAACAACGACCACATGTTCAAGGGTCGTTACTCGGGTGAAGAAGACGCATTCAGCGGCGGCGGCAAGCTGTACAACAAGCGCATATGGGAGTCCAACTTCATCCCCAACGCTCCTGACATGGCCCTCTACGGCTGGAAAGAGCGCGGCGCAGGCGGCATCAACGCGATGCTTTCGATGGGCCAGAACAACATGGGCAACCACATCTCTGAGTTCCCCATCGGTACGTACAAGAAGGCCCACCGCCACGGCCCGGGTGCCCACTTGGTGCTCCTGAGCGGTGACTCCGGTTACTCGCTGATCTGGACCAAGGAAGACCGGTCCGACATGATCAAGTGCGACTGGCAAGTTGGCACGATGGTGATCGTCCCGAGCGACGGCACCTTCCACCAGCACTTCAACTCCGGCACGAAGCGCGCGCGCTACATGGCGCTCCGATCCGGTGACGGTGGATTCAACGACCCGCTCGCTCCTTGGAAGGGTGCAGACGCGTCGATCACCGAGGGTGGTTGGCAGATCGAGTACACCGACGAGGAGAAGGAGATCCACGAGATCTTCGAGGCAGAGCTCGCCAAGAAGGGCGCGCAATGCAACATGAAGGCGTTCATCCCGTACTGCACCGGTAATGCTGGTGTGACGAGCGAACGCGAAACGTAGGCAACCGCCTAGCAACGCGATAGTGAAAAGCGGGGCTCCCTTGGGAGCCCCGCTTTGTTTTGCCTAATCTCGGGCGCACCCGCCCTGCGTTTTGCCTCGGGTGGCCGGAATACCGGACGCACCATCGCTTCGGGAGTGGGGATACCCCTTATCGTCCCCCTTCTCAAGGGGGGACACCCGAAGGAAAGCCCTTCGCGAGGGCAGACAAGGGCGCACGCTAAGCACACCTGCACTGAGGTTGCGGCCACACGTCGCCATCCATCGCCAAGCGGCAGCCCGCGGGTGCAGGGGATACCCTGCCTGGCGTTGCCGCTTTTGGCTGAATCAGATAGCCTCCGCAAAGAATTTAAGCATTCATTCATCGGAGGAGATTTGCCATGGTAATGAAGGGCACCGACATGAAGGTTGCGGAGACACCGTCATCCGGTCTGACGGATTTCCGCATCCCCGACGCCTACGAAGATTGGTTGAAGGCGGAAGGCGTTCTCGTTCACGAGACGTTCTACATCCCCGACATGCACGAGATCGAGGTTGGTCCTTGGGAGCGCAAGGGTGGCAAGGGCGCCGTCGTTCACATCGACAACAACAACATGCCCAACGACTTGCACGTCGTGGACATTGATCCCGGCGGAAAGTCTGAGCCTGAGCACCACATGTACGAGGTCAACTTCTACATCGTCTCAGGTCGTGGTGCGACGACCGTGTGGATGGACGAGGCCAACAAGCAGACGTTTGAGTGGGGCGCTGGCGCATTGTTCACGGTTCCTTTGAACGCGTGGTACCAGCACTTCAACGGCACAGGCGACACCAAGGTTCGCTACATCGCGACGACCAACGCGCCGCCGATGATGCGTCTGTTCCGCGACGACAACTTCATGTTCAACTGCCCCACGATGTTCGAATCCCGTTACTCCGGCGACGAAGACTACTTCGCTGGCGGTGGAACGCTGTACAACAAGCGCATCTGGGAGACCAACTTCATCCCTAACGCTCCTGACATGGCCCTCTACGGCTGGAAGGAACGTGGTGCGGGTGGCATCAACGCGATGCTGAACATGGGCAAGAACGACATGGGCAACCACATCTCGGAGTTCCCCATCGGTACGTACAAGAAGGCTCACCGCCACGGCCCAGGCGCCCACTTGGTGCTCCTGAGCGGTGACTCTGGGTTCTCACTGCTGTGGACCAAGGACGATCGCTCCGACATGATCAAGTGCGACTGGAAGGTCGGCTCGATCGTGATTATTCCGGGCGACGGAACCTACCACCAGCACTTCAACTCTGGCACCAAGCGGGCGCGCTACATGGCTCTCCGCGATGGCAAGGGAGGCTTCCTTGCTCCCAACCAGCGCCAGTCAGCCGACGTCAGCCTCAAGGACGGAGGTATCCAGGTGGAGTACTCCGACGAGGATCGCGAGATTCACGAGATCTTCGAGGCGGAGCTCGCCAAGAGTGGTGCACAGTGCAACATGAAGGCGTTCATCCCCTACTGCACCGGTGTCGAGGGCGTCACCGAAGAGCGCAACACCTAGGCTTCGGCTTAGCAACGCGATAGACAGAGGCGGGGCTCCCAAGGGAGCCCCGCCTTTTTTGTGCGCCGGGAGGGCCCGGGCTCGTTGGGGGCGATTCGTGGAGCAGGTCGGGGCGAGCCCTCGGATCTCTTGGCTTCGCCGCTGGGGACTAAAGGTCGCTCGGCGCTCCGGGAGGGCCCGGGCTCGTTGGTGGGTTCGAGCGTGTAGCCAGTCGGGGCTCGCCCTCGGATCTCTTGGCTTCGCCGCCAGGACTAAAGGTCGCGAGGCGCTCCGGGGGTTGGCAGGCGCTACGTGGTTGAGGGCAGGCCGGGAGGCCCCGGGCTCGATTGGGGGCGATACGTGGAGCAGGTCGGGGCGAGCCCTCGGATCTCTTGGCTTCGCCGCTAGGACTAAAGGTCGCGAGGCGCTCCAGGGCTTGGCAGGTGCTACGTGGTTGAGAGCAGGCCGGGAGGCCCCGGGCTCGATTGGGGGGCGATTCGTGGAGCAGGTCGGGGCAAGCCCTCGGATCTCTTGGCTTCGCCGCCAGGACTAAAGGTCGCGAGGCGCTCCGGGGGGTTGGCAGGCGTTACGTGGTTGAGGGCAGGCCAGGATTCCCCGGGCTCGATTGGGGGCAATTCGTGGAGCAGGTCGGGGCAAGCCCTCGGATCTCTTGGCTTCGCCGCCAGGAC
>ERZ890510.1777-NODE-1777-length-13463-cov-8.237172_pt1 | contig 13463 bp, 10 predicted proteins | sample MGYA00521265_ERZ890510 | MGnify/ENA primary metagenome ERZ890510 (study PRJEB32303, sample SAMEA104408624) | aquatic metagenome | biome: Brackish water; feature: Chemocline; material: water | place: Baltic Sea | collected 2014-10-26T21:54:00 | depth 110 m ...
ACGTGTTTGTACGATTGTACAATGATGGATTGGTGTATCGCGGAGAGTACTTGATAAATTGGTGTCCTTCAGACATGACCGCCATTTCCGATGAGGAAGTCGATAATGTTGAGCGCAAGGGAAGTCTCTGGTATATAAAATATCCGCTTACAGATGGAAGTGGCTTTATCGAAATAGCCACTACCAGGCCTGAGACCATGCTTGGGGACTCAGCAATCGCTGTACACCCGGAAGATGAGCGCTATTTGCACCTGATTGGTAAAACGGTAACGGTACCGCTAACTAACCGCGCCATTCCAATTATTGCTGACGACTACGTCAAGAGTGAATTTGGAGCGGGCGCACTCAAAGTGACCCCTGCCCATGATAAGAATGACTTTGAAATCGGGCGGAAGCACGGACTCGAAATCATCAACATGATGAATTTCAACGCCACCATCAATGAAAATGGTGGTGCGTATGAAGGCATGGACCGATTCGAGGCCCGGAAGAAGATAGTTGAAGACCTCGATGCTCAAGGGTTCCTCGTGAAAGTGGAGGATTACATGTCCACTGTGCCTATTTCTAGCCGCTCAAAGGTGATTATTGAACCCTTGATTTCCCGTCAATGGTTTGTCAAAATGAAACCTCTTGCAGAACCGGCTATGGAGGCTGTTCGAGATGGTCGTATCAAGTTTCATCCTAAACGGTGGGAAAACGAGTATTTTCGTTGGCTTGAGAATATTCGGGACTGGACCATTTCCAGACAGTTATGGTGGGGACACCGAATTCCGGTTTGGTACTACGTCGATGCCGATGGAGTGATCGATGAAGATCGACCATTCGTAGTTTCGATCGATCAGCCAGAACCAGGTATGATTCAAGACGAAGACGTGTTGGACACCTGGTTTTCTTCGTGGTTGTGGCCTTTTGCGACTCTGGGATGGCCCAATGAAACTCCCGATCTCAAAAAGTTTTATCCTGGAAGCGTCTTAGTCTCAGGGTACGATATCCTGTTTTTCTGGATCGCAAGGATGATTATGGCCGGGTTGTACTTTATGGGAGATGTACCGTATCGGGACATTTTCATCACGGGTATGATCAAAGACAAACTCGGGCGATGGATGTCAAAGTCGCTTGGTAACGGTATAGATCCGCTCGAGATGATCGATCAATATGGCGCAGATGCCGTTCGGTTTAGCCTCACTATTTTGTGTGCTCAAGGGCAGGACATCAAGCTGGACCCGACCAAATTTGAAATGGGACGCAATTTTGCGAACAAAATTTGGAACGCTTTTAATGTCTTTGGGCAATTCATGGAAGATGGCAAAATGTACCGTCGCAAACGGACATTTTCTGAATTGGATTTTGCCGAAAAATGGATGTTGACTAGACTAAATCAGACGATTTCCGAAGTAGAGGAGGACCTTAGCCGATACCGACTCAACGAGGCGATGACAGAGATTTACACGTTGTTTTGGGGCGATTATTGCGACTGGTACCTCGAGTTGATTAAGCCAACTGGTGGCCAACCTATGGATGAAGATCGCATCGCATTGGCCATTGAGATATTTGAGAAAATGCTACAATTGCTACACCCGTTCATGCCCTTCATTACGGAAGAATTGTGGACTCATGTCCGACCACGCGAGGCAGGAGATACCTGCATGATGTCTTCGTGGCCGGTGCAGAATGCTGACGAAATGGACGTCGAAATGGCTGGTCATTTTTCGACCATGCAGGAGCTAATCTCAGGAATTCGAAATATTAGAGCGCAATACAATGTGCCTGCTAACCAAGACATCTCGGCATCTTTACAACTTGAAAGTGCACTTCTAGGTCTGGTTGATAACCACCGGGCATACTTTTCAAAATTAGCCCGAGTAACAGATTTATCAATCTCGTTACAGGCCGTTCGACCAGCGGCATCGGTATCAGCGGTCGTAGGCCGAAATCAGGTCTTTGTGCCACTCGAAGGGATGATAGACCTTGAGATTGAACGAGACCGATTGCGAAAGGAGATCATTCTTAAAGAGTCGTTTTCCAACAGCATTAAAGGCAAGTTGGCTAATGAAAACTTTGTTTCTAGGGCTCCGATTGAAGTCGTGGCTAAAGAGAAAGAAAAGTTGGCAGACACTGAAGCCGAATTAAAACGCCTCCAAGCTTCATTGATTGAGCTGAATTAAGTGGAAATCCTTTCCCTAACAGACTACGCTTCATCAATAGGTTTGGTTTTTGATGCCCTTTAAAACAGTCTTGTTTACTCTTTTTTTGATTTCTGTCAGCCTTGCTGGATGCTCCAAAGGCTCGGCGACAACCGACGAAACGAACCGCGTCCGGGTAAAAAACGTCGCGTATAAAGAATGGCGGGGTGGAGCACGTATTTTAACTGGTGAGCTTGAAAACCTCACCGATATCTTGATTCCAGTTGCTCAGATAGATATTTCCTTATTTGATGCGAACAACCGGCGAGTAGAGTCTCTTATGATTTTGGTTCGCGATATCGGTCCGAGGGCGAGCGTTTCCTTTCGAGAGCCGGTACGAAGCGAATTTGATATCCGAGGCGCGAGGGCGCGGGCCGTCTTCGTTCCATAGGTGTAAGGAGGTAACGATTTATGTGCTTTTCAACGTACCAGTTAGTGGAGCACCAGATTAAAATGAAAGACCGTACAAACATATCGTCCGAAGGAATCAAAAGTGATGATTCTCTTTCAGTCAATAGAGCTGAAAGTGGACCTTATGGCGTACCTCATACTTTTACGTTGGCAGACTCATTTTATGACGCACAAGCCAGCGACGTGTTTTTGCAACGCGCTGAGCACCCTATTTCGGTAGAGCCACCTGTTTTGGTGGAACCACCTGCTTTCGTAGAACAAGTCGCACCTAAGTTGCCAAATCTAAGCCCGCCGAATTATGCTCAGCCAGCGCCAGCGCCAGCGCCAGTTCCAGCGCCCGAATTTGCTCAGTCGGCCCCTCCACCAGTGTTTGCGGCTCCGCCTGTTGCTCAAGTCGCTGTTTCTCAAGGCACGACTGCTCCGCAGCAGAATCAGGTTAATGTCGCTCCTCAGGTTGTTAGTACGCCCAATTTGCGGCCCGTTTCGCCCCGAATTGAGTACCGCCATCTGTCTCCTGAAGAGCGAATGCAAGAATCTTTCCGAATTCCAATCGTCGCAACTTTGGTCTTTGTGGTCACCATGATCGCCATTTATTACATGGGTGGGCAGGTCGGAAGGTATTACGCACCGCTAATTCAGGGAGATAAAGTTGAGTTTGTAGGTCGTCCTCAGTCATCTTCTTAAAATTATTGTTGCTTAAAGGTAGATTTCAAGTACATTCAGGTCTGTACTTCTCAGCAATCCGAATAGTAGACCGTACCAAATCGCCATGTACTCACGTCGAGAATTCCTAGGCACTATAACACGCCCGGCAGCAGCATCCGTTATTGCGGCAACTTTTAATCCGTACATCGTACCCCATTATTTCGAGCGTCTAGCTTCGTATACCGGCACGGTAGCCGATTTCGCCGCTGACGAATCGATGTGGTCGGAAGTTCAGCAAGCATTTACTGTTGATCGTACGGTTATAAACTTGAACAATGGCGGCGTTAGTCCGTCTCCATCGATTGTTCAGGATGCCATGAAGCGCCATTTGGACTACTCGAATGAGATTCCGGTCAGGAACATGTGGGAGCACCTGGAGCCGCAACAGGAAGGTGTACGCCAACGACTGGCTCGGGAGTTTGGAGTTTCCAGCGAAGAAATCGCGTTGACGCGAAATGCATCTGAAGGACTTCAAATTTGCCAATTAGGGATTGACTTGAATCCGGGCGACGAGGTGTTAACCACAACGCACGACTATGGACGGATGATTACAACGTTCAAACAGCGTGAACGCCGCGACGGAATTGTTTTGAAGCAATTTCCCTTACCGATTCCCTCGGAAGATCCCGAGGCAATCGTACGACTGTTTGAGTCCAATATTACGCCCAAGACAAAAGTGATATTGATGTGCCACATCGTAAATATTACTGGTCAGATTTTGCCAGTGAAAGGTGTCGCCCAAATGGCCCGCAAACGTGGCATTCCGGTTATTGTAGACGGAGCACATTCTTTTGCCCACTTTGCATTTAAACATTCAGATTTGGATTGCGACTATTTTGCGACAAGCCTTCACAAATGGCTTCTGGCACCTCACGGAACGGGGATGCTTTATGTGCGCAAAGAAAAAATTAAGGATTTGTGGCCCATGATGGCCGCTCCGGCTTCAAAAGATGATGATATCCGTAAATTTGAAGAAATTGGGACCCACCCTGCGGCCAATCATAATGCAATTGCCGAGGCGCTAACCTTTCATCAGGCGATCGGTGCTGATAAAAAAGAAGCCCGTTTGCGTTACTTGAGAGATTATTGGGCTAATCGACTGTTAGCTCACGGCCGTTTTAAATTGAATACTAGTCTGAATCCAAAGTTTTCATGTTGTATTGGAAACGTCGACATTGACGGCATCGATACATCTGCTGTCGGACGGTATATGTGGGGAGAACATCGTTGTATTATCACCCCCATCAAACATCCAGAATTTGAAGGTGCCAGAGTTACGGCAAACGTTTATACCACGATGGAAGAATTAGAACGATTCTGCGATGGGATGGAGTACTTGGCGGACAACGGGTTACCGGAAAAGTACGCGTAAGGGATGGGTACGACTAAGCGGGTTGCACTTATCGGCGGAGGACTAGTAGGGCTGAGTACGGCTTACGCATTAGCTACCCAATGGCCTGATCTTGAAATCGAACTTTTTGAAAAGGAAGATCGGGTTTCAGCGCACCAATCTGGTCGAAATTCTGGGGTGATTCACTCCGGAATCTACTATCAACCGGGTTCATTGAAGGCCAAGTTATGTCATTCTGGCCGGGAAAAACTGATTGACTTCTGCACTTCTGAAGACGTTCGGTTTGAGACGTGTGGAAAGATAATTGTTGCGACCACGCCTGAAGAAGTACCCAGTTTGGAAGCTATTTTTGAGCACGGAAAGGAAAACGGCGTTCGGTGCAGCTTAATTTCAGCTGACGAAATAGCACAATTTGAGCCTCATGCTGTTGGTTTAAGGGCGATTCATGTTCCCGATGCAGGAATCGTGGACTTTCTGGGTGTTGCCCTGCGTTTGAGATCTATCCTTGAATCGAAAGGCCATCGGATACGATTAGGATCCCCTGTCAGCGCACTTACCCACTCTGATGGACGTGCTGTTTTGACCTCAAATGGGCACACCCATTCCTTCGATCTAATCATTAGTTGCGGCGGTCTTCAAGCGGATCGGCTGGCCCGCATGGCGGGCGCAAACACGGACTTTCAAATCGTCCCTTTCAGAGGGGTCTATTATGAATTGACCCCCGACGCGCGTCGCTTGTGTCAAAATTTAATATATCCCGTTCCTGATCCGGCTTATCCATTTTTAGGGGTCCATTTCACTCGGATGACTGACGGAAGAATAGAAGTCGGTCCCAATGCTGTTCTGGCGACCGGAAGGGAGGGGTATTCTTTGACTAAATGGAACGTCGCTGACATTTCCGAGGCCGTTCGATTTTCAGGATTTAGGCATCTCGCCAGAAACCATTGGAGAAAGGGAATAACAGAGCTACACCGAACCGTTTCTAAAAATGCTTATTTGAAGGCATTAAAAACGTTAGTCCCATCTATTCAAGCAGGAGATTTGATCCCGTGTCGGTCAGGGATTCGGGCCCAGGCTCTTCGGCCAGACGGCAGCATGGTCGACGACTTCGTGATTTTAAATCAACCCAACATGGTTCATGTTTGCAATGCGCCATCTCCAGCCGCAACCGCATGTTTGGCCATTGGCGAGTTCATTGCCGATCAGGTCGCGGGACGCCTAGCTTAAATTAAGAGCATTTAGGCGGATACCGGCCACGAGGCTTCTGGGTCGTGGACAATCCGCCTCAGTACGCAAAAACCATACAAAAACGGGGCTAAAAACAATGTTTTTAGCCCCGCTCGAAAACTCTTGCAAGTAGTATAGATTAGCTGACTGGGGCTTTATTGTCCATACTCATTGGCCCCGCGCCAAAATGAGCTAACAAAAGTGCCGCGCCGGTCAAGCCTAGGTCTTTCATGAAGTTAGTAAAGACCACTTGTTCCATTTCAGGGCCAGCTGTACTCAACATCGGGGCCCAAACGAGAAACGCCGTTGCGGCTAAAAATGCAGCAAGGACAAGGGCCGCTTGTTTAGTTCTATAGCCCACTGCGATGGCGCCTGCACAACCGATAAGCAAAATACCAGTTAGGTAGACAATGACTAATGGCATGGGTAGAAAGGAAGGGACCATTCCATTGTCAACCATCATTTGAGCATCACTAAGATGCCCAAACCCAAACATTAACATGGGGACAATGAAGAGGACTCTTCCAATGACGGGGAGGTATTTCATAAGATATTTTGGATTAAGTGTGTGGGCATTTGCTCTTGCTTCACTGATCGCTGCAGCCCAGTAATTTGTAAATAGGCTTAAAAAGCTGGGAAACAAAAAAATGAGGAAAGGAATCGATTCTTGCTGAACAATTCTATCCTTTGGTGGATTTGAAGACGATTGAGTTACAAGTCAAAGGAAACTATATATTGAGCCTGATAATTGAGGCAAAAGAAGACCTGAACTTTGTATATGATGAAAAAGCCATCCAAACGATTAAAAAAACCAGGACTTGCTCCTGGTACGCTGATTTATACAGGTATCGGGCGGAATGAACCAGTTCAGATAGCTGTGTTTTCCTACACAGAAACCGAGTTTGAAGAAGTCTCGGATGCCTCAATTGATACACTGGATTCGGTCCTAAAATCCCCTTCCAATTTTTGGATCAACGTTTCTGGAATCCATGATATCGCATTGATCGAGTCAATAGGACAAAAAATGGGGCTACATCATTTGGTGATGGAGGATATTGTTCACCCAGAGCAGCGGCCCAAACTTGAAGCCTATGACCATCAATTGTATATGGTGGCAAAAATGATATATCGGGATTCCGCTGGAAATCCCATAAGCGAACAAGTCTCGATTGTACTTGGGAAAAACTACGTCTTATCCTTTCAGGAGCGTCCAGAAGATATTTTTCAACCTGTTCGCGAGAGACTCCGCTTCGGCAAGGGTATGATGCGTAAAATGGGTTCCGATTACATGGCCTATGCTCTTCTCGACCTAATAGTGGATCACTATTTTGTTGTTTTGGAAGAATATGGATCGTCAATGGAGCAGTTTGAAGAGGATGTCATGCGACACCCTTCAAAACAAACCCTGAGTGCAATTAGGGATCAAAAAAAACATTTAATCGCTTTTCGTCGAGACATGTGGCCGGTTCGAGAACTGATTTCGAGCATATTAAGAGATGATTCAGGACTCGTTCGTAAAAAAACCCATACCTACCTGCGGGACGTATACGATCACGTTGTTCAGGCCATCGATCTCGTGGAAACGTATAGGGATTTGTTGTCTGGCCTGACGGACCTTTATTTGTCTTCGTTGAGCCTCAGGATGAACGAGGTAATGCAAGTCCTGACCATTATTGGGAGTATTTTTATTCCAATTACCTTCATCGCCGGCGTTTATGGCATGAACTTTAGCGTTATGCCCGAACTGCAATGGGAATATGGATACTTAGCCATTTGGGTACTAATGGCATCAACTGCGCTGGGGTCTATCTACTTTTTTAAACGGAAAAAGTGGCTGTAATCTGGTACCTCGGCTCTAGATAACATTGGATCAAGTTCGTTTTTGATCGGAGAAAACAATTGTCACCCAGCTTTAGAAAAAAGCCGCAATATTTCTTCAGGAAAGCCGGTTTCAGCTTGGATATGGACCGACTGTCCCGTAAAAGGGTGGGAAAAATCGAGTCCAGTTGCCGCCAACATTAAACGGTCAATACCCAGAGTCATCCGAAAGAATGCATTATGATCCCTATCACCATATTTGCGATCCCCGATGATGGGGTGAAATATGTGTTTTAAGTGTCTTCTTAGTTGGTGCTTCCTACCTGTTTCAGGTCGTACTTCTAGAAGTGAGTACCGTGCTGTCTCATACCGACCAACCGGTTCTGCTACTTCAACTTTTGCTTTTCGAAGATAACTAGTGACGGCTTCTTGTGGTGGTTTGTCTCTTCTAGCTTTGGAATCGGTGGTTTTGTAAACGACGATCAGTGGCAGCGGGAGAAAGGAAGGAACCATTCCATTATCTACCATCATCTGGACACTTCCAAGATGCGCGAAACCAAATATGAGCAGAGGGAGCGTGAAAAGGACTCTTCCAATGACGGGTAGGTATTTCGTAAGATAAGTTGGATTTGGTGGTGGGCATTTGCTGATTGTACCCAATAGGTAGCGGCCCAGTGGTTGTAAATAAGCTCAATAAGCTCGAATACAAAAAGTTTTTGAGTAACGAACGTCTTTTTAAGCCATCTCAATACATAGCATGTATTAAAAATTCTAGGCTTTGGCGGATCTGAAGTCCATTGAGTTACAACCAGAGATAAAAAAAGTATGAATCGCATAACAATTGCCCTCGTCGTGCTACTCATGCCCTTTGCATGTCGATCGGCTTTATCACAAACTCCATTGCGATTGTTGGATACGGATTGGAAGACCGATTTCAGCAAAACAACGATTGATTTATCAGAGCTTTCGGTCAACCTTGCTCGGGATGGGATTCCTGCATTGAGCAACCCAAAGACGGTTTCTGTACGTAAGGCATCTGGGTGGATTTCCGATCAAGAGCCAGTCATTTCTGTTTTGGTCAATGGCCAAGCTCGTGCCTATCCTTTGCAGATACTGATTTGGCATGAGATTGTGAATGATGATCTTGCGGGAGAATCAATTTTGGTAACGTTTTGTCCGTTGTGCTATAGTGCTTTGGCGTTTGAAAGGACCATTGAAGGGGCAAACTATGAATTTGGAGTTTCCGGTATGTTGCGCCATTCAGATATGATTATGTATGACCGACAAACTCATTCCTTGTTTCAACAACTCAACGGCACAGGCCTAGTCGGTAGGTTAGCATCAAAAAAGCTAACCCCGATTCATGCCCAAATAATCTCCTTTATGCAGTTTGCGGACGCATATCCGAACGGAACTGTACTCTCGCGTAATACCGGACATTCACGAAGTTATGGTCAAAATCCATATCCGGGATATGATGATATCAAAGATCGTCCATGGCTTTTCAAAGGTAAAATCGACCCTCGACTTCCTCCCATGGAAAAAGTGATTGGAGTAGATTTGAATGGGATACAAATAGCCTACCCATTCTCCGTTACTCGTAAACTAAATGTGATACACGATTCCGTGGGTGGCGTCAACCTCGTGGTTTTTCACTCGAAGAATGGCGCTGTTTCAGCGATGGATGATCAACATATTTCACAATCTCGAAATCAGGGTTCAACCGGTGTTTTTCGCTCCGAACTAGATGGACAAACACTTCGATTTGAGCCATCTGGATCCGGATTCATAGATTTTGGTACCAAGTCACTGTGGGATATTACAGGGCGGGCCATTTCGGGCCCCATGTCAGGTAAATCTCTTTCTCCACTTGTGCATGGCGATATGTACTCTTTTGCTTGGCTTACTGTATTCCCCAATTCCAAAATATATATTGAGCCCGGTAAATGACCTGGACCTCACTCTATGAGATAATACGCTTAGGTCCTTTCAAAAATTCCCATTACCTCGTCCGGAAAACCGCTGTGGCATTTTATCAGGACCAACCTTTCTGTAAAAGGGTGGGTAAACTCGAGTCCAGTTGCGGCCAACATCAAGCGGTCCGTTCCTAGATTCGTCTTGAAAAAAGCATTATGATCCCTATCACCATATTTGCGATCCCCGATGATGGGGTGAAATATGTGTTTTAAGTGTCTTCTTAGTTGGTGCTTCCTACCTGTTTCAGGTCGTACTTCTAGAAGTGAGTACCGTGCTGTCTCATACCGACCAACCGGTTCTGCTACTTCAACTTTTGCTTTTCGAAGATAACTAGTGACGGCTTCTTGTGGTGGTTTGTCTCTTCTAGCTTTGGAATCGGTGGTTTTGTCCAGGAGCTCCTGCAGGGCGTAATCTATTCTATCTTCCATCAAGGTCCATCCGCGTACAATGGCCGTGTAATTTTTTGCTGCCTGGCCCAACTGTAGGATTTCAGAAAATGCCCTTGCTGCATCTGGATCTTTACCAAACATAAGTATGCCTGAAGTTGGTTTGTCCAACCTATGTACGGGAAACACGTGTTGTCCGATTTGATCGCGAAGCGTCTGGACGGCAAATACCTGTTCACGCGCATCCATTTTGGATCGATGAACCAACATTCCTGATGGCTTATCGATAGCTATGAAATGTTCGTCTTCAAACAACACCCGTAGTTCGGCGAATTCCGTCAATTAAAGATCCACTTCCTTCTTTTTCAGGATAAACAGTCCATAATGCCCACCCGTGACCACAATTGAGCCACTTTTGAAGTACGGATAATTGCTCCACGAAACGCCTCTACCACCGATCGGTGAGGTATCGAAGTACGCTGTTTCAAACGGATTTAGAGGATCGGTGATATCTAAAATGCGAAGTCCAGCCGACGTATTGGACTGATACATCAGGTTTCCCTTGACGTAGAGGTTGTGGTCCGTTTCAGTGGTTGTGGCGATGTGCTCACCTGCCAAAACTGGTTCGTCTAAATCGATTAAGTCCCAAATCAACGTTCGTGTTCCGTCAACTAGATTACCTGCTTCGTCCAATTCGTCGTTCAAGTAAAAATACCGATGATCGTCAGTAAGCCATCCTTGATGCGCATAGGCTACACTGGGATACGTGGCTATAGAAATAGAGTATGGAGCTTTTTTGTCGGTTACATTGGCAATAGAAAGGGCTGTTTCATTCGAGCCGAAGCAGATTTCTTGGCCGGAGTACGCTGCGTCAGGGCCATGGTAAATCACACATTGTGCATCGTGAGAGTATCCGGTTCCCCTTCGGCCCGTAGAACCATCGGTAAAACAACCGGCAAATACTGGGTTTGCAGGGTCTTTCAAGTCAATCATGTGCAATCCGCCTCCGCACGTCTCGCCACCGGAGCTACTTCCGACAGAATATGCGAACCCAGTTTCCTCGTTTATTACGATGTTGTGGGCAGAAAATATTTCAGCATAATGATTGGTCTCTTCGAATGTTACTGGCGTCGTTACGTGTCGCAATTGTCTCAAGTCAAAAACCTGCATTCCGTGCGCACCTGCGCCGTCTGACACGATGTATGCGTGATCTTTGTACACTTTCATATCCCTCCAGACACTGATGTTGGCAGTGGGAGGCATTGGTAATTTTCCTAAATAGATAGGATTGAAAACGTCAGTCACATCTACGAAAGAGGTTTGATTTGATAATCCAACGATGGCGTACTCACGTCCGGTCTCTGGATCTTCCCAGCCCCATAGGTCATTAGTTCGAATACCCCTGTCGGCTCCCAGATCTTTCATGGAAACAAACGACGTCATATCCACATCCTTACACGGAAAATCGCCGGCGAGTTCGTTTTTGCATTCAATTAATTCACCCGCTACAGAGTCATACCCCTCCGTATCGTCAACAAGATCAGGGCCTTGTTGCCAAATTGGCTCGTATTTAACAAATGGAATAACCGCGCCTGCCCGGTTATCGATTCCAGAAGCCCCAACAGCAGCAATTTTGCCGTTGAATGCAATGGCTGATCCAAATCCGCTTCCTGCCACTAAATTTGACGTGGGAAATCTTGATACGCCAAGAATGGTGTGATTCTCATCAATCCCAAAGGTATACACCGCCCCTGTACCTGCTCGTCCACCTTCGCCCGGGCTTCCTACCCAGATTTGGTCAATTCCTAAAGCAATGGAAGATCCAAATAGGTCATTTCTCGAGGAGGAATAAGGTGAAAGCCTCGAATCAAGATTGAATTCTCCGTTCTCCAGTGAAAAAAGCCACACTGTTCCGCTTCTACCGCTAAAACCAGGGGCTCCCACTGCTAGTTTGTTCCCATTGGAGGCCAGTACCAGGCCCGTTTGATCCCCGTTGGATGCGGGTATAGACGGTAGGGTCCCTGAATTCACCCACTTGTTTGCAGCGTCGCGCGTCATAACGTCCACTCTACCGCCGATTAGATTGGTTCCAGGGGCACCCACAAGCAATTTGTCGCCTACTAGGGCAAGCGACGTACCAAATAAGCTTCCCAGTTCATCTTTTTCTTGACCAAAATGATCTTCTTCAATCAATCCGATATCCGCTGCAAATGAATAAATCCATACGGTTCCTGGATCGTCAGCGGTACCTGGATTTGAAACCACTGCTGTATCATTTGACAGGGCTACTACTTCTCCAAAGCCAGTTGCTGGATTTGAGACCGTACTGATAAGCGACCAAGTACTCCCTGTATTTTTATACAAATAAATCGTTTTTTTCCCTGGGGCTCCAACAAGCATTAAATTGCCATGAACAGCCATTGAAGAGCCAAATCCGTCTACACTGCCATCGTTTTCTGGAGCAGTCACTCTTCCAGTTTCCGCCCACTCGCCGCCCGATATTTGCCCAAATAAGTAGACAACTCCCGGACGAATTTGGCTGCGGCCATCTCCCGCTAAAATGGTATCGCCATGTACAGCGGTTGATGTACCAAATTGTTGCCCTGCACTGGGCATGGCCACCAAAACAGAAAGCGTGAGGGTAAGTGCGAGAGCGAGGCGACGATTCATTTGGAAAGAGATCTAAAAGTGAAAAGATCACAAAAAGCGAATTGAGTTTATTCCGCTGACTGCTTCAGGATCAGATAGGTTGTCTACAATCGAATAATAATGCTAGGCTGGATACTAATCCTCTTTTTTTGACCGATTCGTTTACCAAGATTTTCGACGCTTTCAAAGCTCTCTCGGTACTGAAATCCTATTAACAAATGTTTTTTAATAAGATAAGCCACCTCTAAACGAAGCAATCCATCAGTATCGGCACCGTAAAAAATGTCATTGAGCGAATTCATGTTGACCCGATCAAACACCCAGCGAAATTGAAACGGGAGGTTCGGATCGGCAACAAGAAAATCAATTTTAAACCACCCACTTTGTTTTCGGCTCCATGAATGCTCTAGGCTCCATTTTAAGCGGTATTTGGATTTAAATCGAAACTCCATACCGATATAAGAGCCCCACTCAACTTTATCGCGGCTTTTGAGTGCGTTTCTTTTGGTGTTAATTGCTTCATATTCTTCGCCGTTGGCAAGCGTGACCGATGTGGTTTTAAAGCGGTCAACTTCATACCGAGAGTTGAAGTAGGATGGAAGGTACTCCCGGCCGAGCAATCGTTGTTCAAACCATGCGGCCACTCGGGTTTCTTTAATTTTACTTTCGGCCTTTAAGCCTAATCCCAAACCGCTGCCAAGGCCAAAAATGTTGCCTAATTCCGCGTAGCCCTCAAAAAGGTCAAGATTGGTGCCT
>ERZ890510.1783-NODE-1783-length-13416-cov-7.845371_pt1 | contig 13416 bp, 8 predicted proteins | sample MGYA00521265_ERZ890510 | MGnify/ENA primary metagenome ERZ890510 (study PRJEB32303, sample SAMEA104408624) | aquatic metagenome | biome: Brackish water; feature: Chemocline; material: water | place: Baltic Sea | collected 2014-10-26T21:54:00 | depth 110 m ...
GAATGAGGTCATACGCCCCTCGTCCGCATCGAGCTGTTCGAGACGTGTGGTGGTCCGCGTCTCCTGTGCTCGGAACTCGGCGAGCGTGGACTGATGTTCAGACTCGACGGAGCGGAGTTCCGCGACTTCGCCGAGGCGGTTCTGGCGCAGGCTACCCAACTCGGCCATACGCTGCTGTAGGTCTGAATTCCGTTCCACGAGTTGGGCCTCGAGTTCCGCAACTCGATCTACGATGGATCGGTCGAAGGTCGCGATCCGCTGGAGGTATCTGTAGCGATTGATCAGGTCCGAAAACGACGAAGCCCCGAGGAGGACGCGCGCCGTGTTCAGCGGGCCCATCTTGTAGATGTCTCGTAGCCGGCGATACAGGACGGCCTTGTTCTCAGCGAGGCGTTCTCGGGACTGAACCAGTTCGACCGTTGTGTTTTGCACCTGCTCTGTGGTCGCATCCGACTGAAATTGGATCTCAGCGAGGACCGAGCGTGAGGCGGACAGTCTGCGTTCGACGTTGGCCAACTCCGACGCGCTTGAGCGCACGCTGTTTCGGACGCCCGTGATTTCTTGCTCTAGCCGGGCGCGCTCTGCCCTAATCTGTTCGAGCCTCCGCTGACTATTGAGAATTTCACGGCGAATGTCGGACTGCGCCGAGGCCGAGGAAGCCGTTGCGGCTCCGATCAATAGAGCAACCGCAAGGAGAAAAACATGCACCCCGAATCGCATTGCGGAGCGCAAGCTAGATCTCCTTCAGGTGACGCCGAATCGCCAGGGCACTCGCGGCGGCTCCAAACAGGACGCCAGCCACCAAGCCGCCGAATATCCAGGACGGGGGAATCCAGGCTATCTCAAAAAGGAGGGCGTACACGCTGCGGTACGAGCCCCAGGTCAGGCCCCATGCGAATAGGCCACCTAGGAGGCCTGCGATCGCGCCCTCGAGGAGGAACGGCCCGCGAATGAAGCTCTTCTTCGCCCCAACCAAGCGCATGACGTAGATCTCTTCTCTGCGCGCGAAGATCGCGATGCGAAGGGCTGTTCCTATGATGAGTGCCGCAACCAACGCGAATGCCGACCCGAGCGCGAGCGTCGTTGCTGCTCCGATACGTCGCAGCGTGAACAGTTTGTCGACCCACTCACGGCCATAAAGGGCGTCTTCAACGAACGGATACGCCATCGCGGCCGCCGAGATCTTCTCTAACGATTCCGGGCTCCGATCGCCCGGTTGTAGCTCGATCTCGAGCGACTGGGGCAGGGGGTTCACCTCGAGGTCGTTGAACAAGTCACTGAAATCGGGGAGTTCCGCTCGGGCCCGCTCCAGTGCCTCTCGTTTCGAGATATAGCTCACCAGCCGGACTTCGGGGATCTCCGCGAGCTCGCTCTGTGCCAGCTCGATCTCGCTCTGGCGGGCGTCGTCACGCAAATGCACCGCGATCTCGACGCGCTCTTCAATAGCGCTGAGCGTGAGCTGCAAGTTATACGCGGCGAGCCCAAAGAGCCCGACTACGAAGAGTGCGAGACCCACCATCGCGGAGGACAGCCCGGTCAGGACGGGCGCTCGGCGAAAGGCGTTGATGGCTTCTCTCAGTGCGTACATGTGCCTTCCCTTAGCCCGTCGCCGAGTCGTAAACCAGTCGACCCTGATCGAGTTCGAAGACCCGGGCGTTCGGATAACGACGGACGAGTTCTAGATCGTGCGTGGCCATGAGCACGGCCATCCCGGTAGCGTTGATATCCCAGAAGAGGTCCATCACGCCTCGGGTTGCGCGATCGTCCAGGTTACCGGTGGGCTCGTCTGCAAGAAGTAGGTAGGGGTCGTTGGCGAGAGCGCGCGCGATTGCGACCCGTTGCTGTTCTCCGCCCGACAATTCGTGGACCAGCGAGCCGGCCTTAGGCGCGAGGCCCACCTGAGTTAGAAGTTTCTGCGCTCGAGGTAGGATGCTTCTGGGCGTTGTTCCGGTGACCTCGAGGACAAAGGCCACATTCTCGAGAGCCGTCCGACCGGGGAGCAGTCGGAAATCCTGGAAGACGATCCCGACCCGCCTTCGCACTTTCCATAGGTCTCGCTCCGTCACCTTGTCGGACGAGTAGCCGGTGACACGCACTTCACCATCCGTGGGCTGATCCGCCATGTGAATCAGGCGCATCGTCGTCGACTTGCCGGAACCGGAGTGCCCCGTAATGAAGGCGAACTCACCCTTCTTCACATGGAACGACACGTCCCGAAGCGCGAAGCCGCGTTTCGGATACTCCTTGGACACGTTCGTAAGCTTGATCACCGGACCGGACCGCAAGAGGACGAAGGGGCCAACAGGTGCCGGGAGGGAAGGTTAGACATCGACCGAATCTGTGTCAAAGCGCGCTGCGGCCAGCCGCTCGGCCAGATGCATCGCTTCGGTCATGGAGGACGCGTCCGCCTGTCCGGACCCCGCGATCTCAAAAGCCGTCCCGTGGTCCGGTGAGGTCCGCACGAAGGGGAGGCCCAGGGTCACGTTCACTCCCGTGCCAAATGACACGGTTTTGAACGCAGCCATGCCGACGTCGTGGTAAGGTGCCACCACGGCGTCGAATTCTCCGGCGAGTGCGCGCAGAAAAACTGTGTCCGCTGGCAGCGGTCCCGACACGTCCCAGCCGGAGCCGCGAAGGTCCTCTACCGCGGGCGCCAGGGTGGTCGACTCCTCGTCCCCGAACAGGCCTTCGTCAGACGCGTGTGGATTGAGCGCGCAAAGCGCAACTCGCGGTTCCGCGATCTGCCAATCACGACGAAGAGACTCAGCCAGCAGTCGCGTCTGCTCGACCAAGGTCGAGCGGGTCACGAGAGCCGGGACATCGCGGAGCGCGTGATGGGTCGTCGCCAGGAGGATCCGCAGTGGGACGCCGAGTCTGGTACGTTCGGCGTTCATCAACATCCCTACGCACGCCGCATGGCTCAGGTCACGAAGCAGTTCTGTTTGCCCTGGCACAGCCCAACCTGCTGCGTGAAGAGAAGGCTTGTGTACCGGAGCCGTGACCACCGCATGAAACTCGCCGTCTAGGGCCCCTCGAACGGCTCTTTCGATCGCCATCCCTGAGGCTCTGCCCGCGCTCGCGTTTGTCTCATCCGATGTGCCGATACCGATGAAATCATGTCCGTCCGGGACATCGGACTCGAACCGATCTGGTCCTACGAAGGTGAGCTTTCGTCCAACACCGAATCCTACGCCGGCCTTGAACGCGACTTCCGGACCAATTCCCCGGGGGTCTCCCAGAGTGACTGCGAGGCGAGGGCGCACTGGCCGCCCGCCTACTTGCGGATCTCGATGTAGGTATTTGCCCGCAAGTCATCTAAGAGCTTGGCAATCTTCTTCTGCTGTTGAAGCTGATCAGCCAGTTGGCCACGAACGTCATCGAAGATGAGCGCACCCGCTTCACGCACGACGTTGATCTTGATGATCGCGAGGCGAAAATCTCCCTGACCCGTCGCATACTCGATGGGACCGAGCACGTCGCCGGTCAGTGCCCTGCCGATTACATCGTAACCCGGCGGAAGGCTTGCGACCTGGTCAAGTTGAACGGTGAGCGAGTCAGGGGCGTCGGGGTCGGCGTATCGGGTGACGAGGTCCTTCATGGAGTGACCCGCCGTTGCCAACGCAGCCACCGCGACGGCGGTGTCACGCGTAGCCTGCATGTCCCCCTCTGTCATTTCTGGGGTCAGGAGGATGTGCCGCCCCCGCCGTTCTCCCGGCCTCGACCGCTCGATCTTGATGATATGGAAGCCGAATTGTGACTCGACGAGTCCACTGACCTGACCGTCGAGGAGCGCGAACGCAGCGTCTTCGAATTCCTTAACCATACGACCGCGTCGGAACCAGCCGAGGTCGCCTCCAAGCGCGCCACTACCAGGATCGTCAGAGTAGGCTGTCGCGAGTTCTGCGAAGTCCTCGCCCGCCTGGAGCTTGGCCAGAACGCCTTCGCCCTTTGCTCTCGCGCTGTCTCTGGACGCGCTGGAGGGGAGCGGCCGAATCACCACCTGGTCGAAGGTGATCATCTTCGGACGTTGCTCCAGGTTGCCCCGAGCGGCCTGGAAGGTGGCGAGCATGTCGTCTTCAGAGATCTCAATGTCGGGAGCATCTCTCAATCTCAACTGCAAGAACATTTGCTGCGTTTGCTCATCGCGGATCTGAACGCGGAACATGTCCCTATACTCGGCTAGCGTCAGTCCCTCGCTCGCGAGGGCTTGCTGGAGCGCGGGTTGCCCGCCGACCTGTTGCATCGTCGACTCGACCTGTTGCGTCACGCGCTCCTCAACGAGCGTGTCGTCGACCCGAATCAACGAGTCGCGGCCCGCCTCGCGCAGGATGAGCACACGGTTGATCCACTGATCGAGGACTTCTTTCATCAACTGATCGAGCTCTGGCCCCACAGGAGGAGTCGTGATGCCCTCGGTCAACATGAGGCGTTGGACCTCTTCCTGAAGCTGACTTTGCAAGACGACCGAGTCGCCTACGATGGCGACGACGCGATCCACAATGTCGTCGTCGGGTGACGAAAGTTGGGCGGACCCAATCGAGGGTGCTGCCAGGAGCATCAGCACGGCGCAAGCCGTAGCGAATCGTTTTGCCATAGTCAGATCGTAAACCGTTGCGAAGTCAGGGGTTCCGACCTGCGCTGTCGGCTTCCTCGAATAGAGATGCGCTGCGATTGGCTCGGAGTTGCCCGATGCGGAGGATTGCCGACCCGATGCCCCTGTCGAATACCATCTCCGCGTCGCCCTGCCGGAGCTGAAAGTTCACCGCTCCCAGGCGGATCATGTCGGTAGCTCCCGTCACGACTTTCTCCACTGCCTTGCGGGCGCCCCGTGACACTGCCTGGGCCAGAGGCTCGCCTGGCGCCCGTTCCAAGCGTAAGAGACCGAGGGTGATCGCCGCCCGTTTCAGTTGCAGACGGGCGTCCGTTACCAAGGAATCGAGTCTTTCCGGCGAAGGTTCAAAGCCGGCTGACTGGGCTTGCTCGGTAAGCAACTCACGTTGCACGAGGCTTCGCAGGAAGGCGTCAATCTGGTCGTCGTCACCGATGGCGACTTGAGCCAGGAAGGCAGGCTCTTGCCCTTGGAGCACGAAGCGCAACTCACTGACAGTGAGTTTTCCGCCTTCGTAATCGAACACCGACCGGGTGGCCGCCCGGCCCGACAACCGGCTCTGAGGCTGCCCTGCCATCTCGCGGACGAGCGCATAGGCGCCCTCCGCAGGTTCGGCGGCGGCGCCGTTTTCGACTCCGGCGATGAACGTGGACTCAGCCGCGAGATAACGCTGAGTCAGGACTTGAGCGCGAAAGTTCGAGGCGATTTCTTCGAACCCTTGTGCCCTGCGTTCTTCGAGCTTGATGAGGTGCAGCCCGTATGGCGACTCAACGGGGTCACTGACCTGACCGATGTCCAGCTCGAGGGCCGCCTCTTCGATCTGAGCCAACATGTCGCCGCGACCGAAGAACCCGAGGTCGCCGCCCAGAGACGCGGTGCCGGGATCCGCGCTGTACTGCTGCGCCAAAGCCTGAAATCGTTCGCCGTTCAGAATGCGCGCCCGAAGAGCTTCGATTTGAGATCGGACGGCGTTGCGAGAGGCGTCTGTGGGGTTGGGTGGATAGGCCAGCAACAGATGGCGCGCCCGGATCTGGAGCGCCGGGTTGTCAGCCTCGTACAGCGACCTCAGCTCTGCGTCCGTGATCATCGTGTCGACCTGGACTACAGAGTCCCGGAGTTGGAAGATCATGTACTGCTCGTACTGCTGGCGAACGAGCGGTTCGAAGTCGATGGACGCGAAGGTGCTGTCGTCCGCGGCAGCGGCGGCCAACCGGACGTACTCAATCCAGAGATCGGTGATCTGTTCCACCACCGCGACTTGAGCGGGGAATCGCTCCTCATTCACGAGGAGGTCTGCCACGTCATCGATGCTGAGGGTGTAGGGGCCCACGCGCGCGACTAGGGCGTCATCTGATACCTCCGGGGCACACCCCAGGGCGAGGCCGCAGAGCAGCGTCGCCGCGAGCAGCTTTGATCTCGTTTTCATCGAACTCCGGTCTCCTGACCTCAAGTGCTGTCTCAATTTGGTTCCGCCTGCGCCGAGCGCAGAGCGTCCATTGCCACCATCACGGTCTCCAAAATCGGATCGAGACCGACCTGCTTCAACACCAGCGAAAAGGGGTCCATACGGCGAATTTCCGCCTCTGTGTGCCGCTGGCGTAGTGGGCCATCCAATATCGCCATACGAGGAACGACGCCCTGGCGAAACGTGACCCGGGCGGAGTCTTTGTTCACCAGGATACGCTCGACACCCAAAGTCCTTCCCAGCACGCGAACCACGGTCATGTCAAGAAGGCGCCCTGCCTCTGCAGGCAGTGGGCCAAATCGATCCTTGAGTTCCATTCTCAGCGACTCGACCTCAGTGCGACCGCCGACCCGTGACAGCCGGCGGTAAAGATGGAGCTTTTGTGCTGAGTCTGATACATACCCGTCAGGAAGATAAGCAGGTCCCGCCAGTGAGACGTCGGGGTCTGGCCATTCGGGTTGCTGGTCGCCGTTTTGGATTCTGTCTACGGTCTTCTTCAAAAGACGCATGTAGGCCTCGATGCCTATCTGTTGGGCGAAGCCCGACTGGTCCGCCCCGAGCAGGTTCCCGGCGCCCCGCATTTCCAGATCACGGACGGCCACGGCATACCCAGAACCCAGTTCGGTATAATGCTCAAGAACTCTCAGGCGCCGCTCTGCGTCTTCGGCGACGTTGTCGGGCACCAGCAGATAGCAGTAGGCGCGCCGGTCCGAGCGACCGACCCGGCCGCGGATCTGGTAGAGTTGAGATAATCCGAAACGGTCGGCGCGGTCCACGATGAGCGTATTGGCGTTCGGCACATCCAGACCGTTCTCGATGATCGAGGAACACACGAGAATATCGACCTCGCCGTCGACGAAAGCCCGCATGACTTTGTCGAGCTCACGTCCACTCATCTGGCCATGACCTACCGCGATTCTCGCCTCGGGGACCAGCGCCCGAACTTCTTCGGCAACGGTGTAGATCGTATCGATGCGATTGTGCATGAAGAACGCCTGCCCTCCGCGATCGAGCTCGCGGTGAAGCGCTTCGGCAAGAAGCTGATCGGTCCACGGCAGGACATGGGTATAGATCGGCATACGATCCCGCGGGGGCGTCCGAATCAGCGACATATCTCGGATGCCGGACATCGACAGATAGAGCGTGCGCGGTATGGGAGTGGCGGACAGGGTCAACACGTCAACGGACGCGCGCAGGCGCTTCAGCTTCTCCTTGTGCTTCACTCCGAAACGCTGCTCTTCATCCACAATGAGGAGCCCCAAGTCCCGGAATGTGACGTCATCCGAGAGCAGGCGATGTGTGCCAACAACGATATCGACCTCACCCTTTGCGACCCCGGTCAGGATCTCCCGTTGCTCTTTTGCCGAGCGGAAGCGGCTTAACGCGCCGACCTTCACAGGGTAGTCCGCCAGGCGCTCATCGAATGTGTGGCGATGTTGCTCTACGAGAATGGTGGTCGGTGCCAAGACGGCCACCTGCTTTCCGTCTTGGATAGCCTTGAATGCAGCGCGCACGGCCACTTCGGTCTTCCCGTATCCGACGTCGCCGCACACCAGTCGATCCATGGGCCTGGGCGACTCCATGTCACGTTTTACACTCTCGGCGGCAGAGCGCTGGTCAGGAGTATCCTCGTAGAGAAACGAAGACTCCATTTCCATTTGCCAGCGTGTGTCTTTGGAGAAGGAAAATCCGCGGGCAGCTTCCCTTCGTGCGTAGAGTTCGAGGAGTTCGGCGGTCATCTGCTCAATGACCCGCTCGGTCTTGTTCTTCAGCGTCTTCCAGCGTTTCCCGCCAATACGATGAAGTGTCGGGGGCTGCGCATCTTCGTCCTCGCCGACCCATCGCTCTAACGCATCGAGTCGATAGATGGGGAGTCTCAGGATCTCGCCGCCTTGGTACTCGATGGCGAGCGTCTCGATCTCCTGACCAGCTACTTCGAGGTGCTCCAGTCCCTTGAAGCGACCCACGCCGTGGTCCATGTGAACCACGAAGTCTCCAGGCGTGAGCTGCGACAGGCTCTCAAGCGCGACGGCACCGCGAAAGCGCCTGCTTCCACGGACCCGGCGGGAACGGCGAAAAATCTCGTGGTCATTAAGCACCCTGAGGGGCGTGGCGCTGCATCTGAGCTCGAAGCCGGTGGACAGCGATCCCAGCCCAATCGTGGTTCCCACCGTGACGCGCTGGGGGCCCCCGAGGATTTCCTCCAAGCGTTGCAGTTGACCGTCGTTGTCACACAAGAGGAATGTCCTGAATCCTCCGGCGAGCCCGTCCTGGAGGTACGCCTCCAGGCGGCCCATGTCGCGATCGATTTCGAGGGCTGGCTGCGCGTCCAGTGTGAGTCCGTCAACTTGATCCGATCTCAATTCGAGCTTGGGGAAGGCAGCGGCCCGCAGCTCAAAGTCTTCGGGCTCTAAAAAGAGTCCGTCGGGCTTGTGGGGGGTTGCCCCCGAATGGACCAGGTCCGCGTAGAGCGTGGTGACCCGGGTCCACGTCCGGACTACGTCCTCGTGTACGTCCCAGTCCCCGAACGTTGTGAAGACCGCGTCCGCAGGCAGCAGCTCGAGCAGCGACTTGGGAACGGTCGAGTCATTTGCTTCTGCCCTGCGGAAGTCTACCGGGAGGATATGGGTGAGGCCCAACTCGCCAATCGATCTTTGATCCAAGATGTTGAAGCTGCGGATCGATTCGATCTCGTCTCCCCAGAATTCGATTCTTACCGGGTCGCCGGCAGCGACGGAGAAAACATCCAGAATGCCGCCTCGCACAGCGAACTGCCCGACCGCCTCGACCAGAGGGACGCGGTCAAAGCCGCGGGCCTCGAGGTACTGAGGTAGCTCGGAGAAGGTGAGTGTGTCACCGACTCGGAGCGTCCGTCTCAAGCTTGCAAGTTCGACTGGCATCGGGACACGCTCTTGAAGCGCCCGTGGTGTGGTGACCAGGATCTGGGTCCGGCCGGAGAAGAGCGCCTCAACGGCCTCCACACGCAGTCCGCCGATCTCTAGATGGGGTTCGCTTTCCTCGTAGGGCAGAGCTTCCTTTTGAGGATACAAATGCGATGCGCCAGGGCCGCCGAGCACAGCCTCGAGATCAGCTTCGGCGGCGATGGCGTCGCGTGGGGATCTGGCCAGCACCACGAACACTCGCTCGGGATTCGCTTGATGCAACGCCGCAACGACCAGAGGTCCAAGAGATCCATGGACGCCGCCCAGCCGCCTCGTGTGCCCGGCCGCCGGAAGGGTAGACGCAGTCGTTTGGACGGCTGGACAGGAGGCTACCGCAGCCAGAATTGGATCAGGCCGCGGCATCGACCACTGGTTTCTGTGAAGACTGCGCTCGGGTGGTCGAAGCGCGTCCGACTCTCCCCGAAGCGGCGAGGAGTGCTTCAACGATCAGAAGGGAGACGGCCACCAGGAGGAGGGTCCACCACAATTCTGGCCCCTGGCGGGACCGGAAGACATTTCGTGACCACTGTGCTTCACGGCGAACGACCACGACCTCGCGCCCGATCTGCGATCGTAGTTCTTCGCTGGACAATGGACTGAGACGAGACTCCTCGACTGGGCTGTTTACGGCGACAACGGAGATCTCGTTGTCGCCGTCTAGAAAGGTGTAGAAGCCAGAGCTTCCCGTTCCGCGCACCATGCGCGTCCCGTCGATGTCAAACTCCTCGCCGGAGGGGAAACGGACCTTGGTCGCGGTCCGGGGCGCGGAGAGGTGGTCTCCCGCGAAATGAGGACTGGCCACGCCACCGAGGCCCGCCCATTCGCTGGCTGCCCAATCGAAGAACTGCAGCATCGCAGTCGAGACAGGAAGGCTGGACGAAGCGGCATCGAGCGCTGACGCCACCAGTAGGTATCGGCGGCCAAGGGCGTCTTGCCCTTGAACCGCCCACGAATCGTCACCGGCTTCCACGAGTACAGACGCGCCATTTATGGGGTCGCCAATCAGACGCAATCGATACCACTCCCGGGCACGGACGCCAGAGAGGGCCTCAGGGAGGAGCCTTCCTGAGAGGTCCGCGTCCCCCGTGGTCGAGCGTGCCTCGAGTCGCCAGGGGATCTGTGCGTCCGCCAGTCTCCGATTGAGGGCGGGTAGCCTCGTGGGATCGGCCGGGGGGATGACGAGCACACTACCCAACGGCCGAACCCCGTCGAGCCCCTCACCTTCCGCGCTCACGAGAAGATCCGCACCGGCGATCGGAACCACCGTGATTCTTCCAGCCGACTCCAACACAGAAAGCGCCTGGTCAGCGAACAGGCCAGCTACCCCAGCAGAGGCCACGGTCGGAGCCGGTCGTGATTTGTAAGCGAAATAGCGTCGGTCGTCGGCCCGAAGCGCATCTGGGTCCGAATCCGCGTATCCCCGAATCCAACCACCCCCCGCAGGCGGGAGACCGACGGACGTGGCGGAGCCCGGAGGGACACTCGCCGCCCCTCGGATTCTCTCGTTCACCACAAGACGCAGAGCGAGGCGCGCGGTATCACCTCCGTTCTCAAGAGCCGTGATCGTCACCTCCGACCGCTGGCCTTCGAGCGGGGGGAGGCCTCCTCCTACGACCAGCTGAGTCAAAGCCCCATTCGAAGGCGTGTCCTCATCAGCTTCCCATACGATGACCGGAACATCTCCTGCCGGCTGGTCACCATTGATTGGGAAGCCCGTCCGTTGCAGGTCCGAAAGAAGGTGGACCTCGTAATGCTTTAGTTCGGTCGCACTCACGAGCAATGAGGCCCGACGGACGGCAGAAGCCAAGTCCCCCCAGGCGTCACTCGGCTCGGTCGCTTCAATCGCGAGTCTGGCTTCTGCTGCACCGCCTGGGAGTGCTGGCAGCCAGGGCTCTCCAGCGCGGAGCACCCAGAATCGGTCTTCGGGCGACGCCTCGTCCAGGGAGGCGATCGCGAGTGCCTTGAGTCGGTCCAGAACGCGCTGCTCGCCGATCACGAGTCCGCTGCTCATGGAGTTATCCAATACGATGACGACCGCGGTCGGTGGATGAGCGGTACCGCGCCCGTTGAAGAACAGTCTGGCGCCGGCGCCGACTAGGACCAGTACCACGGCCACACGGACGAGCAACAAGATGAGTTGGCGCAGCCGAATCTGACGGGCATGCTCACGTTCGGTGCGTTGGAGGTAGCGAAGTGCCGGGAACGACACCCGCCGGGTTTGATGCCGCTGGAACAAATGGAGGAAGATCGGCACACCTACGGCCAACCCTGCCGCAAAAAAGAGAGGGCTCAGCGCACCCATAAGTCGATTCCGTTGCAGCTTGTCATCCCAAACGCTCACGTTTGCGAAGGTATGCGCGCAGGGCCAGTGAGAGCGGCCTGTCCGTATCAATCACGTGATAGTCGATTCCGTGTGGCCGGAGCTTTCTCTGCCATTCGGCCAAAGCCTCGCTGACCGCCTCGCGGTACTCGGAACGAATGTCCGCTACGCTAACCAAGAGTTCCTCGTCGGTCTCGGGATCGAAGAACCGAGCTTCTGAAGCAGAGGGTAGCTCTCGTTCACCCGGATCAATGAGGTGGAAGACGAGCACCTCGTGCCCGTGATGTCGGAGGAACTTCAGCGCGGTGAGCGTCTCGTCAGGGCGAACCAGGAGATCCGAAAAAAGGACAACGAGACCGCTCCTCCGGAGTCGCACCGCGAGATCACGCAGGGCCCCCTCGGCGGACGTGCCACCCTCGGCGGACAACGCCCCGATTCGGCGCGCGATCTCGTTCCACTGTCGTCGCCCTCCGCGGGCGTGCACACGCTCGACCACTCGATCATGAAACGCGGCGAGGCCCACCGAATCTCCTTGGCGCAGAAGAATCAGCGCCAACGAAGCGGCGAGGTGCTTGGCATACCAGAGCTTCGTGGGCAGAACACCGGGCTCCGATGACCATCCCATGGATTCGCTGATATCAATGAGGAGGTGGGCCCGGAGATTGGTCTCCTCTTCGAACTGCTTCACGTAATACCGGTCAGACCGGCCGAACATGCGCCAGTCGATGTAGCGGAGATCATCTCCAGACTGGTAGGCCCTCAACTCAGCGAACTCTGCCGAAAATCCGCGATGTGGCGAGCGGTGAAGCCCCATCAGGAAGCCCTCGACGACCTCTCGGGCAATGAACTCAATGCCGCCCAGCTTGGACAGCGTGGCCGGGTCGAGTAGGTCGGGGCGCGAAGCCTGCGCCGAAGCGCGCGAGTCGGTCATAAGCCAAGAAACCTACCCGCCTGCCCACTCACGCTCAACGGTCGAGATTTCCAGGGCTGCGCTTCTCTCACACAGCAATCGCCAGGTGTCCACCCGACCCGTTCTAAAGTGTCCACGCCATGGGACGGTTCGACCTGATTTTCGCTGCAATTTCCGGCCTTTCGCGTGGCACGCCTGTTGCGATGCTACGAACGGTCGCCTCAGGGGAGAGAACATGAGATTTCTGATAGTACTACTATTGAGCTCGGCGGTGAATGTTGCGCCTATCTTGGCACAGGAGGGCGGCTTCGATGCCCCCTTGGAAGCCCGCGTATGGTTCGACCGAGGTGACGAGCCGGTGGTTCAGCGCGGGGAGCGCCTGCGGGTGTACTACCGCACATCGATGGACGCGTTTGCCGCCATCTTCCGCATCGACACGGACGGTAGGGTTGAACTCATACAGCCGAGTAATCCAGGGGCCTCCGGCGTGACCGAAGGTGCAGAGGACTACCGCCTTCTCTTTCCACAGGCCTCGCAGTGGGAGGTCTCTGATGATCCCGGGGTCGGCTACTACTTCATCGTCGCTTCACAGTCTCCTCTCGATTTTTCCGCATTCCGGTTCGTGCCGAGCCAAGATCGCTGGGACCTGGGAGGGGTTGGGGCTCGTGTGTATGAAGACCCCTACTTGGCCATTGATGACTTCGTCGCTGCCCTGATCCCGGACTGGGAGGTCACGCCCTACACGTTGGACTTTGTTTCGTACAACGTCGGGGAGACCCATGCGTTTCCTCGGTTCCTCTGCTACGACTGTCACGCCGCCCGTCCATACGAAACGTGGGACCCATACTCGTATGCGTGTGCGTCCTTCCGGGTCGTTGTTTGGGACGATCCCTACTACTACCCTGCGTTTCGTTACTCAGGGACCCGCGTCGTCTTCTCCGTGCCCCTACGAAATCGTCCCAGGTATAACGTGGCGACTCGAGGGCCAAGAGAAGGATGGTCGCCTTTGGTACGGGTGAGACGGGCGCCGCCGGTGCCTACCCGGGTCACTCAGTTCAAGGAGGCACCGGCGGAGCGTGTGGGGAAGCAACCCACCCCCACTAGGCGATCGCCGACGCCGACGAGCGCCTCGGCGAACCGAGACGCTCGCTCGGCTGTGTTGCGGCGCCC
>ERZ890510.1785-NODE-1785-length-13411-cov-4.937257_pt1 | contig 13411 bp, 13 predicted proteins | sample MGYA00521265_ERZ890510 | MGnify/ENA primary metagenome ERZ890510 (study PRJEB32303, sample SAMEA104408624) | aquatic metagenome | biome: Brackish water; feature: Chemocline; material: water | place: Baltic Sea | collected 2014-10-26T21:54:00 | depth 110 m ...
GTAAAACGAGACTTATGAACCGAATGGTGAATAATAGTAGCCGCCTTACACAAGAATTAAATCGGCGTATGAAGAAGGAATTATCCTTATCTTTAGCTAAATATAAGGCGCTTGTCGTTATTGACCATGCTCCTGACGGTGAAATCACTATGAGCAATCTTTCCCGTGAATTATTAGTTTCAAATGCTAATATGACAGGAATGTCAGCACGTCTTCAGTCTGATGGGCTGATTGAGAAAAAAGCACTTCCAGCAGATCGCCGCATTTTTAGTGTTAAATTAACAGCAAAAGGAAAAGATATTGTAGAACAAGCTGTTGAAAAACACGGTGAATGGATTAGGGAACTAATGGCCTGTGTTGATAATGACGAAGTTAATTTTATGAATGAGTTTTTGGATAAAATGGATAGACAATCCAAATATTTCTAATTTTTTTATATTGAATAAGAAAATTATCAGAATAAATTATAATAAGGGGGCAAAAACGCCTCCTTTTTTTATGGCCTGTTGATTATGTTAAGTCGTCCCAAAGTTCTTTTACTTTATCCAAAAAACCGGTTGCATTTGGGCTTACGTCATTGCCGCATTCATCGGCAAAGGCGCGTAGTAGTTGTTTCTGCTTTTTATTTAAATTGACTGGCGTTTCGACATTCGCTTGAATAATCATATCGCCAAATTGATTATTATTTAAAATAGGCATCCCTTTTCCAGGGATACTGAAGCGTTTACCCGTTGATGTACCCGCAGTTATTTTAACCTGTGCTTTGCCGCCGCCAACGGTTGGCACTTCGATTTGACCCCCCAATGTTGCGGTGGTCATGGGAATGGGGACTTCGCAATATATAGTCGAGCCATCCCGTTCAAATATGGGATGGTATTCAATGTCAATAAAGATATATAAATCGCCACTTGGTCCATTTCTTGTGCCGGCTTTACCTTCTCCAGTCAGGCGAATTCTTGTTCCTTCTTCGACGCCGGCGGGGATTTTAACATCCAAGGTTTTATTCTTATTGATTTTGCCACTTCCCTTACAATCATCACAAGGATTTTCAATGACTAATCCGTTGCCTTGACAGGCAGGGCAGGCTCTTTCAACCATAAAGAAACCTTGTTGGCTCCTGATTTTCCCGATACCATTACAAGATGTACAAGCACTTGGTTTAGTGCCGTGTTTGGCACCGCTTCCTTTGCAGGTATTGCATGGGATTGATGTGGGTATTGTGATTTTTTCTGATTTGCCTGTATAGGCGGCTTCTAAGGTAATGGATAAATTATATCGAAGGTCGGCACCGCGTTGAGCGGCGTTGGGATCACGACGACTAGCACCGCCTGCCATACCAAATAGATCCTCGAATATGTCTGAAAAACCGGAAGATTGAAATCCGCCAAAACCGCTACCACTACCACCATTTTCAAAAGCACTATGGCCAAATTTATCATAGGCTGCACGCTTTTGATCATCTTTTAAAATGTCATAGGCTTCACTGATTTCTTTGAATTTTTCTTCTGCAGTATCATCACCCTGATTTTTATCAGGATGAAATTTCATGGCAAGCGCACGATAAGCAGATTTCAATGAAGCGCTGGTTTCGCTTCGACTAACACCTAATATTTCGTAGTAATCTCGTTTCGACATTTACTTACCTAATTAACTCTTCTTAATAGGATTGCGCCACTTGATTTGAAAAAGTGGCGCAATCGCTATTTAATAATAATTTTAGAATTTTATTTCTGTTTATTTTTTGTCATCGTCAACTTCTTCGAAGTCGGCATCGACAATATCATCATCAGCTTCTTCTGCCTCGGCTTCTTGAGCATGGGCATCAGCCGCCGCCGCGTCATCGCCGCCGCCAGCTTCTTGGTCTTTATAAATAACTTCACCAAGTTTCATCGCTGCTTGTTCTAGGACACCCGTTGCTGCTGTTAAGGCTTCAAGATCTTCAGTTTCAAGAGCAGTACGGACATCTTTTAACGCATCTTCGATCGCAGTTTTATCGTCCGCTTCAATTTTATCACCATGCTCTTTTAATTGACCATCAATGGTATGAGCAAGAGATTCTCCCTTATTCTTAGCATCGACCATTCCACGTCGTTTTTTATCATCTTCTGCATTGGCTTCAGCTTCTTTGATCATGGCTTCAATGTCATCATCACTTAAACCACCAGAGGCTTGAATACGGACATTTTGCTCTTTGCCTGTGCCTTTGTCTTTAGCTGAAACATTAACAATACCGTTAGCATCAATATCAAAAATCACTTCGATTTGTGGAACGCCGCGCTGTGCTGCGGGAATGCCGACAAGGTCAAATTGGCCGAGAAGTTTATTATCAGCAGCCATTTCACGTTCCCCTTGGAATACGCGAATTGTTACCGCTGATTGGTTATCTTCTGCGGTTGAAAAGGTTTGTGATTTCTTGGTTGGAATTGTTGTGTTGCGATCAATCAGTCTTGTGAAAGCACCACCCAATGTTTCAATACCAAGGGATAATGGTGTAACATCAAGAAGAAGAACGTCTTTAACATCGCCCTGAAGAACTCCTGCTTGAATAGCAGCGCCCATGGCAACGACTTCATCAGGGTTAACACCTTGATGAGGGTCTTTTCCGAAAAATTCTTTTACGGTTTCAACAACTTTTGGCATACGTGTCATACCACCAACAAGAACCACTTCATCAATCTCAGAGGCACTAACGCCTGCATCTTTAAGAGCGGCTGCGCATGGTTTTACAGTACGTTGAAGAAGATCAGCAACCAATGCTTCTAGTTTTGCTCGGGTCAATTTTAGCGTTAAATGCTTAGGACCTGAGGCATCAGCGGTAATGAACGGTAAGTTAATTTCCGTTTGTGTTGCTGAGGATAATTCTATTTTGGCTTTTTCAGCGGCTTCTTTTAAGCGTTGAAGGGCCATTTTATCAGATTTAAGATCAATGCCGTTTTCTTTCTTAAATTCATCGGCAAGATATTCAACAAGACGCATATCAAAATCTTCACCACCAAGGAATGTATCACCGTTGGTAGATTTTACTTCAAAAACGCCGTCGCCAATTTCTAAGATCGATACATCAAATGTACCACCACCAAGGTCATAAACCGCGATTGTTTTACCTTCTTTTTTATCAAGGCCGTAGGCAAGTGCCGCCGCTGTTGGCTCGTTGATAATACGTAGAACTTCAAGACCGGCAATTTTACCAGCGTCTTTTGTCGCTTGGCGTTGAGCATCATTAAAGTAAGCAGGAACCGTGATCACCGCTTGGGTCACAGTCTCTCCAAGATACTGCTCGGCAGTTTCTTTCATTTTTTGTAATATAAGGGCGGAAATTTGGCTCGGGCTCATTTTTTCGCCGCGCACTTCTACCCATGCATCATTACTGTCTGATTTGATAATTTTATAAGGCACCATTTCGATGTCTTTTTTAGTAGCAGGGTCATCAAATGAACGACCAATCAGACGTTTAATAGCAAATAACGTGTTCTCAGCGTTTGTAACAGCCTGACGTTTTGCAGCTTGTCCAACGAGTTTTTCGCCATCATCAAGAAATGCGACCATTGACGGGGTTGTGCGTCCGCCTTCTGCATTTTCAATAACTTTAGGCTTGGCGCCGTCCATAATGGAGACACATGAATTTGTTGTCCCTAAATCAATACCAATAACTTTAGCCATACTATACCTCTTTTCTAAATTACTTAATCTGGGCGAATAAGCCCGATCTAGTATTTTTATTAATCAATCTATAATTATTGCGCAAAATTGCGCTTCTCTCATGGTGCTTATATAAGAGTGTTTTTTTTCTCTGCAAGGGTTTTTTAGTTAAGTTTTATTTTTTTTTGATAATATAATTTTTGTCTATTGTGGAAAATGCCCCGTATGGCTATAAAAACTAGGAAATTATCCATTTATATCAGAGAGCAACTATTATGAAAAAACTTATCATCAGTGCCGTATTTCTAATGGCTTTGCAAATCAGTGCCTATGCCCAAAGCGGCAATATTATCATAACTCAACAATGGGCTCGGCCTATTCTTGTGGAAGGACGCCCTGGCGGCGCTTACTTACACATTCAAAATATTGCTGATATTGATGATAAATTAATCAGCGCTTCATCTTCTATTTCTGCAAAAGTAGAAATACATGAACACACCATGAATGATGGTGTGATGAAAATGGGCAAAGTCGACTTCATAAAAATTCCAGCGCATTCAGAGGTTCAATTAAAGCCGGGCGGCTATCATATTATGCTCTTTAATACAAAGAAAAAATATGCCCCCGGCGAGACTATTGATTTGACATTAAATTTTGAAAATGCCGGGACTATTGAGAAAACTTTTGAAATATTAGCCAAACAGCCTTAATTTTATCAAGCCTTGGTATCAATACCCTTTTGAGCCTCATCAGTACCACCTTTTGAAACGCCGACCATGGCGGGACGAAGCAGGCGGTCTTTTATTTTATAACCGACCTGCATGACTTGAATAACCGTGCCATCAGGGTCCTCTGTGGGGGCTTCAAACATGGCTTGATGATGGTTATGATCAAAAGCTTTGCCTTTGGGATCAATTTTATTAATGCCGTGGCGTTCAAAAATATTTGAAAGTTCCCGTTCGGTCATTTTTACCCCTTCGATCAGGGTTTTAATATTGTCGGGGATTTCCATATCTTCTGGGACGCATTCTAGAGCGCGGCTTAAATTATCACCAATTGCCAACATATCGCGGGCAAAATTAGTCACAGCATAATTTGCTGCGTCTGCCTTTTCTTTTTCAGAGCGCCGACGTACATTTTCAGTTTCAGCGACCGCCCGAAGAAGTTTATCACGCAAATCATTTATTTCGTCTTCAGCAACACTTAGCGGTGTTACTTCAGCCTCATCTTGTGATTGATCTTGATCATCAGTATATTCAGGATCGTTATCTTGATCGTCAATTTCAGTATTTTCAATATTTTCAGTCATTAGAGCATTTTTCCAATAATTTTTGCTGTGTAATCAACCATAGGAATGATCCGCGCATAATTTAGTCTGGTAGGACCAATAACACCGATCACGCCTAGTAAGTTATTTTTTTCATCCATATTAAGGTGCAGCGATAACAGAAGAACCCGACAGGGAAAAGAGATTATTTTCAGAACCGATAAAAATTCTTACCCCTTGGGCATCCTTTGCAAGGCCAAGTAGCTCTATTAAGTCCTTTTTACGCTCTAGGTCGCCAAAAAGTAATCTGACCCTCTCTAGGTCTTCTTTGGCCTCTAGGTCGTCTAAAAGATTAGCTTGTCCCCTTATTATGAGTAATTCTTTTAATTGAGAATGTCCATCGCCGCCAAGACCGCTCCAAACTGCAAGCCCTTGTTTGACGATATTTTGCGTTAAGCTATCAAGTTCTATTTTTTGAATAGAAATTTCTTTTTCTATTTGCGTTCGAGCTTCTTCGAAACTTCGGCCAGATAATTTTGCATTAATATAATTGGTCGCTTGTCTCAAGGCTGCGGGAGTAATGCCCAAAGGAATATTGATAATTCTATTTTCTACATCATCACCTTCGCTTACCATAACCACGATGGCTCGGCCTGGAGAAATTTGTACAAATTCAATATGTTTTAGCGGATTATCCCGTGTCGGGGCGATGACAATACTGGCACATTTACAAAGACCCGATAACATGCTGGTTGCTTGGATAAGTTTATCTTCAATGCTGTGGTTATTGGTTCTGCAGCTGATTTCAATATCATTTCGTTCGGCTTTGGTAAGATTGCCTATTTCCAGCATTCCATCAACGAATAAGCGCAACCCTAATTCTGTGGGTATGCGCCCGGCGGATGTATAAGGCGAATATATTAAACCACTGTCTTCTAAATCCGACATGACGTTACGAACAGAGGCAGGAGATAAGGAAATTTGAATTTTTTGTGAAAGCGTGCGTGATCCTACCGGATCGCCTGTCATAATATAGGCATCGACAATTTGGTGGAATATCTCCCGTGATCTTTCATTCAATATATTCATCATTTTTCTCAAATGTTAATGTAAGTACGCTAAGTCATGAGGTCAACAGGTGTAAAAAAATAAAATATAAAGTTCAATCTTCTGGCATTGAAATTCAAATAGTTGTACAAGCAAAATGATAAATTAAATATCAATTATGGAGAAAATATATGCGACCTTCTGGCCGTAGCGCTGATCAATTGCGCGACATCACAATGGAAATTGGTTTTTCAAAATACGCAGAAGGCTCCTGCTTAATTAAATTTGGTGACACTCATGTTCTATGCACTGCAACATTAGAAGATAAAGCACCGCCCTTTCTGCGGGGCAGTGGCAAAGGGTGGGTGACAGGCGAATATGGTATGTTGCCGCGCTCAACTCATGGACGGATGGGCCGCGAAGCGGCGCGGGGAAAACAGTCAGGCCGCACTCAGGAGATCCAACGTCTTGTTGGTCGTTCTTTGCGGGCGGCTATTGATCTAGAGGCTTTAGGGGAATGTCAAATTCGTATTGATTGTGATGTTATTCAAGCGGATGGCGGCACGCGAACCGCGTCTATTTCTGGGGGCTATGTTGCCCTTTATCAATGTTTACAAAAAATGGTTGCGGACGGGACATTAACCTCTATTCCTATCATTCATGAAGTCGCCGCCGTATCATGCGGTATTTATAAGGGAACGCCCGTGCTTGATCTGGATTATGACGAAGACAGTAGCGCCGAAACCGATGCTAACTTCGTTTTAACAGGATCAGGAAAAATTATTGAAATTCAAGGTACAGCAGAAGAAGAACCCTTTAGCGAAGAAGAATTGATGCGCATGATGCGTCTGGCACGGATCGGTGTTGATCAAATCACTAAATTACAACGAAAAACCCTAGGGCTATAAAATTATATGGTGAGAAAATTTAACGAAAAAAAACTGGTTGTCGCCAGCCATAATCAGGGCAAAGTTAAGGAAATAAATGATTTGCTTGGCCCCTACGGGGTAGAGGCGTTTTCGTCAAAAGAATTAAATTTATCAGAACCCATCGAAGACGGCGAAACTTTTATAGCCAATGCAAAAATAAAGGCACTCAGCGCCGCTCGCGAAAGCAATCTGGTATCATTGGCCGATGATAGTGGCCTTGTGGTGCCTTCGTTAGGGGGCATTCCCGGTATTCATTCTGCGCGTTATGCCATAAATCCTGAAACTGGAGAGCGTGACTTTAAATACGGCATGAGGCGGCTTAATGATGCGCTAGAAAATAAAGATAGAGCCGCTTATTTTGCCTGTGCTTTGTCGCTTGCTTGGCCCGATGGCCATGTGGAAACATTCGAAGGTCACGTCGATGGAATATTGGTTTGGCCTCTAAAAGGACTTAATGGTTTTGGTTATGATCCTATGTTTCAAGCGACGGGATATTCTCAGACATTTGGGGAAATGAACCCAGAGGAAAAACATGGAATTAGCCACCGCGCTAATGCCTTTAAGAAATTAATCAATGCCTGTTTTAGCACATAATATAAAGCCAATTTCCATTTATGTTCATTGGCCTTTTTGTCTGTCAAAATGTCCCTATTGTGATTTTAACAGCCATGTTCGTGATAAAATTGATCAGGAACAAATGGCTAAGGCATTACTTTTAGAAATTGATTATTTTGCGACCCTTATTGGCAAGCGTTCTGTCAAAAGTATATTTTTTGGCGGCGGTACCCCCTCATTGATGGACGCTTGCGTGGTGGCGTCGGTGATTGAGCGTATTAGTCATCATTTTACCATCAATGATGATGTGGAAATTAGCTTAGAAGCGAACCCGACAAGTGTGGAAGCAGAAAAATTTTCTGATTTTGCAAGTGCTGGCATTAACCGTGTATCTCTTGGTATTCAAGCCTTAAATGATACTGATTTAAAAGCCTTAGGGCGCGAACATTGTGTTGAGGAAGCGTTGAGAGCAATTGAAATTTCACAAAAATATTTTAAAAGATCCAATTTTGATCTTATTTACGCCCGGGTGGCTCAAAGCATCTCACAGTGGGAAGATGAGCTTAAAAAAGCCCTTGCATTAGCCAATGGTCATTTATCACTTTATCAGCTTACCATTGAAAAAGGCACGCCTTTTTACGGTCAATGGACACAAGGGAAACTCCCTATCCCCGGCGAAGATTTAGCGGCAAAAATGTATGAGCTTACCAATGATATATGCGCTGATCATAATTATCCTGCCTATGAGATTTCCAACTATGCAAAATTAGGCCAAGAAAGTCGCCATAACCTTAGCTATTGGCATTATGATGATTATCTAGGAATTGGTGCGGGCGCCCATGGTCGCATTAGCATCGATGGTAAAACATATGCCACCGAACAATATAAAAAGCCTGAAACATGGCTTAAGGCGGTTATAGATAAAGGCCACGCCACCAAAATTATGGATCAATTAAGCCCACAGATTAAAGCCGAAGAATTAATCATGATGGGACTGCGTCTGACCCAAGGGATTAAATATGCCGATTTTGCCGCCAAAATTGGCTCAGATATAGAAAATTTTATGGATATAGACCGCTTGGATTTTTTGAAATCTCAAGGGTTTGTCGATGGGGAACATTCTGATCTTGTTCGTCTGACAAAGCGGGGACGTCCCCTTTTAAACCAAATATTGGGTCAAATTCTGACATAAAATCAAGAGGAATTTCAACATATAAGGGGCGCACAGGCGGGGTAAAATCAATAGGCGCGTCGTCAATTTTTTTAAATTCCTTATTGGTAACTTCATAAACGGCTAGCCCTCGTTCCACTAGTCCCGTTTTATGAAAACGAAAAATACCGTCTAGGCCATTAAAGCCATTCGGATCCGTGATGATCTGATCTGCAAAATTAGGCACACGTTGATATCTTACAATATTAGCAACAAAAGCCATCGCATCATAACCCAAAGTTACCAATCGCGGTGGTTGTTTTGAGAATGCTTGACGGTAACGTTTGATAAATTGGTTGGCGACATCATCTTCGGGAGCGGCGAACCAGCCGCCTTGCAATTGCGGTTCATTAAACAACATATTATCATGCCACAGACCAGTGCCGAGCACTTTTACCTTGTTTAAGTCAATCTCATAATAAGATAGTAAGGGCGCGAGGGCACCTAGCATTGAACCGCCCTCAGGCAGTAAAATAGCATTAAAATTAACATCACCTAATGTCTCAAGATTTTTAATTTCATCTATAAAATCCTGTCCCATATCATCATTCTGACCTAAGGATCGCAGGAACTTCATTTCATCAAGAAATTCTTTTCGTCTAAAGTTATAATTGGCGATTTTCTTAACAGGTTCATCAAGCGAAGACGGATCATAAGGATAAACTTCTAAGGCGACAAGTTCATTAAATTGTGATGATACTAAGGGCTCTAGCACGTTCATGATGCGACCACCATAGAGGTTATCTGGGATCAGGGCGGCGAATTTATTATAACGCTGTGATGATGCGTATTTGATGATACGACTTACTTGTTCTTCTGGCCTAAAGCTTAGCAAATAAACACCATCACCCGCAACATCATGATCAGTTGAAAAGCCTATCATTTTTATATTGGCCGCTTTGGCAAGGGGTTGGGCAGCTTTAATGTTTTCTGAAAAAAGAGGTCCAATAATAATATCAACCTTTTGTTCGATTAATATAGCCATTGCCTCTCGCGTGGTTTCGGGGTTGCCTTTTGTATCAACGGGAATAATTTCAAGACGGCGGTCTTGGGCATCAAATAAAGCAAGGGTCGCGGCATTTAACAAGGCTTGACCGACTGTGGACGTCTCACCGCTTAAAGGAAGCATAATACCAATATTAATTTTATGTCTTGGCGGTTGGTGATCATCAATTTTAAAAATATCACTGTTTTTAGAAGCAATAATGCTTTGGGGTGGTGATATTTGTTTGGAGGGGGATGGGGGAGTATTTCTAACAATATTAGTGCTTGGTTCACAGCCAGAAATAAAGGAAACTGCCAAAATCATGACAGCAATAATGCCTGTTTTATGGTATTGTAATAACAACAATTAAGCGTTCCAATTTTTATTGTAAAGTCGATTATTCATTAGTTATAGCAAAGGATTTCAGTTAGGCTAGTGCTGAATTATGGCAATGGTGTGAAAAATTTAAAAAAATATGGAAAATATTCCAAAAAATTATAAAAAGAAACCATTTGATAGTGGTCTTTATGTCACTTCTACACCCATTGGCAACTTGGGTGATATTACCCTTCGTGCGTTGGATTTATTAAATGCGGCGGATCTAATTGCCTGCGAGGATAAAAGGGTAAGTGGAAAATTATTGTCATATTATGACATAAAAACACCGATGTATTCTTATCATGATCATAATGCTGAAAGTGCGATTCCTCATTTGATGGAACACTTAAAATCAGGAAAAATCATCGCTCTGATTAGCGATGCGGGGACACCTCTTATTTCTGATCCGGGCTACAGGCTCGTCAATGAATGCCAAAAAGAAAATATAATGGTAACAAGTTTACCTGGTGCTAGTGCGTTGCTTTGCGCGTTGACCAATTCGGGAATGGCGACGGATAATTTTTTATTTTCAGGGTTTCTTCCCTCAAAATCAATGGCTAGGCAAAAAGACTTGGAAAAATTCTCAGCCGTGCCTACAACTGTTATTTATTACGAATCTGCCAAAAGGTTACTGGCCAGCTTAAAAGACATGAGAATAGTTCTTGGCAATAGGCGCGTTGCCGTTTGCCGCGAACTTACTAAGCTTTATGAGGAAATTCAGAAAAATAATCTTGATCAGCTCATCGAATATTATCAAGGACGTCCAACGCCAAAGGGGGAGATTGTCATCATTGTTGATCCTCCTGCAAAACAACAAAACCTTATTGACGATTTAGATGATGCACTTCTTAAAGCGTTGGAAAAGTTGTCAGTAAAAGAAGCCGTGGCCGCAGTGACTTATATGAGTGGTCGTAAAAGAAAAGAAGTTTATAGTCGTGCCTTAAAGTTAGCAGCGCATGAAGAATAAAATTAAAGCATATCAGTTAGGTCATAGGGCGGAATATTGGGCCAGCATAATGCTTGTCTGTAAAGGATATTTTATTAAAGAACGGCGTTATCGCTGTCCTTTTGGTGAAATTGATATCATTGCAAAACGCGGAAAAACATTAGTTTTTTGCGAGGTTAAAGCCCGTAAAGATTACAGAACAGCCATAGAATCCGTGAATGATAATCAAAAAAAACGAATTACAAGAACAGCACAATATTATATAGCAAACTTGAATAAAAGGCTTAAAAATAATAAGATCGATAATCAACTTTATAGATGCGATTTAATCCTTGTTCTTCCCAAACAATTGCCAATTCATATTAAAAATGCATGGTAAAAAACTAAAATGGTAAAAAACTAAAATGGTAAAAAATTTAAAATGATCCCAAAGGCTGACCAACAAATTGAATATTTAAAGACTGTCGGAATAACACCTGAACAGGATATTGATGTTTCCCAAACAGCACTTGTTTTAGCCAGTCTTGACCGGCCCGGTGTTTCTTTGCAAAAATACCAACATCATTTGGAAATTTTAAGACTTGATATTGAAAATGAAGCCCACAAAGCAAAAACAGCGAAAGAAAGAGCGACTGCCCTGATCAATATATTGTGGGGTCGCCATGAATATAGAGGCGATGATCAATTTTATGATGATCTGCAAAATGCTAATTTAATGTCGGTGATTGACCGCAGAAAAGGGCTTCCTATAAGTCTTGGAATTTTATATCTTCACGGCGCCCATAGTCAAGGATGGAACGCCGAGGGTGTTAATTTTCCTGCTCATTTTTTAGTGCGAATTTTTGGTGAAAATGATCAGGTCATTCTCGATCCGTTTCATAAAGGGCGAATTTTAACGGCCCATGATTTGCGCGATCTCGTTTCCACCATATCGGGCGGCACAAATAAACTTGAACAATGGCACCATTCACCGCTTGGCAAGAGAGCAATTTTAGTAAGATTGCTTAATAATATTAAAATTCGCTGTCTTAATTTGAATGATTTTGATTTGGCTATGAATGCATTAAAAAGAACCATATATATTGATCCTGATAAAATCATCCATAAGTATGAACTTGGCATGTTACAAATTCATACTCGTAGTCTCGATGAAGGACGTGATAATTTATTGGATTGTTTGGATTATTTAGATGACAATTGTGATTTTAATGATGAGGGAATGAAAAAACAAATCCTTCACACATTGAAAGAACTTCGTGCCCATGATCAACCTAATGTTTTTGAATTGATCAGAGGTGATAAAGATATAGATAAGGGTAAATAATTAATGACTTTAAATGTAGCACTACAGATGGACCCCCTGCAAAGCATCGATATTAACGGTGACAGCACTTTTGCTATGGGCTTAGAGGCGCAAAAGCGCGGTCATAAACTTTTTCATTATCTCGTAGAAGATATGTCTTATATTAATGATAAAGTAAAAGCTCATGTTCAGCCGATTAGCTTTAGGCGAGAATTGGGCAATCATTATACGGCCGGTGACCAAGTACAGATGGATTTGGGGGATGACATTGATGTGATCTTAATGCGTCAGGACCCTCCATTTGATATGGGTTATATCACCGCAACGCATATTTTGGAACATATTCACCCAAAAACTCTGGTGGTTAATGATCCTGCGTCGGTAAGGAATGCGCCAGAAAAAATATTTTTGACCCGTTTTCCCACTTTAATGCCGCCGACAATGATCACCACCAATAAAGAGGATGTAAAATCATTTCGCCGCCAATATGGTGATATCATTGTTAAGCCGCTCTACGGCAACGGCGGGGCAGGGGTATTTAGAATTAAGAAAGATGATCAAAATCTTTCTAGTCTTATAGAAATGTTTCAAGAATTTTATAAGGAACCTTTTATCGTTCAAAAATATTTATCTGATGTTCGAAAAGGAGACAAAAGAATTATCCTTGTTGATGGCAAGGCAGTCGGCGCTATTAATCGGGTGCCAGAGGAGGGCGAAGTGCGCTCAAATATGCATGTAGGGGGCGAGGCGAGAAAAACAGAGCTTACCGCGCGCGAGCATGAAATATGCGAAGCCATTGGCCCGATTTTAAAAGAACAAGGACAGATATTTGTCGGTATTGATGTGATTGGTGATTATTTGACAGAGATTAATGTAACATCACCGACAGGAATTCAGGAAATTGAACGCTTTGACGGCACGGATATTGCGGCCCTTATATGGGATGCTATTGAAAGTAGATTATAATTTCATCATTTAACAATAAAAAAGCCCCGCAAGTTTGACGGGGCTTTTTTTAAAAACTGATTATTTTATCTTTCCCTAAAAGCGGTATTTAAAGCGTTATTTATGGGTCTGATTAAATATTGCATTAAGGTTTTTTCACCGGTTTTAATATCAGCAACCAACGTTGTCAAGGGCGGAGTAAAATCA
>ERZ890510.1787-NODE-1787-length-13407-cov-8.347064_pt1 | contig 13407 bp, 14 predicted proteins | sample MGYA00521265_ERZ890510 | MGnify/ENA primary metagenome ERZ890510 (study PRJEB32303, sample SAMEA104408624) | aquatic metagenome | biome: Brackish water; feature: Chemocline; material: water | place: Baltic Sea | collected 2014-10-26T21:54:00 | depth 110 m ...
ACTAAGCGTGTCATGCTCAGGACGTTTGGAACGGTCCAAAAACGGCCGAGATCAGACCAAGATTTGTCAGGCTGGAGAGTCATTATAAATGCTAAATGAAAGGAAATTCACTCTCATACGCCGCAATTGGAATCACGTTCACGACCAGACACAATACGCTGCGCAGCCCACATTGATACGGTGACCGATTGGGCCAATCGAACGTGTTTTGGTTTCGATCCGGACATCCATCGGAAACAACCTTCGGGCCCGTCGTTTCAATCCGCATGGCAACAACTGATATAGCCTTCGTTATTTCTGGAGACCTCCATCGGAATATTCGCGCCCTCAAGCAAATCAGGTCGCTTTCCGAAGGAGGTTATTCCGTAAAAGTATTCCATTTGGGTGGAAACGCTGTAAAAACTGGCTTACCTGATTCGGTGTCTGAAGAAATTGTTTCGGTATCGCCGGGCCAAGGCCCTCGCTTTTTTCACCGACTTCACCGATCTTTTTTGCACGCTCTTTCTGGGCAATCCTTTCGGTTATTCCATGCTTCCGACTTGTATGTATTGTCCGCTTGCGCCAGCGCTGCCGCTCGATTTGAAACCCTGTATTCTTTCGATTCGAGAGAACTTTACGCTCACGTTGTTTCCACTGTGCGTCGTCCTTGGGTTCGGTGGTATTGGTCTCGCTTAGAACATTCCCTTTTGAAGGGTTCTGCATGCATTTTCACGGTGAGTGATAGTATTGCCGACCATCTGTCCCATCGATATCATATCAATCGCCCTATCGTTGTACATAATGTGCCGGAAACCGGTGTGCATGTGCATATTGATGAACAAAATGGGTCGGCCGAGTTCGGCGATGAACACAAACTTCTCGATGAACACAATCGTCGTCAAACGTTGAGCGTATTACTTGAAAATCGCGGAATTCCAACCGGGCTTCCCACTCTCGTGCACCTGGGCCAGATGAAGCCCGATCGAGGATGTGAGCGGCTAATCGAGGCCATGACGTTGGTTCACGATGCTCAGTTAATTTTTTTGGGGTACGGGCCCCTTCAACAGCATCTCGAACAGATGACGGCTTTAAAAAACGTTCAGAACCGAGTTCACTTTGTCCCACCCGTAGGCCCGAGAGAGGTTAACATTGCCCTGGAAGGTGCAACGATTGGGGTAACAATGCTTGAGGATACGTGTCTTAACCACAGGTACGCTCTACCAAATAAACTTTTTGATTACATCAATGCTGGACTTCCCATCTTAAGTTCAAATTTGCAAGAGGTGTCTCGCGTTGTAAACGTTCACCACTTAGGAAAAACGGCCGATCCCTCTGATTTTCGTACGATTGCATCAGCCATAAACGAGATGATTTGTTCGGCTGATTTACCCACATGGTCAAAAAACGCTTCCATTGCATCAGAAACTTTTTCATGGGAAAACGCTTCTCAACGCTTTATGCTTGAAATTAACAGGGTACTTTCTCAGTCCCTCTCATCCTGATGAACGGAATGCAGCAGCACTATTCTCGCCCTCTACTTTTTCTTGCATTAACGGTATTCTTGTTCAATTCCCGTTTTTTGTACGGTCAGGTATCCACTGAACTGGCTCCTCAAATCGAATGGCCTGGTTTTAATGAAGCATTCGCATCTGCGAAAGACAGCAAAAAAATTGTCTTGATAGACGTGTGGTCGTCGACCTGCGGCTGGTGTAAAAAACAACAAACTGAAGTGTATACCCAGCCTGATCTTCAAAAATTTCTATTCGACAAGTTTGAAATAGGAAGATTGAATCTTGATATTACAGACGACACGCTATCATTCAGAGGATATACGCTCAGTTCTCAAATGTTAGCTGGCGGACTCGGCGCCACTGGAACGCCAACCACCGTATTTATGGAAGCCGATGGGGCGTATATAACTCGCCTCCAGGGATTTCATGCGTTTGAAGACTTCTACGATGTGCTCAGATTTATTGGCACAGAGTCGTTTCGGGATATGTCCTTCGAAGAATTTATGGCCTCTGAAAAAAAATAGCCTCCTTCCCTACTTGTTGATCAGCCTGGAACTAGTCCTGCTGAGGACGATCGTGTGCGAATAGCGACTTCACTTTGTACGAAGACTCCCTCGTGGATCCTGTTGGTTTGAATCCGTTTTCTGAAAGATCCAATTCTTTTTGAATGGGAATGAAGGATTCGGGTTGAGATTTTGGAAGATTGGACTCTAGCGAAGTCCATGTTGGATTGTCTACAACGGTATCATTTTCAACTAATGGCATAGCAGAATCAGTCAAACGGCAACGCGCTTGTAACTCGTACTTCCACAGAGCGGCACTTTGAATGATCATATCCAGCTCATCTCCATCGTAAAGCCCTAATACGATCAGGTCCGATGACCACCGTACTTCTTGAATCTGGGAAAGCATTATCGTTCGTTTGTAAAAGAGTCCCTTCAAGAAAATTCGGTCCGGCATCAATTTCGCTGTTCCGAACAATACCCGACGAAATTCGAGGTCAAACTTCGATTGTAGAACGACCACGTTTTCAATTTTTGTGTTCTTTGCCATCTAGTTTTGAACGACTCCGGTTTCTAATAAGGAAACGGCCATGTTAGAGTATACATCTGGTCGTCTATGTCGCATAAAGAGCGTTCTGGCAGGGGAAGCATCCACCTTTTCAAAATCTAAATCGGCATATAAAATTGAATCGATTGCCGCAGGAGCCTGAGCAATGATTTGACCCATTGGATCCGTAATGAATGATTCTCCTGCGAACGTCAACACATCTTCCTTCCCAACCCTGTTCGACAAAGCCATAAAATATCCGTTCTGAAACGATCCAGCTTGAAGCTCTGCTTCAAAAACTCCTTTTGGCCACTCACCTGCTGCGCCAGCTTGAGGAATTACCACAAGTTGTGCATCTTGAAGGGTTAAAGCCCTTAAATATTCGGGATAGTGACGATCATAACAAATACAAACACCGATCCGGCCATAGGCCGTATCGTAGACAGGGGCCCCTGAATCTCCTGGATCATAATAATCCTGCTCGAAAAAGGAATCGTATTGGGTAATATGCATCATGCGGGTGGTCCCCAAAAGAGACCCGTCCGCGTCAATTACTGGCGACGAATCGTAGGCTTTGGAACCATCTTTCTCAAACAAGTTCAGGACGATGACCACCTTATGCGCTGCAGCTAAATCACAAAACACATTCGTGGTGGGTCCGGGGATAGGCTCAGAATTTTCCATCCGATTCCCTTTCAACGGAAGCTGAGGGAAGAACCACGTAAAGGCTAACTCAGGAAATACAATTATCTGAGCACCATTCTTTATTGCTTCCTTGGCATGCTCTAGACCTTTTTTAAGGTTTGCAGCTTGATCTTTTGACGCAGACTGCTGGATTAAAGCTATTCGGGGCATTCAGTATTACTCGTAGGAAGAGGTCATCGAATCGGCTTGAACGCCGCTTGTTCCCTTAAGATCAATTTGTAGTTGGAACGGTAGTTGTCGGGCCAAATGCCCCCGCCGCGAGTGTTACTGCAAATAACACGGCCAATAAGACTGCACTTACTTTAATCGCTCCACGAAGCCCAGAGTTATTTTTGTTTTTATTCACGACTGCTTCCTCCCTAACAAGCTGAGCATAGGTAGAGTCAGTGAGTTGATGCACAAATGGAGCTTCCACATTCCCAGCCATTTGCCCTGCTAATTGCTCGAGCCAATAAAGACCAATTAAATTGTCCGACGATTTCGGGTTTCCATTTATGCGTTGAAACGTGCCCTTTACCTGAACAAACACGGCCTCATTGCTGGCTTGAGCATTGACCGAAACCTTCATCAATAAATTTTCCAGATCTTGAGCCGGCTTAAGGCTATCTGCCAGTGCCTGTTGTACGGTCAGGATACTGACATAGTCTGTCTGAATCAGTCCGAGGCGATCGTTGGCCAATGTGATCGAAAAATTACTGGCGATAAGAGACGATAAAGCATGGTCTACAATGGTTTCTCGATCTTTCATCGACGTAAATGCCACTGTTTCGACGAGACTTCGACTTGGCGCCGGGCTTGAAGCATAACGTGCCTGCGTGCAGCCGGCCAAAACCAAGCTGAACGACAGTACAGATGCTACCAAAATCGTATTTCGTCTACTTCTCACTATATCCATGTTTTCGAAAAAGTGTCCCCTTTGATGATCGGCCTCCGCATGATTCACTTAAACCAAAACGAGGACAAGGATCACCATTTGAAACGCGTCGCGAAACCCCTCGCGAAACGCGGAATCTTACTTGTGCTAGTCAACGCCAGCCGTCACAAATCGGTCCTTACCGGCTAGGTCCTTCATAACAGTAACGTTCGAATATCCGTACGCTTCAAAAATACTTCTCACCTGCCTACCATATTCGGCATGGATTTCCACTGCTACCATTCCACTAGAAGTGAGCCTCGCCTTCGATATTGCAGCAATCCTTTTGTAGAAAATTAGTGGGTCTTCTCCTGCAAATAGAGCTATGTGGGGCTCAAAGCCGATCACTTCGCGCTGAATATGCAGTTTTTCAACTAACGGCACATACGGAGGATTAGATATCACCAATTCAAAAGGTCCAACAGGTGTGCCATCTGAAAACACATCCACTCGTTCAAAATTCACTTCAACCTCCAATGTGGCAGCGTTCATCTTCGCCACTTCCAAAGCAGCTGATGAAACGTCAATTGCCGTGACCCGGCTTCGCGAAATTTCTAGAGCCAACGTAACAGCGATGCATCCGGAACCGGTTCCGATATCGAGAATGTTAGGACTAGACGTCCTGCCTAGCTTCAAAATGGCCCATTCAACCAGCTGCTCCGTTTCCGGCCGGGGGATGAGCACGTCGGATGTCACCTGAAATTCTCGACCGTAAAAAGCGCCCGTTCCAAGTATATATTGAACCGGCTCTCCTAACAAACGACGCTTTAGAAAAGCGGAAAAAATCACCTGCCAATCGTGAGGCAGGGGTGCCATTGTCCCCGTTATTCGTTGAATTCGAGTGGTTTGTGTCGCGGCTTCGAGCAGCCATTCCAATTCCCGTTTGTTAACCTCAACAGCCTCATTCTTGCATTGAAGCAAGGCATCATCCAGAACATTTTGGAAAGGGGAGGTGTGATAAAAAGACATTTACTGAAGGAGGTCCAAGTGATTTGTTAGGGATGCAGAAACGCGAATCTAAAGTACGGTTTTAGGACTCACTTCATCTACTTCCTTGCCTAAGCACCGTATATTTGCAGACTTGAACACCAACATTTGGTCGCGATTGGCCCTAGGTGCCCAATATTCCATCCTTAGTATTTTTAGAACGTTTCATTTATGACTACCCGCGAACAACTCCGTGAAATCAGCCGCAATTTATGGTGGAGTTGGCATCCAGAAGCGCTCTCTCTTTTTAAACGACTCAATCGAGACGCATTCAAAGCATCGGGCAACAACCCGATTGTGGCCTTAAATCTGGCCAAAGCAGATGTGCTTAGCGATGCTCAGGTTCAAGCCGAAGTAGACACCGTATATCGTCAGTTTCGGGACTATATGGAGTCCGAAGGAGGGCAGGAAAATGCTCCTAAAACTGCCTATTTTTGCATGGAGTATGGGCTCCACGAAAGCCTACCATTGTATTCGGGTGGGTTGGGAATCTTAGCAGGGGACCACACAAAAGCAGCAAGTGACGTCGGGTTACCCCTTACAGCGGTAGGCCTTTTTCTACGAGACGGCTATTTTCGCCAGTATTTTGATAAAAGCGGAGATCAACATGATGATTATCCGGCTATTGACTCTACGCAGCACGCCGTGGAATTGGCTACCGATTCTGAAGGCAGAACAATTACGGTAACCGTACATGTAGGCCATCGCCCGGTACATCTAAGAGCTTGGAAAATCTGTGTTGGGAAAACCAAGTTGTACTTGCTGGACACCGATTTTGCCGAGAACTCTTTCGATATTCGATTTCTGACACGTCGCCTGTATCAAGGAGATCGTAGTATCCGTGTACAACAGGAAATTATTCTGGGAATTGGCGGCATTCGTCTGCTTCGCGCGCTAGGTGAATCGTTTGACGTTCACCATATGAACGAAGGACATTGCGCGTTCTTAACGTTGGAATTGCTTCGGGAACGCCTAGCACGGGGCGAATCCAAGTATGAGGCCGAAAAAGCGGTGGCACAAGAATGTGTCTTTACCACCCACACGCCGGTTATTGCTGGTCACGACCGGTTCGAAGCAGGTCTTCTCAATTATTCCATGCAGGCCTTTCGGGAGTCTCTCCATCTTTCCGAGTACGATTTTTTATCCTATGGCCGTGTACATCCGAACGACGCCAATGAAGAGTTTACGATGACTGTTCTGGGACTGAAAATGTCTAGAAAGGCCAACGGCGTTTCAAAACTTCATGGGTTGGTAGCCCGCCATCAGTGGAACCACTTGTATCCTGACTTGGCGCCAGAAGACGTACCTATTTCTCATATCACCAATGGCATTCACCTTCCGACCTGGGCCGCACCAGCTTCTCGTTCATTTCTGAACGTGCATCTTGGATCGTGGGAAAAAGATCGGGAAAAACAGGTCACGTGGGATCGGCTTGCTCAGGTTTCGGACCGATCGATTTGGGAATACCGAACTAGGCTCAGGGCGGGCCTAATTTCGTTCGTAAATGATCATATTCGAACCCAAACGATGTCCCAGGATGCACGATTAGACCGCGAAGCCTTGACCATAGGTTTCGCTCGCCGATTTGCGACCTACAAGCGTGCCCCTCTTTTGTTTAGCGACCTCGATAGGATTACACGCCTGTTTGAAAACGCCAACCAACCTATCCAAATTATATATGCTGGAAAAGCCCATCCTCAGGATGAAGGTGGAAAAGCCTTTATTCAGCAGATTTTTGAGCTTTCTCACCGTCCTGAGTTCAACGGGAGACTTATTTTCCTCGAAAACTACAATATGGAAGTTGGTCGCAAATTGATTTCAGGGTGTGACGTGTGGCTCAACAATCCTCGTCGTCCCATGGAAGCAAGCGGCACTAGCGGTCAAAAAGTTGCCATTCACGGAGGGCTTAACTTGTCCATCCCCGACGGGTGGTGGCCAGAAGGATACGATGGCACGAACGGTTGGTCTATTGGCGACAATGCATCTCACGAATATGAAGACCCTGCTGTACAGGACCCCAGGGATGCCATTCTTTTATACGAGAAGCTTGAAAAGGAAGTCATTCCACTTTTTTACGATAGAAATGGATCTGGGCGACCAGAAAAATGGATCCAAATGGTACGGTCAGCAATGACGGGACTTACGTATTCGTTTAGTGCTCATCGAATGATTAAAGATTATATCCGACAGGTATACACGGCCCCAAAAACCGATTAGGCCGCTAAGCCTTGACGCGAGCTCCAGAAGCGGAATTCATCCACTAGCTGATCGAACGAATCTAGTGCAAACAGTTTTGGCTGGAGATGCCAGACTTCGTATTCCTGCTCGATAACATTCTCGAGTGAAAAAGGCACAACCTCTACTTTATCCGAGAGCGCGTGAACGACTTCGTTTTTAGACGACATGATGCCAGCGCCAAAAACTCTGAGCCCCTCGGTTTGGCGAATCAAACCAAATTCAATTGTAAACCAATGCAGGCGCTCTAGACACGTTCGTTGGTGCCCAACAGCATGCAGGGCTGATTCTCCAAAAAGATGATAAAAATCTGCGATTGCAGGCTCAGTTAGCATAGGCATATGCCCAAATATGTCATGGAAACAGTCAGGAGCAGGTGTATAGTCTAGTTCGTCCTTTTCCCGAACATAATCCGTTGACGGAAAGACACGCTGAGCAATTAGTTCAAAAAATTCCTTTTCGTGCAGTAGCCCTGGGATTCGAGCAATTTTCCATCCAGTCGCAGATTCCAACGCCCCGCTCAATTCCGCCAAACCTGGAATACCTTGGTCAGTCAATCCAAGCAGGCGGACACCGTCTAAAAATGCTTGGCCTGCGCGACCAGGCAACAGGCTCATTTGTCGATTCAGAAGAAATCCCCAGTTTTCATTGTGTTCATCCGAATAGACTGGCTTGACAATCTCACTTCCCATAGGCGGAATGCCTTTTAGATAATGAGGTGAACACCGTGGATCGTTTCCTTCTATTGCCGCTTTTTCGTAGGCGGAAAGAGGTTCATTTGGGTTGGCTGGAATATCTTTCATACTGCTCAACTTAACACCGTTATTACCATCTTGCAAAGGCCTCTTAGGGCAGAAAACGTTATCCCTTAGATTCTTCATTCAATTGAGACCGAATCCAGACCAAGACAACCAAAAACACAACTGCAACTGTTCCGCCAAAAAACAGTGGTTGTCGTGCAAAATCTAGTGGACCTCCCGTAACAACGCGTATCAATCCTGTCGCAATTGAAAAAAGAAATCCCATCAGAAGGGACACTGAAACCATTGCCACCCAAGACCCAAATATACGACTATCAGTGTCTTTCATAACCTAATTCCTCTATTTCCCGCAGGCCGATTCCATGATTACATCACCAATCCTGCTATCAAGAACGCGACAACTGTAAACCCGGCCAGTGTCAGCGTATAGGGCAACTGAGTGTTAATATGATCCACATGATCACTGGCAGCTGACATACTTGCGATGAGCGATGTGTCCGAAAGAGGCGATGCGTGGTCCCCAAATACGCCTCCTGCAAGAACAGCTCCAAGCATTAAAGGCATTGAAATACCCAATCCTTCCGCCAGCGGTAGTGCAATCGGAATTAAAATGGCAAAACCGGTCCACGATGAGCCCAACGTGAATGAGACAAAACTTCCAACGAGGAAAATGATCGCGGGAAGCCACCACGTGGGCCATCCCGTTCCTACAACTCCAATAATGTAGGGCCCCATTTCAAGCGCCCTAGAAACCTGGCCTAGAGCAAAGGCCAGCGCAACCAGAACGACCATTCCGATTAACCCCCCAGAGCCCTTTAAAACCAAAGCCATCGACTCTCTGGGATTCATCAACGCCTTCCCATCCTTTCCGGAACCGGGAAGTGCATACATGATCATGGCAATTCCGACCGCTGCAATCACAGCCCATAAGACAGATGTCGAACCACTTCCCTGCATTATGGCACCATTCCCAGTAACGTACAATCCGAAAAATATTGTAGAAACCATGACTGCAATCGGAATAATAAGGTGCCGTGCTTTATAGCTAGAGTCCACTACAGGCTCCAATTCAACTATTTCTGCAGCTACGAGGGGAGTCCCTCCTGGGCGAATAAGCTGCCCTGTGGTTTCGGCACGAATTTCGGCAGTCTTCATGCTACCGTACCGCCATCCCGTAATGGCCAACAGCAGGGAAAAAAGAATAGCAAAAATGGCGTAAAAATTAAACAGCAATGCGGTGGCTAAAAGGCTTACTGCACCGTCTGTAATGCCTTGTGCCGCAAGTAATCCTAGCACCATGGCACCCCATCCGTTCAGTGGTATACTCATACACACCGCTGCGCTTGTCGAATCGCAATAGAAGGCCAGTTTTTCGCGCGGAATGTTCAGTCGATCGAAAAGGGGACGACTGATGGCTCCTACGATCAAACAGGTGATAGACGACTCAACAAAAATCACCATCCCAATCGCCCAGGCGAGTAATTCGGCCCCGCGGCGTGTCTGGCCCCATCCTTTTCCTGAAGCCCAATTAATAAAACCCAGGACACCGCCTGAAGCTTGAACTAAAGCAATAAGTCCCCCGACAAGCAAGCTAAATAATAGTATGCGTGTATTTCCGGGATCTTCGAAAACCGCGACTAATTGATCGATTAACTCCCGAAGTCCTAAGATTGGATTTCCGCCCATTATAATGGTGGTGCCCAGCCACAATCCTGCCAACAAAGACAGATAGACCTCTTTGGTCCAAAGCGCCAATCCAATTGCCAATATTGGTGGAAGTAATACGATCCAATCCATGATGCGTCGACGGTTAATTAAATTGAAAACGTAATCTACGAGAATAGAAGTTGCTGCGTCTACTCAAATTACATCGCACCCTTAAAGCCGAGCGCGCGTATTACCTGTGTAGTATTCTATCGTCTTGCTTAATTTCGCTCTTCAAAGACTGTTTTTGCCCGTCTGATTAGTACCAAAATGAACCAAAAAAAAGACCATTTGAAAAATTCGGTTGAAAATGCAACCCGATTTACGCGGTCCGTATTTGATAATATCACCGGGAGCGAACTACCGACAGAATTACGAAGAGATCTAAAAGAATCGTACCAATTTTTTCTTGATGATACAGAAAGAGACCATCTGGCAGAATTGGGACGCATCAAAAAGAGCTTTTTTGCTATTTGGTACCTGTCCAAGAACCTAATTCTAAAATTGACCCCCGTACGAAGAATTATCGTTCTTATCGGTTCTGTGGTCGCATTTGGAGGAATGCCTGATGAGACCGACGAAGTTCTTTTTGGCTTTCTACTAGTCCTTTTCGTGTTGGGATTGGAGCTCAAAGACAAACTTACCGCCCATGGTGAATTGGAAGCCGGTAGAGCCGTCCAACTCGCAATTATGCCTGACACGACTCCAGTATTGAACGGCTGGGAAATTTGGATGTATTCAAAACCGGCTAATGAAGTGGGGGGAGATCTAATTGACCATATGTCTTTGACTGAAACCACCCTTGCGCTAACGCTTGGAGATATCGCCGGAAAGGGTCTCCCGGCAGCGCTCATGGCTGCAAAAATTCAAGCCACGCTTCGAGCCATTGCGCCAGACTACCCTGATTTGTCCGCGAGGGGAGAGCGACTAAATTCAATCGTAATTCGAGATGGCATGCCTCAAAAATTTGCCTCTATGATCCATTTGCAATTGGCTGCCAATGAAGGAGAAGTGTCAGTAATAAATGCAGGACATCACCCCCCTATACAAGTTCAAAAAGATCAGATTTCAGAGTGGGGTAAAGGCGGCCCGGCCATCGGACTAAGCAAGAGCTCTACCTATCCATTGGAGACGCGATCATTGGAATTAAACGATTTGCTTGTCCTTTATTCGGATGGAATCACTGAAGCACGAAATGAAATGGGCCGATTTTACTCTGAAGAAAGATTTAAAGATCTTCTTCAATACACACATGGAATGGACGCAGTGGCTTTGGGAACTCGCATTTTGCGCTCGGTTGAGGACTTTGTGCAAAATGCTCGGCAGAGCGACGACGTTTCTATGATTGTAATCAGGCGAGTCGGAAAGTTGGGCATCAATTCTTTGCCCTCGATATCCGGAAAACACCAGGTGTAATAAAAAATGGCTATGCAAAGGCAACTTATCAGTTCGAATAGTCCTTGGGAATCAAAAGTTGGATATTCCCGAGCTGTGCGGGTCGGTAATTGGGTGTCCGTTTCAGGTACAACTGCTACCAATTCGAATGGAGAAATTGGTGCTGTTGGAGATCCCTACGGCCAAACCATTCAAGTTCTTAGAAATATTCAGTCTGCCTTGGAGAACGCGGGAACGTCAATGCATGCAGTTATTCGTACCCGGATGTACGTCACAGACATCTCAATGTGGGAAGAAGTTGGCCGAGCCCACGGTGAGTTTTTTAACGAAATACGGCCTGCGTCTACTATGGTAGAGGTTTCTGGGTTAATTCACCCTCATATGCTGGTTGAAATTGAAGCAGACGCCATGGTATTGGATTCACAGTAGGGTCGAATTCACAGTAGGGTCGAATTCACAGTACGGGTCGAATTCACAGTACAGGTCGAATTCACATAGAACCAAAAACTTCGTGCGGCATTACTGTTGATCGATATGGCGTTCGCTCCTATATTCACACTTTCCTAGTCTTCCCAGTTCGCTACCACTGTATTAAAAGCATGGCCGAAAAGAAAACCTATCACTTTGACGAACAGTCGTGCTCATTCGTCGAAGTACAAAAGTCGCATAAGCGATTGATAGTGCATTTTAGTTTAGCTGCCATTTTTGCTGTGGTTTTGGCCTCCGTCTTTACTTGGGGATTGGATACCGTCGTAAAATCGCCTGAAGAACTTGCACTTCTTGTAGAAAATCAAACTCTTCAGCGACAGCTTCGCTCAGTGGACAAACGAATTGACACGGCATCGGAAGAATTAGCGCGTCTTCAAAACTTGGATCAAGAATTTTACCGGACGCTGTTAAATGCCAACGAGACCTCCTCAGATGTTTTGCAGGTCGGTGTGGGCGGTAGCAACCCGTATCCAGAGTTCAGTCGTTTCAGCACCTCTACGTCGACTATTTTGACGAGAACCGCATTAAAAATTGATAAACTCGAGCGTCAAATTTTATTCCAGAACGAAAGCTATCGAGAATTGGCCGCCTTGACTGAAGCTCACAAGGTTCAATTCGAAGAAATGCCTGCCATTTTGCCAGTTAATGGAGCCATCACCTCTGGATATGGCTCGCGTTTCCACCCCGTACTTAAAATTACTCGGCAACATCCAGGTATCGACCTTCACGCCTCTGTGGGAACCCCCATTTATGCTACCGGAAACGGTGTCATACAAACGGCGACGTCCGGTGGAGGCCTCGGCCGCTATATCAAAATTGAGCATTCTACTGCTGAATACGTTACCGTTTATGCGCACTTATCCAAGTTTGCACCAAATATCCGCACAGGAAAAACTGTAAAACGAGGCGACCTCATCGGGTATAGTGGTAACACCGGACTAACACAATCGCCACATTTACATTATGAAATCAGAGATCTCCAAGGGCGATCATTAAACCCTTTGCTTTTCTTAGCTCCCTCTATGACTCCTTCAGCATACGAGAAGTTGGTAAGGGAAGCTGAAAACACGACTTTGCTTTTCGACTAAAACTTCACCCTGTCGGCTAAGAACTGATGTCGCACTTTAAGTACTCGCTTTGAAACGATTTTTACATGCGAGGTACTAATTGACGTACTCTCCCTTGCTATTCTGAGGCGGACTTCCTATTGTCCTCCCAACGGTCATTCTGAACAGTTTTCGCTAATCGATGTATTGGACTCTAGAACTTGCTACACACCTTGAAGATGCCCCTTGGCCTGCTACCAGGCTGGAGCTAATTGATTACGCCGATCGTACCGGCGCACCGTCAGAAGTGGTTGCCAATCTCGAAGCCATGGAAGATGATGGCGAGCCGTACGAAAGCATTGAAGAAGTATGGCCAGACTTTCCAACTCAAGACGACGACTTCTATTTCGAGGAGGACTAGTGTCTCGTTGGGCTGTAGGTGTCTTGGCATGTACGCTTATTGGCTTATCAATTGCATGGTTCCCTTCTACAGCACTTGGGCAAGATGTCTCTCAATTAGACAGCTTGCTCATTACTAATGTCTCGTTTTTCGGCGAAACGTTTTTTCCAAAAGATCAACTGTCCCTTTATGTTCAAACACGCGGAAACCGGCGTTTGGCAGGGATTCCAGG
>ERZ890510.1789-NODE-1789-length-13392-cov-64.184149_pt1 | contig 13392 bp, 8 predicted proteins | sample MGYA00521265_ERZ890510 | MGnify/ENA primary metagenome ERZ890510 (study PRJEB32303, sample SAMEA104408624) | aquatic metagenome | biome: Brackish water; feature: Chemocline; material: water | place: Baltic Sea | collected 2014-10-26T21:54:00 | depth 110 m ...
AAATACTCTCCCTTTGAAATACTTTCACCAGGATTAAAGTTAATTTGTTTTCCCTTAGGAATTAAATAATTAGATTCTACTCCACCTTCTCCTTGAATAGTAATTTTTTGTTTTCCTCTAATCTCTTTTCCAAAAATTATTTTTCCATCATTTTCAGCAATGATAGCTCCTTCTTTTGGTTTTCTTGCTTCGAATAATTCGGCAACACGAGGTAATCCTCCTGTTATATCTTTTGTTTTCGATGTAGCTTTTGGCAATCTGGCCAAAACGTCACCAGCATTAACTTTCGAACCGTCAGCAACGGACAAAATTGTTTCTGGAGATAAGTAATATCTAGCTTCATTTCCATCTGCTTTTGTTACCACTTCATCGTTTTTGTCTCTCAAAGTAAGTCTTGGTTTTAAGTCTAAATTTTTAGATTGAGATCTCCAATCCAATACAATTTTTGAAGAAATTCCAGTATTCTCATCTGTTTTATCAGAGATGGACGCTCCATCTACAAGGTCGACGTAGTTTACAATACCGGCTGTTTCAGAAATCACTGGCAAAGTATAAGGATCCCATTCGCAAATTTTTTGATTTTTCTTAACTGGCTGATCAGGTCTTACAAAAAGTTTTGTTCCATAGGGAACTTTGTAAGAAGCTTTTACATACCCGTCTTTTTCAATTGTAATCTCGATATTTCTACCCATTACAATTAAATTTTTAGAAGAGTCTTCTACTAAATTTTTACTTACTAATTTTAAAATACCATCCGATGGTGCGATTACAGAAGATTCCTCTTTAAAGGATGCGGTTCCTCCAACGTGAAAGGTTCTCATAGTTAACTGTGTACCTGGCTCACCAATGGATTGTGCAGCTATCATTCCTACGCATTCACCTATAGAAACTGCTTTTCCTCTAGCTAAATCTCTACCGTAACATTTTTGACATACACCTTTTTGACTAGAACAAGTGATCACTGAATAAACTTTGCATGTTTTTACCCCTGCAGATTCAATTAGGTCACATTTTTCTTCATCAATCATTTGTTTTTTCTTAACAAGAACTTCTCCCGTTAAAGAATTTTTAATATCTTCAGCAGAATATCTTCCAAGTGCTCTTTCAGCCAAACTTACTAGAACATTTCCACCTTCAATAATTTCACCGATGGTGATTGGCTTGTCATTTCCGCAATCTAATAATGAAATAATTACATCTTGGGAAACATCACACAATCTTCTTGTTAGGTATCCAGAGTTAGCTGTTTTCAATGCTGTATCAGCCAAACCTTTACGTGCTCCATGGGTTGATGTGAAATATTCTAAAATAGTAAGACCTTCTTTAAAATTTGAAATAATTGGTGTCTCAATAATTTCTCCTGAAGGTTTTGCCATCAATCCCCTCATTCCAGCTAACTGCTTCATCTGAGCCGCTGAACCCCTAGCGCCAGAATCTGCCATCATAAATACTGAGTTAATTTGAATTTTTCCTTCTTTGTCTTTTTTCGGAGTGGAAATAATATTCATCATTTCTGCTGCAATCTTATCTGTACACTTAGACCACTGATCGATTACCTTGTTATATTTTTCACCTTTGGTAATCAGTCCTTCAGCGTATTGATTTTCATACTCTTCGACTAATTTTTTAGCGTCTTTAATAATTCCTTTTTTGCTTTCTGGAATAATAAGATCGTCTTTTCCAAAAGATATACCTGCTTTAAATGCATTTTTGAATCCCAAGGTCATCAAACGATCACAGAATATAACTGTTTCTTTTTGTCCGCAGAATCTAAAAACTTTATCTATAACTTCAGAAATATTTTTCTTAGACAGGGTTCTGTTAATTAAATCAAATTTGATATCTTTGTGTTTTGGTAAAATATTGGAAATAATAAATCTTCCAGCAGTACTTTCGAATTTTTTGAATATTAGGTTTCCATTTTCATCTTTAGTCTCAAATCTTGAGATGATTTTAGAATGAATATGAATGTTTCCACCTTCAATAGCTTGTTCGATTTCATTGATATTTAAAAAATACCCTTGAGGTTTTTCATCTTTATTTTCTAATGGCTCTTGTGCCAAGTAGTAAATTCCTAAAACCATATCCTGACTCGGTACAATAATTGGTTTTCCGTTAGCAGGATGCAGAATATTGTTTGTAGACATCATCAAAACTCTAGCTTCAAGCTGAGCTTCAATACTTAATGGAACGTGAACTGCCATTTGGTCACCATCAAAGTCAGCGTTAAATGCTGCTGTTACTAGAGGATGCAATTGGATAGCCTTCATCTCTGTCAACACAGGTTCGAAAGCCTGAACTCCCAATCTGTGCAACGTTGGAGCTCTGTTTAATAATACTGGGTGCTGTCTAATAACGTGATCTAAAATATCCCAAACTTCTTGTTTTTCTTTTTCAACAATTTTTTTTGCCTGTTTAATCGTTGTGGCATATCCAAGCTTGTCTAATCTTGCGTAAACGAATGGTTTAAATAATTCGAGAGCCATTTTTTTAGGAAGGCCACATTGATGAAGCTTTAATTCTGGACCAGAAACAATTACGGATCTTCCAGAGTAATCTACTCGTTTACCTAATAAATTTTGTCTAAATCTACCTTGTTTTCCTTTAAGCATTTCAGCCAAAGATTTCAAAGGTCTTTTTCCTGTACCTGTAATGACTCTTCCTCTTCTTCCATTGTCAAATAGAGCGTCTACCGATTCTTGCAGCATTCTTTTTTCATTTCTAACAATAATGTCCGGAGCTCTTAAATCCATCAATCTTCTCAAACGATTGTTTCTGTTAATTACTCTTCGGTATAAATCGTTTAAATCTGATGTTGCAAATCTTCCACCATCCAAAGGAACTAGAGGTCTAAGTTCAGGTGGGATAACTGGCAAAGTAGTTAAAATCATCCACTCAGCTTTGTTTCCAGACGAGATAAAAGATTCAATTAATTTTAATCTTTTGATTGTTCTTTCTTCATTAACTTTAGATGTAATAGTTTTTAACTCTTCTCTTAAACGGTCTCTATCCGCTTCCATATCTAAATTAGCCAAACAATCTCTAATAGCCGAAGCTCCAATTCCTGCGGTGAATGAATCTTCACCAAATTCTTCTTGAGCTTTTAAAAATTCTTCTTCGGTAACAATTTGATTTCTGTTAAATGGCGTTAAACCAGGCTCAATAACAATAAAATTCTCATAGTATAAAACTTTTTCTAAATCTTTTAATTTCAAATCTAGAGCTAAAGCAATTCTGCTAGGTAATGATTTTAAAAACCAGATGTGCGAAACGGGAGTTGCCAAATCAATATGGCCCATTCTGTCTCTTCGTACGTTTGATTTTGTAATTTCAGTTCCACATTTTTCACATATAATTCCTCGGAACTTCATTCCTTTGTATTTTCCACACAAACATTCGTAATCTTTTACTGGTCCGAATATTCTGGCGCAAAAAAGACCGTCTTTTTCTGGCTTAAAAGTTCTATAATTAATTGTTTCTGGCTTTTTAATCTCTCCAAAAGACCATGATTTAATTTTCTCAGGGCTAGCAAGAGATATTTTGATGCTAGAAAATACATCTTTGCTTATTTTTTTTGAAAATAGATTTGATAATTCTTTACTCATATTTAATTAAGCTCCAAGTTTAATGCTAATGATCTAATCTCTTTAACCAAAACGTTGAAAGATTCTGGAATACCTGATTCAAAATCATCATCGCCTTTAACAATTGTTTCGTAAACTTTAGTTCTTCCGGCAACGTCATCTGACTTAACGGTCAAAATTTCTTGCAATGTATAAGCGGCTCCATAAGCCTCTAATGCCCAGACTTCCATCTCACCAAATCTTTGTCCACCAAACTGAGCTTTTCCACCTAAAGGTTGTTGAGTAACCAAACTGTAAGGTCCTGTAGATCTCGCATGAATTTTGTCGTCTACCATGTGGTAAAGTTTAAGCATGTAAATAATTCCTACCGTTACTTCTCTGTCAAATTTTTCACCTGTTCTACCGTCATACAAAGTTGTTTGTCCGCTCTCTGGCAATCCAGCAAATTTTAGCATGCTAGTAACATCTTCAACGCTAGCTCCATCAAATACAGGAGTTGCTATAGGTACACCGTGAGTTAAATTTTGAAGAACTTCAGATAGCTCATTATTATTTAAATTTTGAATTTCTTTTTCGATTTCTTTGTCATTATAAATAGAAGACAATGCATCTTTAGTGTGAGAGGCATTCTTTACACTCTTTTGAAAATCATTAAGTATATGTTTAATTTTCTCTCCTAATTCAGCGCATGCCCATCCTAAATGAGTCTCTAAAATTTGACCCACGTTCATACGACTTGGAACACCAAGAGGATTTAAAACAATATCAACTTGTTTTCCATTTGCCATGTAAGGCATATCTTCCACTGGAACAATTTTACTAATAACACCTTTGTTACCGTGTCTACCTGCCATTTTATCACCTGGCTGAAGCTTTCTCTTCATGGCTATAAAAACCTTAACCATTTTCATAACGCCCGGTAACAGCTCATCTCCTCTTTCGATTTTGTCTACTTTGTCATCAAATCTGACTTGAATATCTTTTTTTGCTTTTGAATATTGCTCTTTTAATGCAGCTAGATCACTTAAAGATTTTTCACTATCCGTAGATAATTTCAGAACATCGGCCAAGGTAAGCTCTGAAAGAATTTCTTTAGTAAGCTTGGTGTCTTTAGTAATTTTTTTAAAATCTTCACCCAAGCTTGTATTTTCCAAAATTTCCACCGCTCTACTCTTGATGTTCATTTCTAAAATAGTCTCTTCGGCTTGCTTGTCGTCTAATACAGATTCAATTTCCGCTTTCTCAATAGACAAAGCTCTTTCGTCTTTTTCAATACCGTGTCTGTTAAAAACTCTAACTTCAACAACAGTTCCACCTGTACCCGAAGGCATTTTCAAAGAAGTGTCTCTAACATCAATTGCTTTTTCTCCAAAAATTGCTCTTAATAATTTTTCTTCAGAAGTAACTTTTGTGTCTCCTTTAGGAGTTAATTTTCCTACTAAAATGTCTCCAGGCTTAACTTCTGCACCAACATAAACAATGCCAGATTCATCTAAATTTCTTAACGCTTCTTCGCTAGTGTTTGGAATATCTCTAGTAATTTCTTCAGGTCCCAGTTTTGTATCTCGAGCCATAACATCATACTCTTCAATGTGAATAGAGGTAAATACGTCTTCTGAAACGCATCTTTCTGAGATTAAAATTGAATCTTCAAAATTGTAACCAAGCCAAGGCATAAAAGCCACCATTACGTTTTTACCTAATGCAAGTTCACCAAATTGTGTAGATGGTCCATCAGCAATAACATCTCCGTGTTTAACTACATCACCAACTTTAACCAAAGGTCTTTGGTTGGTGCAGGTATTTTGATTTGATCTTTGAAATTTTTGTAAATTGTAAATATCAACGCTAGAAATAGTTAAATCTTTTTCAGCAGTTGCTTTCACCACTATTCTTTTACCATCAATTTTTTCTACCACTCCGTCTCTTCGAGCAACAATAGTAGCTCCCGAATCTAAAGCGACATCTTTTTCCATACCAGTTCCGACTAGAGGCGATTCATTTTTAATCAAAGGAACTGCTTGTCTCATCATGTTAGATCCCATCAATGCTCTATTCGCATCGTCGTTTTCCAAGAAAGGAATTAAAGCTGCAGCAACCGAGACAACTTGTTTCGGTGAAACGTCCATGTAATCAATGTTTTCAGGTTTAGCTAATTCAAAACCAAGGTTTTTTCTGCAAGAAACCAATTCATCTTTAAAAGAACTGTCGTCACCCAAAGGAGAGTTTGCTTGCGCAATAGTAAATTTACCCTCTTCCATTGCTGAAAGATGATGGATTTCTTTTGTTACTTTTGCATTTTTTACCACTCGGTATGGGCTTTCAATAAAACCGTATCTGTTTACTTGCGAGTAAGTAGCTAAGCTATTAATCAAACCAATGTTTGGTCCTTCTGGAGTCTCAATAGGACAAATTCTTCCGTAATGCGTTGGATGAACGTCTCGAACTTCAAATCCTGCTCGCTCTCTCGTCAAACCTCCGGGCCCTAAAGCTGAAACTCTTCGTTTGTGAGTAATTTCTGCTAATGGATTGGTTTGATCCATAAACTGAGATAATTGAGAAGTTCCAAAAAATTCTTTCAAAGAAGCTGCAATAGGTTTTGAATTAATTAAATCCTGTGGCATCACAGTATCAATCTCCACAGAAGACATTTTTTCTTTAATTGCCCTCTCCATTCTAACCAAACCAACTCTAAATTGATTTTCAACCAGTTCACCTACAGATCTAACTCTTCTGTTTCCTAAGTGATCGATATCATCAACATCTTCTTTTCCATCTTTAAGGCGAAGCATTTTTGCAACAATCCTAAGGATATCTTCTTTCGTTAAAACGGTATTTTTTACATCGATGTCTAAATCTAATTTGCTATTTAACTTCACTCTACCTACGTCTGAAAGATCGTATCTAGTGTTGTTGAAAAACAAATTGTTAAATAAGTTTCTTGAAGTTTCTGGAGTAGGCGGTTCGCCTGGTCTAAGAACTCTATAGATGTCCATACAAGCTTCATCGGAGTTATTATTTTTCTCCACTACCAAAGTATTTCTAAGGTATGAACCAATGTTAATTCCGTCTATGTCCGAAAGATAAAAAGTCTTAATTCCTAATTTGCTAAGTTTTTCAGCAGTTTCTGCATCAATTTCGTCTCCTGATTCAAAGTAAACTTCACCTGTTTTTTCATTGATGATGTCGTTAGAAAAATATCTTCCTATAACTTCTTCGAAATTAACAATAACGTTTTTAAGACCTTCTTTTTGAAATTTTAAAGCTAATGGCAAAGGAATTTTTGTTCCTTCTTTGGCAACTTTTTTATTAGTGTCAGCATCAACTAGATCAAATCTAAGTTTAGCATTTTTGTATTTTTCAGCGATAAATTTTGTTTTGCATGTGCCGTCCGCAAGCAAATCGTATCTAATCGGAGTGTGAAATAAGTTAAGCAATTCATCTTTGCTGTGGCCTAGAGCCATCAATAAAGTAGTTGCTGGAATTTTTCTTTTTCTATCAATTCTAAAATATAAAATATCTTTAATATCGTACTCTAAATCCAACCAAGAACCACGGTAAGGAATGACTCTACAATTAAAAAGTAATTTTCCGCTTGAGTGTGATTTTCCTTTATCATGATCTAAAAATAAACCAGGACTTCTGTGCATTTGGTTTACCACCACACGGTCCGTACCATTGATAACAAAAGTTCCTTTATCCGTCATCAAAGGAACGTCGCTCATGTAAACTTCTTGTTCTTTAGCTGATAAAATTTGTTTTGTTTGTGCCTCTTCGTTAATATCGTAGGCAACTAATCTCAATGTTACTTTTAAAGGTGCTGAATAAGTTAATCCTCTTTGCTTACATTCAGCAACATCGTATTTTTCTTTTTCAAAACGATAAGAAATATATTCGATAGTTGCATGACCAGCAAAATCTTCTATTGGAAAAACTTCTCTAAAAACTTTATCTAAACCAGATTTGTTTTCAGCATTCAAATTAACAAAGCTACTGTACGAATCTCTTTGAACTTGAATTAAATCTGGAATTTTTAAAATATTCTCTAGCTTACCAAAACTTTTTCTAATTTTTTTTTTATCTGTAAAAGATAAATGCATAATTATTTCTATTACCCAGTTTTACCTGGATTTAAATTGGTAACGTTAAACTTATTTTAAATCTACTTTAGCGCCGATGTCTGCAAATTTTTTCTGCAACTCTTCAGCATCTTTTTTGCTAACACCTTGTTTCAATTCTTTAGGTGCAGCTTCCACAAGATCTTTTGCTTCTTTCAAGCCAAGTCCTGTAAATGCACGAACTTCTTTAATCGCGCCGATTTTATTTTCACCGATGGATGTAAGTACAACAGTAAATTCAGATTTTTCTTCTGCAGGAGCAGCTCCACCACCAGCAGCCGCAACAGCTACGGGAGCAGCAGCACTTACGCCCCACTTCTCTTCTAAAATTTTTGATAATTCTGCAGCCTGAACTACAGTTAGGCTTGATAAGTCTTCTACAATTTTATTTAAGTCAGTCATGTTTATTCTATCCCTTGAATTGTGTGGTTAATCTATTTTTAAACTTTTTGCGTGCGCCAAATTAGCAATTTTTGCGCCAGGTGCAAGCAAAATACTTATTATTTGTTGAGCAGGCGTTTGTAATATACCCACGATTTTCGCCCTTGCTTCGTTCAGTGTCGGTAATGTCGCAATCTTAGCAACGTCTTCTGGTGCCAAAACTTTACTATCCATCACTCCGCCAACAATTTTTAACATCTCATTAGTCTTTTGAAAGTTAACTAATGTCTTGGCTAAAGTAATAGGATCCTTGGATAAAGCCACTCCGGTTTGGCCAGTAAATAAAGCAATGGCCTCTTCGTGTTGAGTGTCTTTTAAAGCAATTTTGGTAATTCTGTTTTTAGTAACTTTTAACAAAGCTCCAGCTTCACGCATTTTTTTTCGTAAATCATCAAGCTGAGTAACGTTTAGTCCTTGATAGTGATAAACCATCATGGCGCTATTCGCATTTAAACTTTCTTTCAGGGAAGTAATATATGTATTTTTTTCTTCTCTATTCATTTTTTTAATTTTCTAAGCTTATTTTCACAGAAGGTCCCATGGAATTAGTTGCAAAAACTCCTTTAATGTAATTTCCTTTTATGCCAGCTGGCTTATCTTTTTCTATAGCGTCATACACTGATTTAAAATTCTCAATAATTTTTTTATCTTCGAAATTAACTCTGCCAATGGATAAGCTTAAGTTCCCGTCCTTGTCACATCTAATTTCTACTTTTCCTTTTTTAATATCGGTAACTGCCTTGGTAATATTTGCTGAAACTGTTCCAAATTTTGGATTTGGCATAATGCCTTTAGGACCCAATACTTTTCCCAATTTTCCCACTTTAGACATCATGTCTGGTGTGGAAATTAAAATATCAAAATCTATTTTTCCAGAATTGATAGTTTCGATTAAATCTTCAGATCCAGCAAGTTCTGCTCCTGCAGCTTTTGCTTCGTCAATTTTGTCGTTTCCGCAAATGACTGCTATTTTAATTTTTCTTCCGTTACCATTGGGCAAATCAACTGTTGTTCTCAAAACACTGTCAGGCTTTGTTTTGTCTACTGCTAAAGCAAAACTAACATCAAAAGATTCAACAAATTTTGCCTTTGCTTTTTCTTTTATAATTTTAACAGCCTCTTCAATTTTCAATGATTTGTTTTTATCAAAATCTTTGACTAGGGCTCTGTATCTTTTTGATTTTAAATCTTTGCTCATTATTCTTTTACCTGTATTCCCATAGATCTTGCTGATCCTGCGATAATTTTAATTGCTTGCTCAATATCAAAAGCATTTAAATCTTTCATTTTTGCTTCCGCTATTTTTTTTAATTGTTCTTTAGTAATCGTTCCCACAGAAACTCGTCCTGGTTCTTTAGATCCAGATTTTAATTTCATTGCTTCTTTAATCAAATAGGAAGCTGGTGGAGTTTTGATAATAAAATCAAATTTTTTATCTTTATAAATAGTGATGACTACAGGAACGGGTTGTCCCATAAATTCTTTTGTCTTGTCGTTAAAAGCTTTGCAGAATTCCATAATATTAATTCCACGCTGACCTAACGCTGGACCAACTGGGGGTGCTGGATTTGCCTGACCACCTTTGATCTGTAATTTTAAATAACCTGTAATTTCTTTTGCCATAAAAAACCTATAATTTTTCCACCTGCGTATAATCTAAATCTACTGGTGTCGGCCTACCAAATATAGAAACTGAAACCTTAAGTCTAGATTTTTCTTCATCTATTTCTTCAATTAATCCATTAAATGAAGCAAATGGGCCATCCGAAACCTTAACCTGCTCTCCAATATTGAAAATAACAGAGTTGGTAGGGTTGGAAACGCTTTCTTCCATATTTCCAAGAATTTTTTGAACTTCCGCTTCTGCTATAGGAGATGGTTTTCCTTGCGGTCCTAAAAATCCACTTACTTTTTTAAGATCTTTTATTAAATGATAAATAGCATCCGTCATGTTTAGTTTTGCCAAAACATAACCTGGGAAATATTTCTTTTTAACTATAGTTTTTTTACCTTTTTTAATCTCGGTAATATCCTGAGTAGGAACTAACACCTGATCAAAATGGTCTTGTAGATTAGCTTTTACCAATTCTTCTTCTATCTGTTCAGACACCTTCTTCTCAAATCCAGAATAAGCTTGAACAATGTACCATTTCATCATGTTAAATTTAAGCTCCAATTAAAAAGTTAAGACCTAGTTTGAAAACTTGGTCCAAAAGTAAAAAAAACAAAGAAGCGATAACTGCCATTGCAATAACCATCACCGACCCCATCAAAGCTTCTTTGCTAGATGGCCAAGTGATTTTATAAATCTCTTGTTTAACACTTCTGAAGAAGTTTAATGGATTTTGCATAGTTATCTATATCTCAATTCTGGCAGGAGTGAAGAGACTTGAACTCTTAGCCTCCGGTTTTGGAGACCGGCGCTCTACCAGTTGAGCTACACTCCTTTGTAGAGTTTACTCTATAACTTTAGTTACTACTCCCGCTCCAACAGTTCTTCCACCTTCTCTAATTGCAAATTTAAGATTTTCACTCATCGCAATCGGATTGATTAAAGTTACTGTCATTTTAGCATCATCGCCTGGCATGATCATTTCTGTTCCTGCTGGTAATGTTACTTCACCGGTAACGTCCGTAGTTCTAAAATAAAACTGAGGTCTATACTTTGTAAAGAAAGGAGTGTGTCTTCCACCTTCTTCTTTTTTCAAAATATAAGCTTGAGCTTCAAATTTTGTATGTGGTTTAACCGAGCCTGGTTTTGCAAGAACTTGTCCTCGCTCCACTTGTTCTCTCTCAATTCCTCGAAGAAGAATTCCAACGTTATCTCCCGCTTCACCTGAATCAAGAAGTTTTCTAAACATCTCCACTCCAGTACAAACTGATTTTTGAGTATCTCTGATTCCAACGATCTCAATTTCTTCACCAGTCTTCACCTGTCCAAGTTCAATTCTACCTGTAACAACTGTTCCTCGTCCTGAAATTGAAAACACGTCTTCAATTGGCATCAAGAAAGGTTTGTCAATGGGTCTAGCTGGTTGAGGAATAGTTTCGTCAACTGCTTTCATTAATTCTAAAATAGGTTTTATTCCCATTTCCATATCACCTTCTAAAGCTTTAGTAGCTGATCCTTTGATGATGGGAATAGTGTCGCCTGGATATTTATAAGAAGTAAGTAGTTCTCTAATTTCCATTTCCACTAAATCTAAAAGTTCTTTGTCATCAACTGTGTCGCATTTATTTAAAAATACTACTAGCGCAGGAACACCAACTTGTCTTGCAAGTAGAATGTGTTCTCTAGTTTGTGGCATAGGTCCGTCAGCTGCATTCACAACTAAAATTGCACCGTCCATTTGCGCAGCACCTGTGATCATGTTTTTTACATAGTCGGCGTGACCAGGACAATCCACGTGAGCGTAATGTCTTGCTTTAGTTTCGTATTCAACGTGAGCAGTTGAAATTGTAATTCCCCTTGCTTTTTCTTCTGGAGATTTATCGATTTGATCGTACGCAGTAAATGTTGCAGAAGAACCTTCTCCCGCTGTAGATAAAACTTTTGTAATCGCCGCAGTTAAAGTTGTTTTCCCGTGATCCACGTGGCCGATAGTACCGATGTTACAGTGTGGTTTATTCCTGTTAAATTTCTCTTTAGACATTATATTTTTTAATCCTTATTTATTAGTTTAATTTTTTATTGGAGCGGGTGAAGAGAATCGAACTCTCACAACCAGCTTGGAAGGCTGGAGTTCTACCATTGAACTACACCCGCAGTACCAAACTGTTATACCCACAACAGCCAAGTGCTTATAGCATTAAAGTTCGAATAATCAACTGTTTGAAAAGCTAAAAAAACTTAACAAATAGTAGACTTTTTTGGTGGAGGGAGAAGGATTCGCACCTTCGAAGGCCGGAGCCAGCGGGTTTACAGCCCGCCCCATTTGACTGCTTTGGTATCCCTCCAAAAAATTTAAATATCTATATAATATTATTTGTTAGAAAGTCATAGCAATATAAACGTTAAAATAAAATATGTCTCAAAAAGAATTTTGGATTGTTGGCAAACATGCGGTTTGCGAGGCGATTAAGAACACGAAAAGAACTGTAGTAGAGATAGCTATTCTTGAACAGAATGAATTTTTTATAAAAAGCATAACAAGTAAAAAACTTAAAATAGTTAATAAAAAATTTTTTAACAAAATCTGCAATAACGAACATTATCATCACCAAGGCTATGCAGCAAAAATTAAAAATTTTGATAAAAAAAACTTAAAGGAAGAAATCCATACTATAGATAATTTGCTAATACTGAACGATATTAACGACCAAAGAAATATAGGGTCTATCTTAAGAAACTGCCTAGCTTTCCATATTCGCAACGTAATCATTCCAAATCAATTCTATAAATATGATAGTTTAAATCTTTATATAACCGCAGCCGGCTCCATGGAAAAAATAAATATTTACGAAGTTAGCAACGTCAACAACGCTATTAAAATATTAAAAGAAAATGATTTTTGGGTGGTTGGCTTTGATCAAAATTCCAAAGATACCCTTGAAAGTTTTACCTTTAGTAAAAAAAATGCTCTGATTTTAGGCTCGGAAGGATTTGGGATTAAGCCACTGGTACGATCTCAATGCGATCATATATTAAAAATAAGCATCTCTAGTGAATTAGAGAGCCTAAATGTTTCTAACGCTTCTGCGATTATACTTTACGAACTGGCAAAAAAAAACCGCCCACGTTAGTGGGCGGTTTTTCTAAACTGTAATTTATAAATAATTTATAAATTAGTAAGCTTGTTTGATTCTTAGTTCAAATGCTTCACCGTCTGTACTAGCAACTCCAGCTTGGTTTTCAACATCAGTATACTGAGCAGTAATAGTAGCTCCGCCTAAGTTGTAACCAATTGTAATTGATTGAGAATCTTCATCAACTCTACTAGCAGTTTTAGATTCGTGTTTCGCCATTTGGTAACCAATGCTAATTGCATCAGATGCCGCGTATACGATTCCAGCTGAAGTACCTTTTTTCTCACCGCCTGCTACGAAAGCAGCACCATCGTTAGAGTCATCAATAGTAGATTGCATAGCACCAACAGTAACATTACCGAAGTTATAAGAAGCTCCGATGTTAGTCATGTTGATTTCTTTAGCATCTAAAGAGTTAGTGTCTCTAACTGTGTAAGAAGCAATAACGCCAAGACCTTTAACACCTAGATCACCATTAAATCCGATCGCTTGTCCAGATCCAG
>ERZ890510.1790-NODE-1790-length-13382-cov-6.730097_pt1 | contig 13382 bp, 12 predicted proteins | sample MGYA00521265_ERZ890510 | MGnify/ENA primary metagenome ERZ890510 (study PRJEB32303, sample SAMEA104408624) | aquatic metagenome | biome: Brackish water; feature: Chemocline; material: water | place: Baltic Sea | collected 2014-10-26T21:54:00 | depth 110 m ...
CGCTTACAAACGCGCAGCTTGACCAAAACAGTGTGTTCTTCAACCTGTCGGACGAAGCCACATCGTTGAAATTCCTGCGCGAGGTGATGCGGGGGAATGTTCTGAACCTGCTAACCAGCAACGGAAGTTTGATCGAGCGGTATTCGCTTGCCGGGTCAAGTGCTTCGATATTGGCATTGTCAGAATGTGTCGATGCGCTTGAATAAGCCGCAATCGGTTCAGCAATGATACAGCGCCTGCACCAAGCTGAACCTTGTCTAACTACAGTCGAAGTATCACAATTTTATGTGCGACTGCGGCCCGGGCTTTTGACGGTTTGACAGCGCCGCAAAAAACAGTGATCTTCGCGCAGGTAATAACGGGAGTAATACCATGAAGAGAATAATTTCCGCGGCGCTTGCCGCGTCGTTTTTGGCGGCACCAGCTTTTGGCGCCGAAGTGAAGATCGGTTTTGTCACCACCCTGACAACCGGAGCGGCGATCATCGGCAAAGATATGCAAAACGCGGTTGATCTGGCTGTCGAACATATGGGCGGCAAGATGGGCGATCTTGACGTGAACGTAATCTATGGCGATGACGGTTTTAAACCGGAAACCGGCAAGCAGGTCACCGATAAACTGGTGCAACAGGATAATGTTGATTTCGTTGCTGGCTTTATCTGGAGCCACGTTCTTTTGGCCAGCCGGAAATCGGCACTGGATGCAGGTAAGATCCTGATCTCGACGAATGCCGGACCCAGCCAGATGGCGGGCGATTTGTGTGATAAGAACTTCTTTTCGACATCATGGCAGAACGACCAAACCCCAATGGCGATGGGTGAAGTGCTGAACCAGAAAGGCGTCAAATCGCTTTATGTGATGGCGCCGAATTATGCTGCCGGCAAGGATATGGTTGCAGGCCTTGAACGTACATTTAAAGGCACGATCGTCGGTAAAGATCTGACAAAATGGGGGGCCGATGCGCAGTTGGATTTCTCGGCCGAATTGGCCAAGGCCAAGGCGTCTGGTGCCGAAGGCCTCTTTGTGTTCTACCCTGGCGCTGCTGCTGGGGCGTTCACCAAGCAGTATCATCAAGCTGGCCTGAAAGATATTCTGCCGCTTTATTCGGTATTTACCGTTGATGGGATCAGTCTGCCGAAACTGCAAAAAGCCGGGTTTGACGGTGTTTTGGGCTCAAAAATAACCCAGGAGTGGGACCCATCGCTGGACAATGCGGCGAACAAGAAGTTCGTCGCAGATTTCAAAGCAAAATACGGAACCTACCCGTCGTTTTATGCAGCCCAGTCCTATGACGCGATGTTCCTGATCAAATCGGCGATCGAGGCTGTCGGCGGTGATCTGACCAATCAGGATGCAGTTCGTGCTGCGATCAAAGCAGCGAATTACGATTCTGTTCGCGGGCATTACACCTACGGCAACAACAACTTTCCGATCCAGAATTTCTATCTGCGGGAAGTCGTAGCGGATGCAGATGGCAACTGGACCACGCGGGTTGATTCCATCGTCATGGAAAACGCGCAGGATCCTTATGCCGCCGAATGCCCACTGAAATAAGGCGCGTTTGATTCATTGAACATGCGGTCGGCACAAAACCAGCCGCATGTTCGTCCTTAAAAGCGGAATTCCCCCTTTGGATACCACTCTACTGTTCGTGCAGACACTGAACGGCGTGCAGCTTGGTCTGCTGTTGTTTCTGGTTGCTTCGGGCCTGACGCTGGTTTTTGGCATCCTCGATTTTGTCAATCTGGCGCATGGATCGCTGTACATGCTGGGCGCGTTTATCTGCGCGTCACTGACCTTTCTGGTCGGTAATTTTTTGTTGGCCGTGTTGATCGCGTTGCCGATCACTGGCGTTTTGGGCTATCTTATTGAACGGTTCGTTGCCCGACCGCTTTATGCGCGTGACCATCTGGATCATGTGCTTGGCACATTCGGATTGATCCTTGTTCTGGATACAAGCGTGCATCTGATCTGGGGCCCGGCAGGCATTGCCGTGCCGCTGCCTGCTTGGCTTGAAGGACAAGTCGGGTTGTTTGGCGATGTGGTCGTACCAAGTTTTCGTCTGTTGATTATCGCAGCCGGTCTGGCAGCGGCGGCGGGATTGTTCTGGCTGGTGAACTATACCCGTTTGGGTATGTTGATCCGCGCTGGTGCCAGCAACCGGACAATGGTTTCCGCGCTTGGAATTGATATTCAATCGCTGTTCGCATTGGTGTTCGCGCTGGGCGCAATGCTGGCTGGCCTTGCCGGAATGCTGATAGCGCCGATTACCGAGGCGTCGATCGGAATGGGTAACAATATCATTATCACCGCCTTTGTGGTTATCATCGTCGGTGGCATCGGCTCGATGAAAGGGGCGTTTTTTGCGGCTTTGTTGATTGGCTTGATCGACACGCTGGGCCGGGCGTTTCTGGATGATTTCTTCAAGCTTTTCATGTCGTCGGATGCCGCTGAAAACTCAGCACCCGCTTTATCGGCGATGTTGATTTATATCCTGATGGCCGTGGTTCTGTCGGTACGCCCGCAGGGGCTTTTTCCTCCTAAGGTGCGTTGATGATAGGGTTTAGTCGCAGCGCCAGGATCAATATCGGTGTCATGGCCATACTGGCGATCTTGCCCGTGTTTTTCTGGTGGACCGGCCAGACATTTTACCTGTCTCTTGCAACGCGATTGGTGATCCTGGCGATTGCGGCGGTCAGTCTGAACCTGATCCTTGGTTATGGCGGGCTGATCTCGTTTGGGCACGCGGCCTATATCGGAATCGGGGCCTATGCTGTGGGCATTCCCGCACATCACGCGCTTTACGGCGGGATGGATTTCATCGCCAGCAATAACGGGTTCTTCCAGATTGCGCTGGCGGTCGTGGCTGCTGCTGTGTTTGCGTTGATCACCGGGGCGATTTGCCTGCGCACCAAGGGGGTCTATTTCATCATGATCACCATGGCCTTCGCGCAGATGGTCTATTATTTCTTCGTGTCGATTGAGGAATATGGTGGCGATGATGGACTTGTGATCGATACCCGTTCGGAATTTCCGCTGGTCAATCTGGATCAGCCGATTGTGTTGTTTCTGGTCAGTTATGTTGTGTTGGTCCTGGCGATGTGGCTGGTCAACGCCATCGTCAATTCCCGGTTTGGCATGGTGCTGCAATCGGCCAAGGGCAACAATGACCGGACGGTGACACTGGGATATAACACCTATCTTTACCGGCTGACCGCCTATGTGATTTCAGGCGCGATGTGTGGGTTGGCGGGCGCATTGCTGGGGAACTTTGCGACGTTCATATCACCCGAGATGATGGATTGGTCGCGGTCAGGTGAGTTGATGTTCATGGTGATCCTCGGAGGAACCGCAACGGCTTTGGGGCCGGTCTTGGGCGCGGCGGTTTTTGTTGTCGTGGCACAGTTTTTGTCGGAGCTCACCATATATTGGCACCTGCCGTTTGGTCTGATGCTGATCGCTGTCGTGTTGTTTGCACGGGGCGGTTTGTCAGGCATTCTGCGCGGTAAGGGATCATGACATGACAACCCTGTTAAGCGTCAAAGGTTTAAAGAAAAGCTTCGGCGGGGTCACGGCCACGGATGACGTTGATCTTGACGTTATCAAAGGCGAGTTGCATGCGATAATCGGGCCAAACGGGGCTGGCAAGACAACGTTGATCAGCCAGTTATCTGGTGCGGTAAAACCCGACGCGGGTGTGATTATGCTGAACGGTGCCAATATCACGCACAAACCAGCCCATACACGCGCAAGGCTTGGCATAACGCGCTCGTTTCAGATCACCTCGCTTGTCATGGATATGTCGGTTCTGGACAACGTCGCACTAGCGGTTCAGGCGACCGATGGGCATTCGTTCAAGTTTCTGAAACCGGCGCGAAAAATTGGCCATATCCGCGACAAGGCCCTTGCTATGCTGGCCGAAGTTGGATTGGCCGAGCGCGCAGAAGACCCCACTCGCAACCTCAGCCATGGCGAGCATCGGCAAATGGAACTGGCGATTGCATTGGCGTCAGAAGCAGAACTGATGCTGTTGGATGAACCTATGGCCGGCCTTGGCCCCGAAGAAAGCGCCACCATGGTTGCCTATCTGAAATCGTTGAAAGGCAAGCGCACAATCCTGTTGATTGAACATGATATGGACGCTGTTTTCGCGCTGGCCGACCGGATTTCAGTTCTGGTTTACGGCAAGGTTATCGCGACCGGTTTGCCTGACGATATCCGGTCAAACGACGCGGTGCGTCATGCGTATCTGGGCGAGGAATAGCAATGCTGAAACTGGCAGGGGTGACAGCGCATTACGGAAGTTCCCAAGCATTGTTTGGGGTAGACCTTGAAATTGGCACTGGTGAAGTCGCGACCTTGCTGGGCCGAAACGGGATGGGCAAGACCACCACAATCAATGCGATCATGGGCATCGTCAAAGCCTCAGCCGGGTCAATGTTGTTTGACAATGTCGAACTGATTGGCCGCCCCAGCTTTAAGATCGCAAACCTGGGTATCGGACTTGTGCCAGAAGGCCGCCAGATTTTTCCGAACCTTTCGATGCGCGAGAACTTGATTGCGACGGCCAGCAATCACCTTGACCAGCCCAATCCGTGGACGGTTGAGCGGGTGTATGATCTGTTTCCGGAATTGGCGGACCGCAAAGGATCAATGGGCAATCTGCTGTCCGGCGGTGAGCAACAGATGCTGGCGATTGGCCGCGCCCTGATGACCAACCCAAAGCTTTTGATCCTTGATGAGGCTACCGAAGGTTTGGCGCCACTTATTCGCCAGAAAATCTGGGTGGCACTTAATCAGATCAAAGGCGAGGATATGTCGATTCTGGTGGTTGATAAGAACCTGAAGGATTTGCTGAAAATCGCCGATAGAAATTTCATCATCGAACGGGGCAGGGTGGTCTGGCACGGTAGCTCGGACGCTTTGCGTGCCGACCGGGACGCCCTGCATCAGTACCTTGGGGTCTGACTGGCCTTGCGCCAAATAAAAACGGAGCAGACAAGCATGAGCAATCTGAACGGCAACTCCGCAATCCATTTTGTCGAACGTCACCGCGTGCGGCTGAAAGATAAACCTGCTTTCGTCGAGGGCCACGAGGGTGGGGCAATCCTGACCTATGGCGCATTGGCTGATCAGTCCGACCGCATGGCGCATTTATACGAACGCAACGGTATCCGCCGCGAAGACCGCGCTGCAATGCTGGTTCTGGATTGCGTTGACTTTCCGGTGATTTTTTGGGGCAGCCTAAAGGCGGGCGTGATCCCAATTCCGTTGAACACTATGCTAACGACAGATGTTTATGACGTGATCCTGAAAGACAGCCGCGCGCGCATTTTGTTTGTGTCCGAAGCTTTGCTGCCAGTCGTGCAATCAACGCTCGCCGGTAACTCATTTCTTGAGAAGGTTATCGTTGTCGGGAATGGCGGCGATTACGCGGATTTTGCTGGAGAACTGTCGCTTTGTGAACCGCGCAGAATGGTTGAAGCCAGTCAGGATGAAAATGCTTTTTGGCTTTATTCATCGGGCTCAACCGGTCAACCGAAAGGCGTTAGGCACGTGCATTCCGCCTTGCAGGCAACCGCTGATACCTACGGTGCGCAGGTGTTAGGGATTGAAGAAAGTGATGTGATCCTGTCGGCCGCAAAGTTGTTTTTCGCCTATGGTCTGGGCAATGGCATGACCTTCCCGATGTCTGCTGGAGCAACGGCGATTTTACACGCCGCCCGCCCGACGCCGGATGCGATGTTTGAATTGTTTGCACGACACAAGCCGACGATATTCTGCGGCGTCCCAACGCTTTACGCGGCGATGGTTGCGGCGATGAAAGGCCAGAAGCCGAAAGGTTCGCAAGCGATCCGCCGGTCGATCTCTGCCGGTGAAGCCCTGCCGGAAGAGGTCGGCAAAGGTTGGAAAGCCGTCATTGGCACCGATATTCTGGATGGCGTCGGATCAACCGAAATGCTGCATATTTTTCTGTCAAACGCGCCCGGGGATGTTGAATACGGGACCTCCGGCGTTGCTGTGCCTGGATATGAACTGCGCCTTGTGGACGAGCTGGGCGACGAAGTGGCACCGGGCGGTATCGGCGAATTGCTGGTTCATGGACCGTCGGCCGCCGACAACTATTGGAACCAACGGCATAAATCGCGCGTCACCTTTGAAGGTCAATGGACCCGAACCGGCGACAAATACGAAAAGCGCGCTGATGGCCGGTTGGTTTACTGCGGTCGTACGGATGATATGTTCAAAGTATCAGGCATCTGGGTGTCCCCGTTCGAGGTGGAACAGGCATTGATTTCGCATCCTTCGGTGCTTGAAGCAGCTGTGGTTGCGCGACGGGATGCCGATGATCTGGAAAAACCCGCGGCCTTTGTGGTGCTAAAAGACGGCGCGTCGGCAGAAGGGTTGGTCGAGGTTCTGAAGGATTTGGTCAAAGAAAAGATTGGAACGTGGAAGTATCCCCGTTGGGTCGAAGTGGTTGATGAATTGCCGAAGACGGCAACCGGGAAAATCCAACGTTTCAAACTACGCGGCTAACATATGGAGTGGAAGCCCGGCGCATCCCAAATGGTCAATGTTGCAGGTGCCGCGCTGGAAATCCGTGTTTGGGGCCCGCCCCCTGACGCGTCGCCAACCTTGGTTTTGCTGCACGAGGGGCTGGGGTCGGTCAGCCTTTGGCGGGATATTCCGGAAACGTTGGCGTTGATGACGGGCTGCGGTGTTTTGGCCTATTCCCGGGCCGGTTACGGGCAATCCGACCCTGTTATTTTGCCGCGACAAATTGATTACATGACCCGCGAAGCGCTGGATGTTTTGCCACATGTGCTGGCGGTGGCTGGGTTGCAAAAGATCATTTTGATTGGCCATTCTGACGGCGCATCGATCGCCGCGATCTATGCGGGAACGATTGTCGATACCCGCTTGCAAGGTATCTGCCTGATCGCGCCACATTTCTTTGTTGAAACTGGTGGGCGAGACGAAATTCTGGCGGCTAAAAATGCCTTTGAAACCTATGATTTGCGTATCCGGATGGCACGGCACCACAAGAACCCCGAAAATGCTTTCTTCGGCTGGGCGGATGCTTGGCTGAACCCTGACTTCATGGCCTGGAATATTGAAGCGGTGATTTCTGGTATCAAAGTGCCGGTGCTGGCGATTCAAGGCGTTAGCGACCAATACGGCACAATGGCGCAGATTGACCGGCTTGAGAGAGGTGTCAAAGGGCCGTTTACGCGGCTTGATCTGGCTGATTGCAAGCACGCACCGCAATTTGAACAGAGGGTTCGCACGCTTGCGGCAATTTCCAATTTCGTTATGCAGCCTACCAGATAAGTGCATTATAATGCTCATTACTGGGGAAAATAGTTCGTTGACTGTGTAATATATTGCATTATACCGGCGGATGAACAGGACCAAGGGATTCTTATGTCTAAAGTAATCGACTTTCAGACGGACCCGTCGAATTACCGCCACTGGCGTGTTGAAATCGATGGCGACGTGGCCACGCTTTTTATGGATGTGGATGAAAATGGCGGGTTGTTTGACGGCTATCAGCTAAAGCTGAACTCGTATGATCTGGGGGTTGATATCGAACTGGCCGATGTGGTCCAGCGGATGCGGTTCGAACATCCTGACGTTGGCGCCGTTGTGATGCGGTCGGGCAAAGACAATGTGTTCTGCGCTGGCGCGAATATCCGCATGCTGGGCGGGGCAGCGCATGCGCATAAGGTCAATTTCTGCAAATTCACCAATGAGACCCGCAACACTTACGAGGCGGCGCTGGTGGATAGTGGTCAGAATTACATCTGTGCCATCAAAGGCGCTTGTGCCGGTGGCGGATACGAACTGGCGCTGGCATGCAATTACATCATCTTAACCGACGATGGATCCACCAGCGTCGCCTTGCCCGAGGTGCCGTTATTGGCGGTCCTGCCCGGAACCGGCGGCCTGACACGGGTGACCGACAAACGTAAAGTTCGCCGCGATCGGGCGGATGTTTTTTGTTCGGTCGAAGAAGGTGTTCGCGGCAAACGCGCCCTTGACTGGAACCTTGTTGACGAGGTTGTAGCCAATTCGAAGTTTGACGAAACGGTTGCAGCCAGGGCCAAGGAATTTGCAACTGCGGCGGGCCATTCAGCACGCACGGGCATTTCCCTGACGCCATTGTCGCGAAAATTTTCTGACGACGGGTCGGTGACTTATTCAACTGTCGAAGTAGCACTTGATCGAGACAAAGGGGTTGCGACGGTAACCGTTCATGCACCTAAGGATAGCGCTCCGGCAACGGTTGCAGCTTTGCATTCCGAGGGGGCTGAAACATGGATGTTACGTTGTGCCCGCGAACTTGATGACGCGATCCTGCATCTGCGGCTGAACGAGCTTGAAACCGGTGTGATCGTGTTTAAAGCCGCAGGCGATGGTCAAAAGGTTCTAAAGCACGAAGCTTTGTTGCTGGCAAATCAAGATGATTGGCTGGCACATGAAATCACGCTCTATTGGAAACGCGTGTTAAAGCGGATCGATATGACCTCGCGGTCATTGGTTGCCTTGGTCGAGCCGGGGTCGTGCTATGTCGGAACTCTGGCGGAATTGCTGTTCGCGGTTGACCGGTCCTATATGGCGGACGGTGAGTTTGACGGCGACAATCGGCCGGAAGCCAAGATTACGCTTACAGCTGCCAATTTTGGGCTATATCCGATGGGCAATGATATCACCCGCCTGCAAACCCGGTTCCTTGGTACGCCCGAGGCGGTTGAGCATGCCAAAGAAAACATTGGTGTGGCGCTTGATGCGGAACAAGCTGATGCGCTAGGCTTGGTGACGTTCGCCTTTGATGATATCGATTGGGACGACGAAATTCGAGTGTTTCTGGAAGAGCGCACCAGTTTCTCGCCTGACGCGATGACCGGGATGGAGGCCAATTTGCGGTTTGCTGGCCCGGAAACCATGGAAACCCGGATATTTGGCCGATTGACCGCGTGGCAGAACTGGATTTTCCAACGCCCGAATGCGGTGGGCGAGGCTGGAGCCTTGCAACGATACGGCAGCGGAAAACGCGGTGAATTTGATCGCAAGCGTGTATAACTGAAATGAACCGGAGGCGACCCAATGCTTGATCTTATCAATGTCAGTTATGACACCCAAATTCCCAACAATGTTGGCCTGTCCAGTGACCGGCGGGTTCTGAAGGCGCTGGAAAAATGGCACCCCGGTTACATCAACTGGTGGAAGGGCTTGGGGCCGAACGGATTTCAGGAAAGCATGGTCTATCTGCGCACCGCAATTTCGGTTGACCCAAAGGGTTGGGCGAAATTTGATTTTGTGAAAATGCCGGAATACCGATGGGGTATTTTGTTAGCACCGCAAGTGGAAGACCGGCGCATTCCGTGCGGTGAACATTTGGGTGAACCTGCGTGGCAGGAAGTGCCGGGGGAATACCGGTCCTTGCTCAGGCGTTTGATCGTTATTCAGGGCGATACCGAACCGGCCAGTGTGGAACAACAGCGCTTCCTTGGGAAAACCGCGCCGTCGCTTTATGACATGCGAAACCTGTTTCAAGTGAATGTCGAGGAAGGTCGCCACCTTTGGGCGATGGTTTATCTATTGCAGAAATACTTTGGCAAAGACGGGCGCGAAGAAGCGGATGATTTGCTGCTGCGCCAATCCGGATCCGAGGAAAAGCCACGAATGCTTGGGGCGTTCAATGAAGAAACACCCGATTGGTTGTCGTTCTTCATGTTCACATATTTCACCGATCGCGACGGTAAAATGCAACTGGAGGCCTTGGCACAATCCGGGTTTGATCCGCTGTCGCGCACCTGTCGTTTCATGCTGACTGAAGAAGCCCATCATATGTTTGTCGGCGAAACCGGGGTAGGGCGGACAATTCAGCGGACCTGTGAGGCAATGAATGCAGCGGGCATCACTGATCCCTATGACATCAATGCAATCCGGGCGTTGGGGGTAATTGATCTGCCGACGATCCAGAAAAAGCTGAACTTGCATTACACTTTGTCGTTGGATTTGTTTGGTTCGGAAGTATCGACAAATGCGGCAAACGCCTTCAACTCGGGCATTAAGGGCCGGTATCAGGAGGTTAAGATTGACGATGATCACCGCCTGCTTGACGCGACATATCCAGTTTCGGAATTCAGCAACGGCAAGTTGCTTGTGAAGGAAGTGCCGGCGTTGACGGCGATCAATATGCGCCTGCGCGATGACTATTCAAAAGATGCGGCCGGTGGTGTGAACCGCTGGAACGCGATCATCAAAAAGAACAATGTCGAATTTCAGCTTACAATGCCGCATGAAGGATTCCATCGCCAAATCGGTGCCTTCAAAGGCGCGCCGATCACACCCGAAGGCACAGTGATTTCGACGCAGGAATGGGACGCAAGGCGCGATGATTGGTTGCCATCCAAAGCTGATGGAGATTTCATTCAATCACTGATGCAACCGGTTTGGGAACCTGGAGAATATGCGGGTTGGATTGCACCTCCTCGCGTTGGTATCGACAACAAACCGGGCGATTTCGAGTTTGTGCAAATCCACATAGCTTAGGCGCAGGGCAGGCAGAGGTTCCCGTGAACAGACCCATCAAGCAACATCTGATCGATCCCGAGATTTGCATTCGCTGCCATGCCTGTGTCGAGGCATGCCCGATTGACGCGATCACTTTTGATGACGTGAATGTCGTGGTCAATCAGGCAACCTGTACGCAGGAAATGTCTTGTATCGGGCCTTGCCCGACCGGGGCGATAGATAATTGGCGGGTCGTTCTGGAACCTTATACTTTGGAAGAACAACTCGGGTGGATGGAACTGCCTGAGCAGGCGGACCTGACAGCCGCAGACGCCAGTTCCAGTGAGACAATCGAGGCGATGGATGATGTGGTCGCAGCCTTGCTTGCAACGGCGCATCAGGGGGCGGGTGGTTCCGCGAAAGCGCCTGCATCGGCCAGCCATCCGACGATCAATATCAATGGTACAAAGACCCCAATGCTGGCGACGGTACAAGGTAACTTTCGCTTGACGGGTGAAGGTTCAGATGCCGATGTGCGCCATATTATTCTGGATTTAGGAGGAGGAAAATTTCCGATCCTTGAAGGGCAAACCGTAGGTGTTATCGCGCCCGGACTGGATGAAAATGGCCGCGCACATGGTCCTCGCCTTTATTCCGTGTCCAGCCCTCGCGATGGCGAGCGCCCAAATACAAACAACTTGTCCTTGACTGTGAAGCGAGAAGATCAGGGTATTTGCTCGCGGTATCTTTGCGACCTGAAGCGCGGTGATCGGGTCAGTCTGATCGGGCCATTCGGGTCTACGTTCCTGATCCCGAATGATCCGCAAACCAAGCTGATCATGATTTGCACTGGCACAGGTGCAGCGCCGTTTCGCGGCTTTACGATGCACCGGCAACGGGTGATGCCTGATAGCATTGCCTCGATGAAGTTGTTTTTTGGCGCGCGCACCCCGGATCAGTTGCCGTATTTTGGCCCGTTAGAAAAAGTTCCGCAAAGTTTTCTTGAAAAGCACTTTGCCTTCAGCCGCGTGCCGGGTGCCCAAAAAATCTATGTGCAAGACAAGTTGCGCGCCGATGCCGAGGCAATTGCGCCGATGTTGGTCGACGCGAATACCTATATTTTTATCTGCGGCAAGAAGGCGATGGAAACCGGCGTCGAAGCCGCGTTTCAGGATATCGCGCGGGGAGTTGGGCTGAACTGGAGTGATTTGCGGCAAACAATGCGCGAGTCAGGCCGCTATCATGTCGAAACCTACTAAGTGGCAGCAGATGACTAATGCGGATGGCGTCAATAAGTTTTTGGATCAAACTGCTGCGACCGACACTGTAAACGCAAAGTTTCTTGCAATGCTTGGGAAACGTGTTCGCTGGGCCCGAGCGAAAAGAACGCTCTCCAGGCAGGCCCTTTCGGAAATGTCTGGTATTTCACTGCGATATCTTGCGCAACTTGAAAGTGGGAAAGGAAATGTCTCCGTCAGTTTGCTGCTGAAAATCGCAAATGCACTGGACATTGATCTGTCGGATTTGGTTGCGGCGGATGAGCGGTCGGATTCAAGCTCGGCGGGGCTTTATCACATGTTTAATCAGGCGACACCGGTACAACGGCAGATGGCTCTTGAGGCTTTACGCACCGTGGCACCTTTGGATCTCCGCGCTGGTCGGATCGCGCTGATCGGACTCAGAGGGGCCGGAAAGTCGACGTTGGGGCGTTTGGCTGCAGCAGAAATGGACTTGCCGTTTCTCGAGTTGGACCAAGAAATTGAAAGCGCCAGTGGTATGCCGGTGAACGAAGTATTTTCTCTTTATGGTCAGGATGTCTATCGGCGGCTAGAACGCCAAGCGCTTGAGAAAATCGCTGCAAGTCATGACAGTCTGATCCTGGCGGTTGCAGGCGGTATAGTAACGGACCTCGAAACCTACGCCTATTGCTTGCAGAATTTTCGCACAATTTGGTTAAAAGCGCCCCCCGAGGAACATATGGCCCGCGTGCGTAAGCAAGGCGATGAACGACCGATGAGCGGCAATCCAGACGCGATGAATGACTTGCGCCGAATTCTTAAAAGTCGTGAGACGCAATATTCCAAAGCACAAGCAATCGTGGATACTTCAGGCTGCGATGTGGTCGAAAGTTTGCAGTTTTTATTGGCGGCGATAAGATAATTGCAGGCGTGAAATCGCTGGCTCACATGCGCAAATTGCGCGACGTTGTTACCGCTGAAGGCTTAAGCGATGGCCGCCGTTCTGAACGGTGTCCTGTATACTGGCAGTCTCGGCAATCCCTCCACAGTAAGTGATACGCTGATGGGAGAGAAAGAAAAGGCAAGGGAAAGCCTCTGTATTGAAGCCTCTCAAGTAATTTCAAAGGGTTAGGTGGTGCTGTGAGAGAGGATTGAACTCTGATCTATATTATATAAATCAATGACTTAAAGGTGACTTTGTAACGATGTAACGGGCTTTGTATTGTAACCAAATGTGATCATCAGGAGGCTCATCAGATGTGGGTTCTCCATCGTAAACTCTATCTGCGAGAAACAGATCAACGGGGCTGTCGACTTGATCCAACAGTCCGGTAGCGCTGTCGGATCGCCGTGGTAGACGGCCTTAAGGGCTTCCCTGACGCCATCAACGCGGCTTTCCCCGAAACGACCGTTCAAACCTGCATCGTGCATCCCCCTCTCGTGCATGTAAACATGCACTGCCGGGCAGTGGGTGCGCCATTCCCTGAACTTCTGCGGATGGAAGGACCGTAAGAATGTCGCCAAGGATTTAAAGCGGATTTATCAGGCTGTGGATGATGAAGATGCCGCCAAAGCCCTTGATGATTTTGAGGCGGAATGGGGCCGAAAGTACCCCTCAATCGC
>ERZ890510.1794-NODE-1794-length-13369-cov-4.558209_pt1 | contig 13369 bp, 17 predicted proteins | sample MGYA00521265_ERZ890510 | MGnify/ENA primary metagenome ERZ890510 (study PRJEB32303, sample SAMEA104408624) | aquatic metagenome | biome: Brackish water; feature: Chemocline; material: water | place: Baltic Sea | collected 2014-10-26T21:54:00 | depth 110 m ...
GCCCGCAAGAAAGCATTATTGCTTCATTTCGGTTCTGCCAAGGCTGTATCAGGGGCGGCCATTAAAGATTTGGAGAAAGTCAAAGGGATAAACCGTACTCTAGCCAACAATATTTACGATTATTTTCACCCTTAAGAGAATAAAAAAATAAAAGTCGTTGCATGGCGCGCTAATATAAATAAAATTAACCAGATAAACTCAACAATTAAGCGCGAATAATGAATAACCTTGCCAATATACTCACTTTCTCTCGAATAGTATTAATACCGCTAATGGTAGGTTCTTTTTATTTAAAAGGTGATTTGGCGAATTGGCTTAGTTTTGCAATTTTTTCCATTGCGGGCACTACTGATTTTTTAGACGGTTATGTTGCGCGAAAATTAAACCAAACCTCAAAACTTGGCACCTTTATGGATCCTATAGCAGATAAGCTTTTGATTGCGGCGGCTTTGATGATGATGGTCTCTTTTGGGCGGATTGAGGGATATTCAGTACTTGCGGCTTTGGTGATTCTATGTCGTGAATTTGTGGTGTCGGGCTTACGAGAGTTTCTTGCGGATTTAAAAGTAAGTCTGCCTGTGACCGTTCTTGCAAAATGGAAAACGACTATTCAGATATTTGCCTTGGGCTTTTTACTTGTGGGCGAAGCCTCGCCGGCAGCAATTCCGTCTATTTTAATTGGTGATGTTTGTCTTTGGGTGGCGGCGGCCTTGACGCTTTATACAGGATGGGATTATCTTCGTTCTGGTTTGAAACATATGTGATTGATTATGAATTTAATTTATTTTGCATTGATTCGAGAAAATATCGGCAAATCGTCGGAACAAATCACTTTACCCAATAATGTTACGACCACGGGTCAATTAATCAATTATCTTATGACGCTTGGGGATAATTATCAGGCGGCCTTTAGCCAAAGTGATCTTATTCGCCTTGCCGTTAATCAGGAGTATGTCAATTTAGATCATCCTATTAGCGACGGTGATGAAATTGCCATCTTCCCACCGATGACCGGTGGTTGATATGCGCATATCAGCCCAAAGCGAAGATTTTGATATTTCACTGGAAATTGAACGCTTAAAAGAAAACCGCACAGACCTTGGTGCTATTGTTAGCTTTAGCGGTTTGGTGCGCGATATTCACGGCGATAAAATTATCAAAAAAATGACCTTGGAACATTTCCCCGTTATGGCGGAAAAAGAACTCTCTAAAATAGGAGAGCTGGCAAAAAAACGCTGGCCTCTAGAAGGTCTCACCATCATTCACCGTTACGGCGAGTTAAGCCCGGGCGATAATATCGTCCTAGTCATCACAACATCCCACCACAGATCAGCCGCCTTTGAAGCAGCCCAATTCATCATGGATTGGCTTAAAACCGATGCACCCTTTTGGAAAAAAGAACAAACGGAACAAGGAGAGCATTGGGTTGGTGCAAAAACTGATGATGACGATCAAAAAAATCGCTGGGATAAATAAAATTATACCTGCTTATTATTGACCAGATCATCATAATCATGAACCATATTTTTGCAGATATCACCGACTTCAAAGCTGTAATCGCCGATTTGCGATAGGGGACTGATTTCTGCGGCAGTTCCGGTGAGGAAGGCTTGTTCGAAATCGGCCATCTCTTCGGGCATGATCGCTCGCTCAATCACTTTTATGCCGCGTTTTGCCGCCAGTTCCATAGCTGTTCGCCGGGTAATGCCATCAAGGAAGCAATCCGGCGTGGGTGTGTGAAGAACGCCGTCTTTATAGAAAAAGATATTGGCCCCTGTTGCTTCAGCCACTTGGCCGCGATAATCAAGCATCAACGCATCATCATAACCATCTTCCATTGAGGCATCTTTACACAGTGAGGCAATCATATAAAGACCCGCTGCTTTTGAAGCGGTTGGGGCTGTATTTGGTGCGGGGCGACGCCATTTGGCAATTTGAAGACGCAGGCCTTTCATTTTGGCCTCTTTGCTAAAATATGATGGCCATTCCCACGACGCAATAGCCACGTGAATTTTGGATCCTTTAGTGGCTACACCCATCATTTCCGAGCCGCGCCATGCTACGGGGCGCACATAAGCATCAACAAGGCCATTTGCTTTAACCACTAGGTCGGCGGCGGCGTCAAGCTCATCGGCGCTATAAGGAACATCAAATCCTAGTATTTTACCGGATTTAATAAGTCTCTCGCTATGTTCATGCAGTTTAAAGATTTTACCGCCGTAAGCGCGCTGACCTTCAAAAACGCTACTGGCGTAATGAAGGGCGTGGGATAAAACATGGAAATGAGCATCACGCCAATCTATTAATTCTCCATTATACCAAATTACGCCGTCACGGTCATCAAAGCCTGGTGTAGACATTTTGTTTAATCCTTGTTTTTTTAAAATTCTCTTGATCTTTCTATCATTATCAATATTATATGTCAACATGGCTGACATAAATTTTAATAAATTAAATGATGAGCAAATTTTTCATAAAAGTACAGAGCTTTTATATTTTGCTTACCGTGATTTTATATCATGGCCTGATGATGTTCTTGAAACCTACGGCTTTGGTCGCGCTCATCATCGCATTTTATATTTCGTCAGCACAAATCCAGGCATGACCGTGGCTGAGCTGCTTAAAATTCTAAATATTACCAAGCAAAGTTTATCACGGGTGCTTGGTGCCTTGATCGAACAGGGTTATATCGACCAAAAAATTGGCGCAGAAGACCGCCGCCAAAGGCTGTTATTTCTCTCCACTAAAGGAAAAGTCTTGCTTGATGAAGTATCGGTCAGCCAAAAAGCCAGTATCTTAAAGGCCAGTCAGCAAGTAGGCCCCGAAGCCGTCACAGGTTTTTGGAAAATGCTAAAGGCCTTAGCTAACGAAGAAGATTAAATATAAAGAAGATTAAACATAATGCCCTGCGGCGTGGCCAGATGCCCATGCCCATTGGAAATTAAAGCCGCCTAAATGTCCTGTTACATCAACCACTTCACCAATGAAATATAAGCCCGGAATTTTAATTGCTTCCATGGTTTTAGAGGATAAATCCGAGCAGCTGACACCGCCGCGTGTTACCTCTGCTGTGGCAAAGCCCTCGGTACCGTTCGGTTTTAAATGCCAATGATTGACCTGATCGGCGATGGTTTTAATTTTTTTATGGGATAAATCGGCAAGAGATCCCGCTATTTTTGCATGTTGGCAAATATAAAGCGCTAATCTTTTAGGCAGTATCGTGCTTAAGGTTGTGTGAATTTCTTGTTTTGGATGGCTTATTTTTAAGGCCTTTAATTCTTCAAAGACATCATTTTTGGGAGCAAGATTGACGATAATATCCATGCCGCTCCGCCAATAAGATGAAATTTGTAATATGGCAGGGCCGCTTAAACCGCGGTGAGTAAAAAGCAAAGCTTCATCAAAAGAAGTTTTCCCGCATTGAACAGTGACATCGACGGCTACTCCGGCAAGCTCTCTAAAATCGAAAATAAAATCTTCACCAAAAGTCAGTGGTACAAGTGCCGGAACGGGATCAATGATTTTCAATTTAAACTGTCGCGCCACGTCATAACCGTACGCTGTTGCCCCCATTTTCGGAATAGAAGGCCCCCCCGTTGCCACGACAAGTGATTTACATTTATATGATTGATTACGGTTGCTTATTGTAAATACTTCATCTTTTAGTTTAATACTATCAAGGAGGGTATTTGTATGAATTTCGACGCCCGCATCATCGCATTCTTTGAGCAGCATGGTGATAATATCTTGGGCGCTATTATCGCAAAATAATTGACCCAATGTTTTTTCATGATAAGCAATATTATGCTTTTCAACCAGTGTGATAAAATCCTTAGGCCCGTACCTTTTGAGGGCAGATTTACAGAAATGTGGATTTTCCGAATAAAAATTCTGCGCTTTACAATGAATATTAGTGAAATTACAGCGTCCTCCACCAGAAATTCTAATTTTTCCAGCAACGGTTTTACCGCTTTCGATGACGATTGTTTTGCGTCCGCGTTTACCGGCTTCTATGGCACACATGAGGCCTGCGGCCCCACCGCCAATTATGGCTACATCATATTGGTTCATAATATTAATTTGCTAATTCTTTTGATCTGTCTTTGGCGGCAGTCATAGCACGTCTAATGACTTTAACCAGTCCTTGATCAGACATAAGCACATCAAGGGCCGCTGCTGTAGTACCGCCGGGGCTTGTGACATTTTCCCGTAATTTTGCAACAGTTTCGTCCGATGCATCAAGTAAGGCCCCTGCTCCGCTAACTGTTTGTCTGGCAAGGGTTTGGCTTAATTCTTGTGGCAGGCCAATCGCTTCGCCAGCAGCGGCCATGGCCTCTACCATATAAAATACATAAGCAGGTCCACTGCCACTGAGTGCGGTTACGCCGTCCATTAAATTCTCATTATCAATCCATTGAACACTACCTACTGTTTCAAGCAATATATTTGCAATATTTTTATTTTCATCTGAAACATGCTTATTGGCACAAAGCACGCTAATGCCTTTACCGATGGCAGCAGGTGTGTTGGGCATAGCGCGGATAATAGGCCATTGATTGCCTAGTTTATTTTCAAAATAATGAATAGTTTTACCAGCAGCGATCGATAAAATCACACTATTGCTGAGCTCTATTGCTTGTAGAGAGGTCAAGGCCTGATCCATCATTTGTGGTTTTACGGCAATGATAATGAAGGACGGTGATAATTGTTCGGGTAGCTTTTCCATATTTTCGTGAAGTTGGGTGGCATTTAAATTTGGAAAAAAATCTTTAATATGGTCCAAAAAAGGATCAACTATATGTATCGCATCTGTCTTTAAACCCTGATCAAGCCAGCCTGAGAGCATGGCACTGCCCATTTTGCCGCAGCCTAGTAATAATATAGGATTCTTAGTCGTAAAGCTCCCTAAATTGTCCATATGGAACCCTTATAAGTTACGGTTATGCATTTCCAACTGTTTCAAGCATTGTCGCTTCAAAGGCGTCTTTTGGTGATTTTCCACCCCAAATAACAAATTGAAATACTGGAAAATAGCGATTAATTTCAGCGATAATGGTTTTTGTGACAATGTCACAAGCATCTGCAATGTCGCTGCGGTTTCCGCTTGGGATAATTGAAAGCCTGAACATGACCGTGTTGTCGTCGCTCCATAACGAAAAGTAGCCCATATCCAAGCAATCATTAATAAGGTTGATCACTTCAAATATATCGGTTCGATGTTTTTTTGAGATACGAATATCAAGCTGTCCTGCACATTGAAGAATGTTTTTTTCTTCCATCCAATAATAACGCATATGAAAATCGCACCATTCGCCTGTGATGGCGGCGACGATTTCTTCATTACCTAATCTTTCGTAAGGCCATTCATTTTGACTGACTATAAATTCCAAAGTATCCATTGTATTGCTTTGGTCGTCATCGAAATCATCGGTTAATAACATTGTTATTTCTTCTTTTTTAATTTTTTAACTTCAGTTTCCAGAAGATCCAAGCGCCCCAGCAGCTCTGCATTTTCTGTTCGTGCTGTAATGGCCATTTCGCGAACCACTTCATATTCTTCTCGGCTTACCAAATCCATATCCATCAGTATGTTTTGGATGCGGGCCTTAAATTGACCCTCCACTTCTTTTTTAACACCATGAATTGATCCGGCGGCACTTTGGCCTAGTTTGGCAAGGTCGCTCAAAAACTTATTGTCAGATTGCACGATAAAATCCTATCTAATTTTATGAAAAGGTTAAGGCCTAGCAAGGTACAGTATATTTTTGCACTATGAACAAACATTTAGCGGTTGCCAAGTAACATTAAATATGGGAAAAACTATTTTTATATTCCCTAAGAGTAAAATGCGTTATTTCTCTTATACTTCAACGGATAATGGCTCCTATTTATGACTGAATATTTCTTATTCTCAATACTGACATATCCTCATATTGATCCAATTATATTTCAATTTGGTCCCCTAGCGATTCGTTGGTATTCATTATCATACCTTGGTGGGCTTCTATTTGCGTGGTTTTATATGTCACGCTTAATTAAGATTACTGCCCCCCCTTGTAAGCAGGTTCATATTAGTGACTTTATTTTTTGGGCGATGATGGGGATTATCATTGGTGGGCGGCTCGGATATGTTTTATTTTATAATTCATCTTATTATTTTAGCAATCCTAGTGCCGCATTGGCGGTTTGGGACGGCGGCATGTCTTTTCACGGGGGCTTTATTGGCGTTTGTGTCAGTACTATTTTATTTTGTCGGAAATTTAAAATTTCTCTATTTCTCTTTGCTGATATCATTGCCTGCGCCAGCCCAATCGGCTTGATGCTTGGCCGCTTTGCCAATTTTATCAATGGTGAGCTTTATGGTCGTGTCAGCGATGGGCCGTTGGCAATGGTTTTCCCTCATGGGGGCCCCTATCCCCGTCATCCGAGCCAGCTTTATGAAGCGATGTTGGAAGGATTCCTGCTTTTCTTCATTCTTTATTTCATTTATAATTTTACCAATGCAAGGAACAAGCCCGGCTTGATTACGGGTATATTCATTATCGGTTATGCGATAGCGCGAACCTTTGTTGAACAATTTCGCGAACCAGATAATCATATTGGATTTTTGTTTGGTACGGATTTAATTACCATGGGCCAATTATTAAGTGCGCCAATGGTTATTTTTGGCCTCTATTTGATCTTTCGCAAAAAGAAATCATCTCTATGATGTCCGAAATAAAAATGACCCCCTTAAAACAACATCTTATTAAACTTATTAAACTGCATGGACCGATCCCTATTAGCAGTTATATGACCGAAGCGCTTACCAATCCAAAACATGGCTATTATGTCACGCAAAATCCCTTTGGCGTTAAAGGTGATTTTATAACGGCGCCTGATGTCAGCCAGATGTTTGGGGAGCTTATTGGCCTGTGGTTTGCGGATGTATGGCTTAAAATGAACAAACCGCAAAAAATTTTCCTGCTTGAACTTGGCCCGGGCAATGGTTCGTTAATGAAAGATTTTATGCGGGTTTTAAAAGTGCTTCCTGAATTTGTTGAGGCTATTGAAATTCATTTTGTCGAGGCTTCGCCGCAATTGATTGAAATCCAAAAAGATAAATTTAAAAATTTTCCCTGTAAAAAATATTGGCATGAGACGGTAAAATCCGCCCTTAATGCGACAGTTGGTGCGCCTACATATATCATTGCCAATGAATTTTTTGATGCGCTACCTATTCGTCAATTTCAAAAAGGCATTCTTGGTTGGCACGAACGTATGGTTGGTGTTGATAAAGAAAATGAAGATTTAAAAACCATGTTGGCGCCGTTTGCGGTTGCGGAAGTGACTTTGCCTGAGGGATTGCGCGATGCTGAATTGCACAGTGTAATTGAAGTATCGCCCATGGCAGAATATTTAATGGTCGAAATTTGTAATCATATTAAAACCAATCAGGGCGCGGCTTTAATTATCGATTATGGTTATACTAAACATAGAACCGGCGAAACCCTTCAAGGCGTTGAAGACCATAAATACGCCAATATCTATCAAAATCCAGGCCAGGCTGATTTGTCGGCTCATGTCAATTTTTGCAAACTTTGTGAAATTATAGAAAAAATCGATTTAAAGCCGCTAGGCCCTATTTTCCAAGGTAAGTTTCTTGAATATATGGGTATTGAAGAGCGTGTTAAAAGCCTAACTAAAAGCGCAACTCCTGAACAGGCTTCAGATCTGTTAAAATCACTATCGAGGCTTGTAGCACCCGACGAAATGGGCACATTATTTAAAGTAATCGCCATGGTATCAACCGCTGATAATGACGCGGATGAAATTGAAATAGCGGGGTTTAATGATGGCCCTCTTTAAAACGGCTCAATCTTTAAGGGATATATCCAATATCAAACATGGTTTTTTTGGTAGAGAAGGTGGAGTTTCGAGCGGACTATACCAATCATTAAATTGTGGTACTCATTCTTTTGATCAAGCCGAGAATGTAGCTAAAAATCGTCAATTGGCTGTGCAAGCTATATCAAATGAAGCAAAACTGGTTGAAATCCATCAAACCCACAGTGCCCTAGTTCATATTATTGAAGATGATCTATCAGTTGTTGATTGTGATGCGATAGTCACTAAAGCTAAAAATATCGCCCTTAGCATTGTTACGGCCGATTGTGCGCCGGTTTTGCTGGTCGATCATGAGGCCGGCGTTATCGCCGCCGCTCACGCAGGATGGCAAGGGGCAAAGTCTGAGATCATTGAAAATACCATTAAGGCAATGTGTGACCTTGGAGCGCAGCGTAAAGATATTATAGCAGCGATAGGCCCCTGTATTAGCCAGTGTTCTTATGAAGTGAACGCAGAATTTTATCAGAAGTTCGAGAAAAAAATATTTTTCAAAAGCAGCAGCAAAGCCGATCATTTTTTATTTGATTTAGAAGGTTACGTAGGCGACAAATTAAAGCAAAGCCAAATAGAGCAAATTGAGACACTTTCATTGGACACTTATGTTGTGGAAAATAATTATTTTAGCTATAGACGAAAAACACATCGCCTCGAAAATGATTATGGTCGTCAAATTTCGATTATAATGCTGGCATAATCCTGAAATAATTTAAAAAAAAACGATTTTGTTACTCGCTTTTTAAAATATAATCTGTATAAGAGCTAATATATTTCGACTTATGATTTGGGGAAAATTTAAGGGAACTTTTTAAAGATGAAACTAATTTCCGGTAATAGTAATTTACCTCTCGCTGAATCCATTGCTATGCATTTGGGAATGGAACTTACAAAAGCTAATATCAAACGATTTACTGATCAAGAAATTTGGGTGGAAATAAGTGAAAATGTTCGCGGTGAGGATGTTTTTGTGATCCAACCAACATCCAACCCCACCAATGATAATATCATGGAACTTTTGATTATTATGGATGCATTGAAAAGAGCATCTGTTAAGCGCATTGTCGCCGTCATTCCCTATTTTGGTTACGCTAGACAAGACCGTAAACCCGGCCCTCGCACCCCGATTAGTGCGAAATTAATGGCTAATCTTATTACCACTGCTGGGGCCAATAAGGTTCTGACTATGGATTTACATGCGGGACAAATTCAAGGTTTTTTTGATATTCCTACCGATAATTTATTCGCCTCCCCCGTTCTTGTGGAAGATATGAAGAAAAGATATAAAGATTATGAGAAAATCATGGTCGTCTCCCCTGATGTTGGCGGTGTGGTTCGCGCCCGTGCCTATGCCAGCCGCCTTGATGTGCCGCTTGCGATCATTGATAAACGCCGTGAACAGGCTGGGGTATCGGAAGTGATGAATGTGATCGGTGATGTGACGGGTTATCATTGTATTTTTGTTGATGATATCGTCGATAGTGCGGGAACTCTTTGTAATGCGGCAGCGGCGCTTATTGAAAATGGGGCAGTATCAGCCAGTGCCTATGTGTCACACGGAGTTTATTCTGGCCCTGCTATTGAACGTATCGAAAATTCGATTTTACAACATGTAGTGACCACAGATTCTATTCAAGCAAGCCCCGCCGCGGACGCCTGTGAAAAGGTAATTCAAATCACTGTGGCCCCTTTGTTAGCCAAAGCCATTAGAAGAATTCACGAGGAAAGTTCTGTTTCAGTGCTTTTTGATTAATAAATAACCATAAAAACACAAATTAATCATTGAACTAATCATAATTTAGCGTTAAAAGCGGCGCTTATGAGGGTCTGTATCTCAATAGATAGCAGGCCCTTTGATATTAGCACCCCTGGAGGCTGATATTATTTTTAAAACTTTGGAGACTTAAAACAATGGCAAACCAAGTAATTAAAGCAGAAATGCGCACCAAAGCGGGTAAGGGGTCCTCTCGTGCAATACGTAGAGACGGACTGATACCAGCAGTAGTTTACGGCGCAAAAAAAGATGTAGTAATGATCACGGTTGATGATATTGCTATCATGAAACTTTTGAACACAGGTTCATTCCTCAGTTCAACATATGATATTGAGGTTGAAGGACAAAAAGAAATGGTACTTCCACGTGATGTACAATTTCATCCTGTAACAGACAGACCTCTGCATGTAGACTTTCTTCGTCTAGCAAAAGGTTCAAAAATTAACATCATGGTTCCTGTGAATTTCTTAAACGAAGAAGAATGCCCAGGTATTAAGTTAGGCGGCATTATTAATGTTGTGCGCCATGACCTTGAGCTTGAATGTCCGTCAAATAATATTCCTGAATCTATTGAAATTGATCTTACCGGTCTTGAAATAGGTGACAGCGTTCATATTTCTTCGATTATACTGCCTGAGGGCGTGACGTCTGTTATTGATGATCGTGACTTTACCATCGCTTCTATCGTCGCACCTAGTGGACTTAAAGATGGTGATGAAGATGCAGATGCAGATCCAGATGCAGAAGGAGAAGAAGAACATTCTGTAGAAGTTGAAGCAACTGCACAAAAACCGTCTGAGGAAGACTAACTTTGTAAAATAAGGGATAATGCCATGTTATTATTTGTTGGACTGGGAAACCCGGGCAAAAAATATGACAATAATCGGCATAATATCGGTTTTATGGCGGTGGATGAGATCATTCATCGCCATAAGTTTTCTAATGCTAAATCAAAATTCCAAGGCTTTCTTTATGAAGGGCAAATTGGAGCAGAAAAAGCACTTATTTTAAAACCGCTAACCTTTATGAATTTGTCAGGTCAGTCAGTGGCAGAGGCGGCACGGTTTTATAAAATTCCCCCAGAAAATATTTTTGTCTTCCATGATGAATTAGATATGCCATCAGGGAAAATTAAATTTAAAACAGGCGGCGGCAATGCGGGGCATAATGGACTTAAAAGTCTTGATCAATATGTGGGTAAAGACTATCACCGCATTCGTTTAGGCATCGGCCATCCCGGTGATAAAGATCAAGTACACGGCCATGTGCTTGGTGATTTTTCTAAAATGGATAAAAAATGGCTAGAACCCCTGCTTGATGCAGTTGGTCGGGCCTCAGATAAACTTATTTCTGGTGATGGTATAGATTTTTTAAATGAAGTTGGTTTGATTTTAAAACCAAATATAAAGGAAAAACAATAATGGGCTTTAAATGTGGTATCGTAGGTCTTCCAAATGTGGGAAAATCCACACTTTTTAATGCGTTGACCAACACAGCTCAAGCGGCAGCTGCCAATTATCCTTTTTGCACTATTGAGCCGAATGTTGGTCAAGTCCCTGTACCTGATCCTCGATTGGCTACACTTGCCGCCATTGCGGGATCAAAAGAAATATTACCGACCCAGCTATCTTTCGTAGATATTGCAGGTCTCGTGCGCGGCGCATCAAAGGGCGAAGGGCTCGGCAATCAGTTTCTTGCCAATATTCGGGAAGTTGACGCTATTGTTCATGTCGTTCGCTGTTTCGAAGATGATGATATTACTCATGTTGAGGGAAAAATTGACCCCCTCGCCGATGCTGAAGTGGTTGAAACTGAATTGATGTTGTCGGATATGGAAAGTTTAGAGGGTCGCAAAGCGGGTCTTGCTAGGCGTATTCGTGGGCAAGATAAAGACGCCATAGTGATTATGGATATGGTTGAACGCGCCCTTAAGGTGCTAGGTCAAGGGCTCCCTGCCCGCAATGTTGAAACTGCCGATGAAGATGAACAAAAAATTCTCAATGAATTGCAGCTTATTACTACAAAATCAGTGCTTTATGTTTGTAATGTCAGCGAAGATGATGCGGCAGAAGGAAACGAGTTGACTGTAAAAGTCGCCGCAAAAGCCGCTAAGGAAAATGCGGTTATGGTAGTGATTAGTGCTGCACTCGAAGCGGAAATAGCACAATTAGATGACGAAGAAGAACAAAAAGCATTCTTAGAAGATTTGGGACTTGGTGAAACAGGTTTGGGCCGGGTTATTCGTGCGGGTTACGATCTGCTTCATTTGATTACTTATTTTACGGTTGGGCCAAAAGAAGCCCGTGCATGGACCATCACTCAAAAAACCAAAGCACCACAAGCTGCCGGGGTTATTCATACAGATTTCGAACAAGGTTTTATTCGTGCGGAAACTATCGCCTATCAAGATTATGTGGACAATAATGGTGAAGGTGGTGCTAAAGAAGTTGGCAAAATGCGCCTAGAAGGTAAAGAATATATCGTTGTCGACGGTGATGTTATGCACTTTCGATTTGCCAATTAAAGCCTAATAAAGCTAACCATTGAGATCAATCAATGAAGGATTTCACCTTCAAAAGGTAACGATTCACAAAAATCAAACGTGAGCTTTACAACTTGACAGGCTTCATTGGCGTCTGCGTTAGTTTGATAAGGCCCTAGCAGTAAACGGTAATATTGATCACCATCTATGGTGATTTTTTTAATGCGGGCTTGTTTGCTTTTGATTGGTTCTGGTAATTCTTTAATAAATTTCTGCCAGCCAGGATAAATGCTTTCCTGTTTTAGGTAAGATACTAAATGTATGCTCATAGCATTGTCTATCGCTGCTAAAGCCTCGTTGGTTGTTTCTGATGCGGTATTGGCTATATCAATATCTTCCACCTCAGCTTTTGTCACATCGACAACAGTTTTTATGGCCTCTTGTTGTTGAGCCATCTGTTGTACATCACTCTCTAAATTCTGGATTCGCATATTTTGTTTATTTATAGTGTCTTGTTGTGGCATGACTTCATTCTTAGCAACTTCTTGATTTGTTTCTTTTTTTGATGTGGGAAATCTAGCCGTATCTGACAATATTGGCTTTTCTTTCCACATTTCTGCCCAATGTGCGGGTGATGGCAATGATTCATGGGCGAAGCAAGATCGCAGAACGGATAATAGTACAATATCTGTAGCTCAATTGGTTGGAGGAACAAATACGTCAACGGCAAATCAAATTGATGATACGGATGATAGTAGTATTACTGTTACACAACTTGGTGCTGGTAATACATCCGATGCTTTACAAAAGGAAACCACGACTGGCATAATGTCTGTTCACCAAGGGGGTAGTGACAATAATTCAGAATCAACCCAAAAATATACTAATAACGATGCCATGTATGTTAATCAGGGCGGTGATGATAATATTTCTGAAGCAATACAAAAATATAGCGGCGACGGCACTATTTCTATTGCTCAAGCAGGTGGTGGCAACGATTCTTTCGCAAAACAAAAATATAGCAGTCATGACTATATTGCGATCTCTCAAGCTGGCGACGACAATATTTCATATGCCAAGCAAAAGGATGGAAGTTATAATGTTATTTCTGTTGTTCAAGCTGGAGATGGAAACAATTCATACGCTAGACAAAGAAATACAGACGATAGCAATATTTATGTTAACCAGACTGTGAGTGGTGGTGGGAATATGGCAAATACGCAACAAGATGA
>ERZ890510.1795-NODE-1795-length-13367-cov-4.529222_pt1 | contig 13367 bp, 5 predicted proteins | sample MGYA00521265_ERZ890510 | MGnify/ENA primary metagenome ERZ890510 (study PRJEB32303, sample SAMEA104408624) | aquatic metagenome | biome: Brackish water; feature: Chemocline; material: water | place: Baltic Sea | collected 2014-10-26T21:54:00 | depth 110 m ...
TCTACACCCAAGAAAAGTTTTCGACAGGACATGGCATTCATCATGGTTGCTGCGCTCGCCCCAACAACGGATGTCGAGGTGGCTCGAACCATACCCCCTAATTGAATAAGCTCGACACCGGGCCGGTCCACAAGTTCAAGAGCAGTATGAACACAGGAGGTTACGGCCGTAATTGTAGCATTATGCGAGATATGCCGCGAGACTTCAAGGACCGTGGTGCCTGATGCAAGAATAACGGAGTCATTCTTTTCAATCAACTCGGCGGCTGCCCTACCGATGCGCCTTTTCTCTTCCGAATATCGTTTTGCCTTTTCAGAGATGGGGCGATCATATAGTAGGTGGCTCTGGGGGTTGGCGCCACCATGAGTTCGATGAAGGAGATCTCGGTCTTCAAGACTTCTGAGGTCTCTTCTTACTGTAGCCTCGGATACATTGAGCTCTTGTTGGAGGTCCTGAACAGTTACAAATCCTCGCTGCCGCAACGTTTTGAGAATATGATTGTGACGTTCTGCTGGACTTTGCATGACTACGGTTGTTCGTATGAGCGAAGGGGGTTCTAATAAGAGCCTATTATAGCTATATACGATGCAAAACGATCATAAACAGTCAGTGAGTGATTTTTTTATCTGTTTATTTGCTTGTAATTGATTCCGTCTGTATAATTTTTGGTACCTGTGAGTCGGGGCATGATGGCCATTGTGCAACGTCGCCTCAGGGTCAGTGTAGGTATGTATCCGTTCGATGTGTTTCGGTTGCGCTTCCTTGGTCATCGTCCCTTTAAAGGGGAGGTGACCGAACCTGTAATACGTAGTTATCAAGTTCATGCGCGGAATGATCCAATTTACCTTTGCCCTGGTTGTTGCAAGTATTTGTCAGGGTATTTGGAGCAGTCCGTCACAAGCAACTACTGCAGATGAATATGTTGCGGGGAAAATAGCGGGACGGGTCGTCGAGGCGGAAACCGGAGACCCTCTGATCGGAGCAACCGTATATATCGAGGAAATTGGTCAGGGAGCAGTCGTCGCTCCGGACGGTAGCTATGCCATCATAAACGTCGCTCCGGGAGTCTATACGGTCAGGGCTTCAATGATGGGTTTTGGAACTGTTCGCCAGGGCGAAGTCAGGGTTTCTATTGATCGGACTACGCGAGTGGACTTTGAGCTGTCAGTCGAAGTCATTCAAGGCGAGGAAATTTTCATAATAGCCACTCGTCCAATCATCGAAGTTGATCGCACGACTTCGGCCTCGTACGTGGATTCCGAATCGATCGCAAATTTGCCCGTCCAAGAGATTTCTGATCTTCTCCAGCTGCAATCTGGTGTGACCTACGATTCTCAGGGCCGACTTCACATGCGTGGCGGTCGTTCCGGTGAGGTGGCTTACTTGGTTGACGGTATTCCCGTGACCAACCAATACAGTGGGGGGTCCAAGATTGAGATAGAGAATAACTGGATCCAGGAGCTACAAGTCATCAGTGGGGTTTTTAATGCGGAGTATGGGCAGGCGCAATCGGGTGTCATAAATATTGTTACAAAGACGGGTTCAATTGATCGTTTTTCAGGTGATGTGGGGCTCTATGGTGGATCCTATCTGACTCCTAACACAGACGTTTTCGTTGGAGAGGACAGTCCGTCGTTGGACGAGTACAATCTTCAAGGCAGTCTTCAGGGGCCGATTCGGTTTCTGCGCGATGGTTCCTTCTTTTCGAATATCCGCTATACAGATAATGCGGGTTGGTTGAACGGAGAACAACGTTCTTTAATATCCGATACGGTACCTATTCAGTCCTACATTCAGGAAGCTCAGCAAACGGCTTCCGATATCGATAACCTAGTCGGTATTCCGATTCCGGATTCTTTATTGTCCGGAGATCGATCGCTGGTATCGATGAATCCCAGGCAGCGTTTATCTCTGCATGGCCGTCTCTCTTTTAGTCTTTCTTCGATGCTGACAGCAAGCTACGCAGCTTTCTACAGCGACGAGGAACGCATGTCGTACCAGGATTACAGACGGTATGCCCCGGAAGGGTTGCCCATGACAACGGAGCGCGGCATTAATCACTTGCTTTCGTTTACGCTGACTCCGGATGCACGCTCTTATCTGCGCTTGGGCATTTCCTATCAGGACAACCAGGTTCGCAGTCGACTTTTCAAGGATCCGTTGGATTCTCGCTATCAGGGGACTCCCTTTTCTTCTAACGGATTTGCCTTTGGAGGAACCAGTAATGGGAGATCTGAAGCCTCCAATTCAACATTCTTGGTTAAGCTGCAAGCTGAGCGCCAGGTGAATAGGAGTAATTTGGTCAAGGCTGGCATAGAGTGGCAAAGACATCGTGTGGAAGAGGCATCCCAGGCTACTATTTCGGATGGTCCTGTATATTTGGATCCATCTCAGCGTATTCCAGCGGGCAATACGGCTGGTAACGATCAGTACACAAGAGAGCCCTGGGAAGTCGTGTTGTTCGTGCAAGACAAGTTGGAGATAGACGAACTCGTATTGAACGCTGGTGTGCGTTTTGACCTGTGGGAGCCTAATGCACCAGTACCTGATGACTTTCAAGCCGTAACCAACCCAGAAGACGGTATTCGTTTGGCAACCGGTTTTGTGGATGCCAAGCGATCGATGCAGCTCAGTCCACGTGTCGGTCTCGCTTTCCCTATTTCCTCGCGAGGTGTTCTGCATGTTTCCTATGGTCGGTTCTTTCAGGTCCCTCGATTCTCCTACATTTATACCAACTCCGAATTTGAAGTTCAACTCGGAGATTTGGAGACCATTATGGGTAACGCAGATCTCAAGCCCGAGCGTACGACGGCGTATGAATTGGGTTTGCAATACGCGTTAACATCGTCATGGAAGGTAGAAGCGACGATCTACTATAAGGATATCAAGAATCTGCTTGGGCAGGAGATCATCACTACAGTCGACAAGAAAGTCTATGCGCGATATATCAACAGGGATTACGGTAACACGAGAGGCTTTGCCTTTTCCTTGCTGCGTCAATTTGCTGATCAATTCGGCTTGACGATTGATTATACTTATCAGGTTGCTAGGGGCAATGCTTCGGACCCGAACGCGGTCTTTTTCAATAACCAGACGAGGCCGCCCATGGAGCCGGAGAAGCAGGTTATTCCTTTGAACTGGGACCAACGGCATTCTCTAAATGGATCCGTGATCATGGGGGATCCAAGTGGATTTACGTTGAGCATAATAGGACGCTTCTCGACGGGCCAGCCCTACACGCCGTCAAATCCAGGAAGTCAGCTTACGTCTCAGCTTGCCAATAGCGAATCCAAGCCAGTTCGTATGAACCTGGACATCAACCTATCTAAACGTATCCAGATTGCGGGTCTCGAGACGCGTCTCTATGCGAAAGGGTTCAATGTTCTTGATCGCTTGAACGCTAAATCGGTTTATTCCAGTACAGGGAATGCATTCCATCCCTATCGAACGCTTGGCGAGGCCGAGGTGCTAGCTCAGAATCCGAACTTCACTGTTGGAGAAGTTGATTTACGACCAGATTTCTTCGACCCACCCCGCCGCATCATTTTTGGCCTAGATATTCGCTTTTGATGATGTGCAACAGAGAAATAGCGAAAGACATGTCGAGCGAAATGATGTCAGCATCCGCGGCAAAGAACGGGTACCTAAGACTAGGTCTCTGGGGTGCTCTGCTATTATTGCTTAGCCTATGTCTTCCGCAATCGGTCGAGGCTCAAGATCGAGCAGCGGCAGGAAGAGAATTTCGTCGAACGGGAATTCATGACGGCAACCTAGTTTCTACTCGCTATTCGAACTATGGCAACCTGGGGAGTCGATTTGAGCCACCCAAGATGGAGTGGCCGAAGGGATCGGGCCAATGGTATGGGTTTGAGTTCTTGATGATGGCAGGTGCCGAAGTTCAGGATACGCAGGGCCGATACATGCGAATCGTTTCAGAGAACTACACCAATGCAGGCTCCTTCGACGTCAGTCCTGACGGCACCCATACCTATGGATGGGAGCCGTTGGCTGACTATGTAAATCCAGGATCATTCAATGAACTGGAGTATCCAGCCATGAGTCATCTGGAAGAGACATGGCCTGATCCTTGGCCATTGGACTATCCGGGTGATCCCGGGGCCCGTGATGGGCTGTGGAATGGGGAGTTTGGGGCTTTTGTTCGTGCTGATCAAGAGTCTTACTACGTCATGGACGATCGCAATAATGACGAGTTCGATTACTTTCCATTTACAGGCAGTGCAGCTGACTCCTCTGATTATCCCACGGGTCGTCGAGGGATTGGCTTGCAGGTCGGCGTTCGAGGGTATCAATGGGTAAACGTGCAGGCAGAGGATATCCTGATTGTCCGGTACGATATCGAAAATGTTAGCGACAAGGATTTGACGAAAGTCGTATTCGGAATGTATGTGGACCCTGCTGTAGGAGGTCAAGGTGACTCTGTGGACGATTTCGCAGATTTCGAGCGCCAGGATGATATCGTTTACATGTGGGATCGAGACGGTATAGACAATCGTGGTCGTCCGGGTGTGGGATATTTTGGTTTCGCTTTTCTGGAAAGCCCGGGAGACCCGCTTGACGGCGAAGACAATGACCAAAACGGAATTTCAGACGAGGTGCAGGACGACGAGGCAGGTACTCGCATTGAAGGTCAGGAAGCCATTCTGGCAGAATTGTCATCACGGTATCTCATGACCGACTTTGAAAGCTATTTTGGTAGTCCGACACTTCTTCCTGCCTTGGAATTCGGCGTATGGTGGACGGGTGACGAGGATGTTGATTGGGTACCATTTAATGACCTAAATGGTGATGGATTGAGAGCAGTTGGTGAGTCACTTCTTGACGACAAAGGGTCTGATGGTCTCGGGCCTGATGATGATGGATACCCAGGACCCGACTCGGATGGTACCGAGGATAATGGCCGTCCGGATCAAGGCGAACCTAACTTTGGCAAAACCGATAATGATGAGTCCGACCAGATTGGATTGACTAGCTATGTTCTTCGTCCGGCGGGGAATGTGAGCGACGACGAGCGGACCTGGCTCGAAATGGAGCCCAATAGATTCGGTGGCGAGATGCCCAGTAATCTGGCCTTCATATATGGGTCAGGATATTTTTCTCTTCCGCGAGAAGCCACTCGAAAATTTGCTATTGCGTGCTTATTTGGACGCAACTTGGATGACATACTTCGCAATAAGCGAACGATGCAGAAGATTTATGATGCGGATTATTCTTTCGCGAAGCCGCCGAACAAGTCTCGACTCACGGCGGTCCAGGGTGATCAATCTGCTGTTTTGATGTGGGACAATGTGGCCGAGTTTTCTAGGGATCCGATTTATGGAACAGATTTCGAAGGGTACATGATCTATCGGGCTACAGATCCATCCTTCAATTCCATCAAGACGATTACCGATGCATTTGGGAATCCAATTCTTTGGCAGTCCATCGCCCAATTCGATCTAGACAATGGGCTGAATGGTCCACACCCCGTTCAGATCGGGGAGACAGGGGCCGTGTTCAATACCGGTAAAGACTCAGGTCTTCGTTACTACTATAAAGACACAGGACTGGATAATGGAAGGTCCTATTACTACGCGCTCGTGCCTTACGATGCAGGATATGACATAGACTTTTTTGACCGGGGCATTTCCACTCGTGATAAGCTTACCCCGATCTCGCCGAGCGAGGCCTCTAAAATAATTCAAACGGATCTGATCGGAAACGTCACGTTTGTTGATCGAAATACAGCGGTAGTTGTACCCAATGCACCCGGAGCCGGCGTTCTCATCGGAGGATTGGATGGCGAAATAATACATGAAGGTCCAGGGACGGGAATCATCGAAGTCGAGGTAGTGGTTCCAGATAGTCTAGAGCAGGGAGCGCAGTTCAGGGTCTCATTCACGGATACAACAAAAGCCTTGCTCACTCAGGGAATCCGAATCGATGAAACTCTCAGTAACCGATTGGTCTATGAGGCAGCTGCCTTCGATAGCGTTGATCTCTCTCGCAGGCTACTTTCGGGATTGAATTTCACGGTTTACACTCCTCCGGAGCCCGAGCCACTCACCTATGGATGGACGGATGGCAATTCTAATCTACGTGCTTCAATCGACATCGTTGAGTCAGGTCGATCGGTGCGTGTGCCCGATGATATCGAGATCAGAATGGGCGCCCCGGGGGTTGATTCATCTTTCGTGCAATTCGCCTTTGAACAACGTACGCCAGTAGATTTTCAGATATTCGGTGTAAACTCGGGACTCAAGTATCTATTTATACTCGATGAAACGGGTACGCCTGATGGGCGACTGAGCGCAGGAGATATCGTTACACTCGTGTTTGATCCCGTTGGATTCCGCTTCAACCTGGGCTGGCGCTTCACATTTAGTGGACCCGAGGGTGAAAGTCCCCGGCTTCCTGAACCGGGAGATGTCTACCGTTTGGATGTCAGCAAACCATTTTCATCATTGGATACGATAACCTTTGCTACTCAAGAGACTCGTTATGAGAGTGAAAAAGCAGCAAACGACCTATCCAATATCTACGTAGTACCTGATCCCTACGTGGCCAGCGCATCGTGGGAACGCCCGCTCTTCAACGCAACTGGTCGGGGTGAACGTCGCATCGACTTCGTTAACCTGCCACCAGAATGCACGATTCGAATTTTTAATACTGCGGGTAAACTGGTTCAAGTATTGAATCACGACTCCGTATTCGAAAATGGATCCGAAAGTTGGGATCTGGTCTCCAAAGATGGACTGACGGTGGCCTTCGGTGTATATTTCTTCCACGTTGAGACACCGGATGCAGGGGAAGCAACGGGCAAATTCACCCTAATCAAATGACCTTTTGTAGATTCATACCTGTTGTATGTGCGCTGATTACGGTGTGTATGGTGGTACCCGCTGTACAGGCCCAAGAAGTAGATTCTCCGAATGACAATTTCGTTAAGGACGTATCGAATGCTGGAACGAGCGCCGCTGCCTTCCTTCAGATTGGTGTAGGTGCTCGCGCCATGGCGATGGGAAATGCCGGAACGACGTTGGCTCATGATGCCACTGCATTATTCTGGAACCCTGCAGCTGCAGCCAATCTACGTACGCAAGCGACATTCACTTTCGATCACACGGATTGGTTAGTCGATACCAATTTGGATTATGTTGGTATGGCGTTTCGGGTACCTGGCGTAGGAACGATTGGGTTGAGTGTGTTGGCCTTCGATGCGGTTGATAACCAGCCGGTTCGAACGATTTTACAACCGGAAGGAACTGGAGAATTCTACAGCGCTTCCGACGTGATGTTGGGAATGACGTATGCCACCAACCTGACCGATAGGTTTTCAGCGGGCATAACGGGCAAATATATCCGAGAGACAGTGTGGCACGAGACCGCCAGAGCGCTGGCCGTGGATCTCGGCATTTTATACCGAACTCGACTTGAGGGTTTTGTCCTAGCTGCAAGTATTCTCAATTTTGGGGGCAATATGCAGCTTGAAGGGCGTGATTTACGGCGCGCCTTTGATGATGACCCATCGAATTTTAGCAATAACCAATTGAACGTTAGTTTTGATACCGACAAGTTTTCTATTCCGCTTACGTTCAGATTTGGATTTGGCTATGAAAAAAAGATATCTGATTATCACCGCGTGACACTTGTTGCGGATCTGACTAATCCGTCAGACAATAGTGAATCAGTGAATCTCGGATTTGAATACACTTTTGGTAACACCCTCTCACTTCGGGGAGGCTACGCTGCGCTATTTGAGCGCGATCGCGTCAGTGGGTTGTCGTTCGGCGTCGGCGTTAATCGCCGGCTGTTGGATCGCATTCGGGTCGTTGCTGAATACTCCTACGCTGACATGGGTTACTTGGGTAGTGCTCAGCGCTTCACACTTGGCGTAGGTCGATGATACTATGTCCCCCTCCATCCACTAAAGAGAAAGACGATGAAAAGATGGTTATTTATTCTGGCGGTTCTGGCCGTCGTGGGATCCTTTTCCACGGCTAGTGCTCAGCAAGCACTTTTTTTTAACGAAATCCTTGCCGATCCTGCAAACGATGCCCCTGGTGATGCTAATGGGGATGGTACCCGTAGCTCTTCTGAGGACGAGTTTGTAGAGTTGGTCAACTTGAGTGCGGACTCATTGGACCTAACGGGGTGGATGCTTGGAGATGATGAGCTCATCAACTTCGCTTTTCCTGCGGGTTATAAGCTTGCTCCGCGACACATTTTGGTTGTTTTCGGAGGAGGAGATGTAACCGGAATAGACGGATACGATGCGGATCCGCTTGTGACGCGAGTGTTCAGTGCAGAGGGCACGGTAGGTAATGGTCTTGCCAATGGAGGAGAATATATCGTCCTCAAGTCGCCCGACGGGACAGCTGATACGTATGCGGCTTATGGTACCAAAGTGGGTCTTGGTGCCCCTGCAACTACGGCAACTGATGGGATTACATTCGAATATGGTATGGATGTAAATGCTCCAGCCGGTTCGGACCAATCTGTAACCCGGTCTCCGGACGGGAATATCGCAGACGCCGAGCCTTGGGTCCTCCATTCAACTGTTAGTTCTGCGCTCTTTTCTCCTGGGGTTACAGTCAGTGGCACGAACGTCATTCCCAAGCCCCCTCCGACTCTGACCGTGATCATTAACGAGGTGCTTGCTGACCCACCATCTGACGCTTCTGGTGATGCTAATGGGGATGGTACCCGTAGCTCTTCTGAGGACGAGTTTGTAGAGTTGGCCAACGTATCATCGGATCCAGTTGATATTTCCGGATGGCAATTGGGTGATGATGAGGGTATCGGATTCACCTTCCCTGCTGGCTACATCATGGCTCCTCGAAGCTTTCTGGTAGTATTTGGCGGTGGTGATGTAACCGGTGTTGATGGCTACAATGCGGATCCGCTTTTGACAAGAGTCTTTAGCGCGGACGGTACGATTGGCAACGGTCTTGCCAATGGCGGAGAGATCGTGCTACTTCATTCAGCAGACGGATCGTACGATACATGGCTGGCTTATGGTAGCATGGCTGCTACAGGTGGACCACCTAACACAGATGATTACGAGATCCAAATCGATGTCAGGGCTGCTGCGAATGCAGATAACAGTATCACACGGTTTCCAGATGGTAACGTCAATATTCTGGACCCATTTGTGCAGCATTTGACGGTTGCCAATGCCGCTTTTTCTCCCAATAAAACTATTGATGGCCGTATAGCTGTTCCGCCGCCAAAACCTCAGGTTACGGTGGTGATAAACGAGGTGCTGGCAGATGCCACAGGAGCTGGCGATGCAAACGGTGACGGTGTAATTAGCGCCAGCGAAGATCAATTTATTGAAATCGTCAACACTAGTGAAGAGACCGTTGTTGACCTGGGTGGTTGGCGTGTTGGGGATGAGGGTGGATTGACGTTCACGTTCCCCGCTGGTTACATGCTTGCTCCGCAAGCCATGGTCGCTGTCTTTGGCGGTGGTGATGTCTCCGGTGCACCTGGCTATTCGGCTGATCCGATGCTTACTCGCGTCTTTGCAGCAAGCGGAGCTCTCGGTAATGGAATGGACGTTGCAGGTGACTTCGCTGTGCTTGCGTCAAGTAATGGTTCGTATGACGCTTATGTGGCGTTTGGTTCAAAAGTTGGGACCGGTGATCCCGTGATTGCTGATGCACCTGATGCAGAATGGGAGTTTGCCACTTCCACTGCCGCAGCTGTTGATCAACAGTCTTCGATCACTCGTAATCCAGATGGAAATATTCTTGCACAGGATCCTTTTGTCGTGCATTCAACGGTAAGCCAGGTGGCTTATTCGCCCGCGCAGACGATTGATGTGCTGAATTCCTTGGATGATTTTGTAGATGTTGCGCATCCTTGGGGCACGGGCTATGCCATGCATTTCAATTGGTGGGAACGGGATCGCGTTGAGATTCGCGATGCCGCTTCGCTTTTCCCATTACGTATGGACCAGGGAACGGTAGAAATGTGGTTTCGTCCGGATTCAGTTCTTACAGACGATACCCATAACCCTGATTTCACCTACCTGTTCAGCAAAAACCTAGCCGGTAATAACCCGGGTGACCTGGGACTCGGATGGCGCCGCAGTGAAGGACGTTTGCTCTTCTTTATGCAGGATGGTGCAGTAACGACTAACCTTGAAGGCAGCGATAAAGTTGATGAGGTGTTTTTTCCTCGCTGGTATCATGTAGCCGTAACGTGGAATACCGCGGATTCGATGCGCATTTTCTTAGACGGAGTACAACAGTCCTCGATTGCGTCAGCAGTTCCTTTGTTGGGCGGCAGCATGGCACTGGGCATTGGAAATGGGGCCGCAGATCTGTGGAACGAGCGGTATGAAGGGTTCCGGGGAATGATTGACGAAGTCAGGGTCTCCGTTGTAGAACGGTATACCGAGAATTTTGACCTTCCGACCGCACCGTATGTCAATGATGCTTTGACCTTGGCACTTTGGCACTTTGACGAAGGAAGTGGTGATACCGCTGCTGATGCGACAGGGAATGGGTTTGTCGGTTCTCTTGGTGGTTTCGATTTAGATGGAAATTCGGATCCTGGTTCGGTACCGACATGGGTAGAAGTATCTACGATTGTAGCAAACGAACCAACGGAACTTCCACTGCAATTCGAGCTGTCTCAGAACTATCCTAATCCGTTCAATCCATCTACTGCCATCGAATACCTCGTGCCGGCGCTTTCTGATGTAGATATCCACGTGTATAACTTGCTAGGTCAGCGGGTCACAACGCTAGTATCGGGTCAACATACGCGTGGAGTTCATCGAGTGACCTTCGATGCATCTAGGTATGCGAGCGGAATGTACTTCTATACGCTTCGTTCTGGCACAACTCTTCTGACCCAAAAGATGATGTTGATCAAATAGTACATGAATCACATTGTCCTGAGGTGTACCCTTGTATTGGTTCTGTTCGTCTTGTCCGCTGGCACAGAGGCCAGCGGACAAGCGACGGCTATTCTGTTCCGGTATTTACCGGAGGGTGCTGATTTCACTTCCTCCGTAATACTGGAGGAAGTCGAAGAAGGGCCGTTTATCGACCCGATTGAATTTGCTGCGCGCAATCCCGGCGGTTGGGGAATGAGAGCGCCTAGCTCTGCAGAGTTTGAAGCCCCCGGATCAAGGATTCGTAGCTCAAAGATAGAAGACTTTTCGCAACTTTTTGGACCGCAGATGACGGCCGAAGTGTGGTTCCGAGGTCAAGAATCAAACCAGACTTCCTCATTACTTTCCAATCGCGTTTCCGAGAGTGAAGGATTCACCATTGGACTGAATAATGATATTCCGTTTCTTGAGTTTGCTATTCAGAATTCGACCTATCGCTTGGAAGCAGAGAGGCCTGTAGAGGTCGATAAGAATGCGTGGGTGGCGGTCACCATCATGTATTGGCAAGGAACGTTGACACTCCGTCTCTTTGTTGATGGAATTCAGAATGCGGAGCTCGTAGAGTCACTTTCTGTACCTAGTCCCTATACATTTTCCCATCCAGTGATGGTTGGGTCATCGGCGACGGGAGATGCAGATAATCCAACACTGACAGGAACGTTCACAGGCCAATTATTCGCTGCGGTGATCAAAGGGTATGTTGCTTCGGAAGAGTACCTCAAGTCTGGTATTCCCCATGATGGGGGAGCATACTTTGGCCTGCCTGCCTATCACGATTATCCATTGACTGCTCAACGTCTGCCGGCTGACCTCAGGATACAGTCATCACCCGTCGAAATACAGGATCGCTTTTTCCTTCCGTATGCGAATGATCTGTTTATCCCGCAAGGGACGGCTACTCGAGTCGATGTGTCTGAAGGTGAAGAGGTTCCTTTTGTTTACGTCTCCTACTACCACCGTACTCGACAAGGGACCATTGGATTACAGAACTCTATTGTGGTTGAAATGAGTGCTCGCACCGGACTGGTGCGCCGGACATTTCGACTCATGGGGCAATTGGCGTACTCTCATGCGGGTGGTGTTGCCTACTCGCATGATGCGCTCTACATCTCTTCAGAAGGTGTGTTAGAGCGGTATCCTTTACCCGAGTGGGATTCTTCAAATCCAGTAAAGTACGTGGATCTGGAAGCAGATCTTGATGGAACTATTCGAACTCCGTCGAAAGCATCTTTTGTTTCCGCGTTCCGAGATATGCTATGGGTTGGTGACTACCGTACTTCTTCGGATACGGCCCCTTTTCTGTTTGCCCACGCGCTCGATGAAAACGGGCGCCCAAATCCCGAACCGGCCTACCGCTTTCCGCTTCCAAGAAACATCCAAGGCGTGGACCTCTTCGAGGCTCCTCAGGGAACGATAGTTGTGCTTTCCAGAAACCGATCCTCGTCGACGGCAGAACTACTACGCTACCGCTTGGATGCACTCTCTACGACAAGCGTGGTCTCTCCAGACTCCGTCGTTATCATGCCGCATGGGATCGAAGACCTGTCCTTCCTCCCAGATGGCTCTCTTTGGACCAATTCAGAATCAGGTACCGACTACTATCAGCGTAAGTCGAGCGGCGGCTGGACTAGCTTTTATCCGTTCGTTTACAGCATACCGGCTGTGTCCATACTCGGCAAGAGTGTATCCACCAGCCGGGACGAGCATCCGTTGGCTCCAGATCTGAATATGGAATTATTTCCCAATCCATTTTCGGACACACTCAGGATTTCAGTTTCGGGGAAAGAAAACCGGGGTGTTTCTGTGTTGGTATTCGACTTACTTGGACGACGCGTAGCTACGTTGGCTGAAGGGATGCGAACAGGGCAAGCCCATATAGTGACTTGGGACGCTTTAGATGCTCCCTCGGGTGTATACTTCGTTGTTGTTCAGGATGGGTCGCAACGCATCGTCAAGCCCGTACTCCGTAGCCACTGATGTCTTCCTTTACCCCATATCTGTGGATCGCCCTGCTCCTGCTCGGCGGATGTATGCCCAATGAACCAGAGGACCGAGTTATTGCTCTCGTCGGAGATGCTTCAATTACGACCATGGAGTTTGAGCGGGACTTTGAGCAGGGCTTTCCGGATCTAAAGGAGGGACCCGATCCCACGTTAGCTTATTTGGAACGCATGATTGCAGAGCAACTTCTGGCTCAGGAAGGATACCGTATCGGCCTTGATTCTACCGCTGTCGTACGGCGCAAGGTTGAGAGCCTAACGAAAGAGCTTCTCGTCGAAAGAGTGTTTGAAGAAGATGCTGCGCGATCCGTATCGGTCACACCTGCTGAGATCGATTCTCTTCGCAGGCTCGATGCGATTCAGATTTCGCTCCGATTTCTACCAGCATCAAATCTTGAATCGGCCAAACGCCTTAGACAACAATATATCGAAGAGGGGTTCTCTTCGGCCGTAGCAGATCT
>ERZ890510.1798-NODE-1798-length-13334-cov-4.739212_pt1 | contig 13334 bp, 13 predicted proteins | sample MGYA00521265_ERZ890510 | MGnify/ENA primary metagenome ERZ890510 (study PRJEB32303, sample SAMEA104408624) | aquatic metagenome | biome: Brackish water; feature: Chemocline; material: water | place: Baltic Sea | collected 2014-10-26T21:54:00 | depth 110 m ...
CACCAACGAGATTCAGAGTGCCCGCTTGCGAGGGCGCGGGGGCGCCTGGCGTCTGGTGGGGGATCGCTGGCAGCAGGCACGGGCCGAAGGTGGAGCCGACTACGTTGTTATCGACCTTTTGGAGCCCGATCCGGGGCGGTTCCGCGATCGCAAACTGGCCGAGCGGCATCCCCATCGCCTGCTGGAAGGGGCACGTATCGCCGCACATGCCGTTGGTGCCACAAGTGTCTTTCTGTGCATCGACGCAGACAGCCTTCGGGCCCGCCAGGCTTTGCAGCGGGCGATCGAGGCGACGCAGGAGCAGGCCACCGCCATACAACTGCATCCGGTACGGGGACCATTCCCGCTTGCCGCCGGGAGCAGCCTGGCCGTCGAGTTGCTCCGAGGAGGGCGCGCCGAGCCACAGGCGGATGATGGCGTTGTGGGACTTGAGCGATTGTTTGCCGGCTCTGCGATCGTGCACAGTGCCTCGACCCTTGGCTATCTGCCGGCTCTGTTGGCAACAGCAGGAGAAGTCTTCCAGAGTGTCGGCAGTGAATGGGCGCCAGGAACCCAGGCATTCTGCGTCAGTGGCCTGGTCCGTCGCCCGGGGCTCTACGAAGTCGAACTTGGACGAGGCACGGTGCGTGATCTGATCGAGGGTATCGCCGGTGGCGCGCGCCCGGAGCGGGCCATCAAGTTCGTTCTGCACGCAGGATATGGGTCATCACCGGTGCTGGCTGCTGGCGATCTGGACCGTCCCCTGGATCCCGGACTCTGGGCCGATCCGGCGGAGGGCCCGCTGTCGGGTGTGTTTGGCGGCGGTGCCATTCTTGTTGCTGATGATTCGGTGTGCCCAGTCGACACGGCGCGGCGCATGGCGCAAGCATACGCCGGTGCTGCCTGCGGTAAGTGCATGCCCTGTCGCGAGGGTACGGCGTGGCTGGCGACCGCCCTCAGCAGGCTTGAGGAAGGAACGGCACAAGCAGATGATCTGGCATGGATCATCCAGCGCTGCAATCATCTCACGCCCGCTGTGGCACTGTGCGGACACGCTCCGTCGGCCGCTCGTTCGATCCTCGCCTTGCACGAGGCCTTCCCCGAGGAGTTTGCAGCTCATCTCGATGGCGGCTGCGCAGTTGCCAAGGATCTGTCCATGAAGGTCCCCGACAGCATACACATGCGTTACTGATGGCTACCATTCGGATACATATCGACGGGGAGCCGGTTGACGTCGACGCCGGCACCAATCTGCTGATGGCGTTGCTCGACGCCGGGCACGCCACTGCCCATCCCTGTTTTCATCCATCTCTGTCGGCGCCGGCATCCTGCCGCATGTGCCTGGCGGCAGAGGAAGTCGGTGACGGTCTGCGGCTGATCACAACCTGCAATCGTACCGTCGTCGAGGGTCAGCGACTGTCCTTGCGTCACCCTCAGGTTGTGGCGGCACGTAGTGGTGTTGTCGAAGACATGTTGCTGCGGCACCCCGCCGAGTGTGCGATCTGTGAGCGAGCCGGCGAGTGCGAAGTGCAGGAGGCCGTCTTCGTACACGGGAATGGGGCAACCGGCGCGACGCTGCCCGGGCGGCGCGAAAAAGTCGAACTGGGACCACGCCTGAGCCTCGATCGCGGCAGGTGTATCCTGTGTACCCGCTGCGTGCGCTTCGAGGCGGAGGTCAGTGGCACCCATGCACTGGCCGTGTCCGGCTCCGGCCCAGACGCCGTGATCGATAGTTGCGGGGCTCCCATCGCTCATGACATGACCGGAAATCTGCTCGATCTCTGTCCGTCTGGCGCTCTGAGTGAACCTGGCGAACGTTTCCATGCACCAGCATGGCAGATGACGGGGATCAGCAGCACGTGTCCCGGATGTGCCAGTGGCTGTGCAACCCGCATCGATGTTGCCAACGGCCGTGTGCAGCGGGTGAAGCCACGCAGCGATGGTGCTGACGCTCAGGGCTATTGGCTGTGTGATGTCGGGCGTTACGGCTGGCAGGCCGAGACCGAGCGTCTGACGACACCACAGTTGCGGGGTACAGCTGTCGAGTGGGACGCGGTGTTTGCCGAAGTGGCAGAACACATGGAGCAGGCCCGGCGGGGCGCAATTCTCTTGAGTCCGTTTCTGAGCAATGAAGAGACTTTCCTCCTCGCCCATCTGGCGATGCGCTGGGAGGCGGATCTGTTTCTGTGGCAGGCGACGGACCCCGCGGGGGATCGAATCTTTCCGGCGGGTTTCACCATTCGGGCAGAACGTGGACCCAACACAGCGGGTGTCCAGGCTGTCACTCGGGCGCTGAATCTGCCGCTGGGTGACAGTGCGGCACTTGCGAGACGGCTTGGTGCCGGCGACGTCGATGCCCTCTTCGCGGTTGGTGGCTCTCTGCACGGCGAGACACCAGAGGTCACCGTCACCGATGAACTGTTCCTCGCGGTGCAGGACGTACAGCCCTCGACCTGGGTCCGGAATCCGGATGTTGCCCTTGCCAGCAGCAGCGCCTGGACTGAAAAGGATGGCACTTTCGTCGACGCCCTCGGGCGTCTGCAACGGGTGCGCGCAGCGGTTCAGCCCCCGGGGGAGGCGCGGCCTGACTTCTGGATTCTGGCGGCCCTGTGGCACGGCGGGCCCAATCGGGATTCGCCGGATCAGGCGTTTTCACGGCTCTCCCGAAGTTCATCGAGTGGGCCCTTTGCCCATCTCGATTACGGGATTCTTGAGAGCCGCCAACAACCCGCCGAAGGGGTGGCTTTCGGTGGCGGCTGGACAAGCGAGTTGCAGCGGCGAGGACTGATCGCTGTGGAAGATCACGCGAAGCGACGATGAAGATGGCCGTGCCACACGAGCTGCTGACAGTGTGTATGGGCTTTGGTGGTGCCCTGCTGCTGATCCTCATGACGGTCACTGTTGAAAACCTCCTGCTGCGTCGGGCTCATGGGTTGCGCCGCCGGCGTGGGACCCTGCTATCCACGGCGGTGCTGGCCGACGTTCTGAAACTTCTGTCAAAGTCACCCATCGCCCCTGGTCCGCGTCGTGGTCTTGCCGTCGTCGCCGTGCTCCTGCCGGCTGTGTTGCTGGTCGGTGGGCTTCCCGTCGGGTCCGGACTGGGTGGGCTGTCGGCAACGATCACACCCGCAGATCGATGGCTTGCGCTGGCGGGGATTCTTGCCGTGGCGCCTCTGCCTCTGCTCGCCTTTGCCGCCACGACGACACCCATTCGCCGGTTGCCACTGGCAGCGGTAGTCATCACCCTCGTGGGTGCACACGCCGTCCTGGTGTTCTGCATCGCAGCCGTGCTTCTTGCTGGGGATGCCGGGACCGACATCGCTGCGCGCTCACTGCACAACTGGCCCCTCTGGCACCATCCAACAGGGGGTCTGGCGTTTCTTGGCGCCCTGGCCATCATTTCCTCTGGCTTGCGCATCTCCTTTGGTGGTCCGGGTCCGGTTCGCATGCCCGCCGGGATGGTGGATGGCCCCGGGGTAAGTGCCGTATTGCTCTACATGTCGCGACCCCTGCTCATTGGTGGCGCCGCCGCCCTGGCGGCCCATCTCTACCTGGGAACAACAGCTGAAGCGTACGGGTTGATCTGGGCCTGTGTTGCTGTATGCGTCACCCTTGTTGTCGTGTTGCAGGCGGCAATCGGTGCGCCCGATCCCGAAGGCCTCTCCCGGCTGTTGTGGCGACAGGTCGTGCCGCTGGCCGTGATCGATGTTGCCTGGAGCGTGTTGCGGGCTGCTGGAGTCGGGCCGTGGAACTGATCGCCCCCGCCATACTGTGCCTCATGGGAAGCGTCGCGGCCTCGGTAGCTGCATTGGCGTCTGATCCCATGCGCTCCTGCATGGCGCTGGGAGTGACTGTGGCATCCGTAGCGGCATTGGCTCTGCTCCACTTCGATGCACCCCTTGCCGCTGCTGCCATACTCGTCGCCCACGGGGGATTGGGTGTGGTCAACGCCAGACTCGCACATCAGGCATCTGACCCCGATCCGGCCTCTGCTCCTGTCGGGGGGGCGCGACTCGTCTGGATGCTGGTCGTGATCGTGACCTTTGCCGCAGTCCTCGCCGTATCTCTGGCACCGGCAGCAGCGCCGATGACGGGCGCCGAAGGCGCCACTGACCAGCCAGGGATCGACGCATTCCTTGTCGCGGCGGTCAGTCTCGCGGCCCTCGCCGCCATCCTCGGGCTGAATGCGGTTTGGCGGACGTACGCAGGCCAGGACCCATGACGGCGCAAATCCTGACCCTGATTCTTTCGGCCTGGCTGATCGCCTTCGGGCTGGGTGCGATGATCACTCGCCGCCACTGGCTTGCTGCCATCGTTGGTGGGCAACTGGGTGGTCTCGGTGCGATCCTGGCCATTCTAACACTCATCGGTCCAGCTGGCCTGTTGTTCGCCGTGCTTCTTGCTGCTTTGACAGGGCTCATGGGATTGCTCCTGGCAACACTGCAGAGCGCCGGCGGCGACACGGCCCTGCGCGACGAAGACGGGGATCCTCTCAAGTGGTAGGCGCCGCGTTGCTGGCTCTGGCCCCCGCTGTGTTGTTCGCAGCAGCAGCAGCTGCGCAACAGACTGCCCGCTGTGCAGCAGCGCATGTGGCCCGGTCCGCCGCACTGCTGGCAGCTCTGGCTGTTGCCTGGCTGGTGGCTGTTGACGCTCCCGTGGCGCCGCCGCCGTATCGTTGGCTGGACGTTGGCAGCCTGCAATTCGATGTCGGCCTCAGAGTTGATGGGCAGGCTGCGGCCCTGCTGGTTCTGCTATCTCTGTGGATGGTTCTTGCCCCGTTCCTGTCTGGTACATCGTCTGGTAAATCGTTTGGAAAAACCGAGCCCGGTTCGGGGGGAGCGCTTGATCTGGGTGCCACCGGAGTGGCATTGGTTGTCACCGCCGCCGGCAACGTGTTGGCCCTCGCCGGTTGCGAAATACTGCTTGCCGCGTGTTTCCTCCATGCGATTGGCGCCCCTGTTACTATGGTCGCCGCGCGTCGGTTGCTGTTCCTGACACGATTCGGTGGTCTGGCTCTCGTCGCATCCCTGATTTTTGTCCAGACGCCCGCCCAACCGTGGTTGGTCCTGTTGACGGCGGCCGTGCTGGTGGGTGTGTGGCCCTTTCATCCCTGGTTCGAGGATCTTGGCCAGGGAGGCACCGGCACGGGGTTTCGTCTCCTGGCGATGCTCACCGGCGTATCCCTCTGCCTCAGGTTCGCCGGTGGCGTCTCGCAGACAGCACTGGTCCTGCTGGCCGTGTCTTGCCTGTTGTCCATAGGTGCCGCTCTGGCAACGCAGGATCTGTTTCGCGCGCAGATTTTCACGATCGCCGCACAAGCAGGTGTGGTGCTCGCTGCGGCCCTGCTACAGCCGCTGGCGGCGCTGCTGCTGACGTCCGTCTACGGTGCCTCGCAGGTGGTACATGCAACGAGCCTGAATCGCATCACCTCCGCCCTCGATTCGTCTTCCCCTCAACTAGCTGACCTGGGAGGGCTGCGCGCAGCGTTGCCCTGGTCCCGGTGGCTGGCCCTGTGCGGCGCGCTGACGGCTGCCATCTCTCTGCCCGCGTTGTGGGCCGTCGCGCTACTCGCCAACCAGGGCTGGGACACAGCAGGCCCCGCGGGAGCCGCGATCGTGGCGTTGCTGTGCGCCTTGCCATGCCTGCCGCTGGCTCGGGTAACTCTCGTGCCTTTTCACGGGCCCGGACTCGAGTCTGGACCCAAGTCCGAACCCGAGTCTGGACCCAAGTCTGGACCCAAGTCTGGACCCAAGTCTGGCTGCCATACCCCAACCAACGCAGCTGAATCCCAGGCACCCCACCGGGCCGCCCTGGTAAGCGTTCTGGTGGTTGCCGGTCCCGTTGTGGGTCTCACATGGCTGGTCGCGCCGCTGCCGCCAATGCCCGCCGCCATCGCCGCCGCGGCGTCAGTGCTCATGGCATCGCTTACCGGATTTTTCCTCTGGAGGCGGGGGCCGCGTGTGGCACACTCCATCCAGTCGCCCCTACGTGAGGCTGCCTCGAGTGGTTTCGGCATAAGCTCCCTGCTGACGGGCTGCGCCACAGGCATCGTGGCTTTCTGTCGCCTGGTCTGGACGGCGCTCGACGGCGTCTTGTTTGCCGGAGTGCCGGGGTTGCTGAATCTGAGTGTGCGTGCCTCCGGTTGGTTGCTGGCACGACTTCATGATGGTTGGTCGGGGTGGGCCGTTGCCACAGGTATCGGTACCGTCGTCATCCTGCTGTGGTCCATGCGACTCGGTGGCTCCTGGTGAAGCTCTCCATGTTGACGCCGGGACTCGTTCTGCTGCCTCTGGCAGCGGCAGTCCTGCTGGCCTGCCTGCCGCGACGGATGTCGATCGTCCGCGCTGTCACCTTTGTTGCCCTTGCGGCACAGATCATGGCCATGGGCGCCATCTACCTCAGTGCCAGCGCGCCGGTGCCCTTCGAAGCGGCGTGGCTGCCGTCATTGGGCAGCCAGATCTATCTCTACGCAGATGGCATCAGTGTCCAGGGGCTGATGGTCCTGACAACCGTGCTGGTTGCAGCTGCCATGGCCGAATTGTATCTGCAGACCGATGGCAGTTCATCGGCACGCATGGCGCTCGTCTTTGTTGTCGCTGCGGCGCTGAACCTGTTGCTGCTGTCTCGTGACATTCTGCTCGCTGCCGCCGCGCACGGTACGGCGGGACTTGCACTGGCGGCGCTACTGGGCATCGGCTCCGGGCTGGCCGGTCAGACAGCGGCGCGACGTTTCGCCAATCAGGCGGTTGTCGGAACGATCCTGTTCAGCGCCGCCGCCGCGATTCTTGCGGCCAGTTCGGGGTCTACTGTGATCGACGATCTGACCCGGATCGATCCTGCACCGGCTCGTATGGCCGCGATGCTGCTGACGCTGGCCATTGCCCTGCAGGTACCACTCATCCCCCTCCACATCTGGCTGGCACCCGTCGTTGCTGCCGGTTCCGTCGCCGGACGCACACTCGTGCTTGGTGGCTGGTGTACGGCGGGGGCCTTCTGCTTGCTACGTTTTGGTCTCGGGCTGTTTCCCGATCTGCTGGCCTACGCCGCGCCCATCCCCATGCTGTGGGGAGTGGCGACCATCGTTTATGCCGCCATCCTGGCAATCGCCCAGGATGAAGAGGATCTGCTGCGGCGTTTGTCATGGGCGACTCTGGCGACAGGTGGCTTGTTGCTGGTCGGCGTGGCAGGCCTCGAAACACAGCCGGTTCTCGGAGCCTGGATGCAGACCAGCACCCAGGCGTTGCCGCGCGTAGGACTGGTGTTGCTGGCGCATTGGATTACCAGCACAGGTGCGCGCCGTGCATCCGTTGCTGGCGTCTGGGTGGTGCTGGCTCTCGTGGTTGCTGCGACGCCAGGTGCGGGACCATTCCCCGGGTGGTTGCTGGTCCTGGGTGGCACGACAAACCCCGTGGTTGTGGGGGTAGTGTTACTCGCCGGAGCCACGATCGGTTACGCCCTCATCCTCCCCGCGACACGGCTTGCGAGGGCGTCAGCGGGGCCGGCCATGCCGAGGCCCCTGTCCCGTCTGCTCGCGGCCGTCATGGTTGTCGTCGCCCTGACGGGCCTGGTTCCTGGGTCGTGGGTCGGTCGCGCCCGCCCGGATATCGACAGTCTGCTGGAGCGCATCGTCGAAACACCGAGTATGAGCGACGATGCCAGCACCGATGGTGAAGCCCATGACCTGGACTGATCTGCAGAGTCCGGAACTGGCACCGGAGGCGCTGCTGACGGTGGTAGCTTTGCTGCTGGCTCTGCTCGATGCTGCGTTGTGGCCTCGCCGCGCCAGTCGCGCCGGCGCCTACGCTACCCTCCTCGGGTTGCTGACAGCACTGGCTCTGGCATTACACGCGTGGGATCGGCCCTGGCGCAGCGATACACTCTGGCTCGCAGGTGACCCGTTGGCGGCCTTCGCGGACGTACTCATTCTCTGCGGCGCCGTTTTGTCGGCGCTGCTGGCTGTCGGCGCGCAGGTGTCGTCGCAACGAGCCGGCACTGCCATACTCATTCTGCTGGCTACGCTCGGCGCCATGCTCGGCGCTGGAGCCAAGGATCTGCTCACGCTTTTTGTCGGACTCGAATTGAGTGCGATCAGCCTGTTGGCCTATCAGGCGCTCGCTGCAGGACCAGGTGGCGGCCACGGGCTGCGTGCCTCCCTGCGTTTCGTCGGCCCGGCGAGTGTTTCCACGGTCCTGACTGCCGTGGGCATCGCCTGCCTCTGGTCGTCGTCCGGAGGCCCGGACTTCGATGTGCTTGGCGCCGGTCCAACAGCGGCGACGGCGGCCAGAGCCGCCGTCGGTGGCGGCCTTCTGCTCGCAGGACTGGCGCTTCGCGCCGGTGCCGTGCCCTTCCACCTGTGGCTGGCCGATGTTGCCGTTGGCAGTGCCCCTTCCGCCGCAATGCTGACGTTGAGTGTCGGCATCCTGCCAGCCCTGATCGTCCTCGGACGCCTGGTGGCAGGCCCCCTGGCGACGCTTGTGCCGGAACTCGACAGCCTGCTGATGCTCATGGCGGTGCTGTCTTCAACAGCTGGCGCCCTGCTGGTCCTGCCGCAACGACGTTTGCGACGATTGCTGGGCTACGCTGTGCTGGCCCACGTGGGCTTCATTCTGGCTGGTATCGCGACCCATGCTGGCGAGGATCCGTTTTCTGGGACGACATGGATGCAACTGGCGGCCTTGTTGCCTGCCGTCGCCGGCTGCCTCGCCGTTTCGAGTCTGGCCGGTGACGCCCCGGGGATCACCGCCAGCGGCCTGGCCCGCAGCCAACCGGGACAGGGCGTGCTTCTATGCCTGTTCCTTGTGGCACTTGCGGGCCTGCCTCCCAGTCTTGCTTTCGTCGGCCGCAGTGCCCTGTGGTCTGCTCTGAGTATCGATGCGCCGATGTCGTGGTTCATGATGGCCAACGGTCTGTTGCTGGCGTACGGTTTGATCCGTTTTGCCGGACGAGTTGTTTTCGATGAACCGCTGCCCGTCGCCACGCCGCCGGCCACTGCAGCGACCGTCGCGGCAGCTGTACTGTCGGCGGCGGTGTTGCTCCTATTCGGGCTGTGGCCGCTGCCAATTGCTCAGGCAGCGGCAATGGCTGCTGGCGCCGGGTGAGGGACGTCATGGCGGACCCTCAACACCGGCCCTCGAGTTCGACTCTGCGGCAACTGGCCGCACTCGCCGGAGCAGGCATTCAGTTTGCAGTCACAGTGGCGCTGTGCACGGCCGCTGGCTGGTGGCTCGACGGCTATCTCGAATCCTCTCCCTGGTTGTTGATGGCAGGCGGAATCGCCGGTTCTGTCGCCGCCTTTTATCAACTCTATCGTACACTCGTCGATGTGGATGAACCGCACAGTTTGGACAAGGGGAAGTAATGCTGCAGGATGCGTGGATCGCAGCGGCCGTCGGCGTTGCCGTCGCCGGTGCAAGTGCGCTCATTGCGTGGGCTGGCCTGCGCTGGTCGATGCATCGGCCCGGGACGATGATGGTTGCTGTTCTCGGAGGAACCATGGTGCGCCTGGTTCTGGTCGGCGGTGCGTCTGTCCTTCTACTTTTCTTCCACGACGTACATCAGGTGGGCTATGTAGCAGGGCTGATTGCTGCCTATCTGGTGTTTCTCGGAATAGAGATTGCGCTCGTTGCCAGGTCCGCTGGCCGGAAGATTTGACAAGGGGCTGGAGCGGGCACATTTTTTCCCTCGGTCAAGGAACCTTGGCTCTGCACTCCGGCATTACCCATTCGCTGTACAGAGGGACGTAGATGGCAGCAGACGCAGACGGTCAGGTCGACGTCGTCGGGCATATACTGGACCACCATTCTCTGGAAGTCCCGTTCATCAACGCCCAGCACGTCTTCGACGGCCACATCGAACTCCCGCAATTCGAGGTGTTCGGCATTGATATGTCCATCACTCGTCATGTGGTGATGATGTGGGTCGCCAGTGCGCTGCTGATTGTGACGATGATATCTGCCTTCCGCCGTCCCGGGCCAGTGCCTACGGGCCTGAGGAATTTTCTCGAGACAATCATCGTGTTTCTGCGCGATGAAGTGATCATACCGATCATGGGGGAGAGCGGCAGGACGTATATGCCCTTCCTCCTGACGACTTTCTTCTTCATCCTGTACTGCAACATGCTCGGGTTGATCCCTTACACGGCGACGGCTACGGGCAACATCAGCGTCACGGCGGCCCTGGCGCTGATCTCCTTTGCCGTGACTCAGGGTGCGGGTATCGCCAACAACGGCTTTTTCGGGCACTGGAAGAATCTGGTGCCAAGCGGTCTGCCAGCCCCACTACTGATCATCATGATCCCCATTGAGATCATCGGCATGCTGGCCAAGCCTTTCGCCCTGTGTATTCGACTTTTTGCCAACATGATCGCCGGACACATTGCCATTCTCGTGTTCCTTGGCCTGATTATCATGTTGAAGAGCTATTTTGTCGCCCCCGCTTCCGTCGTGTTGGCGGCGGCGCTCTACCTCCTTGAGATCTTCATCGGCTTCGTACAAGCCTTTATCTTCACCGTGCTGACGGCCCTTTTCGTGAGCATGGCGGCGCATCCGGATCATTGACACCTCAATGATCCGAAGCGCATGAATTTTTCGATTTTTCGTTAACTACTAGAGAGGAATCACGGATATGGAACTGGCATACTTAGGTGCCTCTATCGGCGCCGGCCTCGGTGTGATCGGTGCGGGGCTCGGAATCGGCTCGCTCGCCTCCAGCGCCATGGAGGGCATTGCCCGTCAGCCTGAGGCTGTCGGTGACATCCGCACGAACATGATCATCGCCGCCGCCCTCATCGAGGGTGTTGCTCTGCTGGCCGAGATCATCTGCGTCCTCGTGGTGGTGACGAAGTAGCATGGATCTGCTCAGTCCCCATCCCGGCCTGATTCTGTGGACGATCATCACATTTGTCGTGGTGCTCGTGGTGCTGAAGGCGAAGGTGTGGGGCCCGTTGCTCGCCGCCCTCGACGAACGCGAACGCAGCATCCGTGACGCGCTCGAGAGCGCGGATCGAGCCCGCGCCGAGGCGCTGGCGCAACAGGCCGACCACGAGAAGAGGCTTGTTGAGGCTGAGTCGCAGGCGCGTCAGATCGTCAGCGATGCGCGTGCGGCGGCCGAGAAAGTCGGCCAGCAGGTTATGGCAGCCGCGAAGGAGGAAGCCGAGCGGACCGCACAGCGCGGCCGGGAATCCATCCAGGCCGAGAAACGAGCGGCTCTGGTAGAATTGCGCCGTGAGGTCGCCGATATGGCCATTGGTGCCGCCGGAGCAATTCTCAACGCCGAGCTGGACGCCGAACGCAACCGCAAGTTGGCCGATGATTTTATCGCCGATCTGCCGGGCGCGCGGAACTAGGTCGCGACGGAGCTGCACGGTTCAGTTATGGCATCGAAAACAGCACCAGAAGTCGTCAGGCGCTACGCCGTTACGCTGTTAGATGCTGCCGCAGAGACCGATGTTGCCGACGCGGTCGCTGGCGACCTGGCGGGCCTGCGGGCAACTCTCGGGGGATCGCAGGATCTGCAGGAGTTTCTCCGCAATCGGCTGGTCGATGGCGCTACCGTCGCTGCTGCACTGGTGGCAATCTTCGATGGCAAGGTCAACCGTCTGACGCTCAATTTTCTGCAGATGGTGGCGCAGCGTCGCCGGGCGCACCTTCTCGACTTTATCATCGATACTGCGCTCAAGGTGCTTGATGAGCGTGCTGGCATTGCCACTGCCGAAGTTCGCAGTGCTGTCGAGCTTTCTGCCGAGCAGATCAAGCGTCTCCAGGAGCGTTTGTCCGCACATACCGGAAGTCGTGTCCACGTAGAAGTCCACGTGGACGCCGGCCTGCGGGGTGGCATCATTGCCCGCATTGGAGATACCGTCTTCGACGGCAGCGTCGAGACACAACTGGCACGGCTGCACCGCCGGCTCGCCGGTGCAATACCCGCATCCTGATTCAGCAATTTTGCGCCCGTAGTCGGGCGCGACGCAGAGGCCTGATGGCCGACCGCTAAGGAAACCTGAGGAAGACGAGACCGACATGCCCGCCGACGCCATCGTTCAACCCGACGAGATCTCCCGGATTCTCAAGCAGCAACTGCTTGGGTTCGAAAAGGAGATCGACGTCTATGAGAGTGGCACCGTCCTCTATGTAGGTGACGGTATCGCCCGTGTCCACGGCCTGGGGAATGTGCGGGCTACCGAATTGGTTGAATTCCCTAACGGTGTCATGGGAATGGCCCTCAACCTCGAGTCCGACAACGTCGGCTGCGTGCTCTTCGGCGATGATACGCTCATCCACGAGGGCGATACCGTGAAGCGCACGGGGCGCATCGTTGAGGTCCCGGTTGGCGAGGCCCTTCTCGGCCGGGTCGTGAATCCTCTGGGTATGCCCATCGACGGCAAAGGCGAAATCCCGACCACGCAGACCCTTCCCGTTGAACGCAAGGCCCCTGGCGTCATCGATCGTCAGTCTGTGCACGAGCCTGTGCAGACGGGGATCAAGATCATTGACGCCACCGTGCCCATCGGCCGCGGGCAGCGCGAGTTGATCATTGGCGATCGGCAGACGGGCAAAACCGCCATCGCCGTCGATACGATCATCAATCAAAAGGGCGGCGACATGGTGTGTATCTACGTCGCCATTGGTCAGAAAGCTTCGACGGTGGCCAAGGTCGTCGCTGAGCTTGAGGCCCATGGCGCCATGGAATACACCATCGTGGTTTCGGCGACCGCCTCCGACCCAGCGCCGTTGCAGTTCATTGCACCGTATGCTGGCTGCTCCATGGGGGAATACTTTCGCGACAGCGGCAAGCACGCCCTCATTATCTATGACGATCTGACGAAGCAGGCCTGGGCCTACCGTGAGATGTCCCTCGTCCTGCGACGCCCCCCGGGGCGCGAGGCCTATCCGGGGGACGTCTTCTATCTGCACTCCCGCCTGCTTGAGCGTGCGGCCAAGATGAGTGACGCCCATGGTGCCGGTTCTCTGACGGCACTGCCGATCATCGAAATTCTCGAAGGTGATGTCTCGACCTTCGTGCCAACCAACGTCATCTCCATCACGGACGGACAGATCCTGCTCAAGCCGGAACTGTTCTACTCCGGGAACCGGCCCGCTATGGACGTGGGTGCCTCGGTCTCTCGCGTCGGTTCCGCGGCACAGACAAAAGCCATGAAGGGTGTCGCCAGGTCGATCAAGGGAGACATTTCACGCTATAACGAAGTCAAGGCTTTTGCTCAGTTCGGTACTTCTGATCTCGACCAGACGACGCGTGATCTGCTCAACCGCGGCGAGAAACTGATGGAGGTGCTGAAGCAGGGCCAGTACTCACCGCTGACTCTGGAAGAAGAGACCGTTGCTCTGGCGACGATCAAC
>ERZ890510.1802-NODE-1802-length-13322-cov-5.256727_pt1 | contig 13322 bp, 15 predicted proteins | sample MGYA00521265_ERZ890510 | MGnify/ENA primary metagenome ERZ890510 (study PRJEB32303, sample SAMEA104408624) | aquatic metagenome | biome: Brackish water; feature: Chemocline; material: water | place: Baltic Sea | collected 2014-10-26T21:54:00 | depth 110 m ...
CTACCTGCGCGGAACTTACCGACACCTCGGCCACGTCCTTCACCTCGCGGATGCGCCGGACGATTGCGCGGACAAGCCAACACTCCGCCCCGGTCAGCATTTCCACCACTATCGGAAAGTTTCGGATACCGACGCAATGAAATTGCAGTACTCAAAATGAATATCTGACTTCCCATTCGATACGGTTGATAGTGAATATCAGTGAGCGCGGCCTGACAGCCAATGCGAAGAAGAGCGATCTCCGAAGCGCCCGGAGTGTTGCCTGTCCGCACTATGGGACGTCTGTGATCGCTGCGCCGAGTGAAATGGCTAAGGTTGGGTATTGTCGTCGAGCCACTTGCGGGCATCGTGGATACTGCGAAACGTCTTCACGGGCCGTTCACCCTCAGTCATCTTGATGAACTGGTCGACGATTTCCCCGCGGGCTGGATCGATCACGAACGCCGTCGGACCGCGCGTCGCGTCCTTTGATCTGGTTCGCGCCAGCGCCGCCAACGCCTCGAGCGCTTTCTGGTCGATAGTTGACCTGCCGATCGAGACGTCGATAATTTTGCGGTACTGCCAGGCGCCAGTCGCAACGAACTGTCCCACCGCATCCGCGATGTCCTCGCCCGTCACCGTCCCATGGACGACTGCAACCACCATGCGGTCGGGATGAGAGATATCGAGAAAAATCGGCATGGCCCAATCTATGCTGGGCGCACACTTTGCCGCAACCGTCGTATCCACTCGAGAGACGTCGCGCTGCTGCCCAGACCGGCCTGGCGTGCCGGGCACAGCTCGTCCGACTCCTGCTCCGGCGTGGCGGCCAGTTACGGTGAATCGTGAACCTTCCTGATGGCCGCCGCGTAAGATGCCGCCATCTTTTCCTGGCCACTTCGCGCGAGGTGGCACTTGTCGGCTCCGCGGTCACCGTCGGCGAGCACGGCGTCTGCATCGATACCCAGATAGACACCTTCGGCCGCGATGATGATGTGCTGTGCGGTCGCAATCGGATTTCCTTCTCTCCATTCGCTCGCACATTTTGTCGCAATTCCGGCAAAAATCGGCGCCTCGGCTCCGTATTCCACAAGCGTTTCCGAAAGGGATTCGAACGAACTGACGTAGTTCTTCGCCGAGGTCCGATGAAAGAAATCGCTCTCTCCCTGGTGCCAGATGACGGCGGTCACCTTGTAGCGATTTGAAAGACTCATGAGGGTGGCCTTGAGCATCTCATTCAAATCGCCGTCCCTCTGCCATCGTCCGACGAGAGAATTTCCGATGCCGGACGAGGCGATGACGACCGCCTTGTAGGAGCCGTCAGAAATTAGCCTGTCGGCCAGCAACGTGAGGAATTCGCCATGCTCTCCGGCGGCGCCCAACAAAGGCGACGATGCCACGAAGCACTGCCCATCGAAGTGATTGATAACGGCGCCGGGATAGCGCGTGACGACTTTCTTCTCCGCATAGTTGGCGACGTTTGATTGGCCGATCGCGAGAATGACGGCAGTACTGTCGGTCTGTGCCGGACAATTTACCCTGATCTTGTTTGGATAAGCCACAAGCCTCCCATGCTCGTCGAACACGCCAAGGGCCTGCTGCGATGGTGCCCCGAGGTTCTTCACCTTCCGAAGAATCTCCAGCGGCCAGAGATTGCGCGAGTAGCTGTACAGCCCAAAAAAGTACGCACTGCATGAGAATACGATCACAACTGCGATCATTCGGCCAAGTGGACGCCATCCGCCCGGTCTACCTGCCCCGGCGTTCAACGCTGGCTCCCCCAACCGGCAAACTGAAGGTCGCGGCCGAGATCGCTATCCCTTGATCTGGGCCACACATCGGCCGAACGGGAGCTAAGGTCAAACGTGCCGGCATGAACCATCCCCGATGACCCAGCATGGCCGATGCCATGCCATTCACCGCGCGTCGGGTTCCTCACCGTATCGGCGGCGCGTAAAGCATGCCGCCTGCACGCCACGAAAGGTTCAAGGCACGCGGAATGTTCACCGCGCCACGCGGGCCAAGACTACGGTCGTAAACCTCGGCGTAGTTGCCAACCTGCCTGACGATCTCGTAGGCCCAGGTATCCGCAATACCCAGCGACTTGCCCATACCGGGCACGACGCCGAGAAGACGCTTGATGGCCGAATTCTCGCTCTTGAGAAACTCGGCGACGTTCCTCGAAGTGATGTCATACTCCTCGGCCTCGATCATGGCGTAAAGCGCCCACCGCGCAACATCGGCGAATTGGTGGTCGTCCTGACGTACCGCAAGGCCGATCGGCACCTTGGCGATGGCCGTGGGCAAGATCACGTACTCCGATGGATTGGGCGCATAGGCCGACCGCGTGACATGAAGAGTCCTGAAGCTTGACGCGAAGACGTCGCATTTGCCCGCGAAGAACGCCGCCTGCAGCTCACTCACCCGGTCGAAGGCTACTGGCGTGAACGTCATATTGGTCTTCCAGAAATGGTCGGCGACCGCGAGTTCGGCGACGCTGTCCGCTTCCACACACACCGAGGTGCCGTCCAGTTCCTCGACCCGCCGCTTGCCACTCTTGAGCGGCACCATCAATCCCTGCCGATCATAGTAATAGACGCCGGCCAGATCGGCGCCGTCCACGGTATCGCGTTGCAAGGTGAAGGTTGAGCTTGAAGCCAGCACATCGACCAGGCCCGACCGCAAGGCCGAATACTGTTTCGACATGTCCAGCGTAACGAATTCCACCTTGCCCACATCGCCGAAGAGAGCAACCGCCACCGCTCGACAGACGTCGGTCGACAGTCCTTTCCAATTTCCCGAACCGTCGGTATGCATGAGGCCGATCAGGTTTTCGCTGACGCCGCAGGCAAGTTGGCCGCGGTCTCGGATCACATCGAGCGTTTGGCCGGCCTGGGCACAGGCAGTTGTCGCGGCAGTGGCGGCCAAACCAATCCACAAAGCCAGCACGTTCCTGCTCATCCTGCCCTCCCGCAACCGCGCACGGCGTTGCGGCACAACCGTCCAGAGAAATGCTGCAGCCCAACCGCAAGAACAAGCCGACATTCACCCGACTTGCTGGCGGCAACTAGACGAGGGAACGAAGCGGGACCGCTAGCCAGATACCGCAAATATGACGACTGATTGAGCGACGTACCCCTGTCGACGACTTCGCGCCGCCAAACACCCTGGGTAGCGGCCTTGCTTTGGCACTTAACACCGATCTGGTCGATGCGACGCGAACCGAAAATGACGAAGTGATCGGGGTACTCTCAATGAGGTCGAACCGATCGGATCCTCCACATGCCCACCTGACATGTCCCTCCCCGGACGCATCGACAACCCTCCACGCAGTCTGCTCCGCGATTGGATTTGTCGTCGCCATGGCCTTTTCAGTGGAGCCCCGGAAAACATATCTGCGTCGTGCCCGCTACCGCTACGGCAGAGGGGTGGCTACACTCGGAACGCCGGGACAATGCCGTTACCGAAGGGCGCTGAACCAACATGATGGACGACGTGCGGGCGGATTTGTTGACCGCCATCGACGGGGCCTGGACCCGCTTGGGCAGTCCCGGCGAATGGTTGACTGCCAGCGAGAAAGTGGGAATTGCCGCTGAAACTCGGGCGGCAATGGCGTGCCCCGCATGCTCGACACGGAGACAGGCTCTATCTCCGGAACACGAAGTTGGACCACATTCCGGTGTTTCGGGTCTTTCTCCTGAAATCGTCGATGTCGTTCACCGCATCCGAACGGATGCAGATCGTCTGACCTTGAATTGGTTCACCCGGATTGTTCCCAGGTGTTTGTCGGAAGAGCGATATGTCGAAACGGTAGGGATCATTGCCGAGGTAACGGCTGTAGATGGTTTCTACGCAGCCTTGGGCATCGAGTTGCGCGAATTGCCGGCTCCGGTCTCCGGATCGCCCGGAGGAGTCCGTTCGAATGCCGCAAAGCCAAATGGGGCTTGGGTTCCGACGGTATCGCCCGAGGACATAGGTGCCGATGCCCCTTCCGTGGTGCAAGCGATGTACCGAAATCGATCGGCCGCGAATATTCATCGGGCTTTGAGCCTGGTGCCCACCGCAATGAATGGCTTCTTCGAATTGGACGATGCCATGTACTTGCCGGACGCAAAGCTAAGGGAATTCGGGATAGAGCCACGGGCGATAACCCATGCTCAGATCGAACTGTTGGCCGCCCGCGTTTCTGCGCTGAATCGATGCTTGTATTGAACGACCAGCCATCTCGTCCTGCTCCGGGGGAGCGGCCACTACGCTGGGACTACATATGAACCCCGCGCCGCCATTGATGCCGCAGTGGACAGCGGTGTCCCTCAGGGTCGTCTGCTCCTGACGTTCGCCGAAGAAGCGTGTGCCGGCAGTTCGCTGCTGCCCAAAGCGCGCGTCGCTGTCGCTGAGGCAATGGGCCAAGATGCTCTCGTGGATGCCGCGGCGGTGATTGGCATATTCCAGGCGGTCGTGAAAATAGCGGATGCCACCGGAATTCCACTTGAAGATGCCAAAGCCGAGGCCAGCGCGGAATTTCGTGCCGAACTCGGCCTGAATGCATTCTCAGGCGAATAGAGGGCGTTGTCAGAACACCGCGGGACGAGTGGGCAAAGGCCTCCGGGCGGCAACCTGAGGTCGGCAGCCCGTAAAATTTGACATGGCGCAGCCCGTCTTGACCTTCTTCAGGAAGGTCCCGGGCCGGCCTCTACGTACCCTTCAGCGCGCGGGAACCTACGAATTCGCGCAGACGTGCCGGTTCGACGATTGTTACCTCGCGGCCGCCACCGCTGACACCGAGAGGACGCAACGCCGCGAAAGCGCGCGACAGGCTTTGAGGCGTGATACCCAGCCGGCCGGCAACCAGACGCCGCCCGCCCGGGAGAGTCACCGTAACGGGTCCGGTCTCACGCGGCGCCAAAGCAAGGAGGAACGCTGAAAGTCGCTCGATCGCCGACAGCAGCTTAAGGTCCTTGATCAGACCACCCAGTGTCCGCCAATAGCCGGACAGCAGCAGTACCGCCCCGTATGCCAACGAACCGGTGGCCCGCACCTGCGCGCGAAATGCGGCGGCTGGCCACATCATGATACGTCCCTCATCGAGCAATCGCGCCGTCAGCAAGTAGGGCGCGTCGAGCACTACCGCCGGCACGATGAAGGCGTCCCCCGGCCCGAAGAACTCGACCAGCGCTTCATCGCGGGCGGCCGCTCCGAACAGGCCGACGCGGCCCGACAGCACGACATGGAGAAACTCCGCTTTCTCGCCCTGCCGGCAGAGCACCGCACCTTCGGGCAGCGTCTGAACGAAGCAGGCCGTCAACATCGCTGCCAGGTCCGGCTCCGCGACTTGGGCGAAGAGCCGCGAGCGACGGATCAGCGGCAGGTCGATTGTGCGCATACTGGGCTCTACCCTCTCGCTTCGGATACTGATGCGCCACTCACCGGCAAAGCTCGTTGATATGGCTCAATCGCAGAGTCGTGAGCACTTACCAAATGTGAACATAGTGCGTTCGCAAAAGAGAACAAATCACCGAAGATTCGCTGCATCAGCACCGGGCTTGATTCACGTCAAGTAACATGTCGCGTGCCGCTCCGATGTTTCGTCCGCACCGCCAGCGTACGGCGCTCAGGGGAACATCCGATGCAGCAACCGACAAGCGTTCGAGAGGCGTCTCCAGAAGGCCGAGACATGGCGCTCGGCATGAGCACGCTCGCCTTCACGGTCTGTTTTGCCGTCTGGACGATCTTTTCCATCATTGGCATCCAGATCAAGAGAGACCTGGGCCTCAGCGATACGCAGTTCGGCCTGCTCGTTGGAACACCGATCCTTACCGGTTCACTGGTCCGGCTTATCCTCGGAATCTGGGCCGATCAATATGGCGGGCGTATCGTCTACGTCGGCGTGATGGTTGCTGCCGCCGTGGCGACCTGGCTGCTCACCTTCGCCTACGACTACCCGACTTTCCTGCTGGCCGCGCTTGGCGTTGGCATCGCCGGTGGCTCGTTTGCCGTTGGCATCTCGTATGTTTCGCGGTGGTACGGGCCAGGCAAGCAGGGCACAGCGCTCGGAATCTTCGGTGCGGGCAATGTCGGCGCCGCCGTCACGAAATTCGTTGCGCCCTTCGTCATGGTAGCCTGGGGCTGGAAGAGCGTTGCCGAGATCTGGGCGGGTGCGCTGCTGGTAATGGCCGTGGTGTTCTGGATCACTACACGGGATGACCCGGCGCTCGCGGCGCGGCGCAAGGCCGGCGCCAAACCAGAACCCATCTCGACCATGCTCGAGCCGCTGCGCAACGTGCAAGTCTGGCGCTTCTCGCTCTACTACTTCTTCGTCTTCGGCGGCTTCGTAGCGCTGGCGCTTTGGCTGCCGCGCTATCTCATCGGTGTTTACGGGCTCGATATCGAGACCGCAGGTATGATCGGCGCCGCCTATTCGGTCCCGGCGAGCCTTTTCCGCATCTACGGCGGCGTGCTCTCGGACAAGTTTGGCGCGCGGCGCGTGATGTACTGGATGTTCGGTGTTTCAGCCGCCGCCTGCTTCCTGTTGGCCTATCCTCCGACGCAGTACATCGTGAAGGGCATCACGGGGCCGATCTCGTTCACCCTGGAGATGGGCCTTGTGCCTTTCACCGTCGCGATCTTCGTGCTCGGCTTCTTCATGAGTCTGGGCAAGGCCGCCGTCTACAAGCATATCCCGGTCTACTACCCCAAGCATGTCGGCGCAGTTGGCGGTGTGGTCGGCCTGGTCGGCGGCCTCGGCGGTTTTGTCCTGCCGATCGCCTTCGGTGTCCTGAACGACCTTACCGGCGTGTGGACGAGCTGCTTCATGCTCCTGTTCCTGGTCGTTGTCGTCTCGCTGGTCTGGATGCACGCTTCGATCCGAGCGATGGAACGCGACGTGGCGGGCGAGGCGCTGGCCAAGCTCCCCGAACTGCCCGAAATGCAGGAAATCCACGGCCCGGAGCATGTCGGCAAGCTTTCCGGCAAGACACTCGAGGACTGGCGTCCGGAGGACAAGACCTTCTGGGAGAAGACGGGCTGCCGGATCGCCCGACGCAACCTTGCGATCTCGATACCCGCCCTTCTGCTCTCGTTCTCGGTCTGGATGGTGTGGTCGGTCGTCGTCGCCAAGCTGCCATCGATCGGCTTCCGCTACACCACAGACCAGCTCTTCTGGCTCGCTGCCCTGCCCGGCGTCACCGGCGCGACGCTGCGCATCTTCTACTCCTTCACCGTGCCGATCTTCGGCGGGCGGCTGTGGACGACGCTGGCGACCTGGTCGTTGATGATCCCGGCGGTCGGCATCGGCTATGCCGTCCAGGATCCGGCGACGCCCTACTGGATCTTCCTGATCCTGGCGCTGCTGTGCGGCCTTGGCGGCGGCAACTTCGCGTCGTCGATGTCGAACATCTCGTTCTTCTTTCCCAAGGCCGAGAAAGGCAATGCGCTGGCTCTGAACGCCGGCCTCGGCAACCTCGGCGTCAGCGTCGTGCAGTTCGTCGTGCCGCTGGTCATCACCGTGGGCGTCTTCGGTTGGCTGGGCGGTGCACCGCAGATCGTCAAGGAAGCGGGCGGCGAGAGCCGGTTGTGGCTGCAGAACGCCGGTTTCGTCTGGGTGCCGTTCATCGCCGTCTCGGCATTCGCCGCCTGGTTCGGCATGAATGATATTGCTTCGGCCAAGGCCTCGTTCGCCGAGCAGTCGGTGATCTTCCGGCGGCGGCACAACTGGATCATGTGCTGGCTCTACACCGGTACCTTCGGATCCTTCATAGGCTACTCGGCGGGCTTTCCGTTGCTGACCAAGACGCAGTTTCCCGAGGTCAACGCGCTTCAATACGCCTTCCTCGGACCTCTGGTCGGTGCGCTGTCGCGGTCGCTCACGGGCTGGGTCGCAGACCGCTGGGGCGGCGGCCGGGTCACCTTCTGGGTGTTCGTCGTCATGGCGTTGGGCGCGCTAGGCGTCGTGCACTTCCTGGGCGAGAAGAACTTCACCGGCTTCTTCGCCATGTTCCTGCTGCTGTTCTTCGCCACTGGCGTGGGCAACGCATCGACCTTCCAGATGATCCCGGCAATCATGCGCAAAGACATGGACCGGCTGATGCCGGGTGCATCGGCTGATGCCCGGCGCATGCAGTCCGACAAGGAGTCCGCTGCGATCATCGGTTTCACTTCGGCGATCGCGGCATATGGCGCGTTCTTCATACCGAAGAGCTTCGGCTCCTCGATTGCCATGACCGGTGGGGCGTCGCTCGCGCTCTACGGGTTCTTTGCCTTCTACCTGAGCTGCATCTTCATCACGTGGTTTGTCTACACCCGCCGCAATGGCCTGTTGTTCGACATCGAGCGCGGCCGCACCTCGACGTCTGCGCCGTCAACCAGTCCTGCTCGCTGAAGGATATCTGCCATGTCACATTTCCTCGATCGCCTGAGTTTTTTCAAGAAAGTCAGGGAACCGTTTGCCGGCGGCCATGGCATCACGACCGAGGAGAGCCGCAATTGGGAGGATGCCTATCGCAAGCGGTGGCAGCACGACAAGATCGTGCGTTCGACTCACGGCGCCAACTGCACCGGCTCATGCTCCTGGAAGATCTACGTCAAGGGCGGGATCGTTACCTGGGAAACGCAGCAGACCGACTATCCACGCACACGCCCCGAACTGCCCAATCATGAGCCGCGTGGCTGTTCGCGTGGCGCGAGCTACAGCTGGTATCTCTATTCCGGCAATCGCGTGAAATATCCATTGGCACGCTCGCGCCTGCTCAGGTTGTGGCGCGAGGCTCGCGCCACCCTGACGCCGGTCGCCGCCTGGGCCTCGATCGTCGAGAATCCGGAGAAGCGCAAAGCCTACACCAGCAAGCGCGGACATGGCGGGTTCGTGCGCGTCGGCTGGGACGAGGCGACCGAGATCGTGGCGGCGGCCAACGCCTATACCGCCAAAGAGCATGGGCCCGACCGGATCTTCGGCTTCTCGCCGATCCCCGCCATGTCGATGGTCTCCTACGCTGCGGGTTCGCGCTACCTGTCGCTGATCGGTGGCGTCTGCATGTCGTTCTACGATTGGTACTGCGACCTGCCGCCGGCCTCGCCACAAACCTGGGGCGAGCAGACCGACGTGCCCGAATCGGCTGACTGGTACAATGCAGGCTTCATCATCCTGTGGGGCTCGAACGTGCCGCAAACGCGAACGCCCGACGCCCACTTCTATACCGAGGCGCGCTACCGCGGCATGAAGAGCGCGGTGATCTGTCCCGACTATTCGGAGGCATCGAAATTCGGCGACATCTGGCTTTCGGTGAAGCAAGGCACCGATTCGGCGCTGGCCATGGCGATGGGCCACGTGATCCTGAAGGAGTATCACGTCGATCGACAGGCCAAGTACTTCCGCGACTACATCCGCCAGTACACCGACATGCCGATGCTGGTGAGGCTGGCCAAGCGCGATGGCATGTATGTCCCCGATCGTTTCGTGCGGGCCTCCGACTTCGACGCGTCCCTAGGCGAATCCAACAATCCCGAATGGAAGACCGTCGCCCTTGACGAGACCTCGGGCAACCTGCAAATGTAATCGCCGCGCTCAAGGAGCGCCTGGCGAAGCGCAGTTCGCCCTATGCCGCCGTGATGTCGGCGCTGCTGGCGATCTCAAAGGCCAAGCTCGATCAGAAGGCCCTGGCCGCCTTGCGTGCCGAACCCGACCCCGAGCCTGACGATCTCGAGGCGCTGGATGCGGCGTGGGAAGAGGAGGAAGTGACCTTCGGCCCCGGCTCCACCGACGCCAAAGGCGCCTGCGGGGCCGAAGGACTTTCGACCCGGCTGCGCGCCGCCATGCGGCCGGCCGAGGGCGTCGCACCGCCACTCGCCCGCGGACGCCGCACCGCCGCGCCATCCAGCCCGGGAGGCCGGTCATGAGGGACTATGTCTTCCATCTGCTGTTCGTCTGGTATCCCTATATCTGCCTGACGGTCTTCCTGCTCGGCAGCCTGGTCCGCTTCGATCGTGAGCAATATACGTGGCGCGCCAGTTCCAGCCAGATCCTGCGCAAACGCCAGCTCGCCTGGGGCTCCAACCTGTTCCATGTCGGCATCCTGTTCCTGCTGCTCGGACACACCGTCGGCCTGTTGACGCCGACCTGGCTTTACACGCTCGTCATCACCGTCGAACAGAAGCAGCTGATCGCCCTTGCCGCCGGCGGCGTCGCCGGCGTCATCTGTTTCATCGGCCTTACGATGCTGCTGCACCGCCGCCTGTTCGATGTCCGCATCCGAAGCAACAGCTCGGTGATGGATATCGCGATCCTGGCGATCCTCTGGCTTCAGCTCTGCCTTGGCCTCGCCACGCTGCCGTTTTCGTTCGCCCATTCGGACGGCTCGGTGATGTTGATCCTGTCGCATTGGGCGCAGGGTATCGTGATCCTGCATCCGGTCGACCCGACAACCTTGCAGGGACTCGCCTGGCCCTATCTGACGCACCTCGTGCTGGGCATGACCCTGTTCCTGGTCTTCCCGTTCAGCCGCCTGGTGCACATCTGGTCGGCGCCGGTCTGGTACCTCGGCCGTCGCGGCTATCAGGTCGTGCGTCGGCGCCGACCCCTGTCGACGTCTGGTCAGCCGGCGTCCCGACAGCCGGCGGAGTGAGCGCCATGAACACACCTCCGTCCGCCACTGCGCCGCGCCTCGCCCGCCGTCGCGTCACCCGGCCCGAGCCGGTCAGCGTCAATAGCGTGGCCATCCCGAGTGCGGCGATCGCCCGCGAGACCCAGCACCACCAGGCTTCCGACCCCGACCAGGCTTGGCTGCTGGCGGCGCGAGCGCTGGCGATCCGCGAGCTGCTGTCGCAGGAAGTCGAGCGGCTTTCGATCGTCGCCGAGCCGCTCGAAGACGGCGAGGGCCGCCGCGAGACACCACAGGAAGCACGCTTGCGCGCCCTGATCGAGCGCGAGGTCGTCGTGCCGAGCGCCGACGAAGACGCGTGCCGGCGCTACTACGACGCCAACATTCGTCGCTTCCGTTCGCCCGACCTGTTCGAAGCGGCACACATACTGTTCGTGGCCGCACCGGACGACGTGGATGCCCGCGACAGGGCCCGCGAGGCGGCAACTGCGCTGATCTCGGACCTGGTGCGGAACCCGGCCGGCTTCGTCGCTGCGGCCGCCCTCCACTCGGCCTGCCCCTCGTCGAAGCAAGGCGGCAATCTCGGCCAGGTCAGCACCGGCCAGACCGTTCCCGAGTTCGAGATGGCGTTGCGCTCCATGGTGCCGGGTGCCGTCCATCCGGAGCCTGTGGAAACGCGCTATGGCCTGCACGTCGTGCGTCTCGACCGCCGTGTCGACGGCGAGGTGCTGCCCTTCGGTCTCGTCCAGGATCGCATTGCCGACTACCTCGACGAGGCGGTCCACCGTCGCGCCCAGCAGCAGTACGTGTCGATCCTGGCCGGCCGCGCGCAGGTGACCGGTGTCGACCTTGCCGCGGCGCGCGGCCCGCTCGTTCAGTAGGAGGCAGCGATGGTGCTGGGTCAGGTTCTCGAACGTCTGGGCGACGAGGCTTTCGCCGCCGAGACGCTGGTTGCCCTGGAAGATCTCAACCTGTTGGTCCAGGTCGAGGCGGCCGGTCGGCCGTTCGGTGAAGGCATCGGAGAATATGCCGCCGGGGCGTCGCGCCGGTTCGCTCAACTCGCCTTGGACGAAGACTGGCTAGCCCTCATGACGACGCTCGAGCGTGCCGACGACGCCGGCACGGCTTGTCTCAAACACATGCTCGAGTGGTCGCTGCGTCATGATGCTGACAGTCCGGGCAAGGGCTGCGGCGGCCAATGCACCTGCAAGGAAAGCTGAATAATGTCCGAGATCCTCATTGCCGCGCTGGTCTATGCCGACGGCATCTACCCCGATCGTGCGATCGCCCGGGCCATAGAGCCGTTGCGCGAGCGCGGCGTTGCACTGGCGGGCGCGCTGCAGCTTGAGACCGCTGACCTGCCGGGGCGGCACCCCTGCGACATGCTCCTGCAGGATCTTTCGAGCGGCGAGGTCACGGCCATTGCCGAGCATCGCGGCAGCGAGGCGCGCGGCTGCCGGCTCGATGTCAGCCTCCTGACCGATCTGGCCGAAGCTGTCAGCCTCAGCCTCTGCAGCGAGGAGCCGCGTCTCCTGGTGGTCAACAAGTTCGGCAAGATTGAGGCCGATGGTGGTGGCCTGCGCGGCGCCATTGCCGAGGCGGTCGGTCTCGGCATCCCGGTTCTCGTCGGCGTTCCAGCGCGCAATCTCGATCGCTGGCGGGCTTTCGCCGGACCGCTGGCGGTCGAGCTGCCGGTCGAATCCTCCGCCATCGCGGCATGGCTCGATATGCACGGCCTGCCGGCTACGCCCACCCGGGGTACGACCGGCGTTGGCACGGCGCGGCGCGCCTAGACGCCGCAGGACGGCACGCGATGGATGACCTCACCGTAGCGCGGGCCGTGCATGTCCTGGCGGTGATTCACTGGTTCGGCGGTGTCGCTTTCGTCACCACGGTGATCCTGCCGGCCATCGCCGCCTTCGAGGAACCGTCGCGACGTGTCGCGCTCTTCGAGGCGATCGAGCATCGGTTCTCCACTCAGGTGAAGGTCTCGGTTCCCGCGGCAGGTCTCAGCGGCGCCTACATGGCTTGGCGTCTCGATGCCTGGAGCCGGTTTCTCGAGCCGGCCGGCTGGTGGCTGGCGGCGATGGCACTCGTCTGGCTGCTGTTCATGGCGATCCTGTTCGTTTTCGAGCCGCTGCTGCTGCGCGGCTGGTTCCATCGCCGCATGGCAGCCGATCCGGCGGCCACCTTCCGGCGCGTTCAGCGGGCGCATGTGATTCTGCTGCTGGTTGGCACAACAGTCGCAGCCGCCGGCGTGCTTGGCGCCCACGGGCTACTGGGTTGAGACTGCAAAGGAGCGTGAAATGTCCAGGTTTGTTGGTTCGGCGTCGCAACTCGCGGCCACGACCGCGCTCGTCATCGTGGCTGCCGCCTGCACGTCGGCGCCGCCTGCGTCGCCCCAGCTCATGGCGCGTTGCGTGCAACTCCAGGCGCTGTGGGTACGCTACGAACCCGTCCTGACCCTCTTTCACACCGGCCAAAAGGCGCAGGTCGAATTGGCAATGATGGACTGCCAGAACGGCCGATACGAGGCCGGCATTCAGGCGCTGGAGAATATCCTGCGGAACGGCAAAATTCCCGTCCCGCCAAACTGACGTGCCCTGGGCGAGCGCCGGCGCTTTGTCATCCAGCACCGCCTGGCGCTTGCAGACACAGCCGATGAAACCGCTCCACAGTCGCGGGACGGCCAGGACGCGCGATGTGTTATGATAGAAGACGGTTGAAATGCGCCAGCGTGCGCTGCCGCGC
>ERZ890510.1807-NODE-1807-length-13292-cov-6.989499_pt1 | contig 13292 bp, 11 predicted proteins | sample MGYA00521265_ERZ890510 | MGnify/ENA primary metagenome ERZ890510 (study PRJEB32303, sample SAMEA104408624) | aquatic metagenome | biome: Brackish water; feature: Chemocline; material: water | place: Baltic Sea | collected 2014-10-26T21:54:00 | depth 110 m ...
CCACGCGGCATGGCTCTGCGCGCGCTGCGTCTCGTCGAGGATGCGCCGCCGGACATGTTCATCGCCATCCCGCTGCCGGAGGCGGGCCGTTACCGGGTATCGACGCTGGCGCCGAACGCGCCCGGGTCGGACGGCGGCTCGGACCATGGCATCCAGTCGGAGGTTCGCGGGCCGGATCTCGCGGAGATCCAGGCGGTGGCCGGGGATCTGGTTCCCGGCAACCCGCGCCTGTCCGACCTGCGCTGGTCCTCGATGTTCCGCATCAGCATGCGGCTTGCCGCGCACTACCGGCAGGACCGCGTCTTCATCGCGGGCGATGCCGCCCATATCCACCCGCCGACCGGCGGTCAGGGCATGAACACCGGCATCCAGGATGCCTACAACCTCGCCTGGAAGCTGGCGTTGGTGTTGGCGAAGAAGGCGCCGGACACGCTGCTCGACAGCTACGAAGCGGAACGCCGCCCCATCGGCGCAGAGGTCGTCGCCCGCACGCGGGCAGCGAGCGAAGGCTATGGCCGCGAGAACAAGCCGGACCGCCTGGCCGACACCCAGATCCTCGTCTCCTACCGCGGCACTGCGTGGGTTCGCGACGATGCCGGTGAGGCCGCCGCCGGGCCCGGGGCGGGGGACCGCGCGCCCGATGCCGTCGGATTGCGGCGTCGGGGTGTCGGCGCGCCGATGCGCCTGCATGACGTGCTGCGTGGCACCGATCATGTCCTCATTGTGCATCTCCTGCCGGGGGCGGCGGCAGATCTTGCCGCTTTCGCGCGGGAGATCGCGCCGCGTTCGGGTCTTCCCTGCCGGATCGTGGGAATCGCAGCCGATGATGGCGGGGCCGATCCACCGGGCATTGCCTGTTATCGCGATTCCGACGGCGTATTCGCGAAGATATATGGGCTTCCTGGCGCCGCTTTCCTGATTCGGCCGGACGGATATGTCGGCTGGCGCGGTAGGTCGTATCGCGACGACGGATTGTTGGCCCACTTCGATAGAATGTCGCGCCGATAGCGCCTCTACGCCGCCTGCTGTGCCATCGTCGGGCCGTCGCTGCGGGTCGTGGTGCGGCGCATGTCGCGCACGATGGCCAGATCGTCGAAACGGCGCACGCGATGCATGGTGGTGCGGTTGTCCCACATCACCAGATCATGCTTCGTCCAGCGATGGACGTAGACGAACTCCGGCTGCGTGGCGTGCTCCATCAGGTCGCGCGCGAAAGCCATCGCCTCGGGGCGCGGCCAGCCGATGATGGTGCCGATATGGGCCGACAGATACAGCGACTTCCGCCCTGTAACGGGATGCGTGCGCACCAGGCGCTGCAGGACCGGCTTCATCGAGACGCGTTCGTCGGGCAGGAACTCGGCGAAGCCGAGCTGCTGGCGCGAATAGATCAGCGAATGCTCGCAGACCAGATCCTCGACCTCTGCCCTGGTGGCGGCATCGAGCGCGTCGTAGGCCGCGCGCATGTCGGCGAATTCGGTGTTGCCGGCGTTGGTCGTGACGATGCGGCCGCTCAGGAGCGAGTAGCGGGCCGGCACGGCGCGGAACGAGGCGTCGGAGTGCCAGAGCCGGTTGCCGAGTGCTGCCATGCGGCGCTTGTTGTCGCGCGCCAGCTTTGCGCCGGTCTTGTCGAGGTTGGAGACGTCGGCGAAGGTCGGCGCAAGGCGGAGTTCGCTGGCGCGCACTGTCGAGTTGGCGCCTTCCTCCAGTGGCCCGAAATTGCGCGTGAAGGCGAGCTGCTGCTCGTCGGTGAGATCCTGGCCGGGCAGCACCAGCACGGCGTGCTGGTCCATGCCGGCCTCGATGGCGGCGACCTCCGCCGCGGTCTGCGGACGGCGCGCGTCGATGCCGGTCATGACGGCGCCGATATGGGGATGGAGGGCACGTATGTCGATCGGCATCACGACCTCGCGAAGGGAAGCCTAGCGTAAGGCAGCCGCGATATTACCACCGTCCACGGTGATGACAGCGCCTGTCGTCTTTGTCGCTTTGGCCAGCGAAACGAAGGCCTGTGCGACATCGTCGGCCGTGACTTCGAGGCCTAAAAGGTTGCCGCCCATGTAGTCGGCCTCGCTGAGCCCCCGCGCCTTGGAGCGTTGGGCGATCATGTCGTCGTTGAGCAGGCCGGTGCGGATGCGGTCGGCATTGACGGCGTTGGAACGAATGCCATCGGCGCCGTAGTCGAGCGCGTATTGTCGGCTGAGGAACAGGGTCGCCGCCTTTGGCAGGCCATAGGGTCCGAAATCGGCGCCGGGATTCACTGCCTGCTTGGACGCATTGAACAGCAGGCAGCCGCCGATCGCCTGCGCCTTCATGATCCGCACGGCGTTCTGCGCCACGCTCTGGTGCGCCCAGAAATTGAGTTCGAAGCTCTGGCGCAGGACGGCCTCCTCGACCTCGCCGATCTTGCCCTGCCAGGCGGCGCCTGCGTTGGAGACCACGATGTCGACGCCGCCATATGTCGCCGCGACCTTGTCGAAGGCAGAGCGCACCGAGGCAGGGTCGGTGACGTCGCAGGCGATGCCGAGGCCTTTCACGTTGGACACGTCGCGATCGAGCACGGCAACCTCGGCGCCTTCGCGCGCGAACGCCGCCGCCGTCGCCGCGCCGATGCCCGAGCCGCCGCCGGTCACGACCACGATGCGGCGCGCCAACGGCTTTTCGGCCGCGGCACTGAGCTTGGCCTGTTCGAGCGACCAGTATTCGATGTCGAAAATGTCGGGTTCGGGAATGCATTCGTAGGTCCCGAGCCTCTCGGCGTCGGCGATCACGGCCACAGTCGTCTCCGCAAGATCGGCCGCGATTTTGGCATCCTTCGACGTGTTGCCGAGGCCGAACAGGCCAAGGCCCGGCACCAGCACGACGCGCGGAATCGGATCGAGTTCCTTCTTCGCCGGCATCTGCTTGGCGTTGTGGCGCGCGAAATAAGCGTGATAAGCCGCGACGTAGCCATCGAGTGCCGTCTTGGCGTCCTTGCTGAAGGCGTCGAGCTTGCCGGCCGCGGGCGCCGGCACGATCAGCGGCGTGCCCTTGGTGCGGATCGCATGGTCGGGCGTTACCGGACCCTGCTGGCTGTAGCGCGCGACTTCCTTGCCGCCGACGAAAGCCAGGATTTCCGGGCCGGTGCGGAACTCGAACACGAAGCGCTGCGCCGCTTCGCGGCCGCCGCTCTTCGCCGGCAGCGACATCAGCCCGCGCAGGATCGGGGCAACTTCGGCGGCGCCGGCGATCTCCTTGGGCAGCGTGGCGCCGGGAAAAATCCTGCGCGTTTCCTTTGCCAGCCGCTTTTCGGCGAGTGTCACCAGGTCGATCATGCGCACATAGGCTTCTTCCGCGGTGGCGCCCATCGAGAAGATGCCGTGCTTGAGAAGGATCAGGCCCTCGACGTCGGGATGGGCGGCCGCGATCTCGTCGGTTCTCTTGGCCAACGCGAAGCCCGGCATGACATAGGGCACCAGGGCCGCGCGCTTGCCGAAGACGTCGCGTGCCAAGGCCTCGCCGTCGGGCTGGTCGGTCAGCGACAGCACGGCGTTGGAATGGGTGTGGTCGATGAACTTGTGTGGCAGGAAGGCGTGCAACAGCGTCTCGACCGACGGATTGGGCGACTTCGAATCCAGCAGGTTACAGCGCTGGACGTTGACCATGTCCTCGTCGCTGAGCGCCTGCAGGCCTTTCAGTTCACCGAGCGGCGCCAGACGCACCGCCGGCAGGCCGGGCGCCTCGATGGTGCCCATGTCCCAGCCGCTGCCTTTTACGCAGAGTACCTCGACCTGGTGGCCGGTGATGTCGACTGCGGTGGTCTTGACCGAAGTGTTGCCGCCACCGTGCAGCACCAGCCGCGGCTCGCCGCCCAGCAGCCGCGTGGTGTAGACGCGCAGTGCTAGGTCCTCGCCAATGCCTTTGGCGGCGTGATGGGCGATGGCGGCCTTGGCGTCGCCGTCGGTCCAGAGATTATCCATGCGCGCCTTCTACCCCGCGGGCTCGATGCCGGCATCCTTGGCGATCTTGATCCAGGTCGCGATCTCTTTTTCCTGATAGGGGCGGAACGCCGCGGGATCGCGAAGATCGACGGTGAAACCCAGCCCGTCGATGCGCTCGACGACGGCGGGCTTGCCGAGGCTGGTCATGATCTCCTGTGACAGCCGGGCCAGGATCGGCGCGGGCGTGCCGGCCGGCGCGAAGAAGGCGGCCCACGACGAGGCATTGGCGCCTGATACGCCCTGCTCCTCCAGGGTCGGCACGTCGGGCAGTTTGGCATTGCGCTTGGCGCTGCCGATGGCGACGGCGCGCATCTTGCCTGCCTTGATGTGAGGCAGCACGCTGGGTAGCGTCGAATTGGAAACGTCGACGCGCTCGCCGATGATGTCCTGCACCAACGGCGCGGCACCACGGTAGGGCACGTGGGTCATCTTGGTTCCGGTGCGTTCCATGAACAGTTCGGTCGACAGGTGCGAGCCCGAGCCGATGCCGGTCGAGCCGAAGTTGAGCGCGCCGGGCTTTTCCTTGGCCAGCTTGATGACGTCCTGGATCGTCTTGGCCGGCAGGTCGTTGCGCACGACGAACACGTGCTCGAAGGCGCCGGCGCCGGCCAGCGGCGCGAAATCCTTGATCGCGTCGTAGCCCGGTTCCTTCAGCATGAACATGTTGTTGCCGTGCGTCTGGTTGTTGCCGAAGGTGATGGTGAGCCCGTCCGGCTTGGCCTTGGCGACGGCGCGCGTGCCGATCGCGCCCGAGGCCCCGGAAACATTCTCCACGATCACCTGTTGGCCCAGCCGCTCGGCCATGTCGGCGGCGACAATTCGGGCGATCGTGTCGGTCGGCCCACCCGCCGGATAGGCGACGACCATCTTGATCGGCTGGGACGGCGCCCAGCTCTGCGCCAGGGCCGGCCGGACGAACGGTCCGGCGGCCACGCCGGCGGCGAAAAGACGACGCGTCAACATGTCTTGCTTTCCTCAGTTATGTGAGATGACGATCTTGCCGAAATGGCTCTGGCCCTTGAGGTGCCGGTAGGCTTCCTTCGCCTCGGCGAAGGCAAACACCCTGTCGATCACCGGCTTCAGGCCATTGGCTTCAATGGCGCGGTTCATGGCCTCGAACATCTGCTTGCTGCCGACATAGAGGCCCTGCACGCGAAGGCTCCGCCGCAGGATCGGTATCGGGTCGACCTGCGCCATGCCCGTCAGCAGGCCGATGACGGCGATGCGGCCGCCGATACGCGTCGCCATGAAGGAGCGCGGCAGCGTGCCGGCGCCGCCGACCTCGACCGTGACGTCGGCGCCGCGACCGCCGGTCAGTCTGAGCGTTTCCTGGTCCCAGTCGGGCGTCGCCTTGTAGTCGATCACCGCCTCGGCGCCCATTTCCTTCAGGCGCTTGGCCTTGGCGGGCGAGCTCGAAGTCGCGATCACCCGCGCGCCGAACATTCTTGCGAACTGCAGCGCGAAGATCGAGACGCCGCCCGAACCCAGGATCTGGACGATGTCGCCGGCCTTGAGGTTGCCGATCTCGACCAGCGCGTGCCACGCCGTCAGCCCGGCGCAGGGCAGCGTCGCGCCCTCCTCGAAGCTCATGCCGGCAGGCAACCGCACGACGCCATCTTCCTCGAGCACGGCCAGTTCGGTCAGCATGCCATCGATCGCGCCACCCATGGCCGAGGCCATCGCGGTGTCGTCGATCGCGCCGCCGATCCACTTCTGCATGAAACAGCCGGCGACCCGATCGCCCACCTTGACGCGGCTGACGCCGGGTCCGACGGCGACGACCTCGCCGGCGCCGTCCGACAGCGGGACCAGGTCGGGCTTGGGTGCCGCGCGCGCATACTGCGCCTCGATCGTGAGCAGGTCGCGGTAGTTGAGCGACGTGGCGCGCACGCGGACCAGCACCTGGCGCGGGCCCGGCGTCGGGTCGGGCCGTTCGACCAGGGCAAGCGAGTCGATGCCCTTGGGCGAGGGGATCACGTAGCATTTCATTACTGGCCGCCTTTCAATTCGAGGACCGTCTTGGCCATCACGGCTTCCTGGTCCCACGGAAAGAGAATCCAGGTGTCCTGGCTCACCTCCGTAATATAGCTGTCGACGACAGGCCTGCCCGCGGGCTTGGCATAGACCGACGCGAAATGCGCCTCGGGCAGCATGGCGCGCACGGCGCGGGCGGTGACGCCGGTATCGACCAGGTCGTCGACGATCAGCCAGCTCTTGCCCTTGTCCTGCTCGGCGGTCGTGCCTTTCAGCAGTTCGACCTTGGCGCCGCGCTCCATGCGGTCGTAGGTCGAGCAGCAGACGGTGTCGATCAGCCGGAGGTTCAGTTCGCGGGCGATGATGGCGGCCGGCACCAGGCCGCCGCGGGTGACCGCGACCAGGCCCTTGAACGGCCCGAGGTCGGCCAGCCGCCACGCCAGGGCCCGCGCGTCGCGGTGCAATTCCGTCCACGAGACGGGAAACATCTTGTTGTAGCCGGCGCTGGTCGCCATTCGACTTCGTCTCCCCGGGCCCGCCCAGTTTGGCTTGCCCCAGTGCAGGCGCTGGATTAACAGCTTCCGGCGGCGCAATGAAGATCGCAAATCAGATTTGGCGTAAACGGAGACCGCGGGATTATGGGAATCGAGTTTTCGCCCACCTTCTGGAGCGGTCTCACCCAGATCATCCTGGTGAACATCGTTCTGTCCGGCGACAATGCCCTGGTCATCGCGCTTGCCTGCCGGAACCTCCAGAAACGGCATCAGAAGCCGGCCATCCTCGTCGGCAGCGCCGGCGCCATTCTGCTGCGCATCGTCTTTGTCCTGATCGTCGATCAGCTTCTGCAGATCTCGTTCTTGAAGCTTGCGGGCGGCCTTTTGCTGCTGTGGATCGGCGTCAAGCTGGTGCAGGGCGAGGACGAGCACGGCGACGGCATCAAGGGCGCGGGCTCATTGTGGGCTGCAATCCGCACCATCATCATCGCCGACGCGGTGATGAGCCTCGACAACGCCATCGCCATTGCCGCGGCGGCCAAAGGCGATATGATCCTGATCGTTCTCGGCCTGCTGATCAGCATTCCCCTGATCGTTTTCGGTGCCACCCTGATCATGGCCTTGCTCAACCGGTTCCCGATCATCGTTATCGCCGGCGGTGGATTGCTGGGCTGGATCGCTGGCGAGGTTCTGGCTACCGATCCTGCATATGCTCAGCAGCTCGCAGCCGCAGTTCCCAACGCCAAGACGGTGTTCGAGGTGGGAGGGGCGGTCATCACGGTGGCGGTGGGATACCTTCTCCAATACCGCGCGAGGCAGCGTCGGCGCGCCGAGCCGGTCGATCTCGCAGCAGACAACGGCAAGGAGTAGTCGCGATGGCCAAGATGAAGGCGATCCTGGTGGCGGTCGACGGATCCGCCTGCTCCGATCGTGCGGTTCAGCACGCGCTCGGTCTCGTCGAGGCCGGTCTCGGGACGGAACTCCATCTGCTGAACGTTCAGCCCAACCTCGGCGGCGCGATCGCGGCGTTCGTCGCCAAGGAGCAGATCGACGCCCATCACCGCGAGGAGGGCAACAAGGCACTGGCCTCCGCGGTCGCGCTCGCGGCCAAAGCGGCGGTGCCGGCCAAGGTGCATATTGGCGTCGGCCGCCAGGGCGAGATCGTCAGTGACTTCGCGGGCAAACTCGGCGCCGGCTTGGTCGTGCTGGGCACGCGCGGCCATACTGGGCTCGCCGGAGTCCTGCTGGGGTCGGTCACCCAGGACGTGATCGCCCACGTCAAGGTGCCGGTCACGCTGGTCAAGTAACCTCGGTCCTTGCCCGGGGCGGCGCGGTTGTTGGCGCCGCCGGGAAGGCGTAAAACGCGCCGCCATCGGAATTCCTTTCGACGGCGGACGGAGGGTCGCGCGTTGGGCGAGGAGATGTGGCGAAACCAGGTGCTGGCGCCCTTTGCCACCCTGCCGTGGCAGAGCCGGGGCCGCCTCCATGCCGAGCCCGATTCCCCAAGTCGCAGCCCCTTCCAGCGTGACCGCGATCGCATCATTCATTCGACGGCGTTCCGCCGGCTGAAGCACAAGACCCAGGTTTTTGTCTATCATGAGGGCGATCACTACCGCACCCGGCTGACCCACTCTCTGGAAGTGGCGCAGATCGCGCGCACGATCTGTCGCGTCCTGCGCCTCGACGAGGACCTCGGCGAGGCGGTAGCGCTGGCCCACGATCTTGGCCACACCCCGTTCGGCCATGCCGGCGAGGAGGCGCTGCACGCTGCTATGAAGAGCCACGGAGGCTTCGATCACAATGCCCAGACGCTGCGCATCCTGACCAAGCTCGAGGAACGCTATGCCGAGTTCAATGGCCTCAACCTCACCTGGGAGACGCTGGAAGGTGTGGTCAAGCACAATGGCCCGCTGGTCGGGCAAGGCCGCACGCTGCCCCAACTCCCGGCTGCCATTGTCGAATATTGCCAGGACCACGATCTCGAACTGGGCGGCCATGCCGGACCCGAGGCGCAGGTCGCGGCGCTGAGCGACGACATCGCCTACAACAATCACGACATCGACGATGGCCTGCGCGCCGGCCTGTTCGAGGTCGCCGATCTGATGGACCTGCCGCTGGTCGGCGAGATGTTCTCGATCGTGACCCAGAAATACCCCGGCATCGAACAGGCGAGGCTGATCCACGAGGCGGTGCGGCGCGTCATCAACGCCATGGTAGAGGACGTGCTGGGCGAGACCCGCCGGCGCCTGAAGGAGGCGGCACCGCAGGCCGTGGCCGACATCCGCGGTCTTGGCCGGCCGGTGGTGGCGTTCTCCGCGCGCATGGCCGAGACCGACCGCACGGTGAAGGCGTTTCTTTACAAACGTATGTACGAGCACTGGAAGCTCAACCGCTCGCATTCCAAGGCGCGTCGCGTCGTGGCCGACCTGTTCGGCCTGCTGTTCGCCGAACCGAACTGCCTGCCGTCGCCGTGGCGGGAAAAGGCCGAGCAGGCCGACACTCAGGCCCGCGCCCGCGTGGTCGCCGATTACATCGCCGGCATGACCGACCGCTTCGCCCTCGACGAGCACAGACGGCTCTTTGATCTCTATGAATAAAGCTGCAATACCCCGCGCATGAATCCCTACCGCCATTTCATCGGCGTGATCATCGCGGCGCTAAAATCCATGCAGGCCGCGGGCGAATTGCCCGAAACGCTCGATTTCTCCGCCATCACCGCCGAGCCGCCGCGCGATCCGGCGCACGGCGATATCGCCACCAATGCCGCCATGGTCCTGGCCAAGCCGGCGGGCAAGAAGCCGCGTGACATCGCCGAGACCCTGCTCAGCCGGCTCAAGGCCAATGCCGACGTGGTCGACGGCGCCGTGGCGGGTCCGGGCTTCATCAACCTCAAGATCTCCGATGGCTTCTGGCGTGCCCGCCTTGCCGAGTGCCTGAAGGACGGCATCGCCTACGGCGATTCCCGGATGGGTGAAGGACACACCGTCAACGTCGAATACGTCTCGGCCAATCCGACCGGGCCGCTGCACGTGGCGCACGCGCGCGGCGCGGTGGTGGGCGATGCGCTGGCCAACCTGCTGCACAAGGCGGGTTACGCCGTCACCAAGGAATACTACATCAACGACTCGGGCGCGCAGGTCGACAAGCTCGGTCAATCGACCTACCTGCGCTACCGCGAAGCGCTGGGCGAGACCATCGGCGCAATTCCCGAAGGTCTCTATCCCGGCGAGTATCTCAAGGAGATTGGTGCCGCGCTCGCCCGGCGCGATGGCGCGCGCTGGATCGACAGGCCCGAAGCCGACTGGCTGCCCGAGATGCGCAGCTTTGCGGTCGCCACTCTGATGGCCGAAATCCGCACGGACCTCGAGACGCTCGGCGTCAATATCGATGTCTTCTCGTCGGAGCGGGCGCTGGTCGAGAGCGGCGCCGTCGATCGCGCCTTCGAGGAGCTCAGTCGGCAAGGACTGATTTACCAGGGTCGGCTCGAACCACCCAAGGGCCAGAAGCCCGACGACTGGGAGGATCGCGAGCAGACCCTGTTCCGGGCGACGCAGTTCGGCGACGAGGTCGACCGGCCGCTGAAGAAGTCGGACGGCGGCTGGACCTACTTCGCCAACGACATCGCCTACCACCACGACAAGTACCGCCGTGGCTTCCTCGACATGATCGATGTCTGGGGTGCCGACCATGGCGGCTACGTCAAGCGCATGCGGGCGGCCGTCAGCGCCATTACCGGGGGCCAGGGCGAACTCGACGTCAAGCTCTGCCAGCTCGTGCGCGTATTGAAGAACGGCGAACTGGTGCGCATGTCCAAGCGCGCCGGCACCTTCGTGACCCTGCGCGATCTGCTCGACGAGGTCGGCCCGGATGTCGTCCGCTTCACCATGTTGACGCGCAAGAACGATGCCGCGTTCGACTTCGATCTGGTCAAGGCCACCGAACAGTCGCGCGACAATCCTGTCTGGTACGTCCAGTACGGCCACGCGCGCACCCGCTCGGTGATGCGCCAGGCGGCGGCGGCGGGTGTCAGCGCGGACGGCCTGGCGACCGCGCCACTCGACCGACTGGCCGATTCGAGCGAACTGGCGCTTGTGCGCCTGATCTCCCAGTGGCCGCGCCAGGTCGAGGCCGCGGCAGTGGCGCACGAACCGCATCGCATCGCCTTCTATCTCAACGAACTCGCCGCCGCCTTTCATGCCCACTGGAATCGCGGCCGCGAGGAGCCGGGGCTCAGATTCGTGATCGAGGGCGACGTCGATCTCACCCGGGCGCGTCTGGCATTGGTACAGGCGGTCGGTTTTGTGATAGGATCAGGATTAAAGGTCTTCGGCGTCACACCCGTCGATGAAATGAGATAAAAAATGCACATCCGCCGGCCCCCCTCCGGCGACGGTCCAACGATCTACCGACCGAGCGAGTCGGTTGCCATGCGACGCGATCCGTCGCCTCGGCCCGTCGCACACGAGCCCGACTCCATCCCGCCACCGCCGCGGGACTCATTGTTGATGCGCGTCAATCGCCGTCGTGGCCAGATTCTGACCGCCATGGTCTCGATCGCGGCCATTGCCAGCTTTGGGTCGGTGGTGTGGTGGGCGCATAACCAGGACGTGAAGGCCGGCGGCCGCGGGCTTGAACCGCTCGTCGTCCAGGCGCCGACGACGCCAGCACGGGTCAAGCCCGAGAACGCCGGCGGTCTCGTGCCGCCCAACCAGGACAAGGAAGTCTTCAACCGCATCGCGCCGGGCGCGGTGCCGATCCAACCGGAGAAACTACTGGCGGCGCCCGAGACGCCCAGGCTGCCGCCCGCCGGCCTGCCGGCGCCGGCGTCGCCCAAACCGCCGGAAACCGTCGCGGCCAGGACCCCGACGCCCGTTCAGTTGGCCGGGACGACGGCGACCGGACCGACCCAGGCGCCCACCCAGGCAGTGGTTGACGCCACGGAACCGACGGCTGCCACGACACTCGTGCCGGCCGAGGCCGGCCCCAGTATCGCCAGCCTGATCGAGAACATGTCGGGTCCGACCGGCGGTTGGCGGGTCCAGATCGCGTCGGTGAAGAACGAGGATGCAGCCAAGTCAACCTGGGCACGCCTGCAGAGTGCCCATGGCGACGCATTGGCCAACCTGCGCATGCAGGCGGTGCGCGTCGATCTCGGTGACAAGGGCGTGTGGTATCGCGTCCAGGCCGGGCCGCTCGACGAGAAGCAGGCGCGCGGTATCTGCGGCACCCTGAAGGGGCGTCGTGCCGACTGCGTCATGGTCCCGCCGGCACGATGAGGCGCCGTTTGTGAGACGAAAAGAATGAGCCGTCCACGCGCCGTGATTTTTGGCTGCGCGGGCCCCGATCTTACACCCGCCGAACGCGCTTTCTTTCGCGACTCCGATCCCCTGGGCTTTATCCTGTTCGCCCGCAACGTCGACACGCCCGATCGGACGCGCCAGCTGGTCGACAATCTGCGCGCCTGTGTGGCGAGGTCCGATGCGCCGGTCCTGATCGACCAGGAAGGCGGTCGCGTTGCCCGCTTGAAGCGGCCGCACTGGCGCAAGGCGCCGCCGGCCCGCCTGTTCGGCGACCTTTATGCGCGCGATCCGGAACGTGGCCTGGAAGCGGTCCGGCTGAATTCGCGGCTGCTGGCGGCCGACGTGGCGTCGGTCGGCTGCGACGTCGATTGTCTGCCGGTGCTCGACATTGCCTTTCCCGAGACCCATGCCGTGATCGGTGACCGGGCCTATGCCGACCGGCCAGAGCCGGTGGCGGCGCTGGGCCGGGCAGCGGCCGAGGGGTTGCTGGTCGAAGGCGTCATGCCGGTGATCAAGCACATCCCCGGACATGGGCGCGCGACGGTCGACAGCCACCGGTCGCTGCCGAAAGTGAGCGCGCCGCGCGACGTGCTGGAGCGCACGGACTTTGTGCCGTTCAAACTGCTGGCCGATCTGCCTTGGGCGATGACCGGGCATCTGCTGTTCGAGGCTGTCGACCCGGCGGCCTGCATCACGGTTTCGGCGCGGGGGGTGCAGGAAGTCATTCGGGACCATATCGGCTTCGATGGCCTTCTGTTGTCCGACGATCTTTCCATGCAGGCGCTCGGCGGGTCGCTGGGCGAACGGGCGGGACGAGCGCTGGCTGCCGGCTGTGACGTCGCTTTGCACTGCAACGGCCAAATGAATGAGATGACCGAGATCGCCGGCCAAACCGGCCCGATGACCGGGGCGGCAGGGCGACGTTTCGATGGCGGGCGGGCATTTTTGGCCCGTCACCATGACCCGGCAGGCCGGGCCGGACTGGCGGCCGCCGCCGCGAGGCTGGCAGCTCTTATGCCGGAATGGGGATAAGGCGGGACCAAATCCAGTGGCGGCAGGCGCTCCCACTGGACTAAACCGGACCTGCATGACCGAACCAGCCCCTCCGCCGGCCCCCAGCGACAGCAACGGTGTTGCCGCCGACAGCTTCAGCGCGGGTGGACCCGATGTCATCGCGCCGGGCGAGGGCGAACTGATCGTCAATCTCGAGGGCTTCGAAGGCCCGCTCGACCTGCTGCTCAGTCTGGCGCGCGACCAGAAGGTCGATCTCCGGCGCATCTCCATGGTGGCGCTGGTCGACCAGTATCTGGCGCACGTGGCGCAGGCCCGCCGGCTCAGGCTGGAACTGGCCGCCGACTATCTCGTCATGGCGGCATGGCTGGCCTATCTGAAGTCGCGCCTGTTGTTGCCCGAACCGCCGCCCGGCGAGGAGCCGTCGGGCCAGGAGATGGCCGACGCTCTGCAGTGGCAGTTGCGGCGACTGGAAGCGATGCAGGAAGCCGGCGTCCGCCTGATGGCCCGGCCGCAGCTTGGCCGCGACATCTTCG
>ERZ890510.1808-NODE-1808-length-13279-cov-7.044238_pt1 | contig 13279 bp, 10 predicted proteins | sample MGYA00521265_ERZ890510 | MGnify/ENA primary metagenome ERZ890510 (study PRJEB32303, sample SAMEA104408624) | aquatic metagenome | biome: Brackish water; feature: Chemocline; material: water | place: Baltic Sea | collected 2014-10-26T21:54:00 | depth 110 m ...
TTGCTCAACATCGTGGCCAACAGCGATCAGAGCCTCGCCGACATGCGCGACGGTCTGCCCCAGCTGGTGAACACGCCGGAACTGCGGTTCGATTGTCCCGACGAGGACAAGTTCCGGATCGTCGAAGAGGTGAAGGCGCGGTTGCTGAAGGCGGGCGCCAAGCTGTCGGACATCGACGGTGTGCGGGTCAGTACCGGAGATGGCTGGTGGCTGCTGCGCGCTTCGAACACCCAGCCGGTGTTGGTGGCACGTTGTGAAGCGGCAGACGACGCGGGTCTCGAACGATTGAAGGTCGATCTCAAGGCGGCGCTTTCGGCCAGTGGCGTCAGCCTGCCCGATGAGGCGGCCGCCGGGCATCACTGATGCGATTCTTCTTCTATGGCACGCTGCTCGATCGCGATGTGACGGCACTGGTTCTGGGACGGCGCCTGCCACCGTCGGCGTTCGAGCCTGCCATGCTGCGAGGTCATTCGCGCCGGCGTGCCAGGGGCGTGAGCTATCCGGTCGTGGTGCGCGATCCGCGCGGCGAGGTCTCGGGCGCGATCGTTGGGGGGCTCAGCGCGCGAGACGTGGCCAGGCTGTCGGCATATGAAGGACCCGGTTACCGGATCGCGCGTTTGAAGGTCTGGACTGCGGGCATTCTTGCCACTGTGTCGGTTTTCGAGCCTCTGGAGGATCGCTTCCAGTCGGTTGCCGGGCCTTGGGATCTGGCGGTGTGGCAGCGCCGCGACAAACGAAAATTTGTTGCCCGATTGAGGCGCGCCTTCAGCGCGCGCCCGGTGTGTTCCAGGCGGTAACCTGCAGCGGCGAACAATAGATCTTCCGCTTCTCGAGACGCTTGCAGCCGTCGATCGCCTGCTCTTGTGAGAGATTGGTGAGCCGTGCGCGATGGAAGACCTTGTTTGCCATCTGGACTTCATCGACTGTCGCCGCGGCATTCGAGCGTACCGGACTGGGTAAGGCGGCGGTGGCCCGTTCGAGCGCGAGTTGCGCGGCTTGCGGTTCGCTGAATGCGCCGACCTGGATCACCCAGCTCCCGAGCGACAGGCTGTCCGATTCGTTGGCCGCTGGGGCCGCCGGCACAGCTGCAGCCTTGCCGGGAGCCGCCTGTGCGGCAGGAGGCAGCGCGGCCTTGGCCGTGACGGCGGGGCGCAGCGTCTCTTGCAGGGAAGCGCCTGGAACGAACTGGCTGGCGGTGTAGCGCGCCGACGGTGGTTTGCGGATCGACGTCCAGGGCGAGATGCCCATGGACTGGGCGCTGGCGAAACCGCGATCCATCAGTTCAGCCATCTGGCGGTCGCGGCGGCTGGCACTTGCGCCGCCCATCACGACCCCGATCAGCCGGCGGTTGTCGCGCACCGCCGACAGAACCAGGTTGAAACCGGAAGCAGCCGTGTAGCCGGTCTTCAATCCATCGGCGCCGTCGTAGTTTCCAAGCATCCGGTTGTGGTTGTCGAGCGCGCGTCCCCGGTAGGGATAGCTCTGGACCGAGAACACCGCATAGTAATGTGGAAAATTGCGCAGCAGAGCGTTGGCGAGCCGCGCCTGGTCGCGTGCGGTGGTGACCTGCTCGCGGTTGGGGAGCCCGGAGGCGTTGCGGAACACCGTTGAACTCATGCCGAGTTGCCGGGCTTTCTGGGTCATCAGACGGGCAAAGTTCGCCTCGTCGCCGCCGAGCGCCTCGGCGATGACGACGGCGGCATCGTTAGCCGAGCGGGTGACAAGGGCCATCGTGGCGTCGCGGACGCTGACCGAGCCGCCGGGCGGCAGGCCCATTTTCGTCGGCGGTGCGTTGAGGGCGTTCGCAGACACCGGCAGCGAATCGCCCAGCGCAAGGCGTCCGGAGTCCAGAGCCGAGAACGCCAGGTAGATCGTCATCAATTTGGTAAGCGAAGCAGGATGGCGAAGCTCGTCGGCATGATCCGATGCGAGTTCCTGGCTGCTGGTGGCGTCAACGATCAAATAGGCAAATTTGCCCGTAACCGCCGGATTGGGCGTCCAGGCCGACGAGCGATGTCCGGTTGCCTTGACCGCGCGTGCCTTGGTGGTAGGGGCGGCGCGTTTCTTATTTGGCGACCGCGCATCGACGTCTGACGGCGTGGCGATTGCGCCGGCAAGAAGGAGAGCTGCGCCAATTCGCGACAGGCAAACTGCGATACGCCGGAGCGGATAGGTCATAGTCAAATACGCCATAACACTATTGTCAATATTCTTTCGATATACCAAGGTGTTAGTGGGTGTTGCTCGCAGGTTACTAAAGTTTGTGTGGTTATGCAACTTTTGCCCGCCGTGCTGTTGCCCTAGTTGGTCCGGAAAGTGCCTCGAGGCATAACGGGAGGCAGCGTTGAGGTTGTTGTTCATGGCGACTGTCGGTCTTGCCTTGTCCTTTGCTGTCGCGGCGTCCGCCCAGCGCGTCGATCGCAGCGTCGACATGCCCGTCGTCCGAAATATTAATTGGTTCTCCTATGTCGCCGGCGACGACATACGCAAGGCCTGCCACCCAGGCGGGCGCAGCCAGATGCGTTTGGTTTACAACGCTCAGTGGCGCGAACAGGTGCGGACGTACGAGATATTCCTGCAACCCGATGGCACCGCCGGACTTGGCATGGGGGTGCTCGGCAAGCGTGGCGTCGTGGCCGACATCACCATCAGCCGGCCGGCGGACCTACTGAGTCCCTGGAAGATGATCCGTGGTGAGCGGATACTCGACGCCGGCGAAACCGGCGAACTCGTCGGGTTATTCGAGGCCAGCAAGGCTTTTGGCCCGCCGCGAGACGGTCTTCGCCTACCGGACAACGATTACTGGTGGACGGTTGCATCCTGCCGCGACGGTATTTGGGGCTTCCAAGCCTATCATTTCCCGACCGATGCCTTCGCCAACGTGAGGTTCTCCGAGAGGCTCTTCACGTGGGATAATGTACCGGTACCGGTCAGCCGCCCGCGCAAACTGGAACCGTCGGAATTCCGCGGCGGCACCGCTGAGCGCTGGATTTTGGTGGTGGGAAAGGATGGACTGCAGCCACGGTAGCGGAATCGGCAATGCTACCTATATAATTCGAAGATATTCGCTGGATTGGGGTTTGAATCGGACGATGGCTTTTCTGCGTACTACATGCGAATGGCGCCTTGGAGGCGACCGGTTGGGGGGACCGAATGAGCCCCCGGGTGGTCAGCCGCCGCAGCCGCCCCGGAGAGACGATGGGGAGGGGGACGGCAACGATGGCCGCACCGGTGCACTGACGCTGAGTCGGACGCGGACCAAGAAGCCGTCGATGTACAAGGTTCTAATGCTGAATGACGACTACACACCGATGGAATTCGTCGTCGACGTGTTGCAGCATGTCTTTCAGAAGAATCGCGAAGAAGCGACGGAAGTGATGTTGCACGTCCATCAGAAGGGTGTCGGCGTATGCGGTGTCTATACCTACGAGATTGCTGAGACCAAGGTAACGCAGACAGTCGACTACGCGCGCAAGAACCAGCATCCTCTCCAGTGCACGTTGGAGAAAGAGTAGTTCGAACAGTAGTTTGTTTTTTCGTCGAGGTGGTTCGATGTCCATGTTGTCCAAGAACCTCGAGAAGTCCCTTCATCGCGCGTTCGGTCTGGCCGGCGAGCGCCGGCACGAATACGCGACGCTGGAGCATCTGCTTCTGTCGATGACGGAGGACGAGGATGCCATGCCGGTCCTCAAGTCGTGCGGGGTCGATATCGACCGCCTGCGGCACGATCTCGAGGCTTTTATCGACACTCGCCTTAAAGGCATTGTCACCCAGACGCCGAACGAGCCGTTGCCGACAGCGGGTTTCCAGCGCGTCGTTCAGCGTGCTGCAGTTCATGTCCAGTCGTCGGGGCGCAACGAAGTGACAGGCGCCAACGTGCTGGTGGCGCTGTTTTCCGAACGCGACAGCCATGCCGTGTCGTTCCTTGAAAACCAGGGCATGACCCGTCTTGATGCGGTTGACTACATCAGCCACGGCAAAGCCAAGGTTCCGGGCCGGACCCGCGCCCGGCGCGTCAGCGGCGCCGAGGAAGAAGGTGGTGGCGAGGCTGCGGCCAAACAGGGCAACGAGGCGCTGGCCGCCTACTGCGTCGATCTCAATCAGAAGGCACGCGACGGCCGGGTCGATCCTCTGATCGGCCGCGAGCACGAGGTTGAACGGACCATCCAGGTCCTGTGCCGGCGCACCAAGAATAACCCGCTGTATGTTGGCGAGCCCGGTGTCGGCAAGACTGCGATCGCCGAGGGCCTGGCGCGGAAAATTGTCGATGGTGAGGTGCCGGAGGTCCTGAAAGAGGCGATCATATATTCGCTCGACATGGGTGCACTGCTGGCGGGAACGCGCTACCGCGGCGATTTCGAGGAACGGCTGAAGGCGGTCTTGAGCGAACTCAAGAAGAAGCCGAACTCCGTGCTGTTCATCGACGAGATCCATACCATTATCGGCGCCGGCGCCACGTCGGGTGGCTCGATGGATGCATCGAACCTGCTGAAGCCGTCACTGCAATCGGGTGAATTGCGCTGTATCGGCTCGACGACCTACAAGGAATACCGCAATCACTTCGAGAAGGACCGCGCCCTGGTCCGCCGTTTCCAGAAGATCGATGTGGTGGAGCCATCCGTAGCCGATGCCATCGAAATCATGCGGGGCCTGAAGTCGGTCTACGAGGCACATCATCATGTCGCCTACACCGACGACGCCATCAAGGCGGCAGTCGAACTGTCGGCACGCTACATCCACGATCGCAAGTTGCCTGACAAGGCGATCGACGTCATCGACGAGGTTGGCGCCGCCCAGATGCTGGTCGCGCCCGAGTTGCGCAAGAAGACGATCGAGGTGCCGGACATCGAAGAGACCGTGGCCAAGATCGCGCGCATTCCTCCAAAAAGCGTGTCGAAGGACGACGCCGAACTGTTGCGCAACATCGATCGCGATCTCAAGACCGTGGTGTTCGGCCAGGATCGGGCCATCGAGCATCTCGCCGCCTCGATCAAGCTGGCACGTGCCGGCTTGCGGTCGCCGGAGAAGCCGATCGGCAGCTATCTGCTGGCTGGTCCGACCGGTGTCGGCAAGACCGAAGTGACGCGGCAGCTCGCGCGCCTGCTCGGCCTCGAGCTGATCCGCTTCGACATGTCGGAATACATGGAACGGCACAGCGTTTCGCGCCTGATCGGTGCGCCACCTGGCTATGTTGGTTTCGACCAGGGCGGCCTGCTGACTGACAAGGTGAACCAACACCCGCACTGTGTCGTGCTGTTCGACGAGATTGAGAAGGCCCATCCCGACGTCTTCAACGTGCTGCTTCAGGTGATGGACTACGGCAAGCTCACCGACCACAACGGCCGTACCGTCGACTTCCGCAACGTCATCCTGTGTATGACCACCAATGCGGGTGCGGCCGATATCGCCAAGCCGGCGCTCGGGTTTGGCCGTGAGGCGCGGCACGACGAGGACGATGAGGCGATCAACCGCATGTTCTCGCCGGAGTTCCGCAACCGTCTCGACGCCACGATCAAGTTCGCGAGTCTCGGCCCGGAGACGATGGGCCACATCGTCGACAAGTTCGTGGCGGAACTTGAGGGCCAACTTGCCGACCGCAAGGTCTTCATCGAACTCAGTGACGGCGCCCGCCGGTGGTTGGCGGAGAAGGGGTATGACAAGACCTTCGGTGCGCGACCGCTTGGCCGATTCATCCAGGAGCACATCAAGAAGCCGCTGGCCGAGGAAGTCCTGTTCGGCAAACTGTCGTCGGGCGGTACGGTGCGGGTGGATGTCGACGGGCCGGGCGATGCCGCCAAGCTCGTCTTCGAATTCCTGCCGCCCGAGCACGGCTCGCTGCCGCCAGTGAATCACGAACCGGTGCTCGCGCAATAATGGTCGGGCCTCTTTGGCTTGCGTTTCGCGCCGCGGCGATCGCTACCGCGGTGTTTTGGGCGCTACTCACCATCGTCGACAAGTCCGGATGGCAGGTTCCTTACGGCCTGTCGGGACTCACCGAGCCGCTCGTCTTCTTCGTCGTGTTCTTCTTCGGCGTGATGATGGCAAAGTAGGTCGTCAGCTCTCGTTCTCTTTCTTGAACGGCGAGTATTGCATCAACCCTTCGATTTCCTGCTCGACGGCCGGTCGCTCCCGCTTGAGGTAGTCGTCGACGGCACGGCGGAACGCGGGATCGGGAATCCAGTGCGCCGAATAGGTTGGCACCGGGAGATAGCCACGCTGGATCTTGTGGTCCCCTTGGGCGCCGGCTTCGACGCGCTGAAGTCCGTGCGTAATGGCGTAGTCGATCGCCTGGTAGTAGCAGGCCTCGAAATGCAGGAAGGCGTGGCTCTCCAGGCAGCCCCAGTAGCGGCCATAGAGTGTATCGTCGCCGCGCAGATTGAGCGCGCCGCCGACGGGCTGGCCATTGGACTCGGCCGTCACCAGCACGACCTTGTCGGCCATGGTGGCGCCGAGAATGTCGAAGAAGGCGCGCGTCAGGTACGGGGTACCCCACTTGCGTCCGCCGGTATCCATATAGAAGGCGAAGAAGGCGTCCCAGTGTTCGGGCCTGATCTCCGGGCCGCTGAGTGCCTTCACGGTCAGTCCCTCGCGCCGGACCGCTTCGCGTTCCTTGCGGATCGCCTTGCGCTTGCGTGAAGACAGCGCACCCAGAAAATCATCGAAGCTGCGATAGCCCTCATTGCGCCAATGAAATTGCTGTCCCAATCGCAGCAGCCAGCCGTGCGCGCCGAAGCGCTTCCATTCGGCCTCGGTGCAGAAGGTGACATGGACCGAACTGATGCCGTTGTCTCCGGCGATCTTGGCCAGCATGTCGATCATCGCATCGCGTACCCCGTCGGCCAGTGGGCCGGGCTGGGTGAACAGGCGCGGGCCGGGCACCGGCGTGAAGGGGATGGCGACCTGAAGCTTGGGGTAGTAGCGACCACCGGCGCGCTCGAAGGCCTGTGCCCAGCCATGGTCGAAGACATACTCGCCTTGAGAGTGGCTCTTCACATAAAGCGGTGTCGCGCCCAGCAGCAGGCCCTCAGGACTTTCCGCCAGAAGATATTGCGGCTGCCAGCCGGTGCGCCGCCCGACCGACTTCGAATCCTCCAGCGCCTTCAGGAACCGGTAACTCAGGAAGGGGTTGCCGCCCGATCCGGGGGGCAACGCGCAGGCGTCCCACTGAGCGGGATCGACTGCGCCAAGCGTGTCGACGACGCGGAGACTGAGCGTCGGGGTGTCATCGGGCATGCGTGCACCATAGCGCGAATCGTGCCAAGATAATCCGAAAACCGAGCCGGGAGCCTACTCTGCCGGCTTGTGTGTTCGCGCCAGATCGTCGGCCGACCGGCTGAACCGCTTGCGGCTCCAGGCTCCGATACGGTCGATATAGACCAGAACGACCGGCACAACGACGAGCGTGAGCAGCGTCGAACTGATCAGGCCGCCGATCACCGCATGGGCCATCGGCGCGCGTTGGCTGGCGCCTTCTCCAAGCCCCAGCGCCAGCGGCATCATGCCGAATATCATGGCGAGCGTGGTCATCAGGATCGGCCGGAGCCGGATCGTTCCGGCCTCGAGCAGGGCCTCGTTCACGGCCGTGCCGCGTGCGCGGGACTGGTTGAAGAAATCCACCAGCAGGATGGCGTTCTTGGTGACGAGGCCCATCAGCATGATGAAGCCGATGGCGCTGAAGATGTTGAGCGTCGTGCCGGCGATCAGCAATCCCAGGAATACGCCGATCAGCGACATCGGCAGGGCCATCATGATGGCGACCGGCTGCAGGAAGCTGCCGAACTGCGAAGCCAGGATCAGGTAGATCAGGATCACCGCCAGCAACAGCGCCTGACCGGCATAGGCAGCACTCTCCGCCATGTCCTTGGTCGAGCCGCCGAAGACGAAACGATAGCCGGGAGGCAGTTTGGTATCGGCCAGAATTTTCTGCAGGTCGCTGCTGGCTTCGCCGGTCGACCGACCCGACACGTTGGCGGTGATCTGTACCTCGCGATTGAGATCGCGGCGGTTGATCTGGGAAGCACCGACGTCGTCGATGATGTCGGCGATCTGGGCGATATGGACCATGCGCGGCAGGCCGGTGGGTTCGGTGCCGGCGGTGAACCAGATCCGCTGCAGGTCGGCCACGCCGGTGCGATCGTCGATCGGCAGGCGGACCATGACGGTGTAGTTCTCTCCATCCGGCGCCCGCCACAGGCTGGTTTCGTCGCCGGCGAAGAGGGGCCGCAGGGACTGCGCCACCTGGGCCGAGCCGAGGCCGAGATCGGACGCCGCGTCGCGCCGCAGCCGCACCGAGAGGATCGGCTTGGCCGCCTTCAGGTTGCGATCGAGATCGACCAGTCCCGGAATGGCGGCGGCGCGGCGCATCACCTCTTGCGACAGGGCGTCGAGGACTGCGGTGTCGGGCCCCTGCAGCGACAGTTGGAGCTGCTTCTGCACACCGCCGCCGGGACCTCCCGGGATGTTGATCGACGTCAGGATGCCGGGTATTTGCGCCAGCCGGTCCCGGATCGGCTGAGCGAGCTGTTCGGGCGAGCGCTTGCGTTGTTTGATGGGTTTCAGACGAAGATAGAGACTGGCCTGATTCTTGCCGTTGGCATAGCCGGTATTGACCGTGCCATAGGTGTAGTCGACCTCTGGAAATTCACGCACTGCGGCGTCGACCTGACCGAGCTTGGCCGCGGTGTATTCCAGCGACGAGCCGATCGGCGTCTCGATGCTGACCACCTGCTCGCCGAGATCGGCCTGGGGTACGAACTCGAAGCCGATGTATTTCGGCAACGCGAAGCTGCCTGCGAAGGTGCCGAGTGCGATCAGCAGGGTGAGCTTGGGCCAGCGGAGCGACCACGCGAGGATCGCCCGATAGGCCCGGTTGGCATGGTCCTGGGCGGTATTCACGATGCGCGCAAACCGGCCGTTGCCGTGCGCCTGCGGGTCGTACCAGATGCTCGACAGCATAGGGTCGAGGGTGAAGGAAACGAACAGCGAGATCAGCACCGCCGCCGACACCATGACGCCGAACTGGAAGAAGAAGCGGCCGATGATGCCACCCATGAAGGCGACCGGCAGGAACACCGCGACGATGCAGAAGGTGGTGGCCAGCACCGCCAGCCCGATCTCGTTGGTGCCGTCGATCGCCGCCTGGCGATGGCTCTTGCCGAAACCGATGTGGCGCATGATGTTCTCGCGCACCACGATCGCGTCGTCGATCAGAATGCCGATGGCGAGGCTGAGTGCCATCAGCGTGAGCACATTGAGCGTAAACCCGAATGCCGCCATCACCATGAAGGCGCCGAAGACCGAAATGGGAAGTGCCAGTCCGGTGATCACCGTGCTGCGCCACGAATGCAGGAACAGGAACACGATGGCGATGGTGAGCAGACCGCCCTCGATCATGGTTTGCTGGACGTTGTTGACCGAGTTCTGAATACCGCGCGAGCTGTCGCGGACGATCTCGAGCTTCACGTCGGGCGGCAGCGAGGCCTGCAGGTTGGCGATTGCCCGGCGTACGCCCCGCGCAACTTCGATGGTGTTGGCGCCCTGGGTCTTGACCACATCGATCGCCAGCGCTCGCACGCCGTTCAGCGTTGCGACGTTCTCGAACTCCTGCTGACCGTCGACCACGGTGGCTACCTGACGCAGGTAGACCGGCGCCAGACCGCGTCGGGCGACGATCAGGTCGGCGAAATGACCCGGCTCGGCGACACGGCCGGTAACCTCGATGATGCGGTCGTCGTTGCCGCGGGCGACATTGCCGGCGGGGAAATTCTGGTTCTCGTCCCTGACGGCCCGCATGATGTCGTTGACGCCGACGCGCAGCGAGTGCATTCGCCCGGGATCGATCTCGATGTTGATCTGGCGTTTGACGCCACCGGCGATGGTGGCACGTCCGACGTCACGCACAGTCTGCAGCCGTTTGATGATGAGCTGGTCGGCCAGCGTTGTCAGATCGCGCACCGAGCGGATGTCGGAGCGGACGGCGATCGACACGATGGGCTGGTCGTCCGGATTGAAGCGCTGGATCAGGGGTTCCTTGATCTCCGGCTTGAACGCGGCGCGGACCTGTTGGACCTTTTCGCGGACGTCCTGCAGGGCGACCGGCGATTGGACCGACAGTTCGAACTCGGCGATGACGATCGAGCGACCCTCGAACGAGCGTGACGTCAGCGTCTTGAGGCCGGCGATCGCATTGACGGCTTCCTCGATCTTGCGGCTGATCTCGCTCTCCACCGTTTCCGGAGAGGCTCCGGGATAGTCGGTGGTGACCACGACAATGGGGAAGTCGACATTGGGAAACTGGTCGATGCCGAGCTGGCGGTAGGAGAACAATCCCATCACCAGCAACGCCACCATCATCATGGTGGCGAAGACCGGATTGTCGACCGCGATCTTGGTGAGTTTCATCGCCGCGTCTTACTTCACGTCGACGATTTTCACTCGTTGCCCGGCACGCAGGCCGGGCAGGGACGCGGACACGATCTGCATGCCGGATTCGAGGCCTTTGACCTCGACCAGTTCGCCGCGAGACCAAGTGCGCACCGCACCTACCGGTTTGCGCACCAGGACACCGCTTTCAATTGCCAGAACGTAGTCGCCCTGATCGTCCTTGCGCATCGCCGATGCCGGCACGGCGAGTGCATGGGCCTTTTCCTTGACGTTGACCCCGCCCGTGGCGAACAGGCCGCCACGCAGGCTTTCATGGCGATCGAGAATTTCGACGAAGACAAGGATGGAACGAGAGCCGGGCAGTGCCGTCGGGCTGATGCGGGTAATGCGGCCATTGAAGATTTTGTCGCCGAACCCCTCGAGGGTGAGGGTTGCGACCTGTCCCGTGTGCATGCGGACGACGTCGGCGGCAGGCATCTGGGCCGCGACCTCGACGTGGCTTGTATCGAGCAGGGTCAGGATCTTGCCGTCGATCGGCAGCGATTCGCCCTGGTTGGCGATACGTTCGCCGACCACGCCGTCGAACGGCGCGCGAACGACGGCGTCGCCCAGGTTCTTTTCGGCAATTTCAAGCTGCGCCTCGGCGACGGCCACCATCGAGTTCTTGTTCTCCGCAGCGGCGCGAGCCTGGTCGGCGGTGGCCCGCGAGACGATGTTGCGGTCGACCAGGGCTTCCTTGTTGGCACGGTCGCGCGCCGTCCAGCGGGCATCGGCGCGAGCCGCATCGACGGTGGATTTCCGCTCATCGACCCTGGCCTGCAGCTCACGGGTCTCGAATTGAGCCAGGATCTGGCCTTCCTTCACATTGTCGCCCTCGCGGACCAGCACGTCAGCAAGACGGCCGCTGACGCGCGCCTTGACGATGGTCTGTTCGATTGGCTGCGTGGCTCCGGTGAAACGGATGGTGTCGACCAGTCCGCGCGGTTCGATCGTATGCAGTTCGGCAGGAATGAGTTCGAGCGTTCGTTCCTTCGTCGCGCCGCCGCTGGCGCTTTGGGAACGTGTGGTCGCACCATTTTTCCACGCGAACGCGCCGCCGGCAGCTATGACGACCAGGGAAACGGCACCGATCAGGATCTTGCGCTTGGTCGTCATGGCCGGAGGCTCTTCAAAACGAAATCGATGTGGGCGCTGTAGAATTGGTCGCTGGTCAGATTGTTCGACGTGTCGAAAGGAGCGAGCGAGCGTCTCCAGACGGAGAACATTGCGAGCGGCTGGACGATAATGATCGCCGTGGCTTCGATATCGGCGATCGGCGCAAACTCGCCGGTTTCGATCCCGCGGCACAGTGCATGGGTGAAGAGCTGCCGCCCACGCGCGTCGAAATGGGTACAGAAAAACCGTGCGACATCCGGGAAGTTGCCGGCTTCCGCCAGGATCAGCTTGACCACGCCGCCTGCGGGGCTCTCTTCGAAGGTGCGGAAACCCGCGATCAAGCCCCGAAGCAGGTCTTCGCTCGAGCCTTCGAAACGGTCGATCATCTCGGTCGCTTCGGCGAGCGGGCCGCCGATGGCTTCGGTGATGACGGCTTTGAACAATTCCTCTTTGTTCTTGAAGTACAGATAAGGCAGGCCTTTGCTGACGGCTGCCGCTTTGGCGACGTCGGCGAGCTTGGTGGCCGCGAATCCCCGGGTGACGAAGAGGTCGAGGGCGGCCAGGGCGATTTCCGAAGCGCGATCGGCCGGGCGTCGCGTACGAACGGCGTTCGCCGGTCCACCTGGTTGACCCGTATTGACTGACTGGTCAGTATTCATATTTCGCTATGTAGAGCGGAAGTTTGACCGATTCAAGGCTCACAAAAAAAGAGTCCGGCAGACCGAGGTCGCCGGACACTTATCCAGTTTCGCCTTTCCACCCCCGCGAGCGGAGGTGTTGCGTTGGCATATTGTAATACGTCTTCTAAAGGTGGCTTCCGGTGGGTACCGTGAGGGCACCCACGCGGAAGCCGAAAGGCGTTTGGTTAGAGGGGCCAAAGTAAACCTTGGCCTACGCCCTTTCCTGACTACTGCTTCTTCTTCTTAGCAGCCTTCTTCTTAGCAGCCTTTTTCTTAGCAGCCATAACTGTCTCCTATGGTTAGCTTTGAGGTCCCCAACCGCGAGGGCCCCGGCTTACGCGGGTACGCTACGCCACACATGCTCAACTACAACCGGTGGTGCCGCCGCAGGTCGTGCATTTGAGGCACGTCCCGTTGCGGACCATGGTGAAGTTGCCGCATTCCGGACAGGCATCCCCTTCGTAGCCCTTGAGTCTTGCCTGGAGGGCGAGATCAAGGGCGGAAGAGGGTGCCTTTCCGATCGCGACGCCGACGACGGCCGCCTCGGCGTTTGATGCCAAAGCGACGGCTGGGCCGTCCGTCAGTCCTGTGGGCACGAGGCCGGCGGCGCTCGCCTCGGAGGCGATCGCGACATTGCCGGCCATACGGCCATTCAACACGTAAAGATTGCTGCGCACGAAGCCGACGCTGGCGATACGGCTCACGGCCGCTGCCGCCGCCTTGGCGGCATCGGTGCCGGAATCCGGCAATTCGCCCTGCACTTCGCCGCGCCCGACGCCGTCAGGCTGGAGATCTGCAGGCTCGACATGCGAGAGGTCGTTGCGTCCAAGATACGAGATCGCCAATTCGCGGAATATGTAATCGAGCACCGACGTCGACATCTTGATGGCATCGTTGCCGATGACCGGTCCGGACGGCTCGAAGCGCGTGAAGGTGTAGGCCTCGACGAATTCTTCCAGCGGCACGCCGTACTGCAGGCCGATCGAAATCGCGATGGCGAAGTTGTTCATGAGGCTTCGGAACGCCGCGCCTTCCTTGTGCATGTCGACGAAGATCTCGCC
>ERZ890510.1809-NODE-1809-length-13277-cov-5.382393_pt1 | contig 13277 bp, 10 predicted proteins | sample MGYA00521265_ERZ890510 | MGnify/ENA primary metagenome ERZ890510 (study PRJEB32303, sample SAMEA104408624) | aquatic metagenome | biome: Brackish water; feature: Chemocline; material: water | place: Baltic Sea | collected 2014-10-26T21:54:00 | depth 110 m ...
ATGTAATTATCGCTATCAACCGACCATCGAAGGCCCTCTTGTGGAAGGGGACCGTGAAATTAAACAAACCCAAACCATCGTGGTGGAACCGGGCCAAGGTATCGGCCTCTCTAAAGATGATATTCATTCTATTGCTATTAATGAAGGCACAAGTACCCGCCATCTCCATCTTTATGGACGGGCCTTAGAAACCATTGATAGACGCTTAATGTGGGATAAAGAGCTTAAATCTTGCAAAATTTTCGTCATGGATGTGAAGACCACAAAATAAAGAAGGCGACTATTGTTGCCGCCCTCTTTATTATTTTTCTGTGTTATTATTCTGTGTTATTTCCCTCATTCATTATTCGGGCGCTTGCCAGCGTAATATTGGATCTCTTGCTGCCGCCGTTTCGTCTAACCTTTTTAGGGGAGCATTATAGGGCGCGCCGCTAAAGCGTTCTAATTCGCCGTCTTTGGCGGCTTTAACTAAATGACGCATCATGCCGATAAATTGATCCACAGATTGTTTACTTTCGGATTCTGTAGGTTCAATCAACATGGCGCCGTGAACCACTAGCGGAAAATACATGGTCATAGGATGGTAGCCTTCATCAATCATCGCTTTGGCAAAATCAAGGGTACTCACGCCTGTGTCTTTTAGAAAACGATCATCAAATAACGCCTCATGCATACACGGGCCATCAAAACTCGCACTCATCACATCTTTTAATGAGGCGAGAACATAATTGGCATTCAGGACGCTATCTTCTGCTACGCGCGCAAGGCCGTCCGAACCATGTGACATCATATAGGCGAGGGCGCGTGTGAACATGCCCATTTGACCATGAAAGGCGGTCATACGACCAAAAGATTGTCCGCCCTCAACATCATGCTCAACAATATCAAATGCGTCGTCCCCTGCTAGCACATATGGAATAGGCGCAAAGGGGGCAAGAGCTTCAGATAAGACAACAGGACCCGCGCCTGGGCCTCCGCCACCGTGGGGGGTGGAGAATGTCTTATGCAGGTTAATATGCATGGCATCAACCCCTAGATCACCAGGACGGACTTTACCAACGATGGCATTAAAATTGGCACCGTCACAGTAAAAATAACCGCCGACCGCGTGAACCGCATCAGCCATTTCTAAAATTTCGCGTTCAAAAAGACCGCAAGTATTGGGATTAGTGACCATGATCGCGGCGACATCGGGGCCAAGAGCCTCTTTCATAGCCTCAAGGTCAACACGGCCCTCTGTTGTTGCAGGAATGGCTTTTACTTTATAACCACATAATGCCGCTGTAGCAGGGTTAGTGCCGTGGGCAGATTCAGGGGTTAGAACGATAGAGCGTTCGTCTCCCTTTGCCGCTAATGCCGCACGAATAGCCATTAATCCACATAATTCACCGTGGGCCCCCGCTTTTGGTGACATGGTAACAGCGGGCATGCCGGTTAAGGTTTTTAACCAATGAGCAAGCGTATCGATAACATCAAGGGCACCTTGGACGGTGCTAATCGGTTGTAAGGGATGAATATCGCTAAGACCTGCAAAACGCGCGACTTTTTCATTAAGCCGTGGATTATGCTTCATGGTGCAAGAACCAAGCGGATAAAGCCCCATATCAATGGCATAATTTTTACGGCTCAGGCGCGTATAATGACGCATGGCTTCTGGTTCGGATAATCCCGCCAAACCGATTTCTTGATCTCTTTCTAAACCACCAAGGCGGGTTTCAAAATCTTCGACCTCAGGCAGATCAACGCCTGTATGGTTGGTGTTACCAATTTCATAAATTAGCAATTCTGGTTGATCTAATCCTTTGGCACCAGTGTAACTTTGAAATCCTGTATTACCAGCATTCGCGGCGGCTTCATTGCCTGTTGGGCGTCCTTGTTTGTTTAACATGACAACACCTCTTTTAATTCACTTATCATCATATCCATATCGTCCTCTGATGTGGTTTCGGTGACGGCAATGATTAAATCATTTTTTAAATCATCATTATGTGGATAAAGTCTTGATACAGGAAGCCCTGCGATAATGTCTAATTCCACGAGCTGTTCAACCACTTGGGCGGCGTTTTTATTAAGTCTGACGGTAAATTCATTAAAAAATGTATCATTTAAAAGCTCAACCCCATCAAGTGCTTTTAATTTATCCGCCATTTTAACCGCATTACTATGATTAAGTTTTGCTAGGTGACGGTAACCTTTTTCACCAAGCAGGGTCATATGTATGGTAAAGGCGAGGGTGCAAAGCCCCGCATTGGTACAAATATTACTGGTGGCTTTTTCGCGGCGAATATGTTGCTCTCGGGTCGATAAAGTGAGAACAAAACCTCGCTTACCATCCGCATCTGTGGTTTGTCCACAAATTCTTCCCGGCATTTGGCGTATATATTGTTGACGAGTGGCAAAAAGTCCCACGTAAGGTCCGCCAAAATTAAGACCATTGCCAATAGATTGCCCTTCGCCGACCACAATGTCTGCGCCCATTTCACCGGGGGATTTTATAGCCCCTAATGCGACAATTTCTGTTGTTACGACAACTAATAAAATTTTCCGTTGATGTAATTGATCTGCAAGAGCTGTAAAATCAGTTAAATTACCAAAAAAATCAGGGTTTTGAACAATAACGCAAGCCGTACTTTCATCAATTTGATCAAGTAGGTTTTCAGATTTATTAACCGTAGGGTCGTCAACCACCACTATATTATCGGTGAATTTTGTCATGGTTTTTACAACATCAATATATTGAGGATGCAAATTACCACTGATCACAATGCGTTTCTTGCGCGTGACGCGGCACGCCATAAGCGCCGCTTCACCGCAGGCGGTGGAACCATCATACATGGAGGCATTGGCCACTTCCATTCCAGTGATTTGTGCCACTTGTGATTGGAATTCAAACAATGCTTGTAGTGTTCCTTGAGAAATTTCTGGCTGATACGGGGTATAGGCGGTTAGAAATTCACCGCGTTGAATTTGATAATCAACGCTAGCAGGAACATGGTGACGATAAGCCCCCGCACCGACGAAAAAAGGCACATTTCCTGCGGGCACACTGGCGGCTGAATAAGCTTGGAAATTTTGTTCAACTTCCATTTCAGTCATGTGTTTAGGGAGGTCAATAAGCCCTTTTAAAAGGGCATTATCGGGCACATCTATAAAGAGCTCATTAATATTTTCCGCGCCGATTTTATGGAGCATCGCTTGGCGATCATCAGAGCTTAGGGGTAAATAACGCATTTGATTTAAACCTTTATTCTAATCCAGCTATAAATTTTTTATAGCCATCAGCATCCATTAAATCGTCTAATTCACTGTCATCAGAGATTTCGATTTTAAAGAACCAACCATCTTCTTCTGCTGATGAATTAACCAATGAGGCATTGGTTTCAAGCTCGCCATTGACTTCGGTAATCTCACCACTAACAAGGGAATAAATTTCTGATGCGGCTTTAACGCTTTCAACAACAGCCACTTCATCGCCTTTGGAAAATTCATCACCGACTTCTGGTAGTTCAACAAACACAATATCACCTAAGGCCTTTTGTGCATATTCGCTGATTCCGACTGTTCCCGTTTTATCTGTAACATTGACCCACTCATGGTCTTCTGAATAATAAATAGTCATTATATAATCCTTCCTTATTTTTTTCTGTAATATTTTTGTGGCACAAATGGCATTGCCGCGACCTTGGCTTCAAGTTTATTTTTTCGTACTTGAAGGAAGACAGAGGTTCCCGTTTCTGCATTTTTTAAAGTGACATAGCCCATAGCAATAGGGCCAGCGAATGTGGGGCCGAAACCACCACTTGTTATAATACCGATGACATTGTCATCGGCGTCTAAAATTTCAGTGCCTTCACGAGCGGGGGCGCGTCCAGAAGGTAAAATACCAACCCGTTTGCGTTCGATGTTACCCGAAGATATTTGTGTTAATATTTTTTCTGCACCAGGAAAACCGCCCTGTTCACGGCGACGTTTGCCGATGGACCATACTAATGCGGCTTCAACGGGAGTTGTATTTACGGTTATGTCGTGACCGTAAAGACAAAGTCCTGCTTCAAGGCGTAGGCTATCACGGGCCCCAAGGCCAATGGCCTCGACCTCTGGTTCTTTTAAAATAGTTTTGCAAACTTCGATGGCTTTGTCCGCCGGTATGGATATTTCGTGACCATCTTCGCCAGTATAGCCGCAGCGGCTGATAAAACATTTAGCACCGCAAATTTCCACTTCTGCGTATGACATAAAGTCCATTTGATCAGCACCATTGGCAAAACGGCTCAATATTTCGGCAGCCTTTGGTCCTTGTAGAGCAACAAGGGCGCGGTCGTTTAATTCGACCAGCTCTAAATGATCAGGCAGATGAGCGCGCATATGGGCGATGTCTTCTGTTTTGCACCCTGCATTAACCACCATAAAAATATCATTTTCACGCCTTGTGATCATCAGGTCATCTAAAATGCCGCCCTGTTCATTTGTAAACATGCTATAGCGGATGCGATTAACTTTAAGATCAATAATATTGCCTGGTACTAAAGTTTCTAGCCATAAATCGGCATCTTTTCCCTTAATCACTACTTGTCCCATATGGGATACGTCAAAAAGGCCGGCGGCCTCGCGGGTATGGTTATGTTCACCCATCACACCAAGAGGATATTGAACAGGCATAAGATATCCCGCAAAGGGAACCATTTTACCGCTCAGTTCTTCGTGTAATGAATGAAGGGGAGTTTTTAATAGATCATCTTCATTATGATCATCATCGGTCGCACTCATTAAATTTCTCCAGAATTAGCACTGCTGACACAAATACCTGCATCATCGGTGCCCCATCTGTCATTTGTACCTGAGAGATTTGACTTAATTTTGAAACTAATTCCTAAATTAAGCTTACCCCGTCGGTGGAGATTTTATATCTCACTTTCCAGAGTGCTTTAATTCCTTGCGGTCCGTTTGCCTGAAAGTTTCCGAGGCGGTTGCTCCTTCGGCGCCTAAATATAGGTCTCTCCCGCAAAGAAAATAGCCCTTGCATCATAAATGGAAAAAGCGAAGAGTCAATCAAAGTCGACACAAAAATAACATTAAAGATAGGCGTTGAAATTCCATGATAATATAGTCACAATAGAGTGAAATTTTTGACACTTTATGGATCAGGTGAGGCCTAAATGAATTTTATAAAATCCTTTTGGAGATTTATTCAGAAAATACAATCTTTTGTTGGCACGTTTTTGTTTTTAATAATTCTGGTTATTTTTTCAGCGTTTATTTTATCCACGGTGGTCTTTGATGGCCCTGCTGAGAAAATCAAACCCGAACATAGTGCTCTTGTCATTAGCTTTAGAGGAGCGATCGTCGAACAAGAAGCCTATAGCGATGATCCTTATCAACAATTGCTTAGCGGAGGATTAAAGGCCAATACGCTATTACGTGATGTGGTGAAAACTATCGAATTAGCAGCGCTTGATGATGACATTTCAACATTGGTGCTAAATTTTGATAAATTTTCTGGCGCTTACCCGTCTAAACTTCATTATATCGGGCAAAAAATATCTGAATTTAAAAAAACGGGTAAAAAAGTCATCAGTTACGCAAGCCAATATGATCAATCAGCCTATCTTTTGGCAAGTTATTCTGACGAGATATATCTACATCCACAAGGGGCGGTGCTGCTTTATGGTTATGGGTCTTATCAAAATTACTTCCAAGGATTTTTGACCAAAATTAAAGCAGAAGTGCAGCTTTTTAGGGTCGGAAAATATAAATCAGCCATGGAGCCTTTTATCCGTAGTGATATGTCTGATGAGGCGCGATTAGAAAACATTGAATTATATGGTGGTCTTTGGGATCAATATATCAGCCGAATTTCAACAGAACGTGCCATCAGTGAAGATGTCATTAGAAATGGCATCGAAAACGCCGATCAACTTCTTATGGATTTAGGGGGTGATTTTGGCAAATTAGCTTTTGATAATTCACTGGTGGACGGCCTTAAAACGCGGGCGCAATGGGTTTCATATATGCAAGAACTTGTCGGCAAAGGAAAGGACGATAAAGGCATAAATCAAATAGGTTACAAATCATATTTAGCATCAAACTCGGCATTGTCTGAGCTTCGGGGAACATTTGCTAAAGGCCATGATATCATTGCGGTGGTCTATGCCACTGGCACCATTATGGACGGCACCATGCCCCAAGGTACCGTTGGCGGTGATACATTATCTCGCCAGTTAAGAGAAGCGCGTTTTGACGATGATGTAAAGGCGGTGGTGCTCAGGGTCGATAGTCCGGGGGGCAGTGCTTTTGCCTCTGAAATTATAAGACAAGAGGTGCTGTTGTTAAAACGGGCAGGTAAGCCTGTGGTTGTTTCTATGGGGTCTGTTGCGGCGTCTGGTGGCTATTGGATTTCTGCAAATGCTGATGAAATATGGGCAAGTCCGACAACCATCACGGGGTCTATTGGCATCTTTGGCGCGGTACCAAACTTGGAAGGAACGCTGGGCGCGATCGGCATTACAACTGACGGCGTTGCTACATCGCCTTTGATTGCTGCGGGATTTAGTAAACCACTGCCGCAGAAATTAAAAAATATTATCCAAAGCAATATTGAAAACGGCTATCAAAGATTTTTAGAGCTGGTTGCTGAAGGTCGCCATATGACGGTGGAGCAAGTCAATGAAATTGGCCAAGGGCGCGTGTGGACAGGTCTTAAAGCAAAAGAAATAGGTCTTGTTGATCAGCTTGGAAATATTGATCAGGCGATTTTATCAGCGGCGGATATGGCAGAGTTAAAGGACTATAAAGTGGTCTATTGGGAAGATGAAATTCCTTTAGAATTACAGGTTCTAGCAAAATTATTCAATGGAGAGGGGCAAAGTTTGGCCAAGATGGCAACGAAAACAAAGCAACCGGCACAAATTTTAATGGACAGAATATTGGATAAATTATCCTTGTTCAATATGATGAATGACCCGAACAATGCTTATGTTTTATGTGTGAATTGCATGGGTGGCTTTAATTCTGAATATTAGTTTACTGAGTTGAAAGTTTGCCGTGATTGTGTATAAGTCGTCTTATGAATAAGCAAAAAATGAACCTTTATATTGCTAATCCACGCGGATTTTGTGCCGGTGTTGATAGAGCTATACAAATTGTTGAAATGGCCTTGGCAAAATATGGCGCACCTGTGTATGTGCGCCATGAAATTGTCCATAATAAATATGTCGTTGAAGGATTAAGTCAGCGCGGCGCTATATTTGTTGATGAACTTGATGAAGTGCCGGTTGATCGACCCGTCGTTTTTTCCGCCCACGGTGTGCCAAAATCAGTACCCTTAGCGGCTGAAGAACGTCATATGCTCTATATTGACGCAACATGCCCGTTGGTGAGTAAAGTGCACCGCGAGGCAGAACGATATAATAAACTTGGCAATGAAATCGTCATGATTGGCCATAAAGGCCACCCAGAGGTGATCGGCACAATGGGCCAATTAAGCGAGGGGGCTATACATTTGGTGGAAAGTCCAAGGGATGTTGAAAAGCTTATATTAAAAAATTCTGATAATGTGGCTTATATTACGCAAACCACCTTGTCACTTGATGATACATCAGAAATTATTGAAGCTTTAAAAAATAAATTCCCGTCGATCGAAGATCCAAAAAAAGAAGATATTTGTTATGCGACCACTAATCGGCAAAATGCAGTTAAGGCGCTCAGTGAAAAAGTTGATTTGGTTTTAATCATTGGCGCTCCTAATAGTTCAAATTCAAGACGGTTGGTTGAAGTGGCGAGAAAAGTAGGGTGTAAATCCCAATTGATCCAACGGGCCTCAGAAATTAATTGGAGCTGGTTTGATAATATTGGTGCGGTTGGCTTATCCGCGGGGGCCTCGGCACCAGAAATATTAATTGAGGAAACCATTGAGGCTTTTCGAGAGCGTTACTCGGTGACCATAGAAAATATAATGACTATTGAAGAAAATGTTACCTTTAAAGTTCCTACAATTTTAACGAAGGATGATTGATTATGGCTGTCTACACAATGGTCAGCGCGGATGAAATAGCCGCCTTTATTGCCGATTATGATGTGGGGGATGTGGTTTCTTTTAAAGGAATTGCAGAAGGGGTGGAAAATTCCAACTACCTGCTTTCAACCACCACGAGCCATTTTATTTTGACCCTTTATGAAAAACGCGTCAACGCCGATGATTTGCCGTTTTTTCTAGGGCTTATGGATCATCTTGCCCATAAAGGGATCAATTGTGCAACACCGTTAAAAGATAAAAAAGGTAATGTTTTAAAAGAATTATGTGGCCGGCCCGCGGCCTTGATCAGTTTTCTTGATGGCTTATCGGTAAATCGACCAAATGTTCAAAATTGCCGCCAATTAGGGGGTGCTTTGGCACAAATGCATCTTGCTATATCCGACTTTAAAGGGATGCGAAAAAATAGCCTTTCCGTTGAAGGTTGGATTAAATTAGCCGCCTCCTGCGAGCAACGTGCCGATCAATGCTTGGCCGGTTTAGGTCAAACCATTGAGCAAGAAATGGATTATTTAAAAGAAAACTGGCCGCAAGATTTACCCACTGGGATAATCCATGCCGATCTTTTCCCCAATAATGTCTTTTTCTTAAAAGGGAAGCTCTCTGGCCTGATTGATTATTATTTTGCGTGTACAGACATTCTTGCCTACGACGTGGCGATTTGTCTTAATGCTTGGTGCTTTGAAGAGGATCATTCTTTTAATGTGACAAAAGCGGAAAATTTGATTAAAGGCTATCATGAAATACGCCCTTTATCGGCAGATGAAATGGCCGCTTTACCATTATTATGCAGGGGCGCGGCCTTGCGCTTTTTATTAACGCGCCTATATGATTGGCTTAATCGGGTCGAAGGGGCTTTGGTTGAAACTTTAGACCCACTTGAATATTTAGCCATGCTTAATTTTCATCAAAAAATTAAAACCTCTAATCAATATGGAGTTGATCTATCATCATGAAAGAAGTTGTTATTTACACTGATGGTGCATGTTCTGGTAATCCCGGCCCGGGCGGTTGGGGAGCGTTGTTGATTTATGAGGATCGCCATACTAAAGAAATCATGGAAGGCGCTTTTGAGACAACAAACAATCGTATGGAGCTGACGGCGGCGATAGAAGCCCTTAATGCCTTAAAACATGGCTGTACTGTTACTCTACACACGGATAGTACTTATGTTAAAGACGGTATTACCAAATGGATTGAAAATTGGAAGAATAATGGCTGGCGTACCGCAGCAAAAAAACCTGTGAAAAATGCTGAACTATGGGTAGCCCTTGATCTGGCTATTATCCGTCATCAGATTTCATGGTGTTGGGTTAAAGGGCACAGTGGCGATGAGGGTAATGAGCGCGCTGATGAGTTGGCTAATATGGGTATGAATAATTATAAGGTTTTATAAAAATGCGTGATCAGGTCTTTAAAGCCATTGATGTTGCCGATGAAGCGGCCCTAAAAGCTCTATTGGATCAGGATCCATCACTGGCGGAGAGCCGCAGTAATGATGGCCTATCGGTGGTGCTTTTTACGCTTTATATTGCGCGGCCTGAGCTTACTAAAATTCTTCTCTCTTACGAGCCCGAATTGGATTTATTTGATTTAGCGGCTTTGGGCGGTGTTGGGCAGATTTCTGTTATGCTTGCTACCAATGATAAGGCTGTTCATGAATTTAGTGGTGATGGTTTTACCGCCCTTCATGTTGCCAGTTATTTTGGCCAAGCTGATGTGGCAAAATTACTGCTTGATAATGGGGCTGATATTGACAAAATTGCCATGAATGGCTCTGATCTTAGTGCCCTACAAAGTGCGGTGGCGAGTTGTCACAGCGATGTGGTTAAAGTGCTTTTAGAATTTAACCCTGATTTAAATGTACGCATGCTTGGCGGCTTTACCCCGTTGATGTCGGCAAGCGCCCTTGGCGATCAAGAGATTATTGATTTATTGATCGCCAAGGGCGCTGATCAAAACCTCAAGGCGGACGATGGACGCACGGCCGCCGATTTTACCAAACTTTCTGGTAATATCTAAAATCATTTAAAATTATTTTTAGCCATAAAAAAACCCCTCATTTCCGAAGATATGAGGGGTTAATTTTATAGCTTAAGCAGTGAGCGACCAAAGCCGCTCACATATAACATCTAATATTAGAAGTTAGCGCTTACACGAGCGTAATATTGACCACCCTGCCAATCAACACCATCAGGAAGATACTGACGTCCACGTTTTTGTGATGTTTCATAAACAGCAGGCTGTGCTAGTGGGTATGTGTTCAAGAGGTTATTGGCACCAAGTGTAACAGAAAACTGCTCATTGACATCATAAGTAATAGCCATATCGAAGAATACACGACCTGGGTTGCTATCAATACGATAAGCTGCAAGCGGTTGGTTTGAACCAATATATACACCATTAGCATCAAGGCCTTGGTTGCTTTGACGTGTTGACCAATAACGGGCACGACCCATAACAGACCAGTTGTCCATGTTCCAGTTACCTGTGAAGGTAGCTTTATGAGGCGCAGTCCCACGCTCAGCATTGAACAAAGACCGATCGCTGAAATCATGCTCAAGGAACTTAGTTTTAATATGAGCATAAGCAGCCGTTAGTTTCAATGTGCTGTTGTCTAGCTCGATGCTATGTTGAGCAACGATTTCAAGACCACGGACACGACGTGACCCTTGGTTGGTCGGGAAGTTCACACCAGTAAGTGTTGACGCACCTTGGAAACCAGACGCAGCAATTGCCGCAAATTCTGCTGGATAATCAAACACATCAAAGGTTGGTGTAGAACCAAGTGAGTTACGTAGTTTGATTTGGAAAAAATCAACAGTGATGTTCGTATTGCTAGTTGGTGTAAACACGAAACCAAAAGACAAGTTACGAGCTAGCTCTGGGCCGATTGTTTGAATACCAAACACTTGACCAGGGACACTATCGGATGTGAAAGTACCTGTTTGTGTTTGTGAACCATCAGCACGGAAACCAGTACGAACTTGCGTATTATTGATTTGAGCCACAGTAGGAGCGTGGAAACCAGTTGACACAGCACCACGAACCGCGAGTTGCTCGATCAATTGATAACGAGATGCGATTTTCCATGAGAATGTATCACCAAAGTCGGTGAAGTCTTCGTAACGAGCCGCAATGTCAATGTTGAAGTCTGCAGTAACGTCAGTATCAACATCAGCATAAATAGCGTAGTTTGAACGTGAAGCATTGAAGTAAGTATCTGGTGAGAAACCACCAAAACCATCAGAACCAACGTTTAGACCACGACCACCATCAACACCAGCAGCAATACCTTCAGCTGTCAAAGCAAAAGCAGCAAGATTTGGACCACCAAGTGGGCCTTTGAGCCATGAGTTCTTTTCACCAACAACGTTTTTATACTGTTCAGTACGGTACTGAGCACCAAACGCAACGTTAATGTTTTCAACGCTATCTGTGTCAACTGTATAAACGAAATCAAGACCTACTTGGCGCTCAATATTTATTTGAGAACCGATGTAGAATGATGTTTGTACGTTTGCGTAATCAACACCAGAACCATCAGGAAGTAATGAACCACCCAATGATGGGTTGTGTGTATCACTGATGTAGTTGTCAACACGGCTACGTCCGATGGAACCCCAAAGGTCATATGTTAGACCATTGTCGAATTCACCTTTTAGACCAGCATATACACCCAGATCTTTCATATCCATTTCAAACCATGGATTATAACCGTTTGGATGTGTACCCAAGCCAGAGAATGGACCAAGTGGATTAACTGTACCAGCAGCATCAACTGTTGTTAGAAGATACTTATATTGCTCAGCTTGCTGAGGACCATATAGATATACATAATCATTATATGAATACGTAACCGGTCTTGAAGCACCTGAGTTACCGCCAACACCTGACATTGAATAGCCAGTTGGAAGGCCAGCACGATAGTTGAATGGCTCTTTATGGTGTTTACGGGCGAAGTTACCAAAAGCGTAAAGTTTAGAATTTTCGCCAACTTCTATTTCAGAGTTCCAAGTTAAGGTGAAGAGTGATTCTTCGTTAACACCGTATGGAGCAACTGTAGCTGCATTTAGTTCCATTGGATCATTAAAGGTAAATCCAGATGGATGAACGCCGCCGTTTGCTTGCTGTACAGCATATTGATCTATTTGATCTTGAGCAAGTAAATGGTATGTTGCACGGTCTGTTGGGTCTGTTTTACCATATCCAGCAGTTATTGTTAAGAAACCACGATCAGCAAGTGAAACACCGACTTTGGATGATACGTTATAAGCAAAACCGTCGCCTGCATAATATTGACTGAATAATGCAGTACCAGAAATACCTTCTGAATCGTCAAGTGTTAAGTCAACAACACCGGCAACCGCATCGGCGCCATACTGAGCAGCAGCACCATCACGAAGGATAGCAATGCTTTTAAGAGCGTTCACTGAAAGCGAACCAACGTCAGCAGCCTGCCAACCAGCATAAGTGATGATTGCATTACGATGCATACGTTTACCGTTTAATAGGGTAAGCACTTCACCTTGGTTCAAACCACGAAGTGATGAACTACGTACAAGTGAATCACCATCAGAGATCGAATCACGATCCACTGAGTATGAAGGTGATACAGCTGTCATCGCATCTTTCATGTTTAGTGATGGCGTTGCAGCAAGTTCAGCAACTTGGATAACGTCAACTGGAACGGACGAATCAAGAGCCGTACGACCCTTCACGCGTGAACCAACTACCGTCACTTCGTCAATGTCTTGTCCGCTGTCTTGAGCAATCGCAGGAGCTGCAATCATCAAAGTTGGCAGACTAACAGATAAAAGTAATAATTTTTTCATATCTAATAATTCCTCCTAAAAAGCGTAATTTTCTACTTTAATAGAATAACTAGCTAATTGTATTTTACATTTAAAGGGTCATCTATCATAAAAATATAAGACCCCATGAATGGTCAAACTCCTCTATCGTTATCAATAAATTACCTGTTGGATAATTAAAACGATAAATTCACCTAACCGTTTGGTGTATATAGCAAAAACGAAATCGAGGAGTAGCATTCAGGGGTTAAATTGTTGCAACAATTTTTAAAAAACACCTATAAATGAATGACTTACTCTCCCTATTACATATTCCACTACGAATCTTTTTATATGAAATTTCACAATAAATCAAATGTTTAGTGAAGAAAAAGCTATATATTATGAATTTTTTATTTAATTTGAGACCTCAGCATAACTAAAAGATTCCCATA
>ERZ890510.1810-NODE-1810-length-13274-cov-3.777366_pt1 | contig 13274 bp, 13 predicted proteins | sample MGYA00521265_ERZ890510 | MGnify/ENA primary metagenome ERZ890510 (study PRJEB32303, sample SAMEA104408624) | aquatic metagenome | biome: Brackish water; feature: Chemocline; material: water | place: Baltic Sea | collected 2014-10-26T21:54:00 | depth 110 m ...
CATTAAGCCAGTGATTGACGCTACCATCTACCATCGCCGCGCCTCCGCGACCGTGACCCCTAAGACGGGTATGGAACAGGTTGGCGCCAAAATCTGCGGCAATCTCATCAACTAGCGGAGCCATATCTTGACGGCTGGTTGAAAATCCATGAAATGAGACGATGGAATAAGTCGTTTTTTGGTTTTTTTCACTGTGCCAAATGATGGTCTTTTCTGAACCAGGGACGATATCGTTAAATTTTGATTCTGATGTTTTTATGTAGAGCTCAAGATCGTCGGGAACGATCGCCGGTTTAAGGGTTGTATCGATTTCAAGGCGAGGTCCTAAGCATAAAATGATGACCAAAATAGACACTGCGAGGGCGATAACTTGCATCAAAATCATAGCCTAGTCTTTAGTTTTACTGATGTCTAAACCCATGACGGCAAGAGGCTTGACCATTTCACCATAGCCTAGCGCGGCTTGACTGGATGCGTTACCATCGACGCCTCGTTTTGCCACGCCTTGAGTGATAGCGGCAAGACGGAAACAGCTAAAGGCAAGATAAAAATTCCAATTGTCGATTTTGTCGATGCCCATGCGCTGACAGTATTTAGCGACATATTCCCGCTCTGAAGGGATTCCTAAGGCTTGGGCATCAATCCCGTCTAACCCGGACATCACGTTCTTTATCTCGCGGACGGGCAGACGAAGGCCCATACATTGGTAGGCGAGGTCAGCATAGGGGTGTCCGAGGGTCGACAACTCCCAATCCAAGACGGCGATAATTTGGTGATCATCTTTACTGTACATCAGATTGTCCAGTCGATAGTCGCCGTGAACTAGAGAGACCTTGCCGTCATCAATGGGAATATTCTCCCCAAGCCAATTGATCAACTGGTCCATTTCGGCTATTACCCCCATTTCAGATGCCCGATACTGACTAGACCAGCGATCGAACTGGCGCTGATAATAATTACCGGGTCTACCGAAATCTAGAAGGCCTGGTTTTTCAAGGTCTACCGAATGAATGGCTGCGAGAACTCGATTCATCTCGTCATACATATGAGCTCGTTTTTGATTACTGCTGGCGCCGTCAAGCTTTGAGGCCCAATGAATATTGCCGTCACAGAACTCCATGAGATAAAACATAGAGCCGATAATCTCAGGATCTTCACATAGATGGTGGGCATGGGCGACTGGAACATCTGTATCTGCTAATGCGCTAATAACACGATACTCTCGATCAACGGCATGCGCCGACTTGAGGAGCTTGCCCGGGGGTTGGCGTCGCAGAACATAACTGTCCGATACAGCATCTATCTTAAAGGTCGGGTTGGATTGCCCGCCCTGGAATTTTGTTGCCGTAAGAGGCCCCTTAAATCCGGCCATGTTTGCTTCGAGATAGGCGGCTAAAACGTTCTCGTTAAGGGTATTTACCTCAGACATATAAACCTCAAGTTAGAATATTAAAATAGTGTTAGTTAGGTGAATCAATATTTGCCAGAATCCTAGCATAACGACAGTCTTTTTATTGCCGCCTATCCGTTTAGCTTAAAGGGTAAAACCACCGTCAACTACAATGCATTCTCCAGTGGTGTAACTGGATGCATCAGACACCAAATACAGTACTGTTCCTGCCATTTCATCGGGTTCGGCGTGCCGGTGCAGCGGGATCGTTTTGATAGCTGACTCATACATTTTTTCGTTAGAGAACAGAGCTCCAGCAAACTTAGTCTTAGTCAATCCCGGCAGCAGCGCATTAACGCGAATACCGTGTCTGCCGCACTCTTTTGCAAAGGCCTGGGTCATATTGACCACCGCGGCTTTAGAGATGGAATAGATCCCTTGAAGAGGACCAGGTTTTAGAGCGTTAATCGAGGCTGTGTTGACAATACTCCCGCCACCGTTATCTCTCATTAATTTACCGCCTTCAACACACATAAAGAAGTAGCCACGGATATTAACATCGACGGTCTTAGTGTAGGCCCCAAGGTCAGTGTCAAGAATATCGCCAAAATAAGGATTGGTTGCTGCGTTGTTAATGAGTATATCAAGCTTGCCATGGGCCTGCTTAATGTGAGCGAAACAGTGGCTGATATCATCCATATTACCCACGTGACAAGCTAGGGCTTCAGCGCTGCCGCCAGCTTCAATAATAGCGTCGGCGACTAGCTGGCAATCGTCATTTTTGCGGCTAGAGACAATAACGTGGGCACCCTGCTCGGCGAGAAGTTTGGCGATTGATTCGCCGATACCGCGGCTTGCTCCGGTGACGAGTGCGACTTTGCCGGTAAGATCAAATAGATTAGTTGCCATTATTGTAGTTACTCCAATTTAGTTTTATAGCCCTGCTAAGCGCTGGTTAATGATTGCATCGGCTTCAGCCATGATGCGGTCGATGAGCTGTTTTACCGTAGGTTTGTCGTGAATCAGTCCAGCGACCATGCCACAAGACCATGCTCCGGCATCCATATCACCGGTTTTCATGATTTTGGGGTAGACGCCAGCAACTTCGTCAATGATGTCTTCAAATTTTAGGTCAGCCCCAAGCGCGGCTTCTTTCTGAAGCAAACGTTCGACAGCCGGATTGTTAAGCACTCGTTCAGTATTGCGAAGAGATCGCATGACTAAGCGTGTGTCTAATTCTGACGCGTTAATAATGGCTTGCTTAACATTCTCATGAACAGGCGCTTCTTCGGTAACGATAAATCGTGTGCCCATATTCATGCCCTCTGCTCCCATAGCGAGTGAGGCCACCAAGCTGCGACCATCCGCCATGCCGCCCGATGACACGAAAGGAATGGTTAGTTCGTCCGCAGCGCGAGGCAGTAAAATAAAGTTAGGCACGTCGTCTTCACCGGGGTGCCCGCCACACTCAAAGCCATCAACTGAAACCGCATCACAGCCGATTGATTCAGCTTTTAAAGCATGACGTACAGAGGTGCATTTGTGAATCACTTTAATGCCCTGTTCTTTTAAGATCGGCAGCCACTTAGCGGGATTATTGCCTGCTGTCTCAACTATCTTAACACCGCCATCAATGATGGACTGAATCAGACCAGGATAGTCTGGAGGGGCTAAAGAGGGTAAAAAAGTTAAATTAACACCGAAGGGTTTGTCTGTCATGGTATGGCATCGGGCTATCTCGTTGGCTAACTTTTCAGGAGTACCCTGTGTTAAACCCGTAATAATCCCTAAGCCGCCGGCATTAGATACAGCCGCAGCAAGCTCTGCCAAACCTACGTGGTGCATTCCACCTTGGATAATGGGGTGTGCAATGCCGAACATTTCGGTAATCCGCGTTTTCATGAAGTCTCCTTTATTATCTGTTAGCGCCTAAGTAATCTCTAATTTGATCCTTTAGCTCTTATTTGGCGTGTTAAGTTTACAAGATAACAAACGCCAAGACCCAATAGAACTAGTCCCATAGCCAAGGTAAGACGGAGTGTTACAAGGCTAATGACTGGCTTCACGGGAAACACCTGTGTTTGTTCAACAGCGGCCCATTTGTGGCCCGCCAAGTCTGTCGCTGACATTTCTACCATCATTTCCAGCATGTCACGGACGCTGCGATAACGAACCATTGCAACCATATCCCAGTCATCATGGTTTGTTTCGTTTATGAATCCGCCGGCCACCGAGGAAACAAAAATAGGCAGACTACCTCGCTTTAACAATAGCGGAACTACCCCTGCGCTGTAACGCGCATCCGCCGTCATGGGATCGGTATCTGCTGCCCAGGGGGAGCCTGGAGGATACATAGCCTTGTCTCTGAATCTAATGAGATTAACCATGACAAATTCATTACCGTCATCATTTTTGGCTAGCTTGCGGATATATTGCACTGGTTTAGTGGAATCTTTGCCTCTTACTTGAGCATTTGACGTTAATGCTGCGATATAGCCCTCTAACTCAGCCGAGTTAACTGGTTTGCCAGCGCCGCCATACCAGCTAAACCAAGCGATATAAACTACAACAAGGGCTGCATAAAAAATCCGCATATTAAGCTCCTAATTTTACGTTTATTTTCATACTGAGTTTTCTATCCTCGGTTTTTAGGTAATGCCAAGAACATAAGAACCAATGCAGCAGGTGCAATATATAAATTGATCAGGCTACCAGGTGCGGTTCCTATAGTTTCAATTGGGTGGTACAGGATGATGATATGTCTTGATATATATTCAAAAAAAACTAACAGATACATGCAAGGTAGCAGTGTGCGGTAACGCAGAGTAACCACCAAATAAAACAAACCCAATGCTAATTGTGCAAGGCCCCATAGGGCGAAAATGGTTACTAGAGTCCCAGCGGCGCTGCTGGGGTAGCTGTCCAATGGAATAGTAGCAATGGTTTGTGCTCCGCCGTCTTCCTTAAATATATGAATAAAGCTTCGAGCAATGGTAACTAGTGTTAGGGGAATAAATAGAAGTAAGGCGGCAGGGTGGCCGCGGTAGTCATTGTTGCCCTGAGCCGGAAATATCCCTGTAAAGATTAAGCTGAGTATGCTTTTAGGCTTGTCGGTCATATGAAGGCTCTTTTTAATAATTCTCAAGCGATTATGACATTGACCCTGCCATAATGTAAATATACTATTATTGAGGATTGGTTTAGGCTATCTTTTAAAATACTTTTGACTTGAGGATGATCGATGATATCTGCTGCAATGCCATATCCAAAAAAGTACAAAACCATTAATGGAAAAACTTTAGCTTATGTTGAGGTTGGCGAAGGGGATCCTATTGTTCTGCTGCATGGAAACCCAACATCGTCTTATTTATGGCGTAATGTAATCCCACATCTGAAGGGTTTGGGTCGTTGTATTGCCCCGGATCTAATCGGACAAGGTGATTCTGAGAAGCTGCCAGCAAGTGAGGGGCCAGGGCGATACTCTTTCCATGTGGCTTATGATTATTTAGAAGGGTTATTGGACGAGCTCGGTGCGAACGAGAACGTAACCCTTGTGATTCATGACTGGGGCAGCGCTTTAGGCTTCACTTGGGCCCAACAGCATTCTGATGCGGTCAGGGGTATAGCCTATATGGAGGGCATTGTTTGCCCAGTTACATGGGATGATTGGCCTACATCTGCGCGTGGTATTTTCAAGGGTTTTCGGTCTGAAAAAGGCGAGGATCTCGTGTTACAGCGCAATATTTTTGTTGAAACGGTACTGCCGAGTTCAGTGATGCGTGGACTAGGTGACGAGGAGATGAGCCACTATCGGCGAGCATTCTCTTCTCCAGATGATCGGCAACCGACCTTAAATTGGCCCAGGGAAATTCCGATTAATGGAGAGCCAGCGCATATGGTTGATTTGGTATCGAGCTATGGGCAGTGGATGGCGGCCAATCATGAGTTGCCAAAGTTATTTATTAACGCAGACCCTGGCTCTATTTTAACCGGTAGACAGAGAGATTTTTGTCGAACTTGGCCTAATCAAACAGAAATTACGGTTGCTGGAACGCATTTTATTCAAGAAGATTCACCAGATGAAATAGGTGTTGCTGTGGCGGATTGGTTAAAGACGATATAACTGTAATCTAAGCAATGAGGAATTAACGATGTCTGATGTACCTGTGTATATGCTAGTAAATTTAGTAGTAACTGACGCGGACGAATACCGCGTATATGAAAAGGGTTTTTTTGGGATATTAAAGCGTTTTGGTGGTCAATTTATTACCTTTGACGACAAACCGCTTACCCTAGAGGGCATTGCTCCAAGAGAAGGGCGTATGATCATATTTAGTTTCCCATCTGAACAGGCCGCGAACGACTGGTGGGCAGATGAAGAGTATCAAAAGCTAAGTGAGCACCGAAGAGCTGGAACTAAGATGGAGTTTCTAACCATGGTTCGTGGACTTCCACCAAGGGGTTAACCCTTTCTTTGTGTTGATGATACTTTTTAAAGTCTAGACTAACTTAAAGGATGTATATTTTGACAGCTATGGCGATTTGGATCTCTGCGATTGTGGTTTATGGCGTATTTTGGCTTTGGTATTGTGGCTTTAAGGGTAAACTATCGGGAGCCGAAGTCGAGACGTACATGGTCCGTTTTGAATCGGTCGGAGTTAGTGCTGATGCCTTAGCTAATCTGCGTCATTTCATGGAAAAAGATGATGGCCGTGAGTGGTTTATGGTTAATGTGCTACAGCTTAAGACACCGAAGCGAGATTCGGCAAAATTACTGCAGACTTATACCAAAAAATTTATGGCTGGCATGATTAAGCGAGGCGGCCACTTCTTTTTCATCGCCATTGCCGCCGCTAAGAACATCGAAAACCTGAACTGTGAGCATTCAGACAACTGGACCTCGGCGGGTATTGTTCGTTACCGAAGTCGGCGTGACTGCGCTGAGATACTGATGAACACATTTGGCAGCGACCATCATGCCGACAAGCTCGCTTCATTGGTGAAAACCTTTGCGTTTCCAGTGACTACCAGCCTATTAATGGGATCGCCGCGCGTGCTTGTGGCTATGGGCCTAGCGCTGCTTGCTGCGTTGGCGCACATTGGCGTTCTCTCCTGAGGCGGTCGTAGCGTTGGTGCTCAAGATGGGTACTGAACGGTCAATAAATAATCTGAATAGCAATCTCAACTTGAGTACTATTATTCTTAATCGTTAAATCAATAATAAAGAGAAAAAGCTAATTATGACTTCAAAAAATTCCTTATTTCAGCCATTTAAGTTAGGCAGTTTGAACTTAGATAATAGAATCGTTATGGCGCCAATGACCCGAAACTTTTCGCCAAATGACAACATTCCTGGGGATAACGTTGTTGATTACTATCGACGTCGAGCAGAGGGTGGCGTTGGCCTGATTATTACAGAAGGTACCTGTGTTGGTCATGCTGGGGCTAGTGGTTACCCGAGCGTGCCTTACTTTCATGGAGAGAAAAGACTCGCTGGCTGGAAGAAAGTAGTCGAGGCCGTGCATGAGGCGGGTGGGAAAATAGCCCCTCAACTATGGCATGTGGGTGCCGTACGTAAGTCTGGCACGCTTCCCGAGGGTGACGTACCAGGCTATGGTCCATCAGGAATGAATGTTCCGGGAAAGGTCAATCGGCAGGTGATGACGCAGCAGGATATTGATGATGTGGTTGCGGCCTTTGCTCAGGCCGCGGCGGATGCGAAAGCGATTGGCTTTGATGCGGTTGAACTGCACGGGGCCCACGGTTATCTAATTGACCAGTTTTTTTGGGAGGGCACGAATCAAAGAGATGATCACTATGCAGGTTCTATTGAACATCGTAGCCGCTTTGCCGTAGAGATTATTCAAGCGGTTCGCGCGGCTGTAGGTCCAGACTTCCCTGTGATATTACGCTGGTCACAGTGGAAACAGCAGGACTATACCGCTCGGTTAGCAGTGACGCCGCACGAACTTGAACGTTTTCTATTACCCTTATCTGAAGCCGGGGTGGATATTTTTCATTGCTCACAGAGACGTTTTTGGGAGCCCGAGTTTACAGGTAGTGAGCTGAATTTGGCTGGCTGGACTCAACAGATCACTGGTAAGCCTGCCATTACGGTGGGTAGTATCGGTTTGGACGCAGATTTTACGCCAAAGCCGGGAGAGATGACATTTAGAGAGGCCGACCCCGCTAGTCTAGATACTTTACTGGAGCGTCTAGATAATCAAGAATTTGACTTGGTCGCAGTGGGTCGCGCGTTACTAGCCAATCCAGCGTGGGTAAATTTGGTAAAAGCGAAGCGTATGGATGAGTTGAAGCCATTCCGAAAAGAAAATTTAGGCGAGCTGATCTAAAGGTTAAAATAATTGGCGAATAAGAGGGTATGGGTTTGGAACTTAATAACAAAATTATTGTAATCACAGGTGCGGGTAGTGGTATTGGCCGAGCGCTAGCCGTTCGTTTTCATGCCGAAGGCGCCCAGAAAATTATCGCTGTAGATATTAATCTCAGTAATGCCGAAGAGACAGCGGCCATGGTTGAGGGTGTTGCTATGATGGCTGACGTGGCAAAAGAAGATGATATCGCTCGAGTTATTGAAGATACCGAAGCTAATGTCGGGCCTATAGATCTGTTTTGCTCCAATGCCGGTGTGGGTATAGGTGAAAACATACATTCGCCTAATTCGGAATGGCAGGCTATTTGGGATATCAATGTCATGTCCCATGTGTATGCGGGACGTCATTTAGTGCCACGCATGGTGGCGCGAGGTGGTGGCTATTTTTTAAATACCTCTTCTGCAGCGGGCTTGCTAAATCAGATTGGTGGTGCGGCTTACGGCGTCACTAAACATGCGGCGGTAGGGTTTGGAGAGTGGCTGGCGATTCATCATCAGCACGAAGGCATCAAGGTGTCCATGTTATGTCCCCAAGCGGTGCGCACGCCGATGACTGAGGTCGACAATGACGCGACGGCGGCTGCAGCCAGTAATGGTATGATCGAGCCAGAAGAACTAGCGGAGTCGGTGGTTGAAGAGCTGCGTAAAGAAAGCTTCCTCATTCTGCCTCATCCTATTGTGCTGGAATATATGCGTAATAAAACGACCAATTACGATCGGTGGATTGGCGGGATGAACAAGTTAATGAGAAAAATAACCGGATTGATCTAATGGTCTATAAAAATACCGAAGAGGGAAACTAATGAGTTTTGAATTAACCGCTAGAGCGGAAGAGCTAAATGATAAATTAAAGACGTTCATGGATGAGCATATTTATCCGCGAGAAGCTGAGTATGATGATTTTACTAATGACCACAAAAATCTGTGGCAATACCCAGAGTGGTTTGAGGGTCTTAAACAGGAGGCTCGGCGTCAGGGATTATGGAATCTATTTCTGCCGGCAGAATACGAACCTTGGAGTCCTGGCTTAACCAATAGTGAGATCGCGCCTCTATTTGAGACCATGTCGCGGTCTGCTTGGGCTCAGCAGATATTCAACTGTAGTGCCCCAGACAGAGGCAACATGGAGGTCTTAGCTAAGTATGGAACGCCCGAACAGCAAGAACAGTGGCTCTATCCATTACTTGCAGGTGAAATTCGCTCCGCTTACGCTATGACGGAGCCCGACGTGGCCTCATCTGACGCGACTAATATGGAGCTAAAGATCGAGCGAGATGGAGACGAGTACGTCCTTAATGGCCGCAAATGGTGGACCACTAGCGCAATGGGGCCACAATGTAAATTAATGTTGGTGATGGGCAAGTCCAATCCAAATGGTCCTCGTCATCAGCAGCATTCAACCATATTGGTTCCGACAGATACTCCCGGGGTGACTGTTGCACGTCCGCTGAGGGTTTTTGGCGAGTATCACTCACCCGGCGGTGAGGGAGATGTCATCTTTAGGAATGTGAGAGTGCCAGTAACTAACCTTATATTAGGCGAAGGTAGAGGCTTTGAGATTGCGCAGGGTCGGCTTGGGCCTGGTCGTTTTCAGTACGCAATGATGTTTGTCGGTATGGCGCAACGTAGCTTAGAGCTAATGTGTGAGCGCGCAGTCAGCCGTGTGGCCTTTGGTGAGCCTTTAAGTAAAAAGACCAGCGTACAGCATGAAATAGCTCGTAGTCGCTGCGATATTGAACAGTGTCGTTTGCTGGTGCTATCTGCGGCAGAGAAGATGGACAAGTATGGTATTGATGCCTGTAGAGCGGAGATCTCTATGCTGAAAATCGTTGCCCCCAAGATGTGTGAGGACGTCTCTAGTCGCGCTATGCAAATATTTGGTGGAATGGGTGTCTCTCAAGATACACCTTTGGCACATATTTTTACCACGAGTCGATTCTGCAGAATTGCTGATGGACCCGATGAGGTTCATATGTCGCAACTGGCTAAGTTAACTATTCGTTCATTGGCTAGGCAATAGGAGGAGTACAAAATGGGTGTTATTAGAGAATTTTTTCGTGTTGTGGCAGATGTTGCCAGGGTTATACCGGTCACATTGGCCAAACAGCCGGCTATGGACGACCCGGCTTCTATAGCGATGGTTTTTGAGGATACGGTTAAGCGTTATCCGGATAGAAATATGCTTGTGTTCGAAGGTCGTGAAGTCAGTTGGTCAGAGTTTAATGAATTATCTAACTCACTTGCTCATGCATTGATTGCGCGTGGGGTAAAGCGAGATGACTGTGTTTCTGTGATCATGGAAAATCGTATTGAGATGCTTGCTAGTATTATGGCCGTGCAAAAAATTGGCGCTATCGCCGGTTTAGTTAACCCAGGTTTAGTGGGCGCGCAGCTAGTTCATTGCATGAACGTAACTAACTCGGTTAAATGTCTTGCGGGTGAGGAGATATTTAACAGTGTGTTGGATGTTCGCGCTGACTTAGACATGGATGATGCCGATATTTTATGGGTCGCCGATTTACGTGAGAGCTCACCGCCAGAGTCAATGGAAGATATTATGGCGCAGGTTGATCAATACCCAGTGACAAACTTGGACGATACCAAGACTATTTTAGCTGGGGCGACGGCTTGCTATATTTTCACCTCGGGAACAACAGGAATGCCTAAAGCCGCGAAGGTAGGGCAGAGACGTCTGATGGCTGCGGGTTATTCGTTTAGTAGAATTGGTGTTCGCGCTAAGCCTGAAGATCGAATGTATCTCTGTCTGCCACTTTTTCATGGTACAGGCTTTATCTGTGGGGTCTGTAGCGCGTTGCATAGTGGCTCATCGATGTTCTTGCGGCGAAAATTTTCAGCGTCATCGTTTTGGCCAGAAATTCAGAAATATCAATGCACGATCTTTTTCTATGTGGGTGAACTATGCCGTTATCTGGTGACTCAGCCCCCATGCCCAGAAGAGCTAAATAATCCCTTAGACAGAGTGTTTGGTAATGGACTACGCCCAGATGTGTGGGACGAATTCAAAGGACGCTTTGGTATTGATCGCGTCTGCGAATTTTATGGGGCTAGTGAGGGTAATCTTTCGTTTTTGAATGCTTTTAATAAAGATAAAACCATTGGATTTTGTCCTGGCACGATTCTGTTGCTTGAATATGACGTTGAGGAAGACAAAATTGTACTGGATGACAAAGGTGCCTATAAGCAAGTTGAGTCTGGGCAGCCAGGACTATTGATAGGCGAGATTGATGAGCGCTATCGATTTGACGGTTATACCGACGGCGCGGCCTCGGAGTCTAAGATTCTAAGGGATGTTTTGAAAGCGGGTGATACTTGGTTTAACACCGGAGATCTCATTGTTGAGGTTGATGTTGGCTTCACCATGGGGAAGCCACATTACCAGTTTGTTGATCGTATTGGAGATACTTTCCGCTGGCGCTCTGAGAATGTGTCCACTAATGAGGTTGGGGAAATTTTGAATGCTAATCAGCAGGTAGAAATTGCCAATGTCTATGGTGTCGATGTTCCGGCGACCGAGGGTAAGGCTGGCATGGTATCTCTGGCACTTAAGCCTGGGAAGATATTTGATGCAGATGAGTTTTCGACTTATGTGTCTGCGAATTTACCCGGTTATGCTCAGCCTGTCTTTATACGAATTCAGTCAGATATATCGACTACGGGGACATTTAAGTTGATTAAAGGCGATTTGCGCAAGCAGGCCTTTCATTTGCAGCAGTTAGGTGACGATGCCATCTACGTCATGATGCCCCGCTCAAAGGCTTACCAGAAGCTTGACCAGTTGTTATACGAGTCTATTATCGATGGGTCGGCGGGTTACTAATTACAAAATATCAAGATTGATAGGAGGCTAGGGTAATGAGTTTTTCTTCAGACTATATAACGATCGAAAAGGCTGGGGCCGTCGGTACAGTTTGGCTTGACCGTCCTGATAAATACAATGCGCTGTCAGAGCCGTTTTGGCTGGCACTGCCCCAGGCGTTGAGCGCGCTGGAGGCTGATGAGAGTATTAGAGCGATAGTGTTGGCAGGTAAGGGTAAGCATTTCTGCGTGGGCATCGATCTAGTACAGAGCGGACTGCTTTCGCAGCAAACGCCCAAAGGGGCTTCTGAGGCTGTTGCTAACTTAAAACAGTTACAGGGCACTAGCCGTTTTCAGGACGCAATATCATCCCTAGCTAAATGCTCGCTGCCAGTCATTGCAGTGGTCCACGGCCACTGTTTGGGAGCGGGGATTGATATGATCACTGCTTGTGATATAAGGCTTGCCGCAGAGAACAGCAATTTTAGCGTACGTGAGACTCGGATTGGGTTGGTTGCAGATGTAGGTACTCTGCAACGACTGCCAAAAATTCTCAATGCTGGGCATGTTGCAGAGTTAGCCTATAGTGGCAAAGATATTAATGCTGCTCGGGCAGAGAAAATAGGTCTAGTGAATGATGTTTATGAGTCTTTTGAGGCGACTTATGCCGCGGGAATGGCACTGGCGGGTGAGATAGCCGCTAATCCTCCTATGGCGGTGCAAGGTACTAAGTTTATGCTTCAGCAGAGTGACACATTGACCACAGAGCAGAGTTTATTAATGAATGGCATGTTTACCTTGATGACCAGCCTGAAATCCCATGATTTACAGGAGTCTATGCGCGCTTTCGCAGAGAAGCGGGCCCCTAGCTATACTGGGACCTAATTTAAGCAACATCGGATAGTTATTTTAATGATTTACCAAGTGAGGGTTTTATGAGTAATACCGCATATATTTATGATGCTGTGCGAACCCCGCGCAGTAAGGGCAAGCCCGGTGGCACGCTTCACGAGGTCAAGCCGATTGATTTGGGTGCAGGGCTACTCAGGGCGTTGCAAGAGCGCAATGATCTGGATACCTCATATGTTGACGATGTGATTATGGGGTGCGTGTCACCAGTGGGAGAGCAGGGCAGTGATATCGCCAAAATGATCGTTCAAAATGCTGGCTGGGATGAGTCTGTCGCTGGTGTTCAACTTAATCGATTCTGTGCATCTGGGCTTGAGGCGGTGAATACAGGCGCTCAGAAGATCGCGTCGGGCTGGGAACAGATGGTTGTAGCCGGAGGTGTTGAATGTATGTCGCGGGTCCCTATGGGTTCCGATGGTGGCGCTATGATGGGTGACGCGGCGTTTGCTATTCAACAAAGCTTCGTTCCCCAAGGGATTGGTGCGGATACGATTGCCACAATCGATGGCTATACCCGAGAGGACGTTGATCGCTATGCCGTTGAATCCCAGCGTCGTGCTGCTCATGCCAGGGACAGCGGCTATTTCGATGGTTCTGTGGTGCCTGTCAAGGACAAGAATGGCTTGGTCATCTTAGAGCGCGATGATTTTATTAAGCCAGAGACCACTATGGAGATATTGGGTGGATTGAGAGCTTCTTTTGAAATGATGGGAAATATGGCTTTTGATGAAATAATACTTAGAAAATACAATACTTTAGAGCGCA